>Ga0210400_10001391_pt1 | contig 24092 bp, 16 predicted proteins | sample IncBWH26MmetaG_FD_155456 | JGI IMG/M metagenome (GOLD analysis project Ga0210400, IMG submission 155456) | Forest soil microbial communities from Barre Woods Harvard Forest LTER site, Petersham, Massachusetts, United States - Inc-BW-H-26-M | ecosystem: Environmental > Terrestrial > Soil >...
GACCTCCACGGCGGGCCAGGAACGTGCGGCCAATGGGCATCGCGAGCCCTACCGTGTGAAGTTCCTGGGGTTGGGCAATGAAAGCTGGGGCTGTGGCGGTTCGTTCTCACCGGACTACTACGTGAATGAAATGCGCGCCTATGCCCGTTTCGTGCACAACTTCAATCCGGCGCAAACCGGGGAACTGGCGATGCAACGCATCGCCGTCGGCGCGGACGGCAACAAGACCGACTACCTCGAGAGCGTGATGAAGGCCTGGCACGAGAAGGTCTGGGCCTGGGACATCGAAGGCGTCTCGCTGCATTCGTACACCTCCGCGGGCTGGCCGCCGGCACACCCCAGCACCCACTTCGGCGAGGATGAATATGCGCTGCTGCTCGCCGATACCCTGCACATGGAAGGCCTCATCAGCGCGCACTCCTCGATCATGGATCGCTATGACCCCGAAAAGAAAGTGACGCTCGCCGTGGATGAATGGGGAGTCTGGCTTGCGCCCCTGCCCGGCACCAATCCCGGATTCCTGGTGCAGCAGAACTCCCTGCGCGATGCCATCCTTGCCGCCCTGAACATCAATATCTTCGCCCGTCACGCCGACCGGGTGCGCATGGCCAACATCGCGCAGATGCAGAACGTGCTGCAGGCGATGATCATGACCAATGGGGCGCGCATGGTTCTGACACCGACCTATCACGTGTTCCACATGTACGTTCCCTTTCAGGGTGCGAACGTGCTGCCCATCAGCTTCGATGCGGGCCGCTACAGCTTCAAGGCCGTGAACCTGCCCAGACTCGATGCCATCGCGGCCCGCGAGGCCAATGGCCATGTCGCCTTGTCGCTCGTCAATCTGGATCCGGTCCACCCGCTGACGATTCACGCGCACTTGAACGGCCTGCAGATCCACACCGCTCAGGCCCAAACCCTCACCGCACCGAGCGTGGATGCGATCAACAGTTTTGATGAGCCCGATGCGGTCGTGGTGAAACCGCTTGCCAGCCAAACCGCGGGCGGCGTCCTGTCTCTGACCCTGCCGGCCAAATCCATCGTGACGGTGGACCTGCAATAGCGCCGCCACGCAACGCCGAGGAGGTCGTCATGCGCAAAAGTACAATAGTGACGCTGTCTTTGGCGATCATGCTGGGCGCGACCGACCAGGCGCTGGCAGCGGATCCGGCCGCGCGCTGCGCGGCCTTGCAGGCACCGCTCATCCAAGGCCTGGTCGTGGAGACAGCCGCCCTGGTGCCCGCGGGTGCCGTCAAAACCAGCGCAGAGGCCGGCGCATCGGTTGAATTGCCCGCGCACTGCCTGTTCCGCGGCACGCTCGCGCCACGCACCGGAGCAGCCGGACAGCACTTGGGCATCGGTATCGAGTTGCGACTGCCGCTTGAGTGGAATGGCCGCTTTCTGTTTCAAGGCGGCGGGGGCCTGGATGGGGTCCTCGGACCAAGCTACGGCCTGGTTTCCGGAAATCATTTCCCCTCCGCGCTCAGTCGCGGTTTCGCCGTGGTGGCCACCGATGGCGGCCACCGCGCGGTTTCGGCGATCGATCCGCATTTCGCACTCGACCAGCAGGCGCGGCTCGACTACGCCTACAACGCGCTGGACAAGACGACGCTGGTGGCCAAGGAACTCATCGGTCGCTTTTACGGCAGCGCGCCCAAGCACTCCTATTTTGTCGGCTGCTCCAACGGGGGCCGCCAGGCAATGATGGCCGCCGAGCGCCTTCCGCTGCAGTTTGACGGCATCGTGGCCGGGGATCCCTCCTTTCGCCTGACCCGAACCAATATTGATGAGGCCTGGAATGAGATTGTACTGGCGCGCATCGCGCCCAAGGATGCCACCGGCCGGCCCATCATCAGCCAGGCTCTCTCGCCGGCGGATCTGCAACTGGTGAGCGCCGCGGTCCTGAAACAATGCGACGCCCGGGACGGCCTGGCGGACGGCATGATCAACGACTTCCGGGGATGTGACTTTGACCCGGCCATGCTCACCTGTGCGGCAGGCAAGACCCCGCAATGCCTAAGCGCCGCCCAGGTCACGGCGCTCAAGGCGCTGATGGGCGGTCCACATGATTCACAAGGCCATCCGCTGTATGCCGCCTTTCCCTACGATGCCGGCATCTCCAGTCCGGCCTACTACCGCATGCACCTGGGCACCTCCACGGATGGCACCCCCAATTCGGCCGATGCCACGCTCGGTTTTGATACCTTGCGGTATCTCGCCCTGACGCCCGCCAATCCGGGCTTCAATGTGTTCGGCTTCGATTTCGACAAGGATGTCGCACTCACGGCGGAGAGTTCCAGAATCGTCGATGCGGATGCGACTGATCTGGGTACCTTTGCAGCCCACGGCAAATTGCTGCTCTACCACGGACTCAGCGATCAGGGACTGTCTGCGCTGGATACCCTGGCCTGGTATGAGCACCTGCAGACCCGGTCCGGCGGCCCGGTCCGGGACTGGGCCCGGCTTTTCATGATTCCCGGCATGACGCACTGCGCGGGAGGGCCGGCGACGGATCAATTCGATATGCTGACGGCCATCGTGGCCTGGGTGGAGAACGGGGCCGCCCCCGAGCGCATCATTGCTCGGGGCGACAGCTTCCCGGGGCAGACCCGCCCGCTGTGCGCCTCGCCCAACATTGCCCGCTATGGCGGCGGTGACCCGCACGATGCCGGGAGCTTTCGCTGCCAGCCTTGAGGATCTAGCCGACCGGTTTCGGTCGCCGCCGGGTTCCTGAGGCCGTATCGATTCGTGCCAGGCGGATCAGCCCGCGCATCGCGGCGCGCGCTCGCGCAGGCTCTTTCTTCGCGATCGCCTCGTACACCCGGTCGTGATCGGGCATGGGATTGCGTCGCAGCGGTTGGTGACGCTGTTTGAACACCGTCGTAATGTGGATGGCCGCGCCCACGCTGGTGGCGAGAGAGACCAGAAACGGATTGTGCGTGGCCTGCAGCAGCGTCGCGTGAAAGGCCAGGTCCGCATCCTGGCCCGCCGCGCTCGCCAAGGTATGAACACGCATAGCCTCCAGGGCAACCCGCATGGCCGCCAACTGCGCGGCCGTGCGCCGGCTGGCGGCCAGCGCCGCGGCGGCCGGCTCCACCAGATCCCGCAGTTCGAACAGCGCATTGAGCGTGTGGGCATCAGGCTCGGTGTCGAAAATCCATTCCAGCACATCGGTATCGAGGAAATTCCACCGCGAGCGCGGATTGATGCGGGTGCCAATCTTGGGTCGGGCATCGATCAGGCCCTTGGCGGCCAGGATACGCAGCGCTTCGCGATAGGCGGTTCGCGAAACGGAGAACTGTTCGCTGGAGACGACTTCCCCCTCCAGGATGTCTCCGGGCGCGTAGCGTCCGGAAATAATAGCGATACCAAGCTGCCGGGCGATGGTGCCGTGGATGCGCAAGGATCGATTGGCAGAGGCGCGCTGAGGGGGCTTGGGATTTGAGTGGCCACTCCTTCGAGCCGATGTCTTCGTCGCGCGCTTTGCCATCCCTCCTCTTGTAGCGAGCTTCACCGCCAAATGCAATGTTCATGCCCGCCACGTTGCAACATTACGTCTTCATCAAGTATCTAGCAGACACTCCCGAGGCGCATGTCGAGGAATTCTGCCGCCGCATGCGCGCGCTTCACCCGCGCATCCCCGGCATTGAGCATCTGGAGCTCGGCCGCGATGTCCTTCACGATGTGCGCAATTGGGACGTGCTGCTCATCATGAGATTTTCCTCCATTGAGGCGCTGCGCGAGTATCAGCCACATACCGAACATCAGCAGGTGATGGCGTTCAACTCACCGGCGGTGGCGCAGGTTGGAGCGGTGGATTTCTGGGTTGCCTGACGATGGCACGGCAGGTTCCGGTGTCCATCGCCGCGGCTGCCGGACGCTGCCGTCGGGCGACATCTCGGCCCCGAAGATATTGACTCACGTGTGAGTTAGTATTGTACTGTCGCGAACCACCCGGACAGGCAATAGATCTGCCGGGCACCATTCCGCATCCACACGCGGACGCGAGGGGGCATGAACGACGTGGCTTGCACATACGTGGTCCGGCGGCGCGGCTGGGTAACCCATGCGTGTCTGTGTCTTTGTCTGGCGGGCACGGTGGCGCTCGAATCCGCCTTCGCGGCCGATGCCGGACCGCAGGTGGGTATTCGTGGCGGAATTCTCCAAGGCGTCACTGCCGCGAATGTCAGTGCCTTCAAAGGCATTCCGTATGCGCAGCCGCCGGTAGGCACGTTGCGCTGGCGGCCGCCGGTGCCGGCGGTCGCGTGGGATGGGGTGCGCGATGCCTCGAAATTCGGGCCGGCCTGCCTGCAGCCACCCGCGCAGCCGAAAGATCTCTACTTCGACGGTGTGCTGCCGCAAAGCGAAGACTGCCTGACGCTGAATGTGTGGACGCCGAGCGGGGCGAAGAACCTGCCGGTGATGGTATGGATCCACGGCGGCTCGCTCGTAGGCGGCAGCAGTGCCGAACCGATGTACGACGGCGTGCGGCCCGCGCAGCACGGCATCATCCTGGTCTCGATCAACTACCGCCTCGGCCTCCTCGGCTACCTGGCCCATCCGGCCTTGAGCGCAGAATCGGCGCAGCATCTGTCAGGCAACTATGGCCTGCTCGATCAGATCCAAGCGCTGCACTGGGTCCAGGACAATATTGCAGCCTTCGGTGGGGATCCCAGGCAGGTCACAATCGCCGGCGAATCTGCGGGTGCACTGAGTGTCATCGCGCTCATGTCGAGTCCCAAGGCGCGCGGGCTGTTCGCCCGGGCCATCAGCGAAAGCGGCTACATGCCCGCCTACGCGAAACTGCACGAGGCGGCCTGGGGGCTGCCCTCCGCCGAAACCGCCGGTGCGACGATGGCGACGCTGGCCGGTGCCCGGGATGCGGCGCAGCTGCGTGCCGTCGATCTCACGACACTGTTCCTCGCGGGACTGAAGACCGGCTGGCAGCCCGAACCGGTGATCGACGGTGTCGTGCTGCTGCGGCAATTTGCCGAAACGTTCGCACGCGGCGAACAGGCGCGGGTACCGGTGCTGGCCGGTTTCAATGAAGGCGAAATCCGCTCGCTGCTGGGGTTGATGCCAAAGACCCCGGCAACGCAGGCCGCGTATGTCCAGGACGTGCGCAGCCGCTTCGGTGCGCACTCCGCGGCCTATTTGGCGCTTTATCCCGGGGCCGAGCCCAGGGCGGACGTCATGGCCGCGCTGCGCGATGGCCTGTATGGCTATGCCGCCCAGAATCTCGTGCGTCAGCAGGCCGCACTCGGGCAGCCGGCCTATCTGTACTTCTTTCGTCACAGCACGCCGGCCGAGCGCGCCCGCGATCTCGCCGCCTTTCACGCCAGCGAACTGCCCTATGTATTCGGACGCGTCGGACCGGGCACCGTGCTCGGCCCGAACTGGCCGCAACCGCCGCAAAGCAGCGTGGAGTCGGAGCTCGCGGAAGGCATGATGAGCTATTGGACGTCGTTCGTCCGCACCGGCCGTCCCAAGGCCAGCGGCGAACCTGACTGGCCGCGCTACACGCGCCAGCAGCACAACTATCTCGACATCGACGAGCGCCCGGCCGCCACTCGGGATCTGACGCCCGCAGCGTTTGCGTTCGCAAGCACCCTGGTCGACGAGCGCATCCGGCAGGGGCAGGCCTGGCGGCTCAATATTGGCTTTGCGGCCTTCCCAGCCCGCGCGGCCACCGACGAGCACCACTAGGGTGGCACTGCGGGGCGCAATGCAGCCGTATCGGCTCACGCTCAATCACTTCCTCGAGCATGCGGCCCGCTGGCACGGCGATGTCTGCGTCGTCACCGGCGGCAGCGGCGACGCGCGCGCGCGTGTGCCGTATACGCAACTGAAGGCGCGCAGCCAGGCGCTCTCTGGCGCCTTGCTCGCGCTCGGCCTAAAACACGCTGACCATCTCGCCGTCATGGCGTGGAACAGCCATGCGCATCTGGAGTGCTGGTACGGGGCCATGGGCATCGGCGTCGTCTGTCACACCCTCAACCCGCGCCTCTCGCGCACGCAGCTGGCCGACATGATCCGACAGGCCGGCGACCGGCTGCTCATCGTCAGTGCCGACCTGACGCCACTGGCGGCTCAGCTGGTAACACTGTGCCCGATGCTTGAACACCTGATCGTGCTCGAAGAGCCCGGAACAGCGCCCGCATTGCCGGACTGCCCCCACCCGCGCACCTGGCACTATGAGGAACTGCTCAGGCAGCCGGGCCAGGACGTACCGTGGGGTGAGTTTGATGAGAACAGTGCCGCGGGTCTGTGCTTCACTTCCGGCACGACTGGCGCCCCCAAGGGTGTCGTCTACACCCATCGTTCGAACTATCTGCATACGCTGCATCAGCTGCAGGCTGATGTCAGCGGCCTGACGGCCTCGGACTCGGTGCTGGTGTCGGTGCCGATGTTCCACGCCAACGGCTGGGGCCTGCCCTTCGCAGGGCCAGCCGTGGGCGCCAAGCTCGTGCTGCCCGGGCGTCATCAGGATGGCGCCAGTCTTACCCGACTCATCAATGCCGAAGAGGTGACCATCGCCGCAGGGGTCGCAACAGTGTGGCTGGGACTTGTCGACTATCTCGATCAGAGCGGCGAGGAGGTCCCGTCGCTGCAGCGGATCATGCTGGGCGGCTCCTCGGTCCCGCAGGGCCTGATGGACCGGCTCGAACAGCGCCTCGGTGCGACCGTGCAAACCAGCTGGGGCATGACCGAACTGTCACCGATCGGTACGGTCACCCCGGCAACGGCAGTCCAGCGTCGCTCCTCGCAGGCGGGACGTCCGATCATGGGGGTCGAGCTGATGATCACCGCCCAGGACGGGCAGGCGCTGGAGCGCGGCCAGAAAGGCCATCTGCACGTCCGCGGTGCCAGCGTGATCGAGCGCTATTTCGGGCAGGATACGTCCGCCGTCGATGCTGAGGGCTGGTTCGACACGGGCGATCTCGCGACACTCGATGAGGCAGGAATCCTCAGCATCACAGGGCGGGCGAAGGACCTGATCAAATCCGGCGGTGAGTGGATCAATCCGGCCGAGATCGAGGCCATCGTCGGCGCGCTGCCCGAGGTGGCCCTCGTCGCCGTCGTGGGTCGTGCCGATCCGAAGTGGGGCGAGCGGCCCGTGCTCATCGTCGAGGCCCGCAAGGGTGCGCACATCAGTGATGAAGTGCTGCTCGCTGCGCTGCGACCCCGCGTTGCAAAGTGGTGGCTCCCGGATGCCATCGTGCACCTCAGTGCCATGCCGATTGCGATGACCGGAAAGATCGACAAGAATCGCCTGCAGGCTGAGTATGGCTCAAGCTGAAGGCGCGACGGCGAACCGCCGTCAGGTGCTGTCGGGACTGGTGGCTGCCGCCAGCCTCGGTGCGACGCCGGCGTTGGCGGCCGGGCGCCGTCCCATGCCGCAGGGGTTTCTCTGGGGTGCGGCCATCTCAGCTCATCAGAGCGAAGGCAACGACGTCAACTCCGACAGCTGGCTGCTCGAGCATCTGCCCGAGACGGTCTACAAGGAGCCCTCTGGCGATGCCTGCGACAGCTATCACCGCTTTGAGGAGGATTTTGCGCTGGCGAGCGCGCTCGGCCTCAACTGCTACCGCTTCGGTATCGAGTGGGCGCGCATCGAGCCCGAACCCGGCCAGTTCTCGCGCGCCGAGCTTGATCACTATGTCAAGGTGCTCACGGCCTGTCGCGCGCACGGCCTGCTGCCCTTCCTGACCTACAATCACTTCACCGTGCCGCGCTGGTTTGCCATGCGCGGCGGCTGGGAAGCCGCCGACAGTGCGGATCTATTCGCCCGCTTCTGTGAACGTGCGACGCGCGCGCTCGGTGATCTGGTCGGCATGGCCTCACCGTTCAACGAAGCCAACATCCATCTGCTAGTGAAAACCCTGCGCTCGATCGCAACGCCGGACTATCTCGCCCGCCGTCGCACCATGATCGCCGCCGCCGCGCGCGCCACTGACTCCCCGGCGTTCTCCTCGATCCTGTTCACCGATCCGGATCGCATCGACGGCAACCTGCTGAGTGCGCAGTCCAAGGCGTACGCGGCTATCAAATCCGTCTCAAGTAAGATCCCGGTGGGGATCACTCTCTCGACTCAGTCCATCGAAGGGGTGGGCACGGACAGCATTGCTGCCAAGATGGAGGCCCTGCTGTACGGCGGCTGGTGGGATGCCGTGAATGCGAGCGACTTCATCGGCGTGCAGCCCTACACCCGCTTCCGCTATGACGCCAAGGGGGTCGTTGCCGCGCCCGCCGGTGCGGAGCTTACCGCGGCCGGATACGAGTACTATCCGCAGGTGCTGGGCAAGATGATTCGGCTCGCGGCCTCGAAGACCCAAAAGCCCATTTACATCACTGAAAGCGGCATCGGCACTGATGACGACGCGCGCCGCATCGCCTGGCTGGATGCGAGCCTCGCCGAACTCGAACGCTGCCTGGATGAGGGTATAGCCGTGCACAGCTACATCTACTGGTCGCTGCTCGACAACTTTGAGTGGACCTCCGGCTATGCGCAGCATTTCGGGCTGGTGAGCGTGGCGGCTAAGAATTTCAAGCGTGCGCTCAAACCCAGTGCGCGGCACTTCGCGCAGCTCATCCGGCGCTGAAGATCGCGGAGCCAGCCATCATGTCCTTGCCTTCGACACCGACACGGCCGCCGCATGCAACTGGTCCTCTCGCGCGACTGTTCGATCTCACCGGCCGCGTGGCGCTCATCACCGGCGGGTCACGCGGTCTGGGCCTGCAGATTGCCGGCGCGCTGGGCGAATACGGCGCCGCGCTCGCACTCGTGGCGCGCAAGCAGGCCGACCTGGACGCTGCCGTGGCGCAGCTGAGCGCCGCAGGCCACACGGCCGTGGGAATTGCGACTGACCTCGGCACGCCGGAGGCAGCCCACGCGCTTACCGAGTGGGTCCTCGAGCGCTACGGACACATCGATATTCTCGTCAACAACGCCGGCGCCACCTGGGGCGCACCCGCGGAAGAGTATCCGCTCGATGGCTGGAACAAGGTGATCAACGTGAATCTCACGGGCCTGTTTCTGGTGACGCAGGCCGTGGCGCGCAGTGCCTTTCTCAAACAGGGCCGGGGCGTCGTGGTGAACGTGGCCTCGGTCGAAGGCCTGCAGGGTCATCCAGCGGACCGGCCGGGCACGGTGGCCTACAACGCCACGAAAGGGGCCGTTATCAGCATGACGCGCGCGCTCGCCGCCGAATGGGGCCCGCGCAACATCCGCGTCAATGCCCTCGCCCCCGGCTACTTCCCTTCCAAGATGACCCGAACCATCCTCGCGCAGCACCGCGAGCAGATCCTGCGGGAGACTCCGCTGGGCAAACTCGGCGGCGATACAGACCTCATGGGCGCAGCGCTGCTGCTGGCCTCAGATGCCGGCGGCCACATCACCGGGCAGACGCTCGTGGTCGACGGCGGCGCCTCCATCATCTAGCTGCCGCAGTACACTCATGGTTCGCAGCGAACACGCCGAGGGCATTGCGCTCCTGACGCTGGAGCAGCCTCCGGTCAACGGCCTGAATCTCGCGACACGCAGGCAGCTACTGCAGGCACTGAACACCAGCCTGGGCGCCGTCGAGGTCGAAGCCATCGTTGTGTGGGGCGGACCGCGGCTGTTCTGCGCCGGCGCCGACATCGAAGAGTTTGCCCAGGGGCTCGATGGGCCGGCGTTCACTGAACCTTCACTGCCCAGCATCATCGCCGCCCTGGACGCAGCGACCAAGCCCGTTGTCGCGGCGATTGCCGGTGCCTGCCTGGGCGGCGGCCTGGAGCTGGCGCTCGCCTGTCACGCGAGGCTGTGCGACTCAAGCGCCAAGTTCGGCCTCCCGGAGGTGAAGCTCGGCCTGCTGCCCGGAGCCGGTGGCACGCAGCGGTTGCCGCGCCTCATCGGCATCGAGCCTGCCCTGAAACTTATCCTGAGCGGGGAAATCGTCGCCGCGGCCCAGGCCGTTGAACTCGGTCTCGCCAGATGGACCGCGGAGGATCTGCGCCTGGCGGCCCTCCGCCAGGCGCGTGCGCTCATCGGCCAGCCCCTGGCCCGGATCAGCGACCTTCCGGCACGCCTGGCGGATGGCATCTCCCCGGCCAGCTACTTTGCGACCCAGCATGCGCTGCTGCGCCAGAAGCTGCCGGCGCCGCGGGCCTGCATCGATGCAGTGGCTCTGACGGTGGATCACACCGTGGCCGAGGGCGCGCCGCGCGAGTTCGCGCTGTTCCGCGAGCTGGTCGGAACCGTGGAGTCGCGCGCCCTGCGTTATGGCTTCTTCGCCGACCGCAACGCCGGATGCGCACCGGCCCTGCCGCCGGGCGCGCAGCCGCCCTCCATCCAGCGCGTCGGCGTCGTCGGCACTGGCACGATGGGCAGCGGCATCGCCATCGCCTGCCTCGACGCCAACCTTGACACCCTCGTAGCCGATGCCAGTGCTGATGCGCTGGCGGCCGGCCGCGCCCGCATCGATGCGCACTTCACAGCGCAGGTGAAGAAAGGACGTATCAGCGCCGCCACGGCCGAGCAGCGCCTGCGGCAGCTGCACGCCGTCGCCGGCTACGAAGGCCTCGCGGACTGTGATCTGGTGATCGAAGCGGTATTCGAGGATCTGGAGCTCAAATGTCGAGTATTCCGAGAACTCGATCGGGTGCTGCCGGCCGGCGTCCTCCTCGCCTCGAACACCTCGACGCTGGATCTTGATCAGATCGCCGCGGCGACTGGGCGCCCGGCGGATGTGATAGGACTACATTTCTTCAGCCCCGCCAATGTCATGCGCCTGCTCGAGGTCGTGCGTGGTGGCCAGACCTCCCCCGCGGCGCTGGCCGCCGCGCTGCGCTTCGCCAAGCGCACCGGCAAGATCGGCGTCGTTGCCGGAGTGTGCGATGGCTTCATCGGCAATCGCATGTTCGAGGAGTACCTGCGTCAGGCCTACGCACTGGTGGACGAAGGCCTGCTGCCGTGGCGCATCGATACCGTACTTGAGCACTGGGGCATGGCGATGGGGCCATTCGCGGTAATGGATCTTGCCGGCAACGACATTGGCTTCGCCATCCGGCAACGGCGCATGCGCGCGTATCCTGAGCGACCGTACTCCAGCTTTCCGGACCGGATCTATGAGCTCAAGCGCTTCGGCCGCAAGAGCGGTGCCGGTTTCTACGCCTACGATGCGACCGGAAAGCGCAGCGCAGACGCACTCGTCACGGCCCTCGCGATCGAACATGCGCGTGCACTGGCCCGAATTCGCGTCTCCATCACCGATGAGGAGATCATCGAGCGCTGCGTGCTGGCGCTTGTCAACGAGGGTGCGCGCCTGCTCGCCGAGGGGATCGCCGAACGGGGCTCGGACCTGGACGTGGTCTACCGCCATGGTTATGGATTCCCGGCACATCGCGGCGGCCCGCTCTACTTTGCCGACGAGCTGGGGCTTGAGCACGTGCTGCAGTCAATGCGCACATTCGCGGCCGGCTACCAGGGTTCGGCATGGGAGCCCGCCCCCTTACTCCTCGACACCCTGCGCCACGGTGCTCGCCTGACGGACTACCAGCGGAGAACTTCATGACCAGTGCACTGATCGTAGCGACGGCGCGCACGCCGATCGGCCGCGCCTTCCGGGGCGCTTTGAACCACATCAAATCCCCCACCCTCGCGGGCCACGCCATCCGCCATGCAGTGGCCCGCTCCGGCCTTGCCGGCGAGGATATCGACGATGTGGTGCTCGGCACGGCCCTGCCCGCGGGCACCGCCGGCATGAATCTCGGGCGGCTCGCGGCGCTCGCGGCCGGCCTCGGCGACGATGTTCCAGGCCAAACCATCGACCGGCAATGCGCCTCGGGCCTGATGGCGATTGCGATTGCAGCCAAACAGGTGATCGTCGATGGCATGCAGGCGGTGGTGGGCGGCGGCCAGGAGAACATCTCCGCGCTCAACGTGCCGTTCATGGAATGGGTGGCCCGCGAGAAGGACTCGAATCTGCTGGCGCTCTCGCCGCATGCTTACATGCCCATGCTCGATACGGCTGAAGTCGTCGCCAAACGCTACGGCATCAATCGCGAGGCGCAGGACCGCTACGCCTTGAGCTCGCAGCAGCGCACCGCGGCAGCGCAGGCGGCGGGGCGCTTCGATGCGGAGATCGTGCCGCTCAGTGCACAGCAGGCGCTGGCCGACAAGGCGACCGGCGCCGTGTCCTTCAAGGAAGTGACGCTGGCGCGGGATGAGGGCAACCGGCCGGAAACCACGTTCGAGGGCCTGGGCGCCTTGAAGCCCGTGCGCGAAGGCGGCGTGATCACTGCCGGCAATGCCAGCCAGCTCTCCGATGGCGCCTCGGCATCGGTCGTCGTGCACGAGAAGTTCGCCGTTCGCCGCAACCTCACGCCCCTCGGCCGCTACCTTGGCGTGAGCGTCGCCGGCTGTGCGCCCGATGAGATGGGCATCGGCCCCGTATTCGCGGTTCCGAAGCTCCTGCAGCAGCACGGGCTGTCCGTGGCAGACATCGGTCTGTGGGAGTTGAACGAAGCGTTCGCGGTCCAGGCGCTGTACTGCCGCGACCGGCTCGGCATCGATCCGCAGCGCTATAACGTCAACGGTGGCGGCATCTCGATCGGTCACCCCTACGGCATGAGTGGCGCGCGGCTCGTCGGCCACGCCCTGATCGAGGGCAAGCGCCGCGGCGCGCGCTTCGTCGTCGTCACGATGTGCGTCGGCGGCGGCATGGGTGCCGCCGGTCTGTTCGAGGTGCTCTGATGAGTGCGGCGCGCCTGCTGTCCAGGCGCGACCTCGACTTCCTGTTGTACGAGTGGCTCAAAGTTGGGGAACTCGTGCAGCGCCCGCGCTTCAAGGATCACTCGCGCGAGACATTTGATGCGGTCCTCGACACGTATGCGGAGTTTGCGGACGCGGAGCTCGCACCGCTCAACAAGCGTTGCGACCGCGAGCCGCCGCAGCTGGTGGGTGATGAGGTGCGGGTTCTGCCCGGACAGAAGCGCGCCTATCAGGCGCTGGCCGCCGCCGGCATGCTCGCCGCCTGCCACGACACCGAGCTGGGTGGAATGCAGCTACCCTATGTCATCGAGCGCGCCGGCATGGCCTTTCTGAATGCCGCGAGCATCAGCACCGCCGCCTATGCGTTTCTGACCATGGCCAATGCCAATCTGCTGCGCACGTATGGCTCAGTGCAGCAGATCGAACGGTTCGTGAAGCCGATGCTCGAGGGCCGCTGGACCGGGACCATGTGCCTGTCTGAACCCAACGCCGGCTCCTCGCTCGCCGACATCACCACTCGCGCGCAACGGCAGCCGGATGGCGGTTATCGCCTATTTGGAAACAAGATGTGGATCTCCGCCGGCGATCACGACCTGGCGCCGAACATCGTGCACCTGGTGCTCGCCAAGGTGCCGGATGCCAACGGCCTGATGCCGGTCGGTACGCGTGGCATCTCCCTCTTCATCGTTCCCAAATACCTCGACGCAGGCGCCATCCGCAATGACGTGGTGGTGGCGGGACTGAACCACAAGATGGGCTACCGCGGCACGCCCAACTGCATGCTCAATTTCGGCGAGGGCAAGCACCGCCCGCAGGCACGCGCCGGGGCCATCGGCGAGCTCGTCGGCGCTGAAGGCCAGGGCCTCGTCTACATGTTCCACATGATGAACGAGGCCCGCATCGGCGTCGGACTCGGCGCTGCGGCACTTGGGTACACCGGCTACCTGCACGCGCTCGATTACGCGCGCAACCGTCGCCAGGGCCGGCTGCCCGGCCAGAGGGATCCGGCACTACCGCCGGTGCGGCTCATCGAGCACGCCGATGTGCGCCGGATGCTGCTCGCGCAGAAGGCCTGGGCGGAAGGTGCCCTCGCGCTCGTCCTCTATGCCGCGCACCTGGTGGACGAGCGCGACACAGCGGCGGCGGCCGAACGCGCCGATGCACATCGGATGCTCGAGCTGTTGACGCCGATTGCAAAAAGCTGGCCTTCCAAGTGGGCCCTCGCCGCCAATGATCTGGCGATCCAGGTGCATGGCGGCTACGGCTACACGCAGGATTTCAATGTCGAGCAGTTCTATCGCGACAACCGCCTGAATCCCATCCATGAGGGCACTGCGGGCATCCAGGCCATCGATCTCCTGGGCCGCAAGGCGACTGCAGAACATGGTCGCGCCCGCGAGCTCCTCGCGGGACGCATCCAGGCGACGGTGTGTCGCGCGCTGGCGCAGCCACGGCTGCACACCCATGCCATCATGCTCAGAGCAGCCTGGGCGCAACTCGAAGAGATCACCGCGGCGTTGCTGGGCGCCGGCGACGTCATTGCGCGCTTGGCAAATGCGGGTTGTTACCTTGATGCGTTCGGCCACATCGTTGTTGCGTGGCTTTGGCTCGAGCAGGCGTGCACCGCGGCATCCGCGCCGGCGGTTCAGGAGACGGACTTCTATCGCGGCAAGCTCCTCGCCTGTGAGTACTTCTTTCACTGGGAACTGCCGCGCATCGAGCGCTGGCTCGGACTGCTAAATCCGATCGAGCGCACACCGCTTGATGCGCAGGAAGACTGGTTTGGGTGAGGCGGTAAGTCCGAGGCGTCACGCTACGAATGGGCCTTCGCGTTGGCGACTTCCCGCTCGGCCTGGGTGAAACCATAGTCGGGCACAATCTCCCCCACGCGGTCCGAAATCTTCGGCCACTGCGCAATGACGCGTTCGGCTGCATCGGCGCCGCCACCGATGTACTCACCAACCGAGAGCGTCACGGCGGCGCGCGCGAAATGGCCCGCGCCCGCGCACAGGATGGCACGTGTGGGCGCATCTTCCTCGACGAGAGCCAACAGACCTGGGCTGACCAGCGCCGGGCCCAGTGCTTTCAAATCCGCCTCGGGCAACACCCCTTCGGTCATCTGCGTGGCCGCGGAGGGCGCAAGACAGTTGACCCGGATGTTGTACTTCTGGCCCTCGATGGCCAAAGTCTGCATGAGTCCGACGATGCCCATCTTGGCGGCGCTGTAGTTGGCCTGGCCGAAATTTCCATAAAGTCCTGAGGAAGAGGTCGTCATGACGATGCGTCCGTAGCGCTGCTCGCGCATCTGCTCCCACACGGCCTTGGTACAAATGGCAGTGCCCATGAGGTGAACCTCAATGACGAGTCGGAAGTCATCCAGGCTCATCTTGGTGAAGCTCTTGTCGCGCAGAGTGCCGGCGTTGTTGACGAGAATGTCGACCCGGCCCCACTCGCGCATCGCGCACTCGACCATCGAAGCCACGGCCCCTTCGTCCGTCACGGATGCCCCGAAGGGCATGGCGGCACCACCGGCCGCTATGATGTCGGCCACCACGGTGTCGGCTGTGACATGGGCCAGATCGTTGACGATCACCCGCGCGCCGCGGCGCGCGAGGAACAAAGCATGCTCGCGACCGAGGCCGGCACCCGCGCCAGTGACGATTGCGACGCGGCCTTCGATGGAATGACTCACTTGCTGTCCCTCTTCTTGCGCGATTTGCAGATCGCCAGGAACCCCGCCGCCATGAACGAGGCCATGCGTTGCTTGACCGCCGCAAAATCCTCAGACTTGCACACGCCTGCGGAGATCTTGTCGATACGTCCGGTACGCGCCAGCGTCAGCATCAGCGCACCGGAGACGAAGTGATAGCCCCAGAACAGGTCCTGGCGGGAACTGCCGGGCAGCGCCTGCTTGAGCAGATCGATCAGCCGCAGCACCACCGGATCGAACTGCTTGTCCATGAGTTCGGCGCCCCACTCCGGCGTGTTCGACACCTGGGCGCCGAGTGCACCGTAATTCTTCCAGCTCTCCCCACCCTGGATATACAGATCCAGATCGGTGTCCAGGAAGGCGCGCAGCGCCCCTTCAACGGTGAGGTGACCCTCGTTCTGCGCCTCGTAGCGATCGAGGGCTTCCATGCGCCGCGTGCTGGTCACAACGGCCCGGCGCGCAAACACCGCATCGAACAGCTTCTTCTTGTCGACGAAATAGTAGTTCAGGAGCGTGTGGTGCGCGCCGACGCGCTTGGCCACATCTTTCAGCGTCACGCCATAAAGGCCATGCTTGGAAAACAGATACTCCGCCGCATCCAGGATCTGCTCCATCTTCTCGGCGCGCTGCTGTATCTTGGTCGGACGTCGGCGTGGCTTGGCACTCTGGGGCACTGAAAAACCTCTTGCGGCGGCGAACGCGCGGCGCCGCCGGATGAATTAGGATCGCTGCTAGTTTCATGGCTGGAGCGCGCTTTGTCGAGCCGCGGCAGGGGTTGTCGGGGCCGCGGCGCAGATGGTGGCAGGTAGCGGCCGAGTGCCTCAGCGGCACGGGCCCTTGGGCGGCAGCGGCTTGGCGGCGAGCCCGACGTTCCAGTTCCAAGGCATGCCGCCCTGGGCACGCTCACGGCACACGACCTCTTCGATGAACTCGTACATGCCCGGGTCCACGTGCGTGCCAGGCTCAGGTCGGTCCGTGAAATGCATGTAGGCGCGCCCACTGCCGTAGGGCCGCCACTGCGCCTGGCGCGGGGCTTGCGGCCTGCCGTCGCGGGCGAAGGCGGCCCAGTAGTCGGTCATCGCTGCCGACAGACTCTTCTCCGACGGTGTGACGGGAATCTTCGGCCATTCCGGGGGCGTGCCCGCCACCGTGCCGAATACGTACGGCAGCTCGCTCGCATGGAAGCCGTGCAGCCCCTGGTCGTCCGCCGCAGGATAGCCGTGATCGAACAGATACAGGAACGAGGGCGCGCCGCGCGTGGTCTGCCGTGCGACCAGACGTTCGGCGGTCCAGCCGTACAGGGCATCGCGCGTCGTCTTGAGCATGCTGCCGTCGATGTCGCTCGCCGGATAGCGCTGCAGGAACGCAGCAGCGAGATCCGTAGCGTGCGCGGGGATCTCCTTCTCATAGGTCGCGGCGTCCTTAGGCGCCGGCGCCAACAGGTAGCGCAGCGAGCGGATCTCACCGCTGTTGAATCCCGCGAGGATCGGCACACGGGCCTGCTCGCCGCGGTCGAACACATCCACCAGTTGACGTGGCAGGATTTTGCCATCGACGCTGCCGAAGGGCAGAAAGCCCGCCGTTGCGGCCGCAACCGTAATGCCCGTGGCGTCCATGGCGCGCAGTCCGGAAAGATCCTTGACGCCAAGCTTGCCGGCCAGCCACGTGCCCAGCGCCTCCTGCGCGACATCGCCATAGGGCGCACTGCGCAGCTCCGGGGTCGAGATCATGTAGGCGCTTTCGGCGATGGCTTTCGCGAACAGGCCACGCGCCGGTGGCGCGGCCATGAGGTACATCACGCTCAGGCCGCCGGCGGATTCACCGGCGATGGTCACGTTGGCCGGATCGCCGCCGAAGGCCTTGATATTGCGCTTCACCCAACGCAACGCCTCGATCTGATCGAGAAGCCCGTAGTTGCCGGAGATGTGTTCGGGTGACTCGGCACTCAGTTGCGGGTGCGCGAGGTAGCCGAGCACGCCCAGGCGGTAGTTGATGCTGACGACGATGAGCCCGCGGCTCGCAAACTGGGTGCCATCGTACAAGGCATCGCTACCCACGCCGGTGGTGAGGGCACCGCCATGAATCCAGAAGAACACCGGTGCATTGTGCGCGTCGGCCGGCGCCCAGATGTTGAGGAAGAGGCAGTCCTCGCTGGTCGGCGGCAGCTTCCAGGCATAGATGCTGCCGGATCGCACCGGCGGCTGCACGCAGGCCGGCCCGAACTGCGTGGCGTCCCGCGTCCCCTTCCAGGACTTGATCGGCACGGGCGGCTTCCAGCGCAACGCTCCTACGGGTGCCTGGGCATAGCGAATGCCTTTAAAAATGCGCAGGTTGCCGGCGCTCCGGCCCTGCAGAGCCCCGTCGGGAGTCTTGATGAGCGCTGGGGAAGCTGCGATGGCAGGCATGGCGATCATGAGTGTGATGAGTAGCGCCGGGACATGAAGCTGCATCAGGTCACTCCTCGTGAGCGCGGCGCACGCTTCAGCGCCCCAGCAAGCCACACAAAACACAGCACTGCCAGTACGTAGAACGGCGCCAGGCTGTAGTAGGCCAGCTGCAGCGAGTGCAGCGGATGAGTGGGCCTGAAGTGATCGCTCACGGCACCGACCAGGGTCGGACCGATGCCCAGGCCCATGAGGTTCATGATCAGGAGCAGCAGCGCGCCGGCCAGCACTCGCTGGTTGGGCTGCACTTCCTCCTGCACCAGCGCCACTGACGGCGACAGATAAAAGTAGTTGAGGAAAGTGGGAACGGCGAGCAACACCAGCGCCAACGGCCAGGTCGGGGCCCAGACAAACCCCAAGAAGAATGGAATCGCCACGAGCAGCGCGATTCCGGGCACCCAGGCATAGGCGGTCTTTGAACGCGGCGCGAAGCGGTCTATCAGCCGGCCCGAGGTGTACATGCCGGCGCACACGCCGATGCCCAGCAGCAGAGCGTAGTACACGGCCACCTCGCCTAGCGTCATGCCCTTCTCGCGCATGAGGAACAGCGTCGTGAAATTCAGGCTGCCGTAGGTGACGATCTGCGTGACGCCCGCCGCGATCGACACGCGCAGCAGCACGGGGTTGCGCATGAACATGGCAAAGGTCGCCCAGAAGGGTGCCTTCGACGCCGTGGCCCCTGCGACTGCGGCATCGAGCTCGCCGCGGGCGGGTTCACGCACGCACAGCCACACGAGCACGGCCGCGACCACGCCTACCGCGCCCACGGCCAGAAAAGCGGACCGCCAGTTGTAGTGCGCGGCGATCGAGGCGCCGAAGGCGACGCCCAACGCCATGCCCAGCGGCGGTCCCAGATTGTAAATGGCAAGCGCCGTTGCGCGTCGGCCGGAGGCAAAGTAGTCCGAGATGATGGCGTAGGATGGCGGCACGCCGCCGGCCTCACCCACACCCACGGCCATGCGCGACATGGCGAGCTTCGCGTAACTGGTCGAGAGCCCGCAGGCGATAGTCGCCGCACTCCAGATCGCGCACGCCAGCGACAGCACTCGCACACGGTTGGTACGGTCAGCGAACCAGCCCACCGGCACGGCGAGCACGCAATAGAACAGGGCAAAGTACAGGCCACCGAGCTTGCCGAGCTGGCCGTCGCTGACGCCCACCTCATCCTGGATGGGTTTGGCGAGAATGGAAAGCAGCTGCCGGTCGAGGAAGTTGAGGACGTAGATGAAGCACAAGATCGCAAGCACAAGCCGTGCGCGTGCCGCCGGCCGTCGCGCCGCCGTGGCGGCGCCGCTGGGCGCTGTGCCGGCGTCAATGGCCATCAGGCCACCTTCGCGGGCAGGCGGGCGCGCAAGCGCCTGGTTGTGCCGACAATGTCATTCACGCGCTTCCCCCTCGCATCCGGCGCAAGTCATTCGCGCCAAGCGGAGTGAGCCACCGGCCGCCGTGTGTGTCAAGATTAGCTAGCGCGTGCGTGAATGTCTTTCCTGCCTTTGTTTGCGCATAAGCCGTTGATGAAGCAAGTCATTGGCAATTCCGGGGACAATCCATGAGCAGCACAGATCTTCACGGCCAGGTGGCCGTCGTCACCGGCGCGAGCAGCGGCATCGGCCTGGGGATAGCGCGCGAACTGCGCGCGATGGGTCTGAAACTCATTCTCACCGCACGCAAACCCGAGCTGCTGCGCCCGATCTGCGCCGAGCTTGGCGCCGGCATGCTGCTCGCCGACATCACCGAAACCAGCGTGCCGAAGCGGCTGCTGGATCTGGCGCTCGAGCGCTTCGGCCGCTGCGACGTCCTGGTCAACAACGCGGGGACCATCGAAGTGGGTCCGATTGCCTCGATCGACATCGACCGGGTCTGTGAGATGGTGCGGGTGAACGTGGAGTCTGCCTACCGCGTCGCCTATACATTCATGCGCCACTTTGCCGCACGGGGCAGCGGCCATCTGCTGAACGTCTCGAGCGTGATGGGCACCAAGGTCCGTCCGACCGCCGGGGCCTACTCGGGTACCAAGTTCGCGCTCGAGGCGCTGTCTGAAGCGCTGCGGATGGAAGTGGCCGGAACGGGCGTCGCCGTAAGCTGCATCGAGCCGGGTATCGTCGCCACCGAGCTGCACCGCGACTGGCCCGTGCATCCCTCCGCGGGGATGAACATCCCGCATCCGCTCTCCCCCGCGGACGTCGCGCGCAGCGTCCGCTTCGTGCTGACGCAGCCGCAACATGTGCGGATTCCGCGGCTGATGATCCTGCCGGGCGAGCATCAGATCTAGGCCTGCAGACCGGTGCGCCTGGCCATCCGTTCCCGCCCCGCCGCGCGCAATTGCGCCATGCATTCAACAAGTTACATCCGCCGATGACGAGCGTGCGGCAGCGGCTGAACCCCAGGCTCGCGGGCAAGGCGACGGCAATCGCGGTTTCCGTGAGAGCGCTTTGCTGCGCGCGCATGGGCTGTTGACGCCACAACGGTTCGACTCGCGGCCGTTGCTTTTCAGTCACTAACACGTGAGTGAATGTTGACGCTGCGCATAACCAGTGTGAGAATCCCCCGCAAGCGCCGTAGAAGCGCACGCGAAACCTTGAGGGGGACTGCATGAAAATCCGCGAATGGTGTTTGGGCACGTCGCTCGTGACGCTCGGCTGGTGCGGGGGCGCTGCCGCGCAGACAGCCGCCACTACCGGCAGTTCGGACAATGGCGCGAACGACACACTGCAGACCGTGGTCGTCACCGCCGAGCGCCGCCAGCAGGATCTGCAGGTGACGCCGCTCGCGGCGACGGTGCTGAGCGGGGCTCAGTTGGCCGACTCCGGCGTCGTCAGCATCGACTCCTTGCAGTTCATCACTCCCGGCGCCACGGTCAACAATTTCGGCCAGGGAAACGATTTTGATATCCGCGGCGTCGGCAAGGGCGAGCATAATTCGCAGACCACTGTCGGTGTCGTGACCTATCGGGATGGCGTGGCGACCTTCCCGGGCTACTACCAGGAAGAGCCCTACTACGATGTCGCCAACATCGAGATACTGCGCGGTCCGCAGGGCACCTTCGGCGGCCAGAACGCGACCGGCGGCGCCGTGTTCGTCACCACCGTCGATCCAAGGATCGGCGGCGGCTACGAGGGCTACGTGCAGGCCCAAGTCGGCAACTACAGTGACTATGGGTTTACCGGCGGAGTGAACCTCCCCATCAGCGACACCTTCGCGGCGCGCTTGGCCTTCAACACCGAAGATCGCAACAGCTTCTATCAGATCGCCGGACCCAATGGCGGTCCCTATACCGGCGACCCCGGCAACTTGCGTGAATACAGCGGCCGGCTCGGCCTGCTGTGGAAACCCAGCGATGCCCTCTCGGTGCTGCTCAAGATCGATGCCAACTACCTGGATCTGGGCGCCTATCCCGCCGATCCGTACAACGCCAACGAAGACCTGTTCCACGTCGGCGCCGACGCGCCACAGAAGGCCCTCGACCGCTTTTCCCGCGCCAGTCTGAAAGTCGACTACCTGCTGGCCAATGGCGTCACGCTGCGCTCCATAACCGGCTATCAGCGCGCCCGTGGCGAGTACGCGGGGGATCTGGACGGCACCAACGGCACCTTGAACGGTGCCCCCTATAACAATGCCTCTTTCGAGGGGTTTCCTTATTATTCTCCCTGGTACTTCCAGGACCAGGTGTCCGAGTCCATGTGGTCGGAAGAGTTCAATATCATCTCGCCCGACAAGGGCCCTCTGACCTGGATCTTCGGCGCCTTCGCCAATGACAACTACAACTACTTCCTCTCACCCTACCAGTTCATCATCGGCGTGCCGCTCGGCAGTCCCTTCTCCGAGTACGTGCTGCAAGGTTCGAACCCGGTTCCCAGCGAGGCGGTATTCGGTCAGGTGGGTTACATGCTGACGCCCACTTTCCAGGTCCAGCTCGGTGCGCGCTACAGCGCGTCCAAGACCAGCAACGACGTGCAGATCATCCAATACGGTACGCCGCTGACCGACAACCAGGAAGCCAAGTTCGTCAACACCTCGGGCAAGCTGTCCTTCAACTGGGCGCTGACGCCGAACAATTTCCTCTATGCGTTCGGCTCTACCGGCTTCCGCCCCGGCGGTCTGAACGTACCGGTCGGCCTGGGCACCCCGGCCGCCTTCGGCGCCGAGAAGCTGACCGACTATGAGATCGGCTGGAAGACGACCGCCTTCGATGGGCATTTGCGCACGCAGTTCGATGCCTTCTACGATATCTACCGCGACTTCCAGGTGACGGTCGGCTATCCGCAGATTCCGACCTTCGGCTTTGAGCTCAATAACCCGAACGCGACCCATCTTTACGGCTTCGAGGCCCAGACTCAGGCGGTGTTCGGCAACCTCTCCTTCGATGCCGGCACGACCATCATGCACAGCTCTTTGGGTCGGTTCTTTGCGACCGATCCGCGCATCTCATCGGTCACGGCCTGTGATCCTTCCGCGGGTCCTTCGAGCGCCTCGTGCATCGACCTTGATGGCAAGTCGCAGACCTATGCGCCGAACTTCACCTTCAACTTCGGCGGCGAGTACCGGTTCATTCTGGCGCCCAAGGACAACTTGACGCCGCGCATCGATTTCGGCTATGTCGCCCCACAATGGGCCACGCTGTTCGAGAACCCCTCCCTCGGCGATCGGCTCTCGGGCCGCGGCATCCTCAATGCCCAGCTCGCCTGGAAGCACAACAACATCGTCAGCACGATCTACGGCACCAACCTGCGCGACCAGCACTACGAGGGTGCGCTGAATTCCGGGCTGCGCTTCGCGGGTCCGCCGCGGCAGTTCGGTGTACGCTTCCTGCTGGCTTTCTAGAGGTAGACCCGGCTGCTGCGCGACACGTACCGCCGATCCCTTAACCGTTCACGAATTCGTGTATGCAGCCGTATGCGCTCACCGTCGATAAGTTCCTCGATCACGCCGCCAAGTGGCACGGCGCGTCGCAGGTCATCTGCGCCGTGGGCCCGACACTGCAGCGCAAGTCATACGCCCAGCTAAGAGAGCAGGCCGCGCTGCTGTCCGGGGCGCTGCAGGATCAGGGGCTCGGACTCGGGGACCGCATCGGCACCCTGGCATGGAACACCGAGGATCACCTCACCGTTTCCTACGCGACGATGGGCGCGGGTTTCGTATGCCATACGCTCAACCCGCGCCTGAGCATCGCGCACCTCGTTGCAATCGTGAATGAGGCGCAGGACCGGTGGATCGCCGTCGGCGCGGGCCTACAGCCGATGTTGCAGGAGATCAGCACCCGCTGCCCGTGCGTGGAGGGCGCGCTGATCCTGGATGGGGAGCGGCTCGAGCCCTCCTCGCCCACGAAGCTGCAGCGCTGGGAATTGGCTGAGTTCATCCGGCAGCGGGGTCGCGCCGCTGTCTGGGGCGGCTTCGATGAGAACGCGGCCGCCGGGCTGTGCTATACCTCCGGCACGGTCGGGGATCCTCGCGGCGTTCTGTATTCGCATCGCTCGAACTATCTGCACACGCTGCGCTCGCTGCAGGCGGATGCGGTGGCCCTCACCGCGGAGGACACGGTGCTGATCGCCGTGCCGCTGTTTCATGCCAACGGTTGGGGCCTGCCCTTTGCAGTTCCGGCCGTCGGCGCGCGCATGGTACTGCCGGGCCGCTCCGTCGAGCCTGCACACCTGAAGCGCCTGATCGAGCAGGAGTCGGTGACCGTCGGGGCCGGTGTGCCGACTGTCTGGCTCGGCCTCATTGATCTGCTCGAGTCACAGGGCGCGCAGCTGCCCAGCCTCGAGCGCATCATTGTCGGCGGGCTGCACTGTCCGGATGCCCTCCTGCACCGCATGGAAAATCGCCTCGGCGTGCGGGTGCAGACCAGCTGGGGCATGACCGAGCTGTCGCCGCTCGGCACCATCACCCCGCCGAAGGCGAGCCAGGGCACTGGCCCGCGCGCCTCCGGCCGGCCGCCGCTCGGGCTGGATCTGAAGCTCGTGGACGCCGACGGCAGGACGCTGCCCACGCAGCGTGGCATAGTAGGACGCCTCAGGGTCAAGGGACCGAGCGTCGCTGAACGCTACTATGGTGATGCCAGCAGCGCCCTGGATACGGAGGGCTATCTGGACACCGGTGATCTGGCGCTGATCGATGCAGCCGGCAATCTTACCATCGCCGGACGGGTCAAGGACCTCATCAAATCCGGCGGTGAGTGGATCAATCC
>Ga0210400_10001392_pt1 | contig 24089 bp, 15 predicted proteins | sample IncBWH26MmetaG_FD_155456 | JGI IMG/M metagenome (GOLD analysis project Ga0210400, IMG submission 155456) | Forest soil microbial communities from Barre Woods Harvard Forest LTER site, Petersham, Massachusetts, United States - Inc-BW-H-26-M | ecosystem: Environmental > Terrestrial > Soil >...
TTTCGTGGAATTTCTGGGCCGCGTGCTGGTTCTTGCCGAGCAGAACCTGGGCGATCTGATCCGTGTCGCCGGGAACGAGACATTCGAGGCCCTTGAATTTCAGCTCGACCAGCTGGCCGCTGACTTCAACCTGGGGCGCGCGGCCGGGGGAAAAGATGAGGTCGCTGACGTGTTCGCGGGCTTTCAGCATGGCGCCGATGAGCTGGGGCACGTTGAAGCTACGTTGGATAAGCGCGGTGGCCGGTGGATTTGTGGACATGGCTCCCCTGGACAACTAGTGACGATGGAGCAGGTCAAGGCGACGGGTTTACATGAACCTGGGTCCCGGACTGCTCTAAGGCTACTCTCTAATTTTACGGGAGAGAAAGGGAGGGCAAGGTGGGTCTGGGTACAGGTCATTCCAGTTGGTTACTGGCAATTTGGAACAGGGGTGGGAGAACAGAAAAGATAAGGATAAAGCAGAGGCGCTGAGGGCGCAGAGGCAGAGCAGAAACAGGGCGGCGCGCCCTTCGCAAAGAATCGCTCAGGGTGAAAAGCCGCCCCTACACGGGCTTTCCGATCACTGGGGTTTGGAGGCGGAGTCGAGGAAGGCCGCGACGTTGGATTTCAGTTTGGAGAGGTCTTCATCGCGCAGGTACATCATGTGGCCGGCCTCGTAGGTCTTGTGATGGATGTTTTTCTGGAGGTTGGCGGGAAGGCCGAGGTGCTCGGTGGCGTATTGGGCTTCGGCGAAGGGGGTGGCCAGGTCGTAGAAGCCATCTTCCATTTCGATCTGGAGCTTGGGGTTAGTAATCATGACGTTGGCGAGGTCGAGCATGACGTTGGGAGAGCTGGGGAAGAAGGCTCCTTCGCCGGCCGAGTGCTTCCAGTCCCAGTGGTTCTCTCCAAAGTTGGCAAAGACGTGGTACTCCCGGTCGGGATTGTATTTCAGCTCTTCGCGCACGTATTGATTGAAGGCAGCAACGAATGCACCGCTGATGGCAGCTTCCTGGGGATCGTAGTCCGCGGAATCGCTAATCAGATTGTAAGTGGGGCCGGAGAAGCGGGCGTCGAGACGCCCCGTGGTGAGGCCGCGACTCCGCTGAAGTTCTTGCATGAACTGAAACAGTTTGACGCGGAGGTTTGATTTGAGGACGTAGTCTTCGCTGAGGCCGGTATAACGGGCCACTTTTTTGGCGACGGCGGATTTTTCGGCGTCGGTGATGGTGCTGCCCTTCAGGAGCGCGTCGGCGTACTCGCCGCTGGCGAACTTGCGAACTTCGTCGAGGAAGGCGGAGAGATTGTCGGGCCGGTCTGTGAGGACTTTGTGATACCAGGCGGTGGCGGCGTAACTCGGAAGATAGAGAATGTAGGAAAGGTCGTTGCCCGGGTAGAACGAAATTGTGCCGAGATCCCAGACGGAGGAGATCATCACGAGCCCGTTCAGATAAAGGTTGTAGCGGTCCTGCAACACGTGGGAAAGGACGGCGTTGCGGAAAGTGCCGTAACTTTCGCCGATGAGAAATTTGGGAGAATTCCAGCGGTTGTTGCGGCTGATATAGGACTGGACGAAATTGGCGAGGGAGCGCGCGTCCTGGTCGACGCCCCAGAAATCCTTGTCCTGGGCTTTGCCGGTGGCATGGCTGAAGCCGGTGCCGATCGGATCAATGAAGACGAGATCGGTTTTGTCCAGGAGACAGTTGGGATTGTCTTCGAGTTTATAGGGGGCGGGCGGAGTGACGCCTGCGTTGACCGTGGCGACGCGCTTGGGACCGAAGGAGCCCATGTGCAGCCAGAGAGATGCCGAGCCGGGGCCGCCGTTATAGACAAAGGAGATGGGACGCTGAGAAAGATCTTTTACGTCGGAGCGAACGTATGAGGTGAAGTAGAGCAGAGCTTCGGGCTCGTCCTTTTCGTTTTTCAGCAGCAGGCTGCCAACCGTGGCTTTATAGGGAATGGATTGGCCGGCGATCTTGATGGAGTGGTCGGTGACGGACGACTCTTCCTTGGGCGGGGCCGCTGGGTGTTCGGTGGGTTTTTCGGCGGGCTTGGACTCTTTTTCCTGCGCGAGAGAGATTGCGGGGGCGAAAGCAAAAAGAAAAGCGCCGGCGCACAGCAGGGACAGGCGGGTTAGAAGGGTCATGCTCAGATTTCTCCTTGAATCAGGGAACGCGGCTTACTGAGATTCGACGCATTTTAGCTCATTTTGGGTAGGCGCGGAATTTCGTTGGCAGGAAATTCGATGGTGAGTTGGCCGCTGCCGGGGGCGATGGTGCAGCGAAGGGAAGCGCAGTCGTTGGCGATCCAATCGGCGCCGGCGGCCAGGAGTTCCGGATCGGTGCTGGTGGTGCGGATGGCGAGGACTCGCGCGCCCGCGGATTTGCCGGCGCGGGTGCCGGAGGCGGCGTCTTCGATGACCACACAATCGGCGGGAGGGAGTTGCAGTGCCGCGGCGCCCTTCAGGTACGGCTCGGGATGCGGCTTGCCGTTCTGGATGTCGGTGGAGGTGACGAGGTGATGGACGAGATCCCAGACGCCGGCGGCGCGGAGGCGGACTTCGGCGAGACTTCGCGCGGCGGAAGTGACGACGACACGCTGGTCGGAGGGCACGGCGGCGAGGAGTTCGCATGCGCCGGGGAGCGCAACGACGTCGGCAAAGTCTTCGAGTTCACCACGGAGCATCCAGCGGTCTTCCTCATCGTGGACTTCTGGGCCGGCGTCGGGCAAGAGTTCCTTGATCGAGGCGCGGCTGGTACGGCCGTGGGCGAGGGCGGTGACCGCGACAGGATCCATGTTGTGGCGTGCGGCCCAGCGGGACCAGACGCGGGCGATGGCGGCGGTGGAATCGACCAGGACGCCGTCCATATCAATCAACAGACCTCGGCAGACGATTCGGCGCATAGGAGAAAAATTGTAACGTAGGGACGGTTGAGGGAAGAGAAAAAACTGAACTGCAGCTTGTACTTTCGGTTGTACGCGACGGTTAGGTTGAGGTCCTTCAGGGCGCACACGGCGCGCCCTTCAGGATGACAATTCGCGTTTTAGTTTTGCGCAGCGTAGGAGACGAAGCGCGAGAGGCGAGAGCTACTCTTTCCAGAGGCGGAAACCGCCAACGAAGGCGTTTTCGTTTTTGCCAAGGCGCGCGCCGGCGGGCAGGGTGTCCAGCTTTTTGCTGTTGCCGCCGCCGAGGACGACATAATCGGCCGCGAGCGCTTCCTTCAGCCGCTCCACAACTTTGGCGACGTGGCGGCGCCATTTTTTCTTGCCGAGGCGTTCGAGGCCGCGAAGTCCGAGATAGTCCTCGTAAGTTTTTCCCTTTTTGTAAACCAGGTGCGCGAGTTCCATCGGCTGGAGAAAACCGTCCACAATCATCGCGGAGCCGAGGCCCGTGCCGAGACCGAGGAAGAGCATGTGGCCGCCTTCGTAGCTCCCGAGGGCTTGCATGGAGGCGTCGTTGATGACTTTCACCGGGAGGCCGAAGGCTTTGGAGAAGTTGAAAGCCATCCAGCCTTTGCCAAGATTGTGCGGCTCGCGCAGCGGGCGGCCGTTGATAATGGGGCCCGGGTAACCGATGGAAATGCGGTCGTACTCCCAATCTTTGGTGGCTTCCTTGACCTGTTTGAGCATGGCGGCGGGGGTCATCGTGGGGCCGGAAGGGAAGCGGCGCGGCTCTTTCTGGCCGGTGGCGAGCATTTTCACGTTGGTGCCGCCGACGTCGATCACCAGGATTTTGGCGGATTTGGCCGATGCTTTCGGCTTCATGGAAGCTCCTTGAAATTGCAACGCTGCCGGCAGCGGCGGCGAGGGCGCGCGCGTAAGAATGTGGCGTGTCCGCGGGGGAAAGTCAATGGGGGCAGAGCTGCGGAAGAAGTAATTACGCTTGCCGCCATCATGAGGTCGTTCCGACTTATGACAAATGAACCGCCTGGGGTCCGCACTAGACTGTCATTTCTGACAATACCCACCGGTGGCGGCGAGTGAAAACATAAATTGGGGTCGAATCCGTGAAATGTGGGCGACAAGGAGAAATTACAGTATGCATAGCAAGCGACTAAGAATCTTTGTAGGCCTGCTGGCAGTGTGCTTTGTGGCGCTGCTGCCGGCTTATGCGCAAGGCGAGAAGACTAAGGTTAAGGGGCTGATCACCGCTCGCACCGGCGATGCGATCGTGCTGAAGGCCACCGACGGAAGCAGTGTGAACGTTACCCTCGATGATGACACCAAGGTGCAGCAGCCGAAAGGGCTTGGAATACGCAAGGAAAAAATGTCGGCGGCAGTGCTGATCCCGGGCCTGAAGGTTTCGGTTGAAGGCACAAGTCAGGACGCGACGCACATCCTGGCAAAATCGATTACCTTCGATAAAGACGATCTACAAACAGCGGAAATGATCCAGGCTGGATTAAATCCCACCGAGCAGAGAGTCGCCGCCAACCAACAGAACATCGCTGAAAACAAGCAAAGCATCGAAGTAAATAAACAGGGAATCGGGGCTAATCAGCAGAATATCGCTGCCAACACGGCGAGCATTGATGCCAACGCCGTGGCGACCAGCAAGCGGTTTTCAGAATTGAGTGAGTACGACACCAAAGATCAACTGGACGTCCGCTTTGCAAGCGGGAGCACCACGATTTCCGCAGCAGATCAAGAGGCAATAAAGAAGTTAGCCGACAATGCGGTCAACCTGACGGGGTACATCATTCAGGTAAGGGGCTTCGCTGATTCCAGCGGCAACGCGGCAATGAACCAGCAGCTGAGCATGGAGCGCGCACAGAACGTAATCGCTTTCTTGCTCCAGAATTGTAACGTGCCGGTTCGGCACATCATTGCCCCAGGGGCCATGGGCGAAGCGACTCCAGTAGCCTCCAACGAGACCGCAACCGGACGCGCAGAAAACCGTCGCGTTGAGGTAAAGGTCCTGCTGAACAAGGGGCTATCCGGTACCTGAGTGTGACGGCTCCAACGAGTGGGCGTGGAACCGGCGCCCACTCATTATTCTTTTTTCCTTTGCGTCTCAAAACTCTAGCCAACTCCCGATTAAGTTGAATGTATAGGTCGAGGTAGGAGCGATTGGTGTGCAAAAGCTGAACTCAGCACCCGCTGATTCAGAGGCACCATGGCGGCCCTCCGTGGAACCGGTGTAGTTCATCGGACCTTTTGATTATGGTGCCAACGTGCCGATTCTCGGAATCGCGAAATCGCCCGTGTTTTATTGGAAATTTATGGGGTGGGAGACGGGGATTGAACCCGCGACATTCGGTGCCACAGACCGACGCTCTACCAGCTGAGCTACTCCCACCACTGGTTGGTAGTTTAGCATGCAACTTTGGTGGGGGAAAAGTGTGCGTTGTGCGGGTAGGCTGAGTGGCGGATCACGGATAACAGCAATCAGATAACAGCGCTCAGGAGGCGTCGGAGTTGGCCACCTAAAGGTGGCCGCTACGCGGGTTGGATTTGCTTGATTAGGTCTTAGCTAGGTGGAAACGCGGGACTATGTCGAGGGTGGCGGATTAGCGGAGGTTGTTAGACTGGGATAAAGAGCCAGCCTAAAGGCTGGCCACTACACAGGGAAATGTGTCCCCGCGCATGAATCCGCAGCCGGCAGACCGGTTACATTTTGACTTGCAGCTCGCCTACGCGCGGCCGGTGATCGCGACGCTGGCGATCCTTGGTCTGCTGGAGCTGCGCCCGGCGAGGGAAGTGCAAAAGCCGCTGGCGTTCCTGGTCGCGTATGTGTTGGCGGCGATCCTGATTCTGGTGCTGGAGCGGGCGTTGCGGCGGTATCACTGGCGATTGCCGCTGGCGTGCGACATTCTGGCGGCCGGAATTTTCCTGTACCTTTCACCGGAACAAATCCCCACGTGGTTCCTGATGTTTTTTGTGGCATTTGCGGCGGGCTACCGCTGGAACCTGCGCTACTCGGTCTCGCTATGTTTCGGGTTGCTGCTGCTGGGCTTCGCGTTGCAGTTGCACTGGAGGCTGCCCGCGCCGGGCTCGCGGGATTTGGCGTATTCGGTTTCGCTCTTCACGGCGGCGTTTCTGGGGACGGTGGGACTGGCGTTCCTGGGAGATCGCAACCGTTTGTTCGCGGGGCAGCAGGATTTTCTGTCGCGCATTTCGAACTCCATGCACGTAGACCTGGGCTTGGCGGAATCGTTGCGCCTGCTGCTGGAAGAATTATGCGCGGAGTTTCAGACCGAGGGCGCGTTGCTGGCGTACCGCGACACCGACCTGGAGCGCATCTTTGTGTGGCGGATGCGGTCGGGCGATGGCGAGCGGCTGGTGCCGGAAAACCTGCCCCTGACGCGCGCGGACGGATTTCTGGTGGACGACATGGAAGCCTCGCTCTGCTGGAATTCGCTGGAAGGCCGCGGCGACGGATTCGGCTGGGACCGGCGAAACAAACAAGTGCTGAAAATCCTGCCGCGCATCCCGGGGCCGACGCAGCAGGAGTTCGGCATCAAGAATTTCGCTTCCGTGGCGTTCGATCAGGAAGGGCACGCTGCGGGGCGCATTTTTCTGATTAACCGGAGGCTGGGGCAGGAGCCCTTCGCGGTGGAAGACCTGGAGTGGTTTGAGCGGATCGCGATGCATATCAGCGCGTCACTCGAAAATGTCTTTATGTTGCGGCACCTGCGGGCCAGGGCGATCGAGGCGGAACGCTCGCGAATTTCGCGGGATTTGCACGATGGGATTCTGCAAACGCTGCTGAGCATCGAAATTCAGATTGACGTGCTGCGGCGGAAAGTTGCGACGCACGTAGAGCAGGTGGAACCCGGGCTGGCTGGGCTGCAACAGACGGTAAGGAACGAAAGCGCGGAGCTGCGCCACCTGGTGACGGACCTGCGGCCGCTGCGCGTCCAGTCCGCGGATATGGTGGATTTGATGCGGGGATTCGCGGAGCGGTTCCGGAACGAGTCCACGCTGGCGCTGGATTTGCTGGTTGATTCGGCCGAATTGCATGCTCCGGACCGGGTTTGCCGCGAGATTTTCCAGATTTACCGTGAAGCACTCAACAACATAAAAAAGCATGCGAAGGCTTCCCATGTCGTGGTAAAACTGTCGCAGGATGACAGCCGACTCACCCTGGTGGTGGACGATAACGGCGAGGGGTTCAGCTTTGCCGGTCGATTCACAGGGGATGAGCTTGACCGCCTGCGGCTGGGTCCGATTTCCATCAAGGAAAGAACGCGCACGGTCGGGGGAGTGCTGACCGTGGAATCAAACCCTGGGCATGGTGCGCGCTTAATAATCGAGGTACCGCTCGGCTGATATGGCGAAGACCAAACAGCAAATTCGGATACTGATGGCGGACGACCACGCGATTTTTCGCGACGGGCTCCGCAAATTGATTGACGGTGATGAAGATATCACCATCGTTGGAGAGGCGCAGAACGGCGCGGAATGCATCAAGCTTCTCGCCAAGCTGAAGCCGGACATCCTGCTGCTGGATCTGCGAATGCCGGATAAGGACGGGCTGGCGGTGCTGGAAGAGGTGAATTTCGACCAGACGCCGACGCGCGTGATCGTGCTGACGGCGGCGGAGGACGATCGCGACGTGGTGCGGGCGATGCGGCTGGGAGCGCGCGGCGTGGTGCTGAAGCAGTCCGCGACGGATTTGCTGGTGAAGAGCATTCACCGCGTGCACGCCGGGGAGATTTGGCTGGATAACCGGATGACGGCCGAAGTGATGAAGGCGTTTGCGAAGTCTTCGGACTCCGGGCCGCGCAGGGAAAAGCCGCTGCTTTCCGACCGCGAAAAAGAGATCGTGCAACTGGTGGCACAGGGCTTCCGGAACAAGGAGATTGGCGAAAAGCTGTTTATCTCCGAGCAGACGGTGAAGAACCACCTGCACAATATTTTTGACAAGTTGGGCGTGTCGGACCGGCTGGAGCTGGCGCTCTACGCGATTCATCACCGGTTGATTGATCAGACCTAGAAGAGAAGTTCAAAGTTAAAAGTTGAAAGTTCAGGGAGCGAAGACAACAGTGCAAATCCGCTCTTTCCTGTATGCTTTAATTGCGTTCACATTCCTGTCTACACCTGCGCTTGGATGCAGCTGTGTTCCACCACCACCCGACGCCAAAACTGCCGATGAAATCGCGCTGTGGCGCGCTAGCAGAAGCGAAGCAATATTTGAGGGAACGGTCAAACGTGTCGACTTGAAGTGGGCATTGATGGAGACCAAAGTTGGAGGACTGGTTCCCGCCGACTTGGATCAAGACGAGCCAGCCCTCCAGGTCACGTTCGATGTAGCGAGCTTCCGCAAAGGAGCCGAGCGGAGCTATGTTCTCCTGACAACCGGCGTGGGCGGCGGAGATTGTGGCTTCGATTTTGAGATTGGCAAGAAGTATCTTGTTTTCGCATACGCTGATGAGTCGGGCCACCTTTCGACCGGAATTTGCAGCGGCACTCGGCTCTTGGAAGACAGTCACGCGGGTGTACTCCCCACAAAATTCTGTGGGCATGTAGCTACTAAGGGGCTGGACTTGGAAGATAGCCAGGTCTTTCTTCTCCCGATCGGAAACAACTCTCCGATTCCATCCGATGAAGCCGAACTGGAGCGGGATGGCTCGTTCTGTTTTGTCGGGGCAACACCAGGGAATTACCATCTGGTGTTCGTGAGTCGCGCTGAGGAGTTAGTGACTTCTTTCGTGTTTTTCCCCGGAGTTTCCTATTCGACCGAGGCCAGCACCGTCGAGCTAAAGGCCGGTCAGGCTCGTACGGATTTGTCCCTTGAAATACCACCCCAACCCACTTTTTCAGTGAGTGGAAATGTCCAAGTTCCGGGCAAGTCAGTGATGCCACCTGATAGCAAGGTATTCCTCCTAAGCGCTGAACCGTTGTCATTCTTATTGGGATACTCGAAAGAAGTCGACCCGAACGGTTCTTTTGACTTTTCACGCGTCCTCCCCGGAAAGTATTGGGCCTTCGTGGGAGTAGATTCTGAAGCTGCAGCAAACTGGATGACAAGAAAAGTAGAAGTGGACGTGAGCGTAGCAGTCAGCGGCCTGTCATTAGAACTGGTTCACAAATGACCTTCCTTTTTTCCCGTACTGCGCAGTTTGGGGCCTCCACGAGCGATTCCAAGTTGGCACACCTGGCGGAGTCCTAGTACATCGGTACTTTTAAAGGGCGGGTTTATTTTGTGCCTTGAGTCCTATTGTTGATTGGGCACAGGCCGGATAGACTTTGGCCTTCGATGAGGGAGGTCCTCCTTGACCGGCTCTGAACGCCGCACTACCCAACGTTTTTCCATGCGACTGCCGCTTACCGTGAGATGGACCACGGGCGCAGCCGTTGGAGAGACCACAACGGAATCCCGCGATGTAAGCTCCCGCGGAGTCTATTTTTTCCTGTCGAAGGACGTCAAAGAGGGGTCTCCGGTGGAGATCCTGCTGACGCTGCCGAACGAGATCACCCTGGCCGGACCCGTGCGCGTGCGCTGCCTGGGGCGCGTGCAGAGGACCGAAGCCCGCGATGAAGGCAGTGTCGGCGTCGTCGCTGCCATCGAGCGCTACGAATTCCTTCGCAACAACGAAGACAACTAACAGGCTCGCGCCGACAACTTAATTTTCTGTACAAGTTCCTGGCTCGCTCACTGCGGAGGCGGGCGGGAATAGCCGGGGTGCCTCGGCCCCTCAGCGGAGCCCCCGGCTGATTTTTTGTGTGGTGGTGGATCGTCGGGGGTGGTGGCTTTAGGTTGAGCTACGATTGGTGGTTTGCGAGTGGCGAAAGGTAATCAGTAATCAGCGATCAGTAATCAGGAAGCAAGAGAAGAGAGCTGCGGTCGAAGTTCCTGCCTTTGATTTTTCTAACAAACATTCGCGCATAAATTTGGAAGACAGTTTTCTCCCTTTGGCTGTTTTGTTACGTGGCGGGTTGGGGGAATTGCTATTGGGGAACGCCTGTCCTTTCGGGCAGGGGATATCCACAGGCGGACAGGGCGATGATGGGGGATACCCGCCCAGGAGTGGAACTCGTGTGCGCCCGGCAGTGGAGGCGATGCGAGAAGAAAGAAAGCCTATGATTCAGCGGTTACCAAAACTTAGTATGGACTCACCCGAGGCCAACCAACCAACAGGGACCGAGCGGCTGGCGACTCCCCAGGAGTTGGCCGAGATCGGCGGAGCGTCTTCGGACCCTGCGCAGGAAGCGCAGATTATTGCGCTTCTGGAAGTGCAGATGAAAGAGGATCTGCAAAAAGCGGCCGCGGAAAGCGCGGAGCAGGCAAAGGCAGCGGCGTTGCAGGAATTGCTGTCCGCGCTGGAGCCGGAGGTGGCCAATGCTCCGGAAAAATCGGCGACCCTGGAAAAATTGAAAGCGGCCGCCGAGCCGCATCCCGTCGCCAAAATGCCGCCGAACACAGCGGGAATTCTAAGCGAGCCGGAGCGCGTGGCCGCTGCATTTTTTGGCGCGGAGGAGGAAGCGCCCGTGTCCACTCCAGTGGCATTGCCGGCGGTAGTTACGCAGCAGGTGCCAGTCCAAATGCAATCGCCAATCGAAAAGCAGGCGCCAGTCGAACAGCAGGCGCCGATTGCAGCGCAATCGCAGGAGCCAGAGCCGTTGCAGGGTGAAATTGTGCCCGAACTCTCCGTGGAGAGCGGGACGGACATCATCGCAATCCCACGAGAGGAAGCGCGGGACCTGAAAACGGAATTGCTGCAAGTGGCTGAGGCGCTGGACCAGCACCGGCTTTGGGTGGAATCGAACGGCAAGGAAGGAATCCGCGGCGATTTTGCGGGGGCGAATCTTTCGGACGCGGATTTGACGGCGGTGAACCTGCAAGGCGCGGACCTGACGAAGGTGAACCTGCGCGGGGCCGACCTGTCCATGGCCAATCTGCGCGGCGCGAACCTCGTGGAAGCGGACCTGCGCGAAACGAACCTGCTGGGCGCGGAATTTTCCGGCGCCAATCTGATGGGCGCGAATTTGTATGGCTCGCAGGGATTGTGGGCGGGAAGGTTGGGCGGAACGAATTTGTTCGACGCCACTTTGCCGGAAGCGGTGGGCGCGTACGATGGGGGAAAAACGATCGGACAGTTCACGCAATCTGCGCGGCGCTTCTATCTGCTACTGATCACGATTTGCGTGGGTGCGTGCGCGATGGTGGCGCTGACGAAGGATGTGCGGTTGCTGCTGGATGAATCGGCCATGGTTTCCGCGCGCATTCCGAATCTTTTGCCGCTGCAGGGTTTTTATATGGGCGGACCGCTGTTGCTGACCGTGCTGTACCTGCGGCTGCAGTTTCTGTTGTTGCGATTGTGGGGCAGCATGGGCGCGCTGCCGGCGGTTTTCCCCGACGGCCAGACTCCGGAGAAAGACGGCTCCTGGTATTTGATGGGGCCTATCCGCCAGCATTTGCGCTGGACCCGCGACCCGCGCTCGCCGCTGGCGATGGTGGAAAGCCGGTTGGCAAAATTGCTGGCGTATTGGGCGGTGCCGGCCGCGTTGTTCCTGTTCTGGCTGCGCTATCTGGTGATGCAGGATTACCGGGGAACCTTGCTGCAGGTGTTTCTGCTGACGGTTGTTGCGGCAGCGGGATTTGCGATGCCACGCATTGTGGCGCGGGTTCTGCGTCCGGGCGATTGGACGGATGAGAGCACGCCGCAATTTCTGCGGGACGTGGCCGGGGCATTCCGAATTCCCGCAGCGGTTGGCCTGGTCGTGTTCCTGATGTCGCTCGGCGTGATTCGCGGCCTGCCCGCGGACGCCAATGCGCGGCCCGATATCGGACGCGGCGACCCACGGCGTTGGGCGGCGACGGCGTTTCAAGCGATGGGCTACCGGCCGTATGCGGATGTGACGGAAGAAAGCATTTCGACGAGCGCCGCGAAACCGGTGACGGACGGCGGGACGGGAACGGGAAGCGGGCCGCGGCTGAATGAAATCAATCTCCGCTATTCACGTGGTTACCGTTCGCAATTTGCCGGGGCGCGGATGTGGCGCGCGAACCTGGAAGGATCGAGTTTGTCGGAAGCCGATTTCCGCGCGGCAAATTTGCGGGAAGCGGTTTTGCGCGGCGCGAACCTGGACCGTTTGCAGGCGGCAAAGGCGAACCTGGTTTCGGCGGACGCGCAGGGAGCGCAGTTCGCGGGAGCGGATTTTCGAAATGCGGATTTGTCGTACGCCAACCTGGATGGCGCATTGTTGACGACGGCGAATTTCAGCCGCGCGACGCTGTATGCCGTGAAATTGCGGCATGCGGATCTGTTGCGCGCGGAATTGTCGCACGCCGATTTGCGCGACGTGAAACTCGACGAAGCCGTACTTTCCATGGCTTCGATGGAGCAGACGGATTTTTCCGCGGCGAAAATGACGGGAGTGAATCTGACCGGAGCGCAGGCGAAGGGAACGGTTTTTCTGGAAGCCGACATGAGCCGGGCGGATCTGCGCGGGGCGTCGTTTCCCGGAGCGATCCTGCGGGATGCGAAGCTCGATGGCGCGCGGGTGGAAGGCGCGGATTTCCGCGGCGCGCTTGGTTTGCAAGCGTGGCAGGTCTGCGCGACGACGGGATGGCAGGGCGCGCAGTTTGATCCGGACGTGAAAGCGGCGGTGTTGCAGAGTTGCGGCGGCGCGCAAGGCCGAACCCAACCGTAAGCCTCGTGATGCACCCGGGGTTCACAACGTAATGTCATTGACAAGCATTAAATTTCGGGAGGATGATGTCCGCATCCTTTCGAGCCCTCTTCTATGCCGTCAGCGTATGACAGGGGGAAACGATGCCATCCCAAGCCAAACCCACCGAAGCGGCGATCAGCCAGCTTTTGCACGGGGACAAAGAACTTCAGCCCCCGAAAAACGCGAAGAATGAGGCACGCCTGAAGGACTTTGACGCGGAATGCAAGCGTGCCGCCGATGATCCCGAAAAATTCTGGGCGGAGATTGCCAAGGAACTGCACTGGCACGAGCCGTGGACGAAGGTGTTCGACTGGAAGTATCCGACGTTTGAGTGGTTCATCGGCGGGCGCTGCAACATCACGTACAACTGCCTGGACCGCCAGGTGAAGGCGGGGCGGCGGAACAAGGTTGCCTACATTTTCACGAACGAAGACGGCAGCGAGCGGCAGATCACCTATGGGCAGCTGCTGGACCTGGTGGGAAAAATCGGCAATGGATTGAAGTCGCTGGGCGTGAAAAAGGGCGACCGCGTGGTGATTTACATGCCGCTGTGCATCGAGGGCGTGGCTTCGATGCTGGCGTGCGCGCGGATTGGCGCGGTGCATTCGGTGGTGTACGCGGGATTCAGCGTGCAGGCGCTGCGCAGCCGCATTGAGGATGCGCAGGCGAAAGTGGTGGTGACGGCGGACATCGGATTCCGGCGCGGCAAGCGGGTGAGCCTGCGCTCGATCGTGGAAGAAGCGATATCGGGGTTGGAAATCGTGCAGCGCGTGGTGGTGTACCGGCGCATCCAGCCGGTGATCGAGTTGAGCTCGTCGCACTCGATCGATTTTTACGAGTTAATCGCGAAGCAGTCGCCGAACTGCCCGGCGGAGGTGATGGATTCGGAGGACCCGCTGTTTATTTTGTATACCAGCGGAACCACCGGGAAACCCAAGGGCGTGGTGCATGTCCACGGCGGCTACATGGTGGGAACGTATTACCACATGACGCGGTACTGGGATATTCGCGACGACGACGTGTTTTTCTGCACCTCGGATATCGGCTGGGTGGTGGGACATTCCTACATTACGTATGCGCCGCTGATTGCGGGTGCCACAACGCTCTTCCGGGAGGGCGCCATCGATTGGCCTCACCCGGCCATCATGTGGGAGACGGTGGAGAAATACCGCGCTACCGTGATTTTTACGGCGCCCACGGCGGTGCGCATGTTCATGCGGCATGGCGACGCGCTGCCGCAAAAATACGATTTGAAAAGCATACGCATATTTTCCGTGGCGGGCGAGCCGCTGAACCCCGAAGCGCTGGAGTGGGCTTACCGGGTGATTTGCGGCAGCGGCGAGTGGGGATTCGTGATGGACAACTGGTGGCAGACGGAAACGGGCGGGCCATGCATCGGAACAATGCCGCATTTTGCGGCCCGGCCGACGAAAGCGGGCAAGGCGCTGCCGGGAGTGTCGGCCGATGTTGTGGATTCGCACGGGAACCGGATGCCGCCGAACAAGGGCGGTTTGCTGGTGCTGAAGCGGCCGTTCCCTCACATGTTCCGCACGTGCTATGGCGACCCGGAACGGTATGCGAAGGATTGGGGCAAGGTGCCGAACGTTTACACGACTGGCGACGTGGCGCTCTATGACGAGGATGGATATTTCACGGTCGTGGGCCGCGCAGACGATGTACTGAACATCGCGGGACACCGCATCGGCACCGCCGACGTGGAGGGCGCGCTGGTGAGCCATCCCGCCGTGGCGGAGGCAGCGGTGATCGGGCGGCCAGATGAAATCAAGGGCGAGAACATCAAGGCGTTCGTGATGCTGCGCGTGGGCCACACCGGTTCGGCGGAACTGGAAGTGAAGCTGAAGGACCACGTGCGGCACGTGCTGGGCGGAATTGCCGTGCCGGCGGAGATCGCCTTTCCGGAGAAGCTGCCGAAGACGCGCAGCGGCAAGATCATGCGACGGCTGCTAAAGGCGCAGGAGCTGGGCAAGGATGTGGGGGACATATCCACCCTGGAAGAATGAAACGGCTGAGTTGTCAGTCATCAGCGGGAAATTTCCGGATCTGTAGGCGGTGTTTATTATGGGCCGAAAAGTGAAATTCCGACTGAGACTTGACACCAAACTCTTGAGTGCAGTTAATCGAATTGTGGAGCAGAGAGGCACCACCGTAGACTCATTTGTAACCGAAGTGTTGCTTCAGGCGTTGAAGGAGGGAGCCGAGAAGGAAATGTCCACAAACGCCTTCATTCGGCCCGTGGAAAAAAGCACACAACGGCGAGGGCAGGAGTGATCGTGCAATATGCGCGTGGGAGAATTTATACGCCTGCGGAGTGGCGCAACATCCGGTTTAGAATTTTTGCGGGTGAATCCCCGGAGTGTGTATAATCCTTTGCGGTTCAGAGTTGGGTTGTGTGGGCAACTCGATTTCAAATGTGGAGGATATTCGATGGCAGAGCTTGGCGATGAAAAAGTGAGCGGAAAGTTCCTGGCATTTTTCCTGGTGGCTGGTTCGCTGGGAGCGATCGTGATGACGTGGATCGCGTATGCGGCGATGGTAGGGAGAGCAATCTAGCTGGCAAAAGATTTATTGAAAGAAGCGGCCGAGTTGCAGCCGGGAAAGCCCAAACGAAGGGCCGGCGAACTCGGCCTCTTTTTTGTTTGCGGTTTGAGGGAGATGCGCCCGCCCCGTAAAACCATTCGGGGTGCTAACGACGCACCTCAGAAGGTGGCCGCAACAACTACGAGAATCCCAGGTGCGCGGGCAGGTCGGATAGAGTTTGAACTGTCGCCGTCGGGGCGACGCTCAATTCGTCCGGGACGGCAGAATTGCGATTGAGCCAGTAGGTGCGAAAACCAAACGACGCTGCGCCGGCGACGTCCCAATAATTGGATGAGATGAAGCCGATCGCTTCCTTTGAAATGCCCAGGCTGGTTACGGCGTGCTGGTAGACTTCCGGCCGCGGCTTGTACAACTGCAGGGCATCCACGCTGAAAATATTCCTGAAGAAATGAGCCAAGTTGTTAACGGCGACGAGCGGCGTAAGCATTTCGGGAGTGCCGTTGGACAAAATGGAAAGAGGCAGGCTGGAAAGTTTTTCAAGGGCCGGCCGAACTTCGGGAAATGCAGGCAGAGTGAGATACACCTGCATGAGTTGTTTCCGGTGATGTTCGTCGCACGAAAGTTTCAACGTGCGGCAGCTGAACACCAGGGCGTCTTCGGTGATGTTCCAGAAATTTTCGTAACGCCCCATCAGGGTGCGCAGCCAGGAATATTCAAGCTGTTTGGCGCGCCATAGCTGGCTGAGGGCCGCGCCATTGCCGGGGAACAGTTCCTCCGCGCGGGTTTTCACGGCAAACGGGTCGAAAAGCGTTCCGTAGGCGTCGAAAACCAGCGCGCGAACCGGCGGAGCCATGGCCGGCGTGCGCTAGCGCTCCTCGCCGAAGAGCTTGATGTCTTCCGGGCCTTCGGCGAGGGGGCCGCGCTCGCGGCCCTGGACGAGTTCGCGGATTTGCTCGACGATGTCGGGATTGGCGAGCGTGGTGATGTCGCCGGTGTCCATATGATTGGAGATGGCGGCGAGGACCCGCCGCATGATTTTGCCTGAACGGGTCTTGGGCATGTCTGGGACGATGTGGATGGTCTTGGGGCGGGCGATTTTGCCGATCATGGTTTCGATGGTGGATTTGACTTTATCCTGGATCGCCTTGGTGGTTGGAACGCCGGGTTTCAGCGAGATATAGACCACCGGAACGCGGCCTTTGACTTCATCCACCACGGGGACGACGGCAGCTTCGGAAATTTCGCCAATGGTCAGGCAAGCGGATTCGACTTCTTTGGTGCCCAGGCGATGGCCGGCTACGTTGATGACGTCATCCACCCGCCCAAGGATCCGGTAATAACCGTCGGCGGGGAGCACGGCCCCGTCCGCGGCGTAGTAGGGCCAATCGCGCCAGTCCTTGCTCTTGGGTTTTTTGCTGTACTTTTTGTAGTACTGATTAATGAAACGCTGGGGATCACCCCAGATGGTCTGCATGATGCCGGGCCATGGATTGCGAATGCAGATGTTGCCGGCGTTTCCAGAGCCGGCCTTCACTTCCTTTCCATTTTCGTCCCAGATCACCGGATAAATTCCAAGCACGCCGGGGCCGGCGCTGCCGGGTTTCATGGGATCAAGCGCAGGCTTGGTGGTGCAGAGGAAGCCGCCGGTTTCCGTTTGCCACCAGGTGTCCACGATGACGGCTTCGCCTTTGCCGACGTTGTTGTAATACCACTTCCAGACTTCCGGTTCGATGGGTTCACCGACGGTGGTCATGTGCTTGAACTTGTAGTTGTAGATTTTCGGCTCGTGGAAACCGGCTTTGCGCAGCATGCGGATGGCGGTCGGCGAAGTGTGGAAGATATTCACGTCGAGGCGTTCGGCGATACGCCACGGGCGGCCGGCGTCGGGAAATTGCGGCACGCCTTCGTAGAGAACACTGGTTGCCGCGAGCGCCAAAGGCCCGTAAACAATGTAGGAGTGCCCGGTGATCCAGCCGATGTCGGCCATGCACCAGTAGACGTCTTCGGGATGAATGTCCTGGTAATACTTGGAGGTGCCGGTGACATAAGCGAGATACCCGCCGGTGCGATGCTGGCAGCCCTTGGGTTTTCCGGTCGTGCCGCTGGTGTACATCAGGAAGAGCGGAGCTTCTGCGTCCAGCGAGACGGGCTCGACGACGTGGTTGCGGTATTCTTTCAAAACATCATCGACAAAGAAGTCGCGGCCCATGATCATCGGCGTGTCGGAAGAATATTTGCCGGGATAGCGTCTCCACACCAGGACCTTCTCGATCCCCTGGCCCGCTTTGGTTGCCGTTTCCACGGCGATATCCGCGCTGGCCTTGTGGTCCACCCACTTGCCGTTGCGGTGGTAGCCGTCAGCATAAATCAGGACGCGGCTGCCGGAATCGGCGGCGCGCAGGCCGCAGGCTTCGCCGGAAAAACCGCCGAAAACGACGGAATGAATCACGCCGAGGCGGGCGCACGCGAGCATGGTGATGGGGAGCTCCGGAATCATGGGCATGTGGATGGTGACGCGATCGCCGGTTTTCAATTTGGCGAATTCGCGCAACATCGCCGCAACTTCGTTCACACGCTTGTAGAGTTCCTGGTAGGTAATAACGACGGGGGATTCTGTTTCCGGCTCCGGGACGAAAATAAAAGCGGCCTTATTCTTGTGCTTCGCCAGGTGTCGGTCGACGCAGTTATAGCACGCGTTGAGCTTGCCGCCGACGAACCATTTCCAGAAGGGCGGGTTGCTGGCCTCGAGTGTCTTGCGCCAGGGCTTGTCCCAGTCGAGCAGGGAAGCGTAATGGTCGAAACACTCCGGAAAATGCTTTTCGCTGAATTTTTTGACGAAGGCGGGATCTTTAAGATTTGCCTGGGCGATGAATTCCTTGGAGGGATGGTAGTACTCTTCTTCCTTCCAGTGGACGGCGATTTGCGCTTCCGTGAGCTTCTCTTTGGCCTTCGGTACTTTCGCGTTCAGTTTTGGTCGGGCTGTGGCCACGGCGGCAACTCCCCATTGAAAAATGATTTCGATTGTTACGCAAGCACGAGGAACGGCAAGATTCGAGCCGGCCCATCTTCTTTGGAATGAGCTTGCCTGTCAAAAATGATGCTCCCGCTCGGGCACGGGAGTCAATCCGTCCGCTCCGGCTATTTCATGCCGCCGACTTCGTCCCAGATCTTGTGGCCGTGAGTTTCTTTGAGCAGCAGGCTGCCAACGATGAAGGTCATGGAAGCGACGATCATCGGATAGTACAGCCCGGCCAGGATATTGCCAGTGGCCGCGCATAAGGAAAGCCCAATCAGCGGTACCATGCCTCCGAACACGCCGTTTCCTATGTGATAGGGCAAGGAGAGCGACGTATAGCGTATTTTTGCGGGGAACGCCTCCACAAGGTATGCAGCGATCGGTCCGTACACCATGCAAACGTAAACCACCTGGATAAGAACCAGCAGCACCAGCATCGGCACGTTTGGATTCGCGGCTTCCTTCGAGGGAACGAGCGCACCGGAGGCATCGCGGCTCATTGGTGTTAGAGCGATGGCACCCGTAACTTTGTTTTTCGCAGACTTGACCGTCTCCACGTTATTCCCCGCGTAGGTTTCCATAGCCTTGTAAATCGGAATGTAAGTGAGCACGGCAATCAGACAACCAGCCATCATGATCCGCTTGCGCCCGATCTTGTCCGAAAGCCACCCGAAGAACGTGAAAAGCGGCATCCCGAGCACCAGGGCAATTGCGATGATGATGCTGGCCGTGCGCGTATTCACTTTCAGAACGGTCTGCATGTAAAACAAGGCGTAAAACTGCCCGGTGTACCAGACCACTCCCTGTCCCGCCGTGGCTCCGAAGAGTGAGATCAGAACGCGCTTGAGGTTTTCCCATTTTCCAAAAGCATCCTTTAGCGGCTGCACTGAGGTCATGCCTGCGGTCTTGATGGACGCGAAGATCGGCGATTCCTTCATCTTCAAACGGATGTAAAGGGAGATGCTCACAAGCAGGATGGAGATCAAGAACGGGATTCGCCACCCCCAAGCCGAGAAGCTATCCTTGCTCATCGAGGACTGGGTCACCAGAATCACGATCAGGGAAACAAACAGGCCCAATGTGGCTGTGATCTGGATAAAGCTGGTGTAGAAGCCGCGCTTGCCGTCGGGGACATGCTCCGCAACGTAGACCGCGGCACCTCCATATTCGCCGCCAAGCGCCAGGCCCTGCAAAACTCGAATAGCCAACAGCGTGATCGGCGCGAACCAGCCGGCGGTGGCGTAGGTGGGAAGGAAGCCGATGAGGGCGGTGGCGCCACCCATAATGGTGAGCGTCACAAGAAAGGCGTACTTGCGGCCCACAAGATCGCCAATGCGGCCGAAGAACAAAGCGCCGAAGGGGCGTACCAGAAAGCCCACCGCGAAGGTGGATAAGTACGCGATCAGCGCGATGGTATCGTTGCCCGCAGGATAAAACTTCGGAGAAAGCACGGCTGCCAGGCTGCCGAAAATATAAAAGTCATACCATTCGATCATGGTGCCGACCGAGGAGGCAAGAATGACTCTCCAAATGCTGTAGTCCGCCGGTACCCTGTCGAGAGCTATGGTGCCGCTGGCCATGTTATTCCCCCTAGCCTTCCGTCGTTAAGCATGCATTCCGACCCGCCGAGAACGCTGGCAGACAGAATCCGCCGAGGAGATCCGCCTCGGCAGACATGCCGCAGGCCTCGATTTTCAAAAAATTGTTAGAAAATCGGGCCGGGTCCCACCAAACAGGTCAGGAATCCTCCCGTTCATATATGCAGCGAAGGTCAAAGTCAAGTGACCGTTTTGTCGGAAACTGGGGCGAACTCCGCGCTGTAGAGTCGGCCTGGCAAGGGATTAATGGATAGGGCCAAACTCGCGGCCGTCGGAAGGTCAATTGCCCGCTACTTTGTGGAGTGAGACAAAAAATGCCCTACGCCGGGCCGATCCAGCTGTAGGGCGATTATTTCGTGAACCAGTCTTCGCGGTCAGCCCTCGCCCCCGGCGGGCAAACGAAGGGCCTGCCGGGTTGCGGCTAGAAATTGAACCGCGTTGAGAACTGGAAACTTCTGGCGCCGAAACGCGGCACCATCGCCAGCGGGTGGCCGAAGTCCGAATTTGGAGAGGAACTCCAGTTGCTGTTATTGACGCCGCTATCGGCAAGCTGCGTCGCCGTATACTGCACGTTATCTATGTTGGTTTGCTGGAAATTGGCGTGGTTGAAAATGTCAAAGGCTTCCGCGACAAATTTCAGGCTGTAACGTTCTCCAATCCGGAATGTCCGCGAAACATTCATGTCCACGTTGTTCACGCCTGGTCCGCGGAAGCCGTTGTATTTCTCGCCGGGGACCATGGAGAAGTTGACTTCCGGGTTGTCAAACACCGCGGTGTACGGCCGTCCGCTGGCAAAATTCAGGACCGTCCCGAATTCAAAACCTTTCAAATAATGCTGCGTCGGCGTCCACACGCCGGTCGCAACAAACCTTTGCGGCTGGTCGAGTTGTGAAGGACCCTGCTGCGCCTGTTGATCGAACTGATTGAAGTAGCCGGTCCCCTGATCGGTCGCATGGGAATAGGTGTAGGCGACCGACCCCGAAAATTGCTTTGCGTTGTGGCGCAGGGAGATCAGCAGCCCGTTGTAAATGGAGTGGCCGGAATTATCCACGGCGTTGATCGGACCAAAATTCGGATTCACAAAACCATCGATCGCGCTGAAATCGGGAGTGACGTACGTTTTCCCGTTGGGCAACGTGACAGTGGCTGTTGCGTATGAGCCGCCGAACGCCGGTTGCTGGGCGGGCGGCACCAGGTTGAGATCGAAACCAAAATTGCCGTTTGCCTGGCGCGTAACTCCGTTGGAATTTCCGAGCAGGGCCAAGCCATGGCTATAGACGTAGCCCACGCTCAGGGCCGTGTTGGCTCCGAATTGGTGCTCCACGGCGATGTTCCCCTGTTCGACATAAGGGTTGCGATAGCTCGGTGAGAACACGACGATGGACTGCACACCTCCGGCGGCCGTTGGGAACGAGCTGAGGCTATTTGGATAATTAACGACCGGGTTGAAGTTGTGAAACGCAGGACCGGGCTCGAAAAGAAATTGCCGGCTGATGCCGTTGGAAATTGACGCCTGGGAAACGTCCAGCAAGTCTGTCTGGATGTAGAAGAGGCCGAATGCTCCGCGAATGACGGTGGAGTTTTTTGAATCCAGCGAATACGCGAATCCCATACGGGGAGAGAGCATATTTTTGCTGTAGGGAATGTGGCAGGTCGCTTCATACGCTGGATTGCACGGATTCGGCTGCGGCAGAACCTGCAAGTCATACCGCAGGCCGTAATTCAAAGTTAAGCGCCGCGTCGCCCGGAATTGGTCCTGGGCGAAGAGGGAGTAGGTGGGTGATGTAAAAAGCGCGGTCGATTGGCCGAACGACTGGAGATAAGCCTCGAAGTTTCCCGTGGCCACGTCTGTCGTTCCAGCGAAGAGATATTCTCCCTTTGGCCCATAAACAAAGTAATCGGAATCGTGATTGACATTGATATCCACGCCAAATTTTGCCGTGTGCCGTCCCAACACCTTTGTGAGCGTGTCCACAAACTGGTAACGCTTGTCGGATGTGGCCAGTTGGAAGCGCGCCCCGCCAAAAACAAAGCCGCTATCGGGATTCTGGATGACTATTGCGGGGGACGTCACGGGCGATGTCGGAAGGTCGAAGTGATAGTCGCTGCCAAAATGGAAGCGAAAATCGTTGACGCTGGTTGTGCTGAAAGTGGTCTGCACCGAAAACTGGAAAAATTGGCTGGTGGCGCCGTCCGTCAGCGCCAGCCCGTCACCCGTGGACGTCGGGGTGTTGAAGTAGCCGTGCGGGCTGCGATAGCGCTGGTAATTATAAGTTGCCGCAAACGAGTTCTTGTCGTTGAAGTTCCCGGTAAGCTTGGCGAAGGCCGTATTCTGGTTAAAGCTACGCGGAAACGATCCAGAGGCGGCATTGACTTGCGCAGCGATACCCGGGTTGTCCTGGAAAAATGTGGGTGACACGGCGACGAAGGCGGGGGCGTTGTTTACGGTCAGGGGCTCGTTGCGGACCTGGCCCTCATAGTTTGCGAGGTAAAACAGCCGGTCCTTCTTGATCGGACCGCCAATCGTGCCGCCGAACTGTTGCCGCCGGTTTGATGGCTTGGGGATGGGTACTGCCAGGCTTTTATTGATGGAATCGTTTGCGCTGAAGGCCGAGTCGAGGACGTAGTAATAGCCGTCTCCGTGCACCGTGTTGCCGCCGCTTTTGGTGACGGAGTTGACCAGCCCGCCGCCGGCCTGGCCGAACTCGGCCTCGTATCCGGTACTGGTCACCTGAAATTCCTGGATTACGTCCTCGCTGAATTGAAAGGGAATGCTGGTGCGCCCGATCTGCTGCGCGAAGAACGCGTTGTTATTATTGCCGCCGTCCACGGTGTAGTTGTTGAAATTGCCCGCGATTCCGTTGAAGCTGATCATGCCGAAGTCGCCGTCGGTGGTTGCCCCGGGTGTCAGCAGCGCGAAGTCCGTAAAATTTCGACCGTTCAGCGGCAACGATTGAATGCTGCGATTTTCCACCACCGTTCCCAGTGAGGATTGCGTCGCGTCAACGGCCACGGCGGACGCGCTCACGATAACAGAGGTTTCCACCTGTCCGACCGTCAGAACAGGATGGAGCACCGTCGTTGTCCCCACCGTTACGGCCGTATCCTGCAGCACCTGTTTCTTAAAGCCGTCCTTCTGAATCGAAACTTCGTAGATTCCTGGCGGCAGATAGAGGGCCACGAAATGGCCATCTCCGTCCGTCTTCAGTGTTGTGGCGGCAGCGGTCTGCTTGTTGGTGACGACTACTGTCGCGCCGGGCACGGCCGCGCCGGCGGAATCCAGCACCACGCCTTCCAGGCGGCCGCTCGCCGAGGCTGCTTGTCCATAACTCCCCGTGGGGCAGGAGAGAACAAGAAGTAGTGCCCCAAAGAAAACTGACAGCGTCAGCTCCAAAATCGAGACGCATGAATTCCTGCGAATGAACATTCAAAAACCTCCAAATATGGACGCACTGAAAAGGTTCAGATCTCGTGCTGTTGTTTGCAATTCCGCACCGAAAAAGAAATGCCCCTGAAGCTGGATCACGCCCTGGAAATCAAGCCTCCCTGTATTGCGGTTTTCTGCGCTCGACGCATCCGCATGAGTCTAAAGAAGTGGGGATCGGACTCACGCCATGCTGCTGGGAAAGCCTCATTAAAACGCGTTTCGGGTCGCCAAACGCCCTGAACCGGGGTGTGAACAAACTTTGCGAGTGACGGTGACAGACCGAACATAAACCTGAGGTTAATTTGCACAGCCCCAGCCGACTCCTGGGAACAAAAAGCGGCGGTGAGTCTCCAGCGCTGGCACTGGGCACGAACGGTCCGGCTCGCATCGAAAAATTATCCGGTGATATTATGCGAGCGGGTTCCCGGAGGATTTTAATGAAACTGGCGTTCCGCTGTTCGACATTTTTGCTCGTGTGGATACTTTTTGCCGTGCCCGCTCTGTACGCAGCGGAAACAGAGCCTTTGCGGGTGGCCATCGCCGGGCTTGTTCACGGCCACGTGGAGGGTTTCTTAGCGAATTCCGCAAATCGGCCGGACATACGCATCGTGGGAATCAGCGACCCGGATCGCAACTTGTTCGATCGCTATGCGGCTAAGTTCGGACTTGATGCCGCTCTGTATCACGCGGACCTCGAAGACATGCTCCGCACCACCAAGCCCCAAGCGGTTCTTGTCTATTCCAGCACCTTCGACCATCGGAAGATTGTGGAACTCTGCGCGAAGCTCCACCTGCCGGTCATGATGGAAAAGCCGCTCGCGGTGAGTCTTCAAGATGCACAGACGATCGAACGCGCTGCGCACGAAGGGAAAATCCAGGTGCTGGTGAACTA
>Ga0210400_10001393_pt1 | contig 24087 bp, 21 predicted proteins | sample IncBWH26MmetaG_FD_155456 | JGI IMG/M metagenome (GOLD analysis project Ga0210400, IMG submission 155456) | Forest soil microbial communities from Barre Woods Harvard Forest LTER site, Petersham, Massachusetts, United States - Inc-BW-H-26-M | ecosystem: Environmental > Terrestrial > Soil >...
AATATAGGCTCGTATCGCTATAAATTGCAGATACGGGATACCTGCGGTAATTACGGTGTTTTAGGAAAATACCATAATACTGTTTATATAACAACTAATCACAGCGGAGCTTATAACTGGAATTCGTATTTGGTTGAGGGTTCCATACAAACACCCGTTTCTACATTTGACCTTTTACGTGATGATAACAATACAGGGGCCTGGCACGCTATAGGTTTTGTTTCAGGGAACCAGTTTTCTTTGAACGATCCGAGTTATTCAAGTTATCCCAATGCAAATTGGCGCGTTGACGCGAATGGTTTTAACTGTACTCCTACAGCCCGTTTAGGAAGCAACTCTACACAGGCCTCAATTGTTAAGTCAAAATCAAACATTACCAATAACCGCAACAGCGGCATCAAAATAGCAAACGAAACTTTTTCGGTTTATCCGAATCCAAGTACCGGTGCCGTTAATCTTCAGTCTGACAAAGAGCTTGGAATGGTAATTGTTTATAATGCTTTGGGAGAAGTAGTTTACCAGGAAAAAATTGCTGAAACTAACAAGACGATCGACCTTAGAAACTTCAATGCGGGTATTTACACTGTTGTTTTGCAGGGTAAGCATGTCAAATTGATCAAAGAGTAAACTCTTAGATGTTATTATCTATTAAAAGAAGTCCTGCCAAAAGCGGGACTTCTTTTTTTACATTCGCAACGTGAAAAGAATTACCGATAAAATAATTTTAGGTATAGACCCCGGAACGGTTATTATGGGCTATGGCTTAATTCATGTCAGCGGCAGAGAGATGAAATTAATTGCGCTTGATGTAATTAAACTGCAAAAACTGGGCGATCATACTATGCGACTGCAAAAAATATTCGAAACGGTAACCAAACTTGTTAAAGAACATAAACCGGATGAGCTTGCCATTGAAGCACCATTTTTCGGAAAAAACGTGCAGAGTATGCTTAAGTTGGGCCGAGCCCAAGGAGTTGCCATGGCTGCCGGATTGAATTTTAATATTCCGATAATAGAATATTCTCCTAAAAAAATTAAGCAGAGCATAACCGGAAGCGGTAACGCTTCCAAGGAACAGGTTTCCGCAATGCTGCAACAACTTTTAAAAATTGACAAACCTGATTATTTTGATGCTACAGATGCATTAGCAGTTGCAGTCTGCCATCACTTTCAAAGTAACGGTTTAAGTTCTGCTAAAAAGAGTTTTAAAAACTGGGGGGCATTTTTAAGTGCCAATCCCGACAGAAAAATTTAAGCGCGCAAAGATTTCTTTGCACACTTAAATCTTAATTACTCCACCGAAATTTCTCTTTTCTGTTTGTTTGTTTCTTCCTTTTTCGGAATGTTAACGGTTAAAATCCCGTTTTTGTATTCAGCTTTAATGCTGTTTTCCTGTACACTTTCTGGCAAGGTAAAAGAACGTTGAAAAGAGTTGTACGCGAATTCTCTGCGGGTGTAGTTTTTGTTTTCTTCTTTTGCTTCATTTTTCTTTTCGGCGGAAATCGTCAGCAACTGATTTTCAAAATTAATTTTAAATTCTTCTTTCTCAAAACCGGGTACAGCAAATTCAAGATGATAGTTTTTTTCGTCTTCTTTTATATTTACCGCCGCATGTTTAGTGAAGAAATTTCTTGCAGTATAGCTTCCGCTTAAGAAGTCGTTAAGCGCTTCATCAAACACGGGCATAAACCGGTCTGTGCTTTTAGGTTGCTTGTTTAAAGTTATTAGTGTCATGGCATTTTGTTTTTAATTTGTTTAATAATAAACACAAGGGCACAATAGGTGTTCCAATCCGGAAAAAATGTCAAAAATGTGTATTTTATTAATAAGTAAAAGACGAAATGTCTTTTAAACAGGAAAATTAACTGAAAAAATTTCAGTGCCTTACTTTCCGGAGAAAAGCGAATCCACAAATTCGGTACGGTTAAAGACCTGCAGGTCTTCCATCTTCTCTCCCACCCCTATATATTTTACGGGAATTTTAAATTGATCGGAAATTCCGATAACTACTCCGCCTTTTGCAGTGCCGTCCAATTTTGTAAGTGCAAGCGCGGTTACTTCTGTCGCCGCGGTAAATTGTTTGCATTGTTCAATAGCGTTTTGCCCTGTTGAAGCATCAAGCACCAATAAAACTTCGTGCGGCGCGTCGGGCATTACCTTACTCATTACTTTTTTGATTTTGCCCAACTCGTTCATAAGGTTTACTTTGTTATGTAAACGCCCGGCTGTATCGATAATAACCACATCACTTCCTTTTGCAACACCGGAACTCACCGCATCAAATGCGACAGAAGCAGGATCCGCGTTCATTCCTTGTGAGACAATCGGGACATCTACGCGTTTACTCCAAATAACTAATTGGTCAACCGCCGCTGCGCGAAATGTGTCCGCCGCGCCTAATAATACGTTCTTACCTGCTTTTTTTAATTGATGGGCCAGTTTACCAATCGTAGTTGTTTTTCCTACCCCGTTAACGCCAACAACCATTATTACATAAGGTTTTTTTCCTTCGGGTAAAGTGAAATCAGAAACATCATCCGTATTATTTTCGGTAAGTAACTTTGCAATTTCTTCTTTTAAAATTCCGTTCAGTTGAGAAGAGCCGAGGTATTTATCTTTGGCAACACGTTCTTCAATGCGTTCAATAATTTTTAAAGTAGTTTGTACACCAACATCCGAAGTAAGTAATACTTCTTCCAGGTTATCCAGTACTTCTGCATCAACTGTATTTTTACCCGCAACAGCCTTGGTAATTTTACTGAAAAAATTCTCCTTGGTTTTATTTAAGCCCTTATCAAGCGCTTCCTTTTTCTCTTTCGAGAAAAAACTGAAAATACCCATCTTCTTTTAACTGATTACTCTGATAAGGCGCAAAAGTAATAAAAAAGGAGCTCTTGTTTTTTCTTTTGTTTTTTTACTTAAATTCGTAAGGAATAATAAGGCTTTTATCTTGGTTGATTGAAGATTCATGGAAAACAGGTTTGAGAATGATAAATATATTATCCGGTACTTTCCCACCGACGATATTGTTGAATTTTTTATGAAAGACCAGGAGATTGAGGCAAAGGATGTAATTGAAATGCACGATATTGTTCTGGGCTTTGTGAAGGGAAAAAAGTACGGGACCATTTTTACTGCGCAATCATTTTTCAGTTTATCGGCTGATGCCCGCGCGGAAGGAGCCAAACCTGAATACTGCGAGTTTTTAATTGCGCAGGCTTTTATTGTAAGAAATCTTGCTCAAAGGCTGTTGGGTAATTTTGTAGTAAGGTTTTTACCCAGGCCAAAGCAAGCAAAACTTTTTACTGATTACCAGGAGGCCCGTAAATGGATTTTGGAAAAGATTGAGAATCATAAAAAGAACAAAGGGATGGGAATCCAACCTCTTGTCTTCAACGCATAAAAAAATCCCCTCGCCAACGGCAGGGGATTCAATATTCTTTAGAAAGATTATTTTTGTTTTAAGAAATCCTGAATATGATCGTTGTGCACAATTTCTTCTTTAAACATATAGGCACCGGTTTTTTGTGATTTAACCATTTTAATCACTTTGGTAAAATCTTTGCCCTTACCGGTTTTTAATGTTGCTACTACTTTCTTTGCCATGGCCTCTTAGTTTTAACGGATTATTTAATTTCTTTATGAACGGTATATTTTTTCAGTATGGCGTTATACTTTTTTAATTCAACACGCTCTGATGTGTTTTTTTTGTTTTTAGTAGTGATATAGCGCGAAGTGCCGGGTTGACCGCTTGCGGCATGCTCCGTGCACTCTAATATTACCTGTATTCGATTTTGTTTCTTTGCCATGATTTCCGGTTATTATGCAATTATTTTTTAGCGGCCAAAGCAGCAGCTTTTTCTTTAGTTTTTTTAACGCTTGGAATCAAGCCTTTTGTACGGGCCTCTTTCAAGCAGGCTGCAATGCCTAATTTGTTAATGTTTTTAAGTGCCGAAGTAGAAACACGAAGAGTAATCCATTCGCCTGTCTCAGGCACAAAAAAGCGTTTACGTTTTAGATTAACATCAAACGAACGTTTGGTTTTAACGTTGGAGTGAGATACTTTATGGCCTATAACAGCCTTTTTTCCAGTAAGTTGACAAACACGTGCCATTTCTAAGTAGTTTTAAGGGGTGCAAAGTAAAGGATTTATAAGGAATTATGCAAATTTATTTAGACACAAGTTTTTATCCTCAAAATAGAAGATTTTGGTCTGTGCAGGCGGTTATACTAAGAAATGTTAAGTTCGTTCTTTAAAGAGAAGAAAACCTGAAATTTAGCCTGTGAAAAAACATTCCATTTGTTCCTTTGCGTGTTTGGTTATGCTCTTATGCTTTTTACAGCCGGCAAAAGCTCAAACCGCTGCAGGTAGTTATCCGGCAAATCAAAATAAAGGATACTCCTATGGTTATAAAAAAAGTACCGGAAGATATTTTACAATTTATACCGGATTCGGTGAAATTCTGAGTCATAACTCCCCTGTTAATCTTTTTGTAAATTTTCCTTTCTGGAGTACTGCGCACGGTAATATTCCGGAAAACTTTACTGTAATAAAAACCAACATGTCGCCTAAAAATTTTGCATTGTTTGATGTGTTGCATTTTAGTTATGGCGACCACCTGATTTTTTTTGACGCGGGTATAGGTGGTTTAACTAAAATGGGTGGTGTAAGTTCTGATTTTAACTCAGGGCTTTGGGCAGGGTTTGGTACAGGAGTAAATATTCCTTTTGATTTTTTTGCACCAAAGAAACCACGGGCAAAAAGGTTTTTTCTGAAAGCGGCCATTAACTTAACGTACAATAATTTTAACCTCGACATGGGTTATATCAGTAACAGTGGCACACAAATAAATGTTATGGGTTTAACTGCAGCACCAACTTTTACTTATACCGCGGGAAGCAAATATTATCATTATACAGCTACTGGATATGCAGAGAACCTGAAAGTGGCCGTTGATGAAAATTATTGGGTATTCGCTCCAAAATTAAGCCTTACCTCTAACCCGAATACGCATATATTTTATTGGGGTATTGATGCCGCGTATTATTTTCCGCACAGTCACCATGATTATTTAACTTTTACTCAAACAGCACAGGGTTCAAACGTTACGCATGAAGTTGGTAAAGTGAGTTTAACAAACAACAATCTTACTCTTCTGAACAACAACGTAAGATCAACCACATTACTTTTAACTTTAACTGTTTTTATATAGGGTTTAATATTGGCGTAAATATTAATTCGCTGAATAATTAAATAAATTATTAATCCTTAACAATCCTGGAGCACTTACCCGCTACTTGTAAAATATAAATACCGGAAGGCAGCTTGCTAATGTCAAGTTGCTCGTAAATTTTCTTGCTATGGTTCTGCAAAACAATTTGCCCGATTGAATTTAAAACAATGATACTCCCTAATTCTTCCGTTGATTTTATAATAATGCTTTCAGAAGATGGATTTGGATAAACGGCCAATGTGTTTTGCTCAGCCGAAATATCTTTTATTCCGAATGCATTTGTGTTAGCGATAACAGTTAACTTTCCGGTAGTTCCTGTATCGTTAAAAGCCAGGTAAATTGTACCATAGGCCGGTGTGTTTGATTTATCAATGGCGATTCTTAAATCTCCGTAAGTTATAAAAGGGGGTGTGGACGGATTGTTGTTTAATCCCAGCGCCCAAACATGTATAGAAGGGTTTCCATATCCATTTTCAGCAATAAACGGATGTGACGCCGAATCTAAATCCATATCAGCAAAACAAGTCGTATACGAAGTTGTATAGTTTACAATACCACAAACTCCATGTGGCTGGTCATAATATCCTAAATAAGCAACGCCGCTATTATTCACTTTCATTTTTGTTAAGTTAGCATAATAAACTCCGCCTGCGTTAACCCAGTTAGAGCCGCTATATTTCCATGCTTCTGACCCCGGATTAGGAAGCGCATGAAAATGGTAACCCACATAAGGAATATTATTTGTATCAACTTCAATTTCCAAATCACCGTCCGGAATATTGCCACTTATATTTACCTGCCCTAAACTTATCCAATTATTTCCGTTAAATTTTTCAGCGTATGCGTTATTCCCGTTTACATAAGTAATAAAAGGTACGCCCGCTTTACTTGCAGCAATATTCACAAAAACAGCTTTCAGGTTTGTACTACCGACCTGTTGCCATTGGTTTACACTATTAAATTTTTTCACATAAACACTGCTGTCCGTACCATCACTATAAACAACATAAAGACTGTCATGTTTGTCAATGGCCAGGTGCAAATTATTTGCTGCTCCCGTAGAAAACCCGGCAGAGCCAACAAAGACCCAGTTACTTCCGTCAAATTTCATTACACTTGCTTTACGGGCTAAACTTCCATCCTGAAAAGAAACATAAGGCGTTCCCTTACTATTAATTACTAAATCAAGAGAAGATGTATTCATTGTTGCCGGGCTGGCAGCACCTGATGTAAATTGCCGTTGGCCTATGACCTGCCATTGGGCATTAACACTTTTTACAAACAATATTAAAATACAAAGAATAATTAATTTTTTCATAAGGATTCAAATATACGTTTCGCAAGCGGAATAAAAAGCAAGAATTGGTAAGTGGTAAAGTTTTTATATTAAGTGGCAGTTAAAAATCGTTTTTCATATTTTTTGGATAAAGAATTACGACATTTTATTACTAATCCCCTCCCACTCTTTCAGGGCAAGTTCCAGTTTCTTTTTCATTTTATCATAATCAGGAAAGAAATTTTTATCGGCAGTAAGCGCTTTGTATTTTTCGGGATCGGATAATTGTTCGTCAAGTTTTTTTATGTCGGCTTCTAATTGCTCTATTTCCTTTTCAACTTTGTTCAGCTGACTTTTTAATTGTTTAAGTTGTTTCTCTTTTTCGGCAACACCATCATCTTTCTTTTCAATGGGTTTTTCCTTTACAGGTTCCGGCTCAGCAACAACAGATTTCAATTCCATCAACCTCTCCAATTTGCGTTTTTCCATAAATTCTTTTATGTCGCACAAATGCTCCTTTACATGTCCTTCACGAAACTCAAATAAGCGATGGCACATGCCATCTAAAAAATCCCTGTCATGCGATACGAGTATCACAGTACCCTCGTAATTCATAATAGCCTTCTTCAGAATTTCTTTACTGCGAATGTCAAGGTGATTGGTAGGCTCGTCTAATAGGAGCAAATTATAAGGCTCTAACAAAAGTTTACAAAGCGCTAATCTTCCCCGCTCTCCGCCGCTTAATACTCTTACTTTTTTGTCAATATCATCTCCGCCGAATAAAAAGGAACCCAAAATGTTTCTCACCTGTTTGCGCACATCGCCAACCGCTAATTCATCAATGGTTTCAAAAACAGTTTTATTCTGATCAAGCTTTTCTTCCTGGTCCTGCTCAAATATCCCTGGCATCACGCTATGGCCAATCTGTACCGTACCATCGAAAGGAGTTTTTTTACCAATCATTTTCATCATGGTGCTTTTTCCTTCCCCGTTTCTTCCGACCAGCGCTATTTTCTCACCTTTAGTGACAATAAAATTGGCGTCTTTAAAAATTAATTTGTTTCCGTAGGTTTTACTTGCGTTTTCAACAGTGAGCACAATTTTACCCGAGTGAGCAGGCGGCGGAAAGCGCATATGCATAACCGAAGTATCGTCTTCATCAACTTCTACGCGCTCCATACGGTCAAGTTTTTTAATCAAACTTTGTGCAAAGGAAGCTTTGTTGGCTTTTGCGCGATATTTATCGATCAGCATTTCGGTGTGGTCAATAATTTTTTGCTGATTTTTCTGGGCGTTCTCTTGTGTTTCCTTGCGCTCTTTCCGTAACAATAAATATTTGCTGTAATTGGCGCGGTAATCGTAAATCTTTTTGCTTACAATCTCAATGGTACGATTAGTAACGGTATCTAAAAACTGTTTGTCGTGACTGATTAACACCACGGCACCATAATAAGTTTCCATGAATTCCTCCAACCATTGTATCGCTTCAATGTCTAAGTGATTGGTGGGCTCGTCTAATAAAAGCACATCGGGTTTTTGAAGTAAGAGTTTTGCCAGCTCAATACGCATGCGCCATCCTCCGCTGAATTCGTTGGTTTGGCGATTAAAATCTTTTCTTTCAAAACCGAGTCCGCGTAAAATTTTCTCAATTTCCTCATCACGGTTTCCGGCACCGATAATATCCAGTCGTGCAGAAATATCCGTAACCTCTGTAATTAATTTGGCATAACTATCACTTTCGTAATCGGTACGGGTTTCAAATTCCTTATTAATTTCATCCATGCGTGTTTGCAGGTTGTTTATTTCCTGAAAAGCGGAAGCAGTTTCTTCAAACACGGTGCGGCCGTGCTGATGTATCATATCCTGGGGCAGGTAGCCGATTTTAAAATCTTTTGGTTTGGAAATTTCTCCTTTAGTAGGATTGTCCTCGCCTGCAATTAATTTAAGCATGGTGGATTTACCTGCTCCGTTTTTACCGGCAAGCCCTATGCGGTCTTTGGGATTCACCAAAAAACTGACATTATCAAATAGTGTAAAACCACCAAAAGAAACCGTAACTGAATTAACTGAAATCATGTAGCAATTGTAGATTTTAAGAGTATTGAATAATTGATTAATCTATAACTGACTAACTCAACAATTCTATAACTATTTAAGGCCGCAAAGATACGGCTTAATTAAGAATTATGAATGTAGAATTAAAAATTTTGAAGGAGCAATTAGATGAATTTGTAAATTTATGCTGTGAATAACCTTAGTAACGCTATAGTAACCGAATTCTATTTTTCTACCTCGCGCAGTGGTGGCAAAGGCGGGCAGCATATAAATACTACCGAGAGTAAAGTGGAATTGAAGTTTAACATTGCCGCTTCACATTACCTGAGTTTGGAAGAAAAAGAATGGCTTTTACAAAAACTGCATAATAAACTGGACACAGAAGGCTTTTTAAGGGTTTACGAAAGTGGTGGCCGTTCACAACACGATAATAAAGAAAAACTCATTAAGAAAACCTTTGCTTTACTGCAAGCTGCTTTAAAAAAGCCAAAAAAGCGTAAACCCACTAAAGTAAGTAAGGCTGCTAAAGCCAAGCGGATTGATTCTAAGAAAAAAAGAGGTGATATTAAAAAGTTAAGAAGCAAAGGCTTCGATATTTAGACACAGATTACATGGATTGCACAGATTAGTCTGCGGCATCTGCGAAATCTGTGACTTTAAACTTTGTATTTCGGTGCTTTTTGCGGATATTTGCCATCCAAGATGAAGTACAAAAGAATTTTACTGAAACTTTCCGGAGAAGCCTTAATGGGCAACAAAAATTTCGGAATTGATAACGAAAGACTTTCACAATACGCCAAAGAAATTAAAGAAGCTGTTACCGGCGGTTGCCAAATAGCCATTGTAATTGGCGGCGGTAATATTTTTCGGGGCATACAAGCCGAAAAAGGCGGAATGGACCGTGTACAGGGCGATTACATGGGAATGCTTGCAACAGTAATTAATTCGATGGCATTACAAAGTTCTTTAGAAAGAATCGGTATTGATACCCGCCTGCAAAGTGCCATTAAAATGGAACAAATTTGTGAACCATTTATTCGCCGTAAAGCCGTGCGTCACCTGGAAAAAAATCGCGTTGTGATTTTTGGTGCAGGAACCGGTAACCCGTATTTTACAACTGATACAGCGGCTACTCTGCGCGCGATTGAGGTTGAAGCGGACGTAATTTTAAAAGGTACGCGAGTAGATGGAATTTATACCGCCGACCCGGAAAAAGATAAAACAGCTGTTAAATACGATACCATAACTTTTACCGAAGTTTATGATAAAGGCCTTGAAGTAATGGATATGACCGCCTTTACACTTTGTAAAGAAAATAATTTACCTGTTATTGTTTTTGATATGAATAAGGCCGGTAATCTTAAAAAATTGCTTGAGGGCGATAAGGTTGGGACGCTTGTTGTAGTATAAATTTTCACCGCAAAGACGCTAAGGCGCCAAGTTTTTTTGTGTCTTCGTGCTTTTGTAAAAAATTCAAAAGTATGTTTAGCAATTATAAATACACCGTAACAGAACGCTTTTTGCGTTATGTAAAAATTGATACGCAGTCAGACCCTGCTTCAAAAACAACTCCTTCAACCGAAAAACAAAAAAACTTAGGCAAAGTTTTAGCTGAAGAACTCAAAGCGTTTGGTTTAAAAGACGCGCACATGGACGAACATTGCTATGTGTACGCTACTCTTCCCTCCAACACAAAAAAGAAAGTGCCCGTGATATGTTTTTGTTCGCACATGGACACTTCACCCGATTGTAGCGGGACGAACGTGAATCCTGTTGTACATGAAAAATATAAAGGCGGGAATATTGTGTTGCCTAATGATAAAACTCAGATTATAAAATTTGCCGAGCACAAAGATTTAAAAAATCAAATCGGAAATGATATTATTACAACGGATGGCACTACCCTTTTAGGGGCGGATAATAAAGCCGGAGTGGCGGAGATTATGGACGCTGTACATTATCTGATGCACCATCCTGAAGTAAAGCATGGCGACATAAAAATTCTGTTCACACCCGATGAAGAAATTGGCCGCGGCGTTGATAAAGTGGATTTAAAAAAACTGGCTGCCGATTTTGCTTATACTATGGACGGAGAAACTTTGGGGCATATTGAGAATGAAACTTTCTCGGCCAACGGAGTTACAATAACAATTAATGGTTTTCCAACTCACCCGGGTTTTGCAAAAGATAAAATGCAACATGCCGTAAAAATTGCTGCGGAGATTGTTTCTTTAATTCCAAAGGATAAAACACCAGAAACTACCGAGAAGAAACAACCTTTTATGCATCCAACGGCTATTAACGGCGGATTAGAACAAGTGGTAATAAAATTTATTATTCGCGCTTTTGATACGCCTACCCTGTACGCTTTAGAAGCGGAATTAAAACAAATTACAGAGAAAGTAATTCCTAAATATAACAAATGCAGTTTTACTTTTGAAGTGCAGGAACAATACCGCAATTTTAAAGATGTATTGGATGCCAATCCAAGAATTGTTGCTTATGCGGTTGAAGCAGTAAAACGCACAGGAGTAAAACCCGTTTTAAGCAGTATACGTGGAGGCACTGATGGATCCCGTTTATCATTTATGGGACTGCCCTGCCCGAATATATTTGCCGGCGAACACGCTTTTCACAGCAAACAAGAGTGGGCCAGTGTGCAGGACATGCAAAAGGCTGTAGAGACCATTGTGCATCTTTCAGCTATCTGGGAAGAGAATTCATAAATGAAAGTTATTGTTATAGGTGGTGGAGCAGCCGGATTTTTTGCAGCTATTAACGCGGCAGAACTAAACCCCAAAGCAAAAGTTTTTCTACTCGAAAAATCAAATAAGCTTCTTCAAAAAGTTTTGGTGTCCGGTGGCGGACGCTGTAATGTTACACACGCTTATTTTGAAAATAATTTACTCATTAAGAACTATCCGCGCGGAGAAAAGGAATTAAGAAGTGCTTTTGCAAAATTTACCACTAACGATACGGTTGATTGGTTTAAAAGACGTGGTATTACTTTAAAAACAGAAGCCGACGGAAGAATGTTCCCGGTTACAGATAATTCAGAAACGATAGTGCATTGCCTTTTAAATGCCGCTGAAAAATTAAATGTAGAAATAAAATTGCAGGTTTCCGTAAAAGAAATTATTCCTGACAAAAAGGGGTTTATTTTAAAAACAGATAAAGAAGATTTGCTTTGCGATAAACTAATTATTGCAACCGGCGGTAACCCGAAAGCGGAAAGTTATAACTGGCTTAAAAAACTGGGGCATACAATTATTCCGCCGGTGCCCTCGCTTTTTACATTTAATATTAACGATAAAGAGCTACATAAATTAATGGGACTGTCTGTTCTCAACGCGAAAGTAAAAGTGGTAAATACCAAATTACAAACCGAAGGGCCTTTATTAATTACTCATTGGGGATTAAGCGGCCCGGCGATTTTAAAATCTTCCGCTTGGGGGGCGCGTTTGTTGAATGATATGAATTATGATTTTAAAATACAGGTTGATTGGTTGAATAAATATAAGGAAGATGAGTTACGTGAAGAATTACTTTTTCAGAAGGAAAAACTCGCTCCGAAACTTGCAATAAATACAAATCCGTTTGAATTGCCAAGGCGCTTATGGGAATATTTTTTGCAGAAGACGGAAATATATGACAACACTCGTTGGGCAGATGTGTCTAAAAAACAAATCAATACTTTGTTGGGAGTTTTAATTCGGGATGAATATACCGTGAAAGGAAAAACAACTTTTAAGGAAGAATTCGTAACCTGTGGTGGAGTAAGCTTAAAAGAAATTGATTTTGCCACCATGCAAAGCACAATTGTTCCGAATTTATATTTTGCCGGAGAAGTTCTGGATATCGACGGAATTACCGGTGGGTTTAATTTTCAAAGCGCCTGGACTACAGGCTGGATTGCTGCAAAATCCATAGTATGTTAGGAAATCATTATGAAATTTTATTTTTTCAAAAAGCAAAATAAAATTTGCATTATCCAAAAATAGTAATACATTAGTCGAAATTATTTTACCGTTAATCTATTAAAAATGTTTTTTGTATTGAATTACCGGTAATCGGGAAAAATAAACCAAAAAGATAAATATGTTTAATTCGATTGTATTAGATGTTGTGACAGGATTAATTTTTGTTTATCTGCTTTACAGTTTACTAGTAACCATAGTTGCAGAATTAATTGCTACCCTGTTCGCGTTTAGGGCAAAGTTTTTGAAAGTATCCATCACCAGGATGCTGACGGATAAAAAAAATAAGAAAAGCCGTACAGACTCTCTCGTAAAAACATTTTACAACCACCCCAATATTAAATACCTGGCAAAAAATAATTTATTCAAACTTCCTTCCGAAATCACATCCGATCGCTTTTCAACTACCCTTATAAACATTTTAAGAAAGAAAAAGGCGGCTCCCACAGTAATGGAAGAAATAAAAGTTGGAATGGCTTATTTTGACCTCACCGAACACTCCGAAACAAAAAAAACATTAACCGATCTTATTGAAGATGCAAACGGTGATTTGGCCACTTTTAAAGATTCACTTGAGAATTGGTACAACGAAATGATAGACAGAGTTATCGGCTGGTATAAAAGACGCATGAAGTTTGTTCTTTTTATAATCGGACTTATAATTTCAGTGTCGTTTAATGTAGACTCAATACGTATTGCAAAAACACTTACAAATAACAACGATGCGAGATACAAAGTGCTTAAAATGGCAACCGACCCCGCAGTTAAACAAAAGCTTGGTGATATTATTAAATACAGTCAAAAGGCGGATTCAACAAAAAATGACTCTATAATACGTTCGCAATACGACACTTTAAGAACTTACTCAGATAAAATGAGTGATATTGTTGGGGGCAGTTTCTGTACAACGTGGGATAAAAATGACTGTTCGGGAAGATTCCTTATGATTTTTGGCTGTTTGTTAACATCTCTTGCTTTGTCCTTAGGTGCTCCTTTCTGGTTTGATTTATTAAGCAAATTAGTTGCTTTAAGAGGAGGTGGAAAAAGTACAGAACCACCGGCTAAAGATGAAAATGTACATATTTCCAATCTCCAAACAAATGATAACGGGCATCACTTATCTGAACATACTACCGATGATGTTGTATTGCTGGCTGTCGCGAAATATAAAAGTGCTTTATTCAGCATTCCGGGTGTAATAGCGGTAAACAAAGGTTTTACTTATTCGGGCGATCAAAAAACACCTTGCGTTGAGATTACAGTAACAAAACAGTGTAATCAAAAACTTATTCCCGTTTTAACAATTATACAAAATGAAATAGCAACTACTGTTACAAGTAAAATTTCTTTAGGAAATATAGCAAAAAGTCATAGTTTATTAATTCAAAACGAATATTATAGTGGAAAAGAGGAAGGCAAAGGCACATTAACATGTGTAATTAACGACGGAAAAAAGACAGCATTATTATCCTGTTATCATGTAATGCAGGGAAATAATGTATATCCGGCATTAAACGGAAACCTTTCTCTTATTACACCTGACGCAAAATCAAAAGTGGGCAATATTTATTATCTGTATCAATCAGAAGCAATGGATGTAGGCCTTGCAGAAAGCACTTCGCAAATCAGCAACCCCGCTTATATAAAAGGAATTCGTCCGGTAAGTGAAAACGATAGTAATCAGGAAACTCCGGTTACCATTTACGGTGCGTTTTCTCCTGACCCCATTAAAGCTGTGGTATATCAGGATACGGTAGACTATCCGTTTATTTATAACGGGCAGGAAGTTATGATGAGGAATCTTATCAAGTTAACAAAGTATAATGGCACCAATCATGAAATGCCATCAATAGGCGGAGATTCCGGTGCGATTGTTTGCGATGACAAGGGTATGGCTATAGGAATGATAATAGGCGGAATTGACGGTTATTCATACGCACTTAAAATTACCGAAGTATTTAATTCACTTAAAATTAATTTAAAGAAATAGTGTATGAAAAAAATTATAGGATTGTCACTTGTATTATTATCATTAAGTTCATTCGCGCAGGAAATAAAAATAAATTTAAAAAAAAATAAGGCTGAGCTTCTTAACGGAGGTAATCCTGTTGCTCATGTTATGGATGATAAAGATCCAATTGAAATCCGAACAGTAAGCAGCCATACTGTTTTTATAAAAGTAGAGAATGCCGAAGAAAATGATTTAAAAATTCAATTTTATAAAAAGAGTACTCCAGGTTATGCGGCCGTTTTTGACATACTGAAAATTAAAAGCAACAAACCTGTTGATACTGCTTATTTTTCAGACGGCAAATTAATGATAGTTGGCGGGCCACATACGGATCTCGATAGTGTTATAAAATTAAGAGTTTACAATAGCTCAACGCAGTTTTTTTGGTTTTTTAAAGTTTTGAATACAGATGACAAAAACACTTCTAAAAAAGATTTACCAAGTGGATACGCTCTTAAAGACGCCTTAATTTTATCCTGGTTTCTGAAAAATAAAGTTACGGATAACAAAGCTGAACTTTTTAATATTCTTACGTTTTACGCAGGTGGGAGAGTTTTCGGAGACCTTGAGAGAGCGAGGAAATATTTTCATGACACGGTAAATAACTATTTCTTGTCTCAAAAAATACAGGAAATTATGAAGATTAACGACACGCTGAAAAACCCTGCCATTAAGCATGCTACAGGAACTGCCGGCAATATGATTGATATAGTTAAAGCTGGTATTACGTCTGCCGGAAACCTCGACGTTACAAATTTTGCAGACGGGCTGGCCAAATTTCTTGTAAAACGTACAAAAGAAGAATTAAATATCACTTTTTTCGAAAAATTTAAGGATGAAATTAATAAAGATGAATATGCCGATGTGCGTACTTTATTTCCTGAAACCTACAATTTATTGAATGTAATAGGTGACGAAATATATAACTACAACATTTATATCAGTGCGTTGCGTGAAGCATTTGAAAAAGACCTTGGCAGCCTTCTTACCAATATGCCGAAAGTAATTGAGGATGGCAGGTACAAAGATTTTTTTAACACAAGGCCCGATATCAGAGCGGTTTGCCTGAGTTCAATTTATATTGCCAACGGCTTAATAAGTAAGAATCATCCGGGTAAAATCATTGAAGATTATCCGATGGAATACCTGGAGCCTTTAAAAAGAAAAGATATTGAAGGAAGGGTAAATCTGGGGAAGGAGTTATCTTTTTCACTGCGCTCACAATCCTCTGATAACTACTGGTTAAATGCGGATACATTAGAGATGCTGAAAGATACTGCCGTATTAAAAACATATCTCGGCCTTTTATATCAAAAAACAAAAGACTTAGTTATAGCAGGTGACACCACATTTGGAAAAATAATTAACTGGGCTTATAAAAATGAGCCGAAAATAATCCAGGTAAAAAATTATATAACCGGGCTCAGAAAGCAGGTGAAAATTGTTGGTGATGATATAAAGAATGTACTTGAATCAGGAAAAGATAAAATCTCTTTTCAGGATTATTACAATTATTATAATTCTACCCTTGATCTGGTTGACTATTTAGCGCAATTACATAAATTACCCGGATTAGAAATGCTGGAGCCGGGCCACGAATATTATACCGACATGAAAATTGCAAGGAGTGCAGGAAACTTAGCTTTAGATATTAATAAAAGGAATTACAGCGCTGCTATTCTCGAAATCTTCCAGATATATGAATATGCTACCGGAGGAACAAAAGATAAAAACAAAAAGCTACTCGACGACATTCGTAAAAAAGTATCCACAAGTGATGATGTAATTGCAGGAATTAAAGCAAAAGCTACTTCTCCCGAAAACAAAAAACTGTTAGTTCAGTTAGAAAAGAAACATAATGAGTTGGTTGATACCGAAGCTGATATCCGAAAATTAATAGCTGATAAAAAGGCTCACGGGGATAGTATTTCCGATGATATTAGTCATCTGATTCTGAAATACGGAAGTTTTATGGCAGCCGTAGTTCAGGCGCAAAACTCAGACGATGTTGAAGCCGCGATAGAAGCCATTGCCTTACCCCAGGGTTCTTCAAGAATTAAAAGAGAAAGTTCTGCCAATATTGCTTTAAATGCTTACCTCGGACTTTATACCGGTTATGAGCAAATAAAAGGATTTGACAAATGCTGGACAACCAAATATCAAAAAATAAATAGTTGGGGATTAACCGCTCCGGTTGGGATTTCTTTCAGCAAGGGGTTTAATCACAGGTCAATTTCCTTATTCATTTCTATAATTGATATCGGTGCGGTGGCATCCTTTCGTTTTGGCGATACAACAACCGCGCAGCTTCCAACTATTCAGTTAAAAGATATTTTTTCACCCGGAGTTTTTCTTTCATACGGATTTAAAAAATGCCCCATATCTTTTAATATAGGTGCTCAGGCAGGACCAAATCTTCGTAAAGTAAGCGCAACCGGCGCATCTTCATCCAACCCTTATAATGATTATGAAAACAGGGCTTATGTAAGGTTCAGCGCATCTGTTGTTGTTGATTTGCCACTTCTTAATTTTTATACAAAATCAAAGTGAGTGAAAGCCAGCGAAAGTAATCTAAGATTTAATGACTAATCCATCATAAGCAGGTTCAATCCAATCGGGTAATTGCTTTTTTATGTCTTCGTACTTACCGAGCTGATGGGATATATGTGTGAAGTAGGCTTTCTTCGGCTTTAACTCTTGCATTAAAGCAACAGCCTGGTTAAATGTAAAATGAGAAATATGCTCTTCTTTTCTCAGCGCATTAACAATAATAATTTCTGAACCTTTTATTTTTTCTTTTTCTTCTTCTGTAATAAAATTTGCGTCGGTTATGTAAGTAATATTTTCAATACGAAAAGCCTTAACCGGCATTTTGTAATGCAAAACATTTATCGGAATAAAAGTACTTTGATTAATTTTAAAAGGCTCGTCGAAAATAGTATGCAATTCTAATTTCGGAATGCCGGGGTATTTAGTATCCGAAAAAATATAAGGAAACAAGCGATGAATGGCTTCCTGCACACGCGTTGTAGCATAAATATCTATCGCCTTTTTGTGAATAAAATTATACGCACGTACATCATCCAAACCTATAATATGATCGTTATGCTCGTGTGTAAAAATAACCGCATCCACATTTTTCACATCAGCACGCAACATCTGCTGCCTGAAATCCGGCCCTGTGTCAATTACAAAAGATGAATCAGCATGCTCTATTAAAACAGAAGAACGGAGACGTTTGTCTTTAGTGTTTTTAGATTGGCATATCTCACACGTACAAGCAATCAGGGGCACGCCCTGCGAAGTTCCTGTTCCTAAAAATGTAAGTTTTACCGCCACTTTACTTTAATACAAAAACCGCAAAGGCGCTAAGACGCGAAGTTTTTTTCGTTCTGCCTGCGATGGATTAATTAAATAGTACTTTTTTTGTTTCGTCTAAAATATCATTTACTTCCTTCTGGTTTGCTGCTTCGGCATACAAACGCAAAACGGGCTCAGTACCGCTTGCGCGTATCATTAACCAACGGTTATCATCAAAAAAGAATTTATGCCCGTCTAAATCTTCCATGTGTTCCACTTTATATTTTCCGAATTCTTTGTACTTACCGGTATTACAATTTTCAATGATTTGCTTTTTTAATTTTTCTTCAACGTGCATATCGTTTCGTTCAAACCAAAAAGTACCGGTAATATCGTATACTTCTTTAATCAAATCATGCAATGATCTTTTGGTTTTTGCCATAAATTCCCAAATGGTAAGCCCCATCCAGATTCCGTCACGCTCCGGTATATGGCCTTTAATTGCTATTCCCCCACTCTCTTCTCCGCCCAGTAAAACATCTTCTTTCACCATTATTCCGCAAATATATTTGAAACCGATTTTTACTACTTCCAGATCAAGACCATAATGCCTGCACATGTTTTTAATTTTTACGGTGGTAGAAAATGCCGTGCAAACTTTTCCTTTATATCCTTTGTATTTTACAAGGTAATGAATCAACAATAAAATAATGTGATGCGAATCCACAAAATTTCCTTTGCTGTCATATAAACCAATTCTGTCGGCATCGCCGTCTGTACATAATCCGCAATCAATTTTACCGTTTGCTTTAATAAGATTAGAAAACTCAGTCAAATTTTTATGAATGGGTTCGGGTGCCTGTCCGTGAAAACCGGGATTATTGTCGTTATGCAAATGAATAATATCCGGAAACAAACGAGTCATCACTCTTTGGCCTGCACCGTACATACTGTCGTAAGCCCAAACAAATCCGCTTTTACGAATAGCGTCTAAATCAAAACTTTTTTCAACGTGTTTAATGTACATTTCTTCCAGGTTCTCATAAACAAGCAGCCCTTTCGCTTCTGCATCCTTTAAAGAAATTTTTTCGGTATCGTAAGCGCTTTTCTCCGGAATAATATCTTCTATTTCCTGTACTTTTTCGGGAGTCAAAGGTCCACCGTAATGAGCTTTCAGTTTATATCCGTTGTAAGACGGAGGATTATGGCTTGCTGTAATGATAATTCCCAAACTTGCTTTTAAATTAACCGCCCCTAAAGAAACCATAGGCGTTGAAACAAACCCTTTAGCAAGGAAAACTTTAATATTATTTGCTGTTAAAACTTTAGCAACTGTCTCGGCAAAGAGCTCTCCCGCAAAACGGCAATCGTGTCCAACCACAACACCCGGGTTTTTAAAATTCTTATTTAACCAAACTGCGGTAGCTTCAGTAACACGGGCAACATTTTCAACGGTAAAATCTTTAGCTATAATTGCTCTCCATCCGTCGGTGCCAAACTTAATTTTGCTCATAGTAAAAAATTAAAACGCAAATATACAATTTTGCACTTGTTTTACTGAATATCAGGTAGTTTAGTGTAAAATATTCTTAGTTGAAAAAATACTAACTTTACCCTTTTTACGTTAAAATCTGTTTGACAGGCAAATAATGGTGAATAAACTAAAATATTGTATTGTTTTCGGGGGTATATGCCTGCTGTTTCTTTTCTCCTGTACCCAATACAAAACAGCTTTTATAAATCGCCAATACCACAACCTGACTGCGCATTTTAACGGGTATTTTTACGCCAAAGAGAGCCTGAAGGACGGGGTTGGCAAGATCGAACTGGCCTATAAGGATGATTATACAAAAATTCTTCCCATTTTCATTTATCCCAGTAAAGAAAGCGCTAAAGCCACTTTTCCGGAAATGGATCGTGCCATAAAAAAGGCCTCAACCTGTATTCAAAAACACGCTATAAAAGACAAACACAGCAAGGCCGAAATACCCAATATGGGTAAATGGATTGATGACTGCTGGAACACCATTGGAAAATCACATTTTTATAAGCGTGAGTATTTTTCGGGAATTGAGGCTTTTGATTATGTGCAGGCCGTTTACAAAAGCAAACAGAAATACGAAGCATGGCTGTGGCTGGCTAAATCATACCTGGAATTGAACGCTTTGACATCGGCGCAAAATTATTTGCATTTGTGCGAGAATGATAAAAAATTTCCCAAGGAGTACAAAGGGCAATTTGAAGTTTTGTATGCCGAATTTTATATGAAACAAAATGCCTATGATGATGTTATAAAAAGATTAAAGGAGGCTCTTAAATACACGAAAGAGCACAGTGCCCGCGCACGCTATCATTTTATTTTGGGTCAATTATTTGAACAAAAGGACGACGCGCAGAAGGCAAAAATTCATTACCAGATGGCAGTTAAAAATAAACCCATTTACGATATGGTGTTTTATGCCAAAATGAAAGAATCGCTTTTGCATAAGGATCCTGCCAGTATTGCCAGAGCAAAGAAGGAATTACTTAAGATGACCAAGGATATTAAAAACGAAGATTTAAAAGACGTTATTTATTACACCCTCGGGCAAATGGAGGAAAAAGATAATAATACCGATCAGGCTCTTGCGTATTATGTGAAATCGGTAAGAAACAGCGTTGCGAATCAATCTCAAAAAGCGAAATCTTTTTTAAGATTGGCGGATATTAATTTTGAAAGAGAGAGTTACACTTCTGCCGCCGGATATTACGACAGCACCGTTGCGATCATTAAAGAAGATTTTCCGGGCTATGCGGATATCACTGCAAAGAAAAAAAGCTTAAATGCTTTGGTTACACAGATTATGATCATTAAGGGTGAAGACAGTTTACGTAAAGTGGCTGATATGGATTCTTCGCAACGAAATAAATTTATCAGGAAAATCATTGCCAAAGTTACTGAAGACGAGAAAAAAGCTGCGGAAACCAAACAACAACAGGCAGCAGGTGGAGGTACACCGGTTGGGCCAAGCAATGTTTTCACTCCGCAAGCAACCACAACAGGTTCCGGTCAATGGTATTTTTATAATCCACTTTTAAAAGCACAGGGAATTAATGACTATCTCAAACGCTGGGGGCCTAACCGTAAGAATGAAGATAACTGGCGCAGGGCAAACAAAGCACAGACTTTTGATAATAATTCAACCGATAATACTTCCATAAAAAAGGATTCTACAAAGCATACCAAGGATAGTTTGGTTATGAAATCAAACGACGCGCACCAGGTAGAGTATTATTTAAAGAATCTACCTTTTACAAAATCCGATAGAGACACATCCGACAAAAAAATACTGGAAGCTTATTACGCGTTGGGAAGTATTTACCGTGAGCAGTTAAACAATACCCGCAAATCGGCTGAGACTTTTGAAACCATGAATAACCGCTTCCCGAGAAATATTTACGAGGCACCTTCTTATTACCAGATGTATCTTATTTATCTCTCGCAAAAAAATGATACAAAAGCACAGCATGCTAAAGAGTATATTTTAAGTACTTATCCCAATAGTCCGTATGCTTTAATAATAAAAGACCCGAAATCGGCCGAAGGCGCTAACGCTGAAAAAAACGTGATTAAAAATTATTATACGGAAACCTATGAGCTTTTTACTCAAAAAAATTACCTGGAATGTTTAAATAAGAGCAACGACGCCTTAATCCGTTTCTTAAAAAATGATTACACACCTAAATTTGCATATTTAAGAGCATTGTCGGAAGGTTATTTATACGGAGCCGACTCACTTGAAAAAGGTTTAATACAGGTAACCGTTAAATACAGCAAAAGCGAAGTTTATGATCAGGCAAAAGCAATTCTTGATGCTGTAAAAAAACAAAAAAGCAGTTACAATCCGAATGATACGTTAAATAACCCGAACAATCTTCCTTCAACCACTTACAGTTATAATGAAAGTGCACAACATTATTGTTTGATTGTGGTAAATGGTACGCAGGATGTAAACGCGGTTAAAGAGTCCATTTCTGATTTTAACTCACAATTCTTCAGTACCAATAAATACGATTTAATTTCATTACCCAAAGGCGAAAAAACATTTATAAATATTCGCACCTTTAAAAACAAAGACGACGCGATGGAGTATTATAATTTCTTAAACTCAAAACCGGAAATATTTAAAAGCCTGGATAAAAAGGATTACCAGGTTTTTGCCATTAGCATTGAGAACGTTGCAGTTTTGTTAAAGAAACTGGATGTGGAAGAATACAAAGTTTTCTTTAACTCGAAATATATCGGCATCAAACAATAAATGAGTACACAGGGTACATATGAAAGTATTGGCGCCGAATTTATGATTCCGCAATACAAAATTTCAGAAAAACTGGAGGCTATAAAAGCTTTCGTTTTTGATTGGGACGGAGTTTTTAATAACGGAGAAAAACGGGCTGACGGAAGCAGTTCGTTTAGCGAAATAGATTCGATGGGTACTAACCTGTTGCGTTTTTCACATTATTTAAAAAACAAGAAATTTCCTTATACCGCTGTTATTTCGGGAGAGAAAAACGAAACCGCGTTCTTTTTTTGTAAGAGGGAGCATTTTTATGCATCTTATTCAAAATTTTCTGACAAAAGAATCGCACTGCAGCATTTTTGCGAAACTCACAATATAAAACCGGCTGAAATTTGTTATTTTTTTGATGACGTTTTGGACTTACCGATAGCTTCGGTAGCCGGGCTTCGTATATTTATTAAACGTAAATCAGGGTTGCAGTTTACGAATTATGTAAAACAAAACCATTTGGCCGATTATATAACAGGCAGTAATTCGGGTGAGTTTGCCGTGCGCGAAGCCTGCGAAATGCTGATGGCTGCCAATGGGGTTTTTGACCAGGCAATTACCCAACGCATGAACTTTGACGACAACTATAAGCAATACATCGCTGCCCGCAACGATACGGCTACCTTTTTCTTTACTTTATCTAATGGCCAGGTAAGCAAAGCCGAATTATAACTAACTTTGCCGTAAAATAAAATAACATGTATCCAGAACCATTAGTAACGCCCATGAAACAGGAACTTGTTTCAGCAGGATTTGAAGAATGTTTAACACCCGAAGCGGTAGATAAAGCCATAGCGCAGCAAGGAACCGTATTGGTTGTAGTTAATTCAGTTTGCGGTTGCGCTGCAGGTGCGGCCCGCCCGGGAGTAAAAGCCAGTTTGCAAAATGCAAAAAAACCGGGACATTTAAATACCGTTTTTGCAGGTTATGATATTGAATCGGTAGCTCAGGCGCGCAAGCACTTTGCCCCCTACCCGCCTTCCTCACCCGCTATCGCCTTGTTTAAAGACGGGCAATTGGTGCATTTTGTGGAAAGGCATAATATTGAAGGCCGTACCGCCCAAATGATCGCTGACCATTTAAAGATGGTTTACGACGAATTTTGTTAGGCTGAAATCAGTAAAAAACCTTAAACCCCATTGGCAAAACCTTTGGGGTTTTTCATGTATAAGTGCTTAACAAATTTTAACGACAAATAAGAAATCTGTTTAGTAAATTTGCGCTACAAACAACAAATACTCTATGACTGACATTCGGGAATTAAATGAACGCATTCAGAGCGAAAGCGCCTTTGTTGACCTGCTCACTAACGAGATGGACAAAGTAATCGTTGGCCAGAAACACATGGTTGAACGCCTGCTAATCGGTTTATTAAGCAACGGCCACATTTTACTGGAAGGTGTACCTGGATTGGCAAAAACCTTAGCTATTAATACACTTGCAAAATGTATCGACGGGCAATTCAGTCGGATACAATTTACACCGGATTTACTTCCGGCGGATCTGGTGGGAACAATGATTTACAATCAGAAAAAAGAGGAATTTACCGTGCGTAAAGGGCCACTTTTCGCAAACTTTATTCTGGCCGACGAGATTAACCGTGCTCCGGCAAAAGTACAGAGTGCCTTGCTTGAGGCTATGCAGGAGAAGCAAGTTACCATTGGCGATACCACTTTTAAATTACCTAATCCTTTTTTAGTATTGGCCACGCAAAACCCTGTTGAACAGGAAGGAACTTATCCTTTGCCTGAGGCGCAGGTTGACCGCTTTATGCTTAAGGTGGTTATTACTTACCCGACGAGAGAAGATGAGAAAAAAATTATAGCTGGAAATATTTCAGCGGCGGGAATGCCGACTCCAAACGTAATTTTAAAACCGGAAGATATTGTTAAAGCGAGACAGGTTG
>Ga0210400_10001394_pt1 | contig 24083 bp, 20 predicted proteins | sample IncBWH26MmetaG_FD_155456 | JGI IMG/M metagenome (GOLD analysis project Ga0210400, IMG submission 155456) | Forest soil microbial communities from Barre Woods Harvard Forest LTER site, Petersham, Massachusetts, United States - Inc-BW-H-26-M | ecosystem: Environmental > Terrestrial > Soil >...
CTGCGTGGGCCGACGTGTTCATCAAGCACTGCGCCGAGCAGAACATTCCTGTTGATTTCGTTTCGTCGCACGTATATGCGAACGACAAATCGGAAGATGTGTTCGGCACCACTGAAAATATTCCCCGCAATCAAATGGTCTGCCGCGCCGTGAAGAAAGTTCATGACCAGATCCGCGCATCCGCCAAGCCGGAACTTCCTCTGATTTGGAGCGAGTTCAACGCCAGTTACAAGAACGAACCGGATGTGACCGATGCGGTCTACATGGGACCGTGGCTCGCCGACACCATCCGCCAGTGCGACGGTCTCGTCGACATCATGTCGTACTGGACTTTCTCCGATGTCTTCGAAGAACAAGGGGTCGTGAAAGAACCCTTCTACGGCGGCTTTGGACTGCTCGCGGAAGATTCCATTCCAAAGCCATCCTTCGCCGCCTTCCAAGTGCTGCATCAACTCGGCGATGAGCGCCTTGCGCTGGATTCCGACACAGCTTTGGTCACGCGAAAAAAAGACGGCTCGCTGGTGATTGCGGTATGGAACTACGCTCCCCCTCAACAACCGGGTGCTGTAAAAATAATGACCCTGCAGTTCAAAGGAATGAAAGCGAAGCACGCCTCGATCTTCCGCGTCGATAGCCAACACGGAGATGTCCATTCCGCCTACGAGAAGATGGGTTCTCCGCGCTACCCTACACAAGCCCAAAGCACAGCCTTGCGCCAGGCAGCGAAACTGCCCGCACCGGAAGGCCGCGACCTGCGCGACGGAGAGTTGATTCTTACTCTGCCGCCATACGGTCTCGCCGTGATCGAACTCGAATAAAAGGCTGGCAGCCGCATCAAGCAAGCTGTCCGAGCCTGTTCCAGCTTAGTCGTCTCGACCTATTGCGGGTTCGACGGCGGTGTGGGTTGTCCGGAGGAGGCATTAGCTCCGGGCGTTAGCTGAGTTCCGATTACGTCGCCGGATACGATCATCTCCACCCTGCGGTTCAGTTTGCGCCCAGCCGCAGTGCTGTTGTCGGCAACCGGGTCGGCCTTCCCCATCCCCCGCGCGGCAACGTTGTTCATGGAAACACTCGAACTGACCAGGTAATCGCGCACCGCCTCAGCGCGTTTTTCCGAAAGCGTCTGGTTGTAGTCGTCGCTGCCGATCGAGTCCGTATATCCCTCAATCTGCAATTTCAAGTCAGGATACGCCAATACAATTCCGGAGATTCGTGCCAGCCGCTCGCGGGCTTCCGGCTTCAGCGCGTATTTGTTGGAGTCGAAAAGAACATCTGGCATGCTCACAACCAATCCCCGCCGAGTGTCGCGGGTTTGCAGAACCTGATTCAACTGAGCCAGCAAGCGGGCGCGCATCGCTTCCTGCTGTCGAATCGCTTCCTGCCGTTGCTGGTCCGCAGCCGCGGCCGCCTGTTGCGAAGCCAACGCCTCAGCCTGAGCCTGCTGTTGCGCGGCCTGGGCAGCGGCTTGCTGCTGCTGCGCCGCCGCCTGGGCTTGTTCTGCTTCCGTGCGGCGCCGTGCGTCTTCTTCTGCCTGCGCTTGTGCTTGCGCTGCGGCCTTTTGCGAAGCAGCGGCATCGGCTTCCGCTTTCTCCTGGGCCTCCTGGTTGGCGCGCCGTTCGGCGTCAATCCGTTCCTGCTCCTTGCGGCGCAAGGTCAGAACGCGCGCGTCTTCCGCCATTTGAGTGGCGCCGCGCGCTGCCGTGCCAATCGGAGTCCGTCCCTGCTTGCGCTGCAGGTAATCTTCCGCACGCTGCAACATGTCTTCAGCTTTCGTTAGACTGTCAGGGGCGTACTGCTTGGCTCCAGCGGCCTTGGCTATGGCTACTGCGTTACGAGCCTCCAGCAGATCAAGCGGCGCTTTTGCACTCGCCTGGCTGGACGGCAGTTGCTCCGCCGGCACATCAATCGTGTACTGCTTGCCTTCGAGTACATCGAACCTGGCGTCGATTGGCTCTTCGAAGCCTTTCGTTTCCTGCCGAAGGATATTTTCGGCAACTACTTTATTGCTGGGATGCGTGACCGCGTAGTAAGGCTCGGCGGTAAGGATCATGCCAAACGCCTGCAAGTCAGTCGTGACATCAATCTTGTCCTTGCCGTTATCGCCAGGCAAAACTTCACCCAGGTTGACGGCGCGGCCCTCAGGTGTAATGGCCCACAATACGTATGTCAAAAATTGACCGCCCAGCGCGGTCGCGGGCTGTAGATGGGTGAATTCAGCACTGATGCCCAGGCGCCCAGTTTTGCCATCCACTTTGGCGTGCCCTCCAACTTCGGGCATCAATTCCGTCCCACGAAAATCCACTGTGGTCGATCCGCCGCGGTGACGGTAGTTCACCGCCTTGGTCGTACGCGCATACACATTGACCCGAAAAACCGGCATTTCATCATTCTGTCCGGCGTTCTGATTCATCTGCTGCGGTGCGGCATCCTGGCCGGTGGCGGGCGCTTGAGCGGGAGGAGGATCGTTCGGGGAAATCGGCGCCGCGGAATTATCCTGGGCGGCGACGGCGGCGCATAGCGCAATGCTTAACAATGCGACGGCAGAAATATTCTTCATGGCGCTCCTTCTGTGCGGCTGGGTTGGATGAAGATTGATTATCGCAGGTTGCCGCTTATGGGGTGGAACTACCCGCCGAGAGCTTTACTCGTAGCGCAAGGCTTCAATCGGATCCAGCCGCGAAGCGCGCAGGGCGGGCACCATGCCGCTAATCAGTCCTACCAAAGTCAGGATCAGCGTAGCCACGACTACTGTTCCAGGCGCAATGATGAGCCGGATGTCGCCCGCTTCCGCATTCTTCGCCATTGCACTGTATAGCGTGAGCCGGCCGACCGAGAGCGACACCACATACGCCAGCACAATCCCTAACAGCCCCCCAATGAAAGTAATGGTAAGGGCTTCGGCCAGAAATTGAAGCAGTATGTCCGCTCGCCGCGCGCCCAGAGCTTTCTCCACTCCAATCTCGCGCGTGCGCTGCGTCACCGAGACGAGCATGATATTCATCAGGCCCACGCCGCCGATGCCAAGCGTCAATGTCCCGATGAATCCCAACAAGATTTTCAGTCCGATGGTAATCACCTCGAACTGGTGGACCTGCTCCATCAGGTTAAATACGCGTACTGCGCGCCGGTCGGTCTGATTAAATTTGTGTTCAGTGGCCAGAACCGCCCGGGCCGACGTTTCCAGCCTTTGGTAATCCGGAGTTTCGTAGTTGAACCATATCGAATCCAGATAGTGGGTGTCTTTCAAATCACTCATCGTGGTAAACGGAACATAAATCGTCCGGTTGATATCGTCATCGCCCTCCTGCATTTTTGCGGAGAGAATTCCGACGACTTCAAAGCTCAGCCCATCGACGCGGATGCGTTCCCCAAGCGCGTTTCGCCCGGAGAAGAGCTTTTCTTTGGCCTCGGAACCGATAACCGCGACCCTGGCGCGCTGCATCTGGTCCTGCATGTTGAAAAACCGCCCGACCCCCAGCTTCAGTGCGCGAACCGAATCGACATTGGCATAGTCTCCGGTTACGTCGAAAGTAAAAGTCCGGGTGTCGAACTGAATGTTGCACTGCTTGTCGACTTCGGGCGTGATGTGCGTGATTTGTGGAAGATTCGTGGTGAGCAAATCCACATCGTCGAGAGTGAATCGCACCTGAACGCCCGCCTTCTGTCCGCCCGCCTGCATTGATGATCGGCCCGGAACCAGAATCATCAGCTTAGTCCCGAAGTTCGCGAAGATCGCCTCGCACGCCCTGCCAAAGCCGTTGCCATACGCCAGCAGCATCACCACAGTAGCAATACCCCACGCCATGCCCAGCATGGTAAGGGCAGTCCGGCGGCGATTGTGCCGCATCGCGCCGTAAGCTTCTTGCAATAAGTCACGGAACATTTTCGATTACTCTTTTGCTTACTCTTGCCGCAGTGCCTCCACCGGTTGCAGCATCGCTGCCTTGCGCGCCGGATAAAGTCCGGCGATCACGCCCGCCAGAGTCAGGCTGCCAATCGCCAGCATAGCCGTCGCCGGAACCAGCTTCGGGGGATCAAATCCTCCCTCCCCCTGCACATTGCCCATCAGTGCCATCAAGCCGGCCGCCAACCCCATCCCGATCAGCCCGCTAAGCAGCGTGAGCATGATTCCTTCCAGAAAAAAATGAGCCAGGATACTTCGCCGCGTCGCCCCCAGGGCCATGCGCAATCCAATCTCCCGCGTGCGCTCGCTCACCGTCACCAGCATGATGTTGATCACGCCGATCGCGCCCAACGCCAGAGTTACCAATCCCACGGCGCCCAGAAACACGTTCATTGCGTCGAAAATGCTGCCCACAGCCTTCGAATTCTGAATCGTATCCCAGCCCTCGAATGCATTCTTGTCGTGATAGTCAAAGCCGTGATTGCGGGCAATGAGTTTTCGAACCTCATCCTGCGCAAGGAGGTGCTCATCGGTCACGCGGGGTTGATAGTTGATGAACGAAATCGCGTTCAGCTCGCTTTCGCCTTTCAGGGGAAACAGAGTCGCCATGACGCGGTAGGGAAGATAGCCGCGCATGTTTGTCGAATTGTCGTCACCGCGGCCCACGCGCTCAACCGTTCCGACCACTTCGAAGCTAATATCATTCAAGATAATACTTGCGCCCACCGCCGGGCGTCCGGGAAAAAGATTCTTCACCAACTCATCTCCCAGGACGATCACGTTGCGCCGTTGAGCTTCGTCCAGTTCATTCAGCCAACGCCCCTGATTGAGCGGAAGATAACGGATCTCATCGAACTGCGGCTCGACACCGGCTATCTCCCCGTTCGCGCTGGCAAACTCGCTGACCGCCCTGACATCCGTGCGAATCAGCACTGGAGCCGCGTTGCGCACGTGCGGAGCTTCCCGCCGAACATCCAAATAATCCTGGTAGGTCAGCAGATATTTCCGGGCAGAATTCATGCTCCCTGCAAAAGCCGGCGCCCGGCCCGGAAAAATAAACATGATGTCCTTGCCATACTGCGCCATTTCGCGCTTGTTGCCCGAGCGGAATCCTTCCCCCAGACCCACCAGCAGAAGCAACGACCCCACCCCCCACGCGATTCCGAACATGGTAAGGAACGAACGCAGCTTGTGCGCCCACAAAGTCCGAAAGATTTGCGCGAAGATGTCCAGAAGCGTTCGCATACTGTAGATATTATTACGCATTACAGGACGGCTGGGTTCGGTCTTTGTTAGCAAAACACTCGTAGCCGTTTCCGGTGAAGAAACCGGAGTGATGGGACCGTTATCCGTCGAGGATTCTAGGCAGTCGAGAGTTTGCAAGAAATTGCATCTCGCAAGGTGCCGGATTCGGGGAAAAGCCATTAAATCCATACGACATAACCATAATCCGTGATATTGTGAGCGGAGGCTGTTTCCCCGCCAGGGTCTCTCGTCCGCTATTCGGAGGTCCCCGTGTTTTGCTCCCGTTGGATCCTGATTTACAAGATTTTCAGCGCCCGTATCTTCGGATTGGTGGGGCTGCTTTGCGTCGCTTTGCCGTCATTTGCCCAACTGGAAACGCGTATCACGACCAAGACACCTACCGGCAATTCGTTTCAGATAGCGGCAGCAGATTTTAACGGCGACGGGAAACTCGATCTCGCCGTGCTGGACGGAGACCTATCGATCATGTTGGGGAATGGTGACGGGACTTTTCAGAAAGCCATCAACTACACCTACGCGGCAATGAATACATCGCTCGCGGTCGCTGACTTTGATGGCGATGGAAACATGGACGTAGTGGTCGCCGATATGAACAACGCTCTGGTCATATTCTTAGGCAATGGCGACGGGACGTTCCAGGCTCCTATAGTGTTTCCGACCACTGAGCTTCCTACCTTCGTTGCGGTCGGCGACTTCAACAACGATAAGATGCCGGACCTTGTGGTCATCGACCCGCCCTACATCAGCGTGATGCTCGGAAACGGCGATGGCACTTTTCAAGCGCCGATTGACAACAGTTCCTTCCGACTGCATCCAGCCGCCTTGGCGATCGCGGATTTTAACAACGATCGCAAGCTTGACGTGGTAGCAGTCGGGTATTTTGGCTCGACCACCGGATTTGGGGTTTTGCTAGGCAACGGCGACGGCACGTTGCAACCCGCGCTTACTTACCCTACGAAATATGTCCCCTACTCAGTAACGGCTGGCGACTTCAATAAAGACGGCAAGATGGATATTGCAATTGCCATCGGTGTCGGGGTTTTCTTGGGCAACGGCGACGGTACTTTTCAGCCAGAGGTGGACTATGACACGCCTGCTGGCTTCGTGCAGGCAGTGGACATGAACGGTGACGGCAACCTTGATCTTGTCTGCTCGGGGGTTCACGAATTGCTAGGCAACGGAGACGGAACCTTTCAGCCGCCGCAGTATTACCCTGTCGGCGACGCCGTCTGGTGGCAGATCACGGGTGATTTTAACGGCGACCACAAACCCGACGTAGTCGTCAGCGATTTTACTCACGGCGCCGAAATTACGCTGCTTAACACTGGCAACATTGTTTTTTCTCCGAGTTCGCCGATGAGGTTTCCATCGCAGGTAATCAACACTACCAGTGGCCCGAAGTTGATAAAGGTGACAAATACCGGAAGCAGGGGCGTCTCGATCCGCTCGATGAAGATCTCCGGACCGTTTCAAATGACCAATACTTGCGGAGATTCGATTGGGCCAGATGCGAGCTGTACGATCAGCGTGAATTTCAGCCCGACGAAACTGGGAGCACAGCGCGGCTTAATCACACTTTTAGATGCGGCCTCGTCCAAAGCGCAAGTAATCGAACTTTCAGGTGCGAGTACGGCGCTGAAGATCGCTCCGGAGGCACTGAGATTCGGCGACCAGAAAGTACACACAACCAGCCCACCACAGCAGGTGACCGTGACCAATAAAAGCAACGTCACAATCACGTTCAAATTGATTGGCGTTGGTGGCAGCGAAGCAGGGGATTTCAAACTGGAAAGCGAAACCTGCAGCCCGAGCTTAGCGGCTGGCGCAGGCTGCATAGCTTCGGTCGCGTTCACGCCTACTAAGTCCGGCAGCCGAAATGCCAATTTGTTTTTTCACGTCGACGGCAGCACCGATCCGCTCCCAGTGACGCTGGCCGGTATAGGAACCCAGTAAGCCCGAAACCGCTGGTAGCCAACTCCCTGTCTTAGTGTGGATGAACACACTGGGGGGACTGATTGTGCGGACCGCCGCCCGCCATATCATATTCGACTCCCTGAAGGCCTGTTACGCCCTGCAGGGCTGCTACCGTCCCGGCCAAAACCCCCTCGGGTCCATTACAATTGTCAACTGGGTAGAGGTTGAACGACGCCGGTGAATTGGACTGCGTGAAGTTTTGGAAGAAGATTTGGCCCTGCTGGCTGGACTCGTTGGGGCAGGTGTTCCAATGATAGTTGGTAATGCAGCTCTGCTGCTGCTGATTCCCCAGAGTGCGACATAACCATCCCGCCATCGCGGTGTGCGGATAAGTGAATACGGGATTGTTCGTCCCGTCGTCGACGATGCTTTGCTGCAACCACCTCTGGTCAGAGGCAAGCGAAGTCTGGTTTAGGCTTGGGTTGGCACATGTGTTGTCATTGGTCCATTTTCCGACCCAACCTGCGGCAGTTGGAACGAAGGTTGGTCCACCCTGCCAGCTGTTGTTACCCGCCGGACAACCCCATTGGCCTGGTGGACAAACGGCGATAGGCTCCGCGACCGGCTTTTCACACCCTTGGTTCATATCGGACACCGCAGGACCCGCCAGCATCTCCACGTTGTCCCACCACCATTGAGTGTTCGGGGCCGGTTTGTAGTAGGCCATGCTATAGGCAAGTGCGGCTGAGCCTGCGCTGAACCCGTGCCCGCACATCCCGGCTGAGGAGTTCGTGCCTAAGATCGGGACATAGATGTTGTTGAAAACATAGTTGAAGAACGTCGCGGGGCGACACGCCGCCTGCTGAACGTTGCCATACGTGGGCGGGTTGGTCAACGGGAAGGGGTCTTGCGTGGCCTCCCAGTCTGAATCCCAAGCTAACTGCACAACCCACATATCCCTGGAGGAAATAGTAGTTCGCAAAGGAGAAATCACCGTCAGGAACGCCGACATCGTCGCCCGCTGGACTGGTTCCGCCCTGACCGGTGTGGAGCACAATGACTCCTTTCTCCACCAGTACGCCTTTCACGTATCCCACTGGATCGAGGTAACCAAAGGTAACGCCGAGCGGGCTGGCACCAGCGCAGTTTGTAATCGCGGCGACGTAACACGCGACGTAGGTGCCTTGATAGTTATACCAGCCGCTGCCGGGGCAGGGCGTCGAGCCGCTAACGGCCAAAGTGCCAAGAGGCAACGACCCGTACTGCGCTTGAGCCCCAATAGTAGCCATCGATAGAGCTAGGCAGAAGAACCCGAGTGAGCATAGAAGTCTTTGTGACATGAAATGATCTCCTGTGGGATTCGGGCCAAGAGCCCGCGAGGGCACGGCGTACGCTCGAATGCCTGAGGAAAAGAAATTGCGAGGCGCTTTGTTACGAAAACCGAACACTCTGTTCTTCTTGTTCTAGTGTTGAGGCAAGTCTCCCAGGGCACTTTCAGCCATTACCGAAGTTTCCATCCTGCCCACAAATCATTGTTAACAAAATGGGTTAGCTATTTATCCTGTCCTTGGATTGCCACCGCGCGCCTGTGCTGCGCGCAGAGCGCGGTCGTCTATCCGCTAAACGAATGTCCGCTAGCGCACACTCGTGGAAGAGCCTGCCCATTGGCGCCAGGGCCTTTATCGGCTTGGTGATCGCGGCTGGCACCGTATCGCTGCTTCAGGCGGCGATCCACCCGATCAGCAGGAATATCGCCGAGTTCATCTGCTACCTGGGCATCGCAATTCTAGCCTCACGGCTGCGGGTTTCACTCCCGGGAATCACCGGCACCCTCTCGGTAAACTTCCTTTTCATTCTGGTGGCCATCTCTGAATTAAGCTATGCGGAGGCCCTTACTCTCAGCGCCGTTTCCATGTTGGCGCAGAGCCTCTATCCTCATCGGCCGAGCGCCATCCAACTCACTTTCAACGCTTGCGCCGGCTCTTTGTCCACTGCTGTGGCTTACCTTGTGTTTCACAACATATGGGTCAACGAGATCATCGTTAGCCGGCCTCTCATACTCTGCCTGGCTGCTTCGACTTATTTCATCGTGAACGCCGGCAGTATTGCCACCGTGATCTCAGTCAGCGACGGCAAGCCGCTGCGCGACATTCTGGTGGGCTGCTACTTCTGGTCTTTCCCCTACTACCTGGTGGGCGCCGGAATCGCAGGTGCGATTGGATGGTTCAACCACGCTTTCAACTGGGAAACGTCGCTGCTCTTTGTTCCCGCCACCTATCTCATCTATCGTTCGTACCGCCTATATCTCGGCAAGTTGGAAGATGAGAAGCGCCACGTCGAGGAGATGGCGGACCTTCACCTGCGCACCATCGAAGCCCTGGCACTGGCGATTGAAGCAAAAGACCAGACCACGCACGACCACTTGCAGCGAGTCCGCATTTACGCCATTGAAGTGGCGAAAGAGCTGGGCATGACCGGCACCGATCTCGAGGCCCTGCACGCAGCCGCGCTGCTGCACGACATCGGGAAGCTGGCCGTGCCCGAACATATCATCGCGAAGCCCGGACGCCTCACTCCCGAGGAATTCGAGAAGATGAAGATTCACACGGTAGTGGGGGCTGAAATTCTGGAACGCGTCCGCTTCCCTTATCCCGTGGTGCCGATTGTGCGCGCTCATCACGAAAAGTGGGACGGCTCTGGCTATCCTTACGGCCTGAAAGGCAACGAGATTCCGATTGGTGCCCGTATTCTCTCCGCGGTCGACTATCTCGATGCATTGGCCTCGGACCGCCAATATCGGAAGGCCATGCCACTCGATGAAGTGATGACGCGACTGGCCGCCGAATCAGGCAAATCCTTCGATCCTAAGGTTGTCGAGGTCCTGAAGCGGCGTTATCGAACCTTGGAGAATCTCGCATTGGCGCACTCGGCACAGATTGGCGGATTGGGTGCGCCCAGCGAAACCAGCAAAATGACAACGGGCCAGGCGCCCGCCGCGGGCTACGAGAATGCCGCCGTCGCCGATGGCCCCGGCCATGAAGCAAATTTTCTTTCTTCCATTGCGGCCGCCCGGCAGGAAGCGCAATCGCTCTTTGAGTTAAGCCAGAATCTCGGCGCTTCACTCAGCCTGGGCGAGACTCTCTCCGTTTTCTCTGTAAAACTTAAACCCATGGTTCCCTATGACGCCATCGCAATCTACATCCTGCGCGATGACGTTCTCACGCCGGAGTATGTGAATGGCGACAACTACCGGCTGTTTTCTTCGTTGCGGATTCCGCTTGGCGACGGCTTGTCGGGATGGGTCGCACAAAACAAAAAGCCAATCGTGAACGGTAATCCGTCAGTGGAGCCAGGCTATCTCAACGATCCCGATAAATTCAGCACTTTGCGCTCCGCCCTGGCTGTGCCTCTTGAAGGCGTCAGCGGTGTCATCGGAGTACTTGCACTCTATCGCGGCGATCGCGACGCCTTCACCTCCGATCATCTTCGCCTGCTGCTCGCGGTGAGCGGCAAGATGGCCCTGGCCATTGAGAACGCACTCAAATATCAGCAGGCGGAAAGTTCAGCCACCACCGACTACCTGACTGGCCTCCCGAACGCGCGCTCGCTCTTCCTGCAGCTTGACCGTGAGTTAGCCCGCTGCAAGCGCGATAACGCTCCCCTCACGCTCATGGTCTGCGACATGGACGGTTTCAAGAAAATCAACGATCGCTTCGGCCATCTGGAAGGGAATCGCGTTCTGCGCCTGTTCGCCCAGGCACTAAAAGACAGTTGCCGCGAATACGACTACGTCGCCCGCATGGGGGGAGACGAATTCGTGGTGATCGCTCCCGGCCTCGAACCCGAGGCCGCCGCGAAGAAAGTCGAGCAACTTCGCCCCCTCGCCCGCCAAGCCGGGTTTGATGTGTGCGGAGAAGAAATCCTCTCTCTGAGCGTGGGAGTGGTCATTTCTCCCCACGACGGCAACGACGCCGAACAGCTTCTCACCGAAGCCGATCGCCGCATGTACGTCGAAAAGCAAAAACAGCCCTCTCGCAAAGATCAGCGGCTTCACACCCGCATGAAGTGCCGTCTGACGATCGAACTCCATCCGCACCCGGGCGACGGACCGGTATTCGGTAATATGATCGACCTCAGTCTGGGCGGCTGCTATGTCGAAACCAGTGCCATTCTGAATCCTGGCTCGAACGTGAAAGTTGTTTTCTCCATCGACGACGGAAACTTGAGCGCCGAAGGCATTGTCGCCAGGCTTCATCCCGGTTCCGGCGTCGCCATTCAGTTCAAAGAAATGAGCCGCGACAACCGCGAGCAAATGTACCGTATCCTGGAATTCGTCCAGAGTAAGACGACGATGTATAACGACCGCTACCTGCAAAACCTCTTCCAGCGGTAAACCTTCGGATCTTCTTCGCGCCGTGGCGAAGTTCCTTTGCCCTCTTCCGCAGAGCCCATCGCGCCCTTTGCGAAGCAGGCTTTTGAAGTTGGGAAGAGAGCCACACAAAGGGTTGCCGCTTGAAGCCGTCCGCCCGCACCCTTACACTTAGAAGAAATGCACGTCCATGGCCATGGCGCAGGTGGTCCCAAGAGCGTATTGAAGATTTCGCTCGGCGTGACCCTGGCCTACATTGCGCTGCTGGTCGTGGCAGGGATTCGCGCCCACTCCCTGGCTTTACTCTCCGAAGCCGGACACAATCTCTCTGACTTTCTCGCTCTGCTCTTATCTCTGGTGGCTGTCTATCTTCAGGGGCGACCCGCCAGTTCCACCAAAACCTACGGCTACCATCGAGCCGGAGTCCTCGCCGCTCTGGTGAATGCCGTATCGCTGGTCGCGGTCGCATTCTTTATCTTCTACGAAGCCTTCCACCGCCTGCAGCATCCGGAGCACGTGCAAGCCTTCGTGATGATCTGGGTTGCGGCCGCGGGCGTCGTGATGAACGGAGTCATCGCGTTTTTGCTCTACCGCTCTGCCGGGCGCTCCGGTGGCGGCGACGTCAACATCCGCAGCGCCTTGCTGCATGAAGTCGGCGACACGCTTTCTACCGCGGCCGTCATCGCCGGAGGCTGGGCGATTCTCGCCACCGGCAACTACTGGATCGACTCCGCTCTTTCTTTCGGGATAGGAGCGTTGATTCTCTGGTCTGGATTCGGCATCGTGCGGGAGACGCTGAATATTTTGCTGGAAGGTACGCCTCGCGGCGTAAAGCTTGAACTTGTCGAAGATGCCATCCGCGCCATCGAAGGCGTCAACGACGTCCACGACCTCCACTGCTGGAGCATCGGCTCGGAGACTCGTGCGCTCTCCTGCCACATCGCGATTGCCGACATCCCACCCTCGGTAAGCGAGCGCATCCTGCGCGACGTGAAAGATTGTCTGCATCACGAGTTCCGCATCGATCACACGACGATCCAGTTCGAGCACGTGGAATGCGAAGTGGCGCATGGGTGCGTTATTCCGGTGGGCGAGAGCGAAGAGCATCACCACCACAGCCACTAATCGCTTTGTAACCCTTCTTCTCTTCGATCAGGACCGCGAAAGCGCGACTGACGGGAATTTGTCCGGCGCGCGCAATCGCCTCGAGTCTGTTTGTCAGGGATGGATGTGTCATAAACAGCTCTACAATCCTGCCGCACTTTACGGGAGAGCCGGTTATTCGGTAAAGATTGACCAGCGCATGGAGGCCGGATTCCGGATCGTTTGTAAAGCCGATTGCCTCCCGATCACACGAATATTCGAAATAACGGGAGAGGCAGTACACTGCCAGGAGGGGCATGAGAAGAACGATTAGCATGAAGACTGGTCGGAACGCTGACGCCATGTGAGAGAGGCTGGACGACAAGAGTACGAGGACCACAACGACCAACAGAATCACTGAGAATTTTTGGCGGGTGTGTTTGCCTTTGACGTGTCCCAGTTCGTGGCCGATCACAAAATCAAGCTGGGGACCGCTCAGGTACTCGCCAAAGTTATCTGTCAATGCAATGCCCCGCCACAATCCGAAGGCATTTGTCAGATGCCCTCTCCCGGGCGGGACGACATAGACTCGATCTAAGTTAACCCCAACTTTTCTCGCTAGGCGAAAAGCGCGGTTGTACAACGTGCCTGACTTCACTCGGCGCAGCTTTATACCTTGGGCTGATTGCAGCTGAATCGGCCCAACAACAGCCGCTATGCCTGCGCCGATGAGCCAAAACGAACCGCCCCAGATGCCATCGACGATTGCATGAAAGCCCGCAGCCACCATGAGGAGCGCGATCGGAGGGGCAACTGTGCTCCAACATGCCAGCCGCATGATGTCCGTTGCAGTCCAAGTTCGCGTGAGTATGGCTCTATCGCCATAACGCGCACCTCCTTCGAGGACTACGGTGCTCAGGATCGGTAGTATCCAGAACAGAACGGGAGGCAAAGCGGCGACAAGCGGGAATTCCCAGAGTGTGCACCAAGCAGCCAGCGCAATCAGCGCTACGACGTGATTCGAGCGACGGTGCCGCAGCCACGCAGTTGCCCGACGAGGACCATCACCTCGAAGGGTAACGAATCGAAAGAACATCGACACCAGAGGCAACAACAAGATTGCCACGGAGAGGGTTGGAGCAACCATACCGCGATTCAACCGGGATACCGCTCGTCGATCATCTTCCTCAAGTCAGCGTGATCCGCAAACTCCCCACGGTTGGCAGCGGCGAGACCAAGATCGACTTCGTACTGGAACCACGCTTCGGAGTCCAGGCTGCGCTGCGCCTGCAGATCAGAATTCAGTGGTACGTCCATGTTCACTAGCCTAGCACTAGAGAGAACACCGTCAACTTTTTCCCGCGGCTGTCTGTCCGATTCATCGGCTCTGCTTCCTAAAAATCTCGCGTACCCGCTCGATCGTATCCGCCTCCTCCGCCGACTTATCTGGCCGCAGACGCACGATCCGCGGAAAGCGGAGCGCGTAGCCGCTGTCGTGACGATCTGACTGCATCATGTTGTTAAACGCGACCTCCAGCACAATCTTCGGCTCGACGGTCCGCCGGAAGCCTTGATCTTCGATGGTGTGTTCGAGAAACCACTGCGTCATCTCGGCAATCTCGGCGTCGGTCAGCCCCGAATACGCCTTGCCGATATTCATCAGCTTTTCTTTGTTCGTGTCCCAAACCGCAAACGTATAGTCGCTGAGCACGCCCACGCGCCTGCCATGGCCGTACTCGACGGCGGTCACGACCGCGTCAAGTGTGGCCAGCTCGCGCTTCATCTTCAGCCATGATTTGCCGCGCTTCCCCGGCAGGTACGCCGAATCGAGGTCCTTGATCATTAACCCTTCGTTCCCTCGGGCCTGCGCCGCCGAAAAAAGTTCATCCAACTGCTCCGCGGAGGTCGCACGAAACACCGGCGCGCGAATGATGGCCGCCAGGACGCTTTCATCCTTAGTACCGAAGATTAATTTCTCCTGCGTATTTCCTGCCTTGTGTTTTCTCTGTGCCTCTGTGACTCCGCGGTGAACGATTTTTCGCTCGGGAGACAGCAGTTCGTCCAGCACCAGCGCCCTCTCCCGCAGCGGACGATCAATCAATAACTCCCCGCCTGCATGTAAAACATCGAACGCCACATAAGCCACAGGAACTTCGTGCAGCATCTTCTCGCTCACCTTTTTTCTTCCGAGCCTCTGCTGCAACACCGAGAACGGCCGCGCACGGCCAAGCTCCGCAGCCTTGGCCTCCGCTTTTTCAGAGAAAACCTGGTCCACAACTTCGCGCGTCACCCCAGGCTTCTCCGGATATTCCCACGCCACAATCTCCCCATCCAGAATGGCATCTTGCGCCAGCCCAGCAAGCGCATCAGGCAACTCCGGAAACGATTCCGTGATCTCATCCCGAGTTCGCGAGAAAAACTTCACTTCGCCCCCGGATACATGCGCCTGCGCGCGAATCCCGTCATACTTATCCTCCACCGCGGCCTCGGCAAAATACTCAAGCCCTTCTTCCGCTGACTCGATTGGACTCGCTAGCATGAACCCGATCGGATGAAACATCCGCATCTTGGCGTCACCCAGCCTCGCCTCGATCGCGAGCCGCAGCGTCTCCCCAATATCTCCCAGCAGCATGTTCGCCCGTTGAACCTCGGCAAGCGTCCCGCCGAAAGCTTTAGCAATCGCCTCTTCGACGAGGCTCTCTTTCAGACCGATCCGTAAGTCGCCGGTCATGATTTTGATGATGTACTTCGCCTCCAACGGCGCAGCCCGCCCGAGTAAGTCGCGAACCAGCGCAGCCTTGCCCGCCGGCCCGCGCGCCCCCGCAACGTCGCGGAAGGCTTGGCTAACTTCCAATATCCTGACACCTTGCCCTGGCCGCGTTGGCAGAACCCCTCCGGCCACTGCACCGAGATCGCCGTGCGCTCGGTAAGCTGCTGTCAGCGCCGCCTCATCTTTCCGCGCCAATTCCGCCACTACTCGCCACAATGATCTTCCTCCGATCTGCAATGTCGTCTCTTCCCACGCCGGAAAGGGTCGCCCTGAGAGAAACACTGCTGAAACGGCAGCCTCTTCTTCACTGCGCGACTTGAGATAGTCCGCAACGAGCTTTGTCTTCTCCAGCTTCTTCGTAGTGGCGGCGATGGCTTCGCAAGTTTCGGCAAACTTTTTCATGTTCCTATTTCGGACCTTCTTGCGGATGGAACCTCAAATTACAACCCCGATGTTCATTCGACTTCGCCAGGGAATGTCATACTGTCCCCATGTTTTTTCGCGGTCTCATCGTGTCAGCAATCTTCGCCGCAAGCCTGTTCGCTCAGGTTCACCCAGACTGGACGCAACCCTTCCCGACTCACCGTGTTATTGCCAACGTTTATTACGTAGGCAGCAAGGGACTGGCTTCGTACTTGATCACCACGCCGCAGGGGCACATTCTCATCAACAGCAATCTCGAAACCTCTGTACCTCAAATTAGGGAAAGCGTGGAGAAGTTGGGCTTCCATTTCAACGACATCAAGGTTCTGCTCATCAGCCACGCGCATTTCGACCACTGTGCCGGCAGCGCGCTCATCAAACAGCTCACCGGCGCCAAGTATATGGTGATGGATGCCGATGTGCCCGAAATCGAAGATGGCGGCCGCACCAACTTCCGCTACAGTAACTCGCCGGATATGTTCTACAAGCCGACCAAGGTCGACCGGGTCCTTCACGATGGCGACGAAGTTCGCCTCGGAGATACTATCCTCACGGCGCGCATTACTCCCGGCCACACCAAGGGCTGCACGACCTGGACGCTGCGCGTGGTAGACCACGGCAAAGCCTACAACATCGTGATCGTCGGCAGCCCCAACGTGAACCCCGATTACAAGCTCGTTAACAATGCGCAGTACCCCCAGATTGCCCAGGACTACGAACGCACCTTTCGCACACTGAAGCTACTGCCCTGCGACATATTTCTTGGTGCACACGGAGATTATTACGGAATGGAAGAAAAGTTTGCCAAATTGGACAAGAGCGGTGCAAACCCATTCATTAATATTGAAGGCTACAAAAACTATATTGCCGAGCGCGAACAGGCCTTTCGTTCAGAACTGCAACGCCAGCAAACCCAGGCGCAATAAGGGGTTAAGCCGTTTGAGGGATGTCTAGCATCGTGTGATACCCTATCGCATGGCGCTTTTCCGCGCCGGGAGCATCGAATACCTGTGCGTTCTCTGCGAAATTTCGTACGTTTCCTGATAGCCGTTCAGCTGCTGCCCGCCCTTGAAAGCGGTGAGGAAACTCTTGTCGGCGGCCAAGCCGTCCTCGAAGGCGTCATGATGCGCTCTCCTCATGCGTGGGCTATTGCGTGCCGCAAGCCCTCGGGCGAAGTGGTCACCATGAGCGAACCTCTCGCGCGTCCTTCGGAAAAACATAAGTGGATGGCCTGGCCCATCGTGCGCGGGGTCATGACTCTCGGCTACGCTATGAATCTGGGCTACCGCGCGCTGCGTTTTTCCGCGAATGTCGCTATCGAAGACGTAATGCAGAGCGGCGAGCAATCTGCTGACTCGACAACGAAACAGCTGGAGACAGCCGCCTCGTCCGCGGTATCAGTCCCGGCTGCAACGTCGAAATCCCAATCCCGCGAGAAGGCCGCCACCCTCAGCGGATGGCTCGCTGCCGCGAACGTCATCCTCTCGCTCGCCTTCTTCATCTTCATGTACAAATACCTGCCGCTGCTCGCGGCCACAGAAATCAAAAAGATGAATCCTGCCCTGGGTGGCCAGATCATGTTCAACCTGATCGACGGCGCGGTGCGGCTAATTCTTTTCTTGCTCTTCATCTGGGGAGTGTCACTCTTCCCGGACATTCGTCGCGTCTACCAATATCACGGAGCAGAGCACAAGACCGTATTCGCCTTCGAAGACGGCAAGCCGCTGGAGACCTCCGCGGTCCAAAAATATTCGACTTTCCATCCCCGCTGTGGCACCAGCTTTCTGATGACGGTCATGCTCATCTCGATCGGCTTCTACATGCTGGTCCCGTTCACCACGTTCTGGGCGCGCTTCGCCTCGCGCATCGTTCTCTTGCCCGTGATCGCAGGCGTATCCTACGAGATCATCCGCTTCGCCGCCAAGCACCGCGGCTCACTCTTCGCCCTGATGACCGCTCCCGGCTTGTGGCTGCAGCGCATCACTACGCAGCCTCCGTCCGACGAGATGGCTCAATGCGCCATCACCGCTCTTGACCAAGCTATGTCTCTGGAAAAAGACCATGGCGGCGAATTGGTGATTGCCTAGCGGCCCCGCCGCGAATACTTCCTGCACCGGATTCAATGCCACTAAAATGACGCAGGGACGTAAGATGTATTCTCCTTACGCCTCGCCGACGTCAGGAGCGCCGCTGTCTACGAACCGAGACGCTGCAAGCGAGTGTCAACGAAAGATTCTTATGTTTGAACGCCTGGACCAAATCGAAGCCCGCTACGAAGAACTGACCAGCGCTCTGGCCTCGCCGGATATCGTCAACGATTCGGCGAAGTACCAGAAAACCGCCAAGGCTCACAGCGAAATCGCGCCCATCGTCGAAAAATATCGCGAGTACAAAGATCTGAGCCGCGGCATCGCCGAAAGCAAAGCCATGCTCGCCGACGAAAAAGATCCCGAAATGCGAGCCTACGCCCAGGAAGAACTCGGCAAGCTCGAACCGCGCATTCCGGCAATTGAAGAAGAACTAAAAGTCCTGTTGCTTCCCAAAGACCCGAACGACGAAAAGAACATCATCCTCGAAATCCGCGCTGGAACCGGCGGAGACGAAGCCACGCTCTTCGCCGCCGAAATCTTCCGAATGTACACGCGCTATGCTGAAACCCAGCGCTGGAAGGTCGAAGTCCTTTCTTCGTCCGACTCCTCGGCCGGCGGCCTGAAAGAGGTTATCGCCATTATCGAAGGCAACCGCGTCTTTTCCCAGCTCAAGTACGAGAGCGGCGTCCACCGCGTGCAGCGCGTCCCCGCCACCGAGCAGCAGGGACGCGTCCATACTTCAGCCGTCACCGTCGCCGTGCTTCCCGAGGCCGAAGACGTCGACATCAAAATCGAGGCCAAAGACCTCCGCATCGACACTTTCTGCTCCTCCGGCCCCGGCGGACAATCGGTGAATACGACTTACTCCGCCGTGCGCATCACGCACATTCCCACCAACACCGTCGTGAGTTGCCAGGACGAAAAATCGCAGATCAAGAATCGCGAAAAGGGAATGCGCGTGCTTCGCTCCCGCCTCTACGAAATCGAGATGGAAAAACAGCAGCAGGCCTTGGCCAAAGAACGTAAGGCGATGGTAGGCTCGGGCGACCGCAGCGAAAAAATTCGCACCTACAACTTCCCGCAGAACCGCCTCACCGACCACCGGATCGGTTTCACGATCCACCAATTGGAAGCCGTGATGGACGGGAAGCTTCAGCCGTTAATCGAAGCCCTGACAACGCACTATCAGGCAGAAGAATTACGACATGAAAGTGGCAACGGCGCCAGCAGCGGAATCTAAGGCATGTTCGCGCGCAAGATTTGTGTCTCCTACGATGATCAAGGCCGGAGGACGCCCTGTCCTCTGAAGTGGCTTGATAGCTTCTCCATGCGCAACTTCACCAATTCCAGTGTGTTTGACGATACAGTGCCGGTTTCCGATGGACGCATGGAGATTGGAACGAACGTCCCATTAGAGCAACTTCGCGAAGCCATGGAGGATTGGTTCCATCGCAAGAGCTATCTGCCGAAGGATTCTAAGTTGTCACTGGATGAGTGCTGACTACCCGGCGGAGACTATCCCAAGGAGACTATCCCAGTAAGTTGCGAAGTATCACAGCGATAGAAGCGGTCGTTCTTCCATGATCTAGGTAAAGGCGTTTTGCCGGGGGAATAAGGGAAATTACTTAGGCACTTTTTTCACACGGCTGAGCCGTAACTAAGAAGGAATAGGGCTGTGGCGAAACCTTGTGGCAGCATAAGTGCATCTTAACTGGTGAGTTCACGATAAGGCAGTTTCGTGGCACGTGGTTTGCAGTGATGAAGCTTGTGAGGTGCGGATAATGAATCACCGATTGCAGCTTTCCCCCATATCCGGCATTCGCGAATCTCAGGCACGGATAGTTGGTGAGCGACCTTCAGCGAAAGACATTGCGTTTCTACGCTCGTGGTTCGTCTACGACTCGAGCCTGGCCTCAGGACGTAACGGCCTGAACTGGAGCGCAATTCTGGGACTGAGCTTGGCGGTAATGGTGAGCATCAGCTTTTGGATCGGTCTCGGACTACTGATCTGGGGATGAACTGATTTGGGGATGAACTGATCAGCGAACGTAAGTCTACTTGTCGTAATGGAGCAGCGACATCACATCGTAGTTCTTAAGCTTGTCGCGCCCCTTCAGGAAATCTAGTTCCACCACGAAGCCGAGCCCGGCAATCTCTGCTCCGACTGAGGTCGCGAGCTTGGCGGTAGCCTCGGCCGTTCCCCCGGTGGCCAGCAGATCGTCCACAATCAGCACGCGCTGGCCTTTGCGGATTGCGTCCTTGTGCATTTCGAGCGAGTTGGTGCCGTACTCGAGTGAGTAATCGAATTTAACAGTCTCCGCGGGAAGTTTGCCCGGCTTGCGAACGGGAACGAATCCCGCATTCAAGCGGTACGCGAGAGCGGGTGCGAAAATGAACCCGCGCGCTTCCATCCCCAGGACCAGGTCGATCTGCTGGTTGAGATAGTGCTCGGCCAGCCGGTCAACCAGAGTGGCTAAGCCCGCTTTATCTTTCAACAGGGTCGTAATGTCGTAGAAAAGGATTCCCTTCTTCGGGAAGTCCGGCACTTCGCGGATCAGCTTCTTGAGTTGGTCATCATTCAGGCTTGCGTTTTGGGGCAATCTACCACGCTCCTTCAATGCGAAATGAAGTGGCACCGGCAACCGGACGAGCTTCTGACTCCTCGACGTTGTCCACGCGCGCCGCGCGCGGTCCCTGCCGCAGGCGCGAATGCAACCCAAGAAGCTGGTCTCGAGTGCCCTGGGCATGGACCTCTACGCTGCCATCGGAATTGTTCCGAACCCAGCCTGCTATAGCGAGCATGTGCGCCTCTCGTTCGACAAACCAGCGGAAACCCACGCCCTGCACGCGTCCGCGGACAACAAAGCGGCGAGCCTCGACGGCTTTTTCTGTGGAAGTCATGCTCCTAACGAAGTTGTCATCCTGACCAAAGAATCAGCTTCGTGAAGGCGAATCTGATTCGTAGTCGCAGGATGACAATTGGTACTACGCCCGCGACAAATACACGCCCTCGGCAGTATCCACCTTGATTTTCTCGCCTTCGTTGATAAACGGCGGAACCTGCACCACCAGCCCGGTTTCAGTCTTCGCGGCCTTGGTGACGCTTGACGCGGTCGCGCTCTTCAGCCCCGGCTCGGTTTCTACTACAGTAAGGATCACGGTCTGCGGCAGCTCAATGCCTACGGCTTTGCCATCGAAAAATTCGACCTTGATCTCAAGATTGGCGATCAGATAATCCACGGCGTCGCCCAGAACTTCCTTGCTCAGGTGTGTCTGTTCGTAGTTCGACGTGTCCATGAAGTAGTAGCTGTCGCCGTCGGCATAGAGGTACTGCATGTCGACTTCGTCCACCGTGATCTTCTCGATCGGGTCGGGCGAGCGAAAACGGTGCTCGAACATGGCGCCGGTGCGCAGATTGCGCAGTTTGGCCTGGATAAAGGCGCGCAGGTTGCCGGGCGTGCGGTGCTCCACGCTAAAAACGGAGTGCAGATCATTGTTGTGCTTGATGATCATGCCAGGACGCAGTTGGGTGGCAGGGATCGACATTGGTTCGGAAAACTCTCCTTATGAATCGTTGCGGTGAGCTGGCGGAAGAGCTTGTCCTGAGCGATCGCCGAAGGGACGGGCAGGCCACATTTTCCGCTGCACAAGGGCAAAAAGCTATTTTACACGCGGGTCGCGGGAAAGGAAACCGTCGCGTGCGCTAGCAAAATCGCGGTTTACCCAAATCCTGCGCTCGGGCGCGAGCGTTTCATGGTAACGTTGCCCCTGCGGGAACCGACAGGAGGCCGGAATGACGCGATTACGCTATACAGCGCGATTGATCGTTCTGGCGATGCTTTGCCTCCCCTTCGGCACGCAAGCGGTGGCGCAGTTCGAAACCAGGGCAAGTATAAGCACAGGTGCATACGTGCCTGTCTCGCTCCTGGTTGGCGACTTCAACCGAGACGGCAAGTTCGATGTGGCCGTCGTGAATTATTTGCCAACCGGAAACGTGATGATCTTTCTGGGCAATGGCGACGGCACATTCCGCGCTGGCGCTTCATACGCTGCGGGACTGCAGCCTTTTCGGGCGGCGACTGCAAGTCTGAGAAACAACGGAATCCTCGATCTGGTGGTGAGCGACCGGCTGAGCAACGATGTAAATGTTTTTCTGGGGAATGGCGACGGGACGTTTCAAGCTCCAGTTGCAGTTCCTACCAGCGGAGAATCTGCAGCTGTTAGTGTTGGAGGCTTCCCTGGCCACGGGAGGCTCGACCTGCTCGTGCTCGAGGGATACAACTGCAACTGCGTGGAAGTGCTTCCCGGCAACGGCGACGGTACCTTCGGGGTCCCCGAGACAACACCATTGCCCTACAGCATGAGTGGTTACGCCATGGGCGTCGCCGACTTCAATGACGACGGGAAACTGGATGTGGCCGTGTCGGGAGAATCCCTTCCGAACTACCAGGTGGGCGTTCTGTTAGGCAACGGCGATGGCACATTCCGCGCTGACGGTTTCTACCTTGTAGCGCCGTCCCCGGAGTCTGTTGCCCCGGGACACTTCCGCAGCGGAAAAAAGGTTGACCTCGCTGTCGGGAATTATGAAGGCAACAGCATCAGCGTTCTGCTTGGCAATGGGGGGGGAAGTTCAGCCAAGCCGTGGATTACGACACCTCGAACCCCACTTTCGTGGTAGTCGGTGACCTCAACGGCGATGGCAAAGAGGACTTGGTTGCCTCCAATATCGACACACCGGATAGTCTATTCGTCGGGTCTGTCAGCGTGTTCACGGGCAACGGCGATGGGACCTTTCAGCCAGGAGTTGCCTACCCAGCAGGCGAGAGACTCAACTATGTTGCGATCGGGGACTTCAACGGCGATGGGAAGCCGGACTTGGTGGCCGTCGACGGTGGGGTGGGCGGAGCGGTAATCACCCTGCTCAATACGGGCGTCGTCACCTTTTCGCCCACGACTCCCCTCACCTTCCCCGCACAACTACTTGGCACCACCAGCACACCGCTTACCGCGACGCTCACCAATAACGGCACAGCTCCGCTGACGGTTTCGTCGGTTTCGTACAGCGGCAAGCCCTTTCACGCGCAAAGTAACTGTAAAGGCAGCATCGCTCCGGGCGGGAACTGCACGATCACGGCTATGTTCACTGCCGAAACAGCTGGCATCACGACCGGCACGGTCACGCTGCACGACAGCGCTTCGTCCAAGCCGCAGGTGGTCGAACTGGTAGGGACCGGTACGGAAGTGAAATTTACGCCGTCCCAACTGAACTTTGGCACGCAAAAAGTAGGCACGCACAGCGCTACGAAAAGCTTCCAGGTGACCAATATTGGAAGCTCGTCGTTTGACTTCACCTACAAAATTTACGTCGCGGGATACGGCGGGAATGGCTACCTGCAATTTCACGAAGCCAACAACTGCCCGACGACGCTCGCAGCCGGGGCCAGTTGCACGGTAAAGCTGATTTTTGCGCCGAAACAGAAAGGGACAGTGAATGCTGCCGTTGTATTCACCGATACCGGCGGCGGCAGCCCGCAGAACTTCCCGATCTCCGGGACCGGGGATTGAGGGCGCCCTCAGCGGCAAAAGGCGGACTCATTCCTGCCACATTAAGGAAAGGAGAAATGCTCTCCCCATTTCATGGTATGTTGGCCGTCAAGGCCACGGAGGCTGATGACTCGACTCAGCAAACTCGCACGGATGGCGCTCACGACCGCGCTCTTCCTGTCAGCGGGCAGTGCGGCCTTCGCCCAGTTCGAGACCCGAGCCAGCATCAGCACAGGTGCATACAGGTCCCTGTCCGCCGCTGTGGGGGATTTTAACCGTGACGGTAAGCTGGACGTGGCCGTCGTGAATTATCTCCCCACTGGCAACGTCATGATTTTTCTGGGGAACGGTGATGGAACCTTCACTCCGGGCGCGTCGTATGCAGTCGCAGTTCAGCCTTTCTACGCCGCGGCCGCGAGCTTTCGACACAACGGAGTTCTCGATCTGGTGGTGGGTGACTCCCTGAGCGATGACGTCTATGTCATGCTGGGAAACGGCGATGGAACATTCTGGCCCGCTGTGACCTATCCCACAACCGGCAGGCCCGACAGAGTCGATACGGGCCACTTCACAAGCAGCGGTAACGTTGACATCGTTGCGATCACCGGAATTGGCTGCGATTGCGTCGAAGTTCTCCCCGGCAACGGCGATGGTACTTTCGGCGCTGCCGTGGTTACCCCGGTGACTAACAACGTGGAAGGCTTGGCTATGGCTCCGGGC
>Ga0210400_10001395_pt1 | contig 24080 bp, 22 predicted proteins | sample IncBWH26MmetaG_FD_155456 | JGI IMG/M metagenome (GOLD analysis project Ga0210400, IMG submission 155456) | Forest soil microbial communities from Barre Woods Harvard Forest LTER site, Petersham, Massachusetts, United States - Inc-BW-H-26-M | ecosystem: Environmental > Terrestrial > Soil >...
GGTTGGCGGCCAGCAAGGTGACCGTGGCCCCCGGGGAGACGTCCAGTTCACCGTGGAGGGCGCCGCCGATGGCGGCGGCGTTGTGCACCAGCTCGGCGTAGGTCCGGGTGCCGTCGGTCTCGGTGATGAGAGCCAGGGCGTCGGGCTGCGCCCCAGCCCACTGGTCGAGCGCTCCGAACAAGGTGCTCATGACATCTCCTCTGTACAACATCGACGAGAGCGGGCACGCCGCCCGCTCTCAAGTCCGGTCGCGCAATACCTGTTATTCGGCCAGGTAGGTGGCCAACAGATCCTCGCGCGACGGCAGCTCTGCGTGGGTTCCCGACACGGCGACCCGACCGGTGGCCAGGACATAGGCCCGGCCGCACAGGTCGAGGGCCAGTCCGGCGTTCTGTTCGACCAGCACCATGGCCACCCGGTGGGCGATCGAGTGCAGCGCCTTGAACACCGACTCGACCACCAGGGGGGCCAGACCGAGCGATGGCTCGTCGAGCAGCAGGACCCGGGGTGAGGCCAGCAAGGCCCGGCCGATGGCCACCATCTGCTGCTCACCGCCCGAGAGCGTCCATCCACCCCGCTTGCGGAGGCCCCTCAACTGAGGAAAGAGGTCGTAGGTGTCGTCCAGGCTGAAGATCGGATCGCGTCCGCCTCGTGCCGTTCCCCCGATGAGGAGGTTCTCCTCGACACTGAGGGAGCCGAAGAGCCGGCGGCCCTCGGGGATATGGATGATGCCCGACCGGGCGATGATCTCGGGTTGGCGGCGGTTCTGGTCCTCGCCATCGAAGATGACGGCGCCGGTCGAGGAGATGAGGCCCGAGATGGCTCGCAGCGTGGACGTCTTTCCCGCCCCGTTGGCCCCGAGGAGGGCGACCGCCTCCCGTTCGCCGACCTGCAGATCGACGTGATCGACCGCCGGGGTGGGCGTGCCGTAGGTCACGGTCAGGCCTCGCACCTCGAGCAGGGGACGGCTGGCCGTTTCGCTGGCGGCGCCGCTATCGGTCACCGGCTCCGTGGTCATACCGACATCGGTGGTCACACTGCCTCCCCCAGGTACGCCCGCATCACCGCGGGGTCCAACCAGACTTCCTTGGGCGGCCCGCTGGCGATCTGACTCCCGAGCTCCAACACGATGATCCGATGGCAGAGCTGCTCGATGAAGGCGATCTTGTGCTCGATGAGGACCAGGCTGATCCCGTCCGCCGTCACCTGGCTCAACAGGTCGGCCAAACGGGCCGTCTCGGTGGTGTTCAGCCCGGCGGCGGGCTCGTCCATGAGGAGCAGCCGCGGCTTGGCCATCAGGGCCCGGGCGATCTCGAGTCGCCGGCGCTCACCATAGGAGAGGCCGCCGGCCGGCCGATTGGACCGGTCCAGCAGCCCGACACGATCGAGAATGTCGCACGCCTCCTGCCAACGCCCCTTCTCGCGCCGCCACATGGCCGGCCGCAGGGGCCAGGCGCCGAGGAGCCCGCGGAGGGCCAGATCGGGCGAGGTGACCAGGGTGTTCTCGATGCATGTGAGCTCGGCGTCCACCTGGGGTGTCTGATACGTCCGGAAGACTCCGTTGCGGGCCATGACGCCGGGGCGACCGAACGCCACCGATTTGCCTTCCACCTCGACCCGGCCACGCGCCGGCACCAAGCCGGACACGGCGTTCAAGAAGGTCGACTTTCCCGACCCGTTGGGGCCGATGAGCCCGACCACCTCTCCCCCGCTGTCGATGGACAGGGATACGTCGTCAACGGCGACGACGCCCCCGAACCGGACCGTCATCCCTTTGCAGTCGAGGTACACGCTCACTGTTCCGCTCGCTGTTCTGCTCGCTGCTGTGCTCGCTGCCTCAGCTTGGCCCGCCGCGCCCGGAACTCGGCGGGCAGCGAGGTGATGCCACCGGGCAGGACCAGGATGACAGCGAGAATGGCGATGGCATACACCAGCTGCTCGTAGTTCTGCCAGCTGCTCAGGACCTGGGGCAGCACGGTCAACACGATGGCGCCGATGATCGGGCCCCACACCATGCCGCTGCCTCCGAGCAACACCATCAACAGGACCAGCAAGGCCACGCTGACCGAGGCGGCCGAGGAGAACGAGTTGAGATCGACGAACCCGGTAGTGGCCCCCAACAGCGACCCGGCGGCACCCATGTAGGCGGCGCCGGCGGCAAAGGCCACCACCTGCAGATAGTTGGCTCGGAGTCCCGACGTCCGGGCGACCAGGCCCATGTCACGGACGAAGGTCAGGTCGCGTTGGGCCGGGGAGCGCTCGAAGAGCAGCAACAGGGCCGTGCAGATCAAGACCACCCCGGCGATGAGGTAGTACTGCTTGGTCTGGGTGTCGAACTGGTAACCGAACAGGGAGGCCGGGGGAATGCCGAACTTGCCCTGGTCTCCGCCGGTGAACGAGGTCCAGTTCTCCAAGACGATGATGACCAGTCCGCTGAAGGCCAGGGTGGCGATGGCGAAGTGAATGAGCGGTGACCGGGCCAACAGCAGCTTGGTCAGTCCGCCGAGGATGGCGACGACGACAACGGCGGCGATGAACCCGAGCAGGAAACCGTGGCTGTTCGACACCCATGCCGATGTATAGGCGCCCACGGCGTAGTAGGCCGGCGTGGCGAAGCTGAACTGACCGGCCAACGCGAACTGGAAGTAGAAGCCCAGCGACAGGATGGCGAACAGGCCGGAGTTGATGGCGATGTTGTACCCGTAGCCACTGGTCACCACCAGGGGGACCAGTGCGGCGACGACGGCGACGGCCAGCCAGGTGCGCCCTTGGTGACGCGAGTAGATCGCCGGACGGACCAGGCGGGCCGCCACCTTCTCCGATGCGCTGGTCAGCGGGCTGGCCGGCGCCTGCGATCCGCTCTCAGTAACGGACACCGACGGTCGCTTTCACGAGTCCTTCGGGACGGAAGATCAGGGCCACCAGCAAGATCATGAACGGATAGGCCTCGTTCAGGTTGGGGGCGACGTAGCCGGCCAGCAACTGCTGGGCTACGCCCACCACCACCGCTGCGGCCACGGCCCCACCGATGCGATCAAAGCCCCCGAGCACGACGGCGGCAAAGGAGCCCAACATGAGGGTGAACCCCAGCGTCGGCGAGGCAGAGAGGATCGGCGCGATGAGCAGCCCACCGAGCCCGGCCACCGCCGCCGACAGTCCGAACATGATCATGGTCAGTCGCCCGGCCCTGATTCCCTGGAGGAGGGCGGCCTCCCGATCGGACGACACGGCTCGGACCTGGCGCCCCAGCGTCGTCCGCTGGAGCATGCCCTGGACCAGCAAGAAGACGACGAGGGTCACGGCAATGATGAGCACGTCCTGGTACGGGATGGCCGCACCGAACACGTGCCATACCCCGCTGCCGAACGGGGGAGGCAGCGTACGGGGAGTATTGGTGAAGATGAGCCCGATCACCGCTTCGATCAACAGCGACAAGGCGAACGTCGAGATGACGATGGCCAGCAAGGGCCGTTTTCGAAGGGGGGCGTACCCGACCCGCTCGACCACCACCCCCACGCCGAACGACAGGATGATGGCCATCACGTAGGAGAGTCCGGTGGGGAGGTTGAGGTCGACCAGGAGCCAGATGCCGAAATAGGCGCCCAGGGTCAAGAGGTCGCCCTGGGCGAAGTTGACCACGCCCGTGGTCTTGAACAAGAGCACGATGCCGATGGCGATGAGCCCGGTGATGGCCCCGTCGGCGATGCCGGAGAAGAGGATGGCGATGAATCGGGCCATGGACGAGCTAGGCGATCTGGAGCATTTCGGGCGACGTGGTTCTCATCATGTTTCCCCCTAAATCGTGCCGCCTCGAGGGCCGGCACCATCACGAACAGTGCCATTGTGGCCGTGACCCGACCCGGCGTCAAGAATCTACCAATCGGATGTTTGACACTGGAATCGGTTGGCACTAGACCGATGTGCTGGGTGTCGTGTCCCCCGCTCCTCGATGCCCGACCGGCGAGAGGGAGTGGGATAGCGTCTCGGCCCATGCTGCCCACGGTGGTTCTCATCCACGGGTCGGGCCACACCTCGCTGATCTGGGACGACGTGGTGCCCAAGCTCCAGGCGCCGGCTCTGGCCGTCGACCTTCCCGGTCGGCGGCGGCGGCCGGCCGACCTGACCCACGGGACCATCGAAGCCTCCAGTGCGGCGGCAGCATCCGACGTGGACACGGCCGGCCGGCACCGTGTCGTCCTCGTCGGCCACTCGTCTGGGGGCCTCCTCCTCCCCTCGTTGGCCGCCCGGTTGGGGGACCGGGTCTGCCATCTGGTCTTCGTGGCCGGGCTCATCGCCCGTGACGGCCATTCGGTGAGCGAGGTCATCGCCCCCGACGACCCTGACGCCATGCTGGTCACCCGCGACGCACTCGTCCAGCGCTACCGGGGGACCACGTTCGGCGGGCTGTCCGACGGAGAGGCGCCCGTCGACACCGATCTGTCCGTGACCGAGGACGTCCGCACGGTGGGGAGCATCGAGTCGCTCACCCTCATGTACCAGCCCGTGTCCTGGCAGGGCGTCTCCCCGTCGCTGCCCCGGAGCTTCGTCCGGTGCCTGGCCGATCCGATCCAGCCGCGGGACATGCAGGCCCGGTTGATCGAGAGCGCCGGAGCCGGCGAGGTGTTCGACGTCGAGGCCGACCACACGCCGGCGGTCAGCCGACCCGATGAGTTGGCCGCCATCGTGAACCAGGTGGCCGCCCGCTATGCGGTCAGCGATCCATCCGGACCATGACCACCGCGGCCACCCGATCGTCGTTGCCGGTGTCCCGGGCCTCCACTCGCACGGTGTGGTCGTCGAGGGCCAGCGCCGAGGTGCGGGCCGGACCGACGCGGACGGCGGAGAGATAGCGCACCTCGAGCTCGAGCACCCGGGCCCCGGTGAGGCTCTCGGCCGCCCGCTCGGCCAGCACCGCCACCACCCCGCCCTGCAGGGTGCCCGCCTGCTGGTTCACGTAGGGCCCGCGCTCGATCACCACCACGCCGGGCGAGAGCACCTGCATCCCCAACGCCTCGGCGATGGGCCGGCTCAGCGCGTTGCCCGAGGTCCGGGCGGTGGACAGCGGGCCGATCACGTCCTGGGGGCGCGGCGAAGCGACGAAGGTGGCGTGGGACAGCGCCACCACGGCACTGGTGACCGGGTGGCGAAACTCGGTCTCGGCCACGATGGTGGTGCGGCCCTGCTTGAGCAGCGTGCCCACGATGTCGAGCCGGTCCCCACCCACGTCACTCACCAGGCGCGCGGTCAGGTCGAGGGTCAGGGCCAGCTTCGGGGCGCAGGCCATACCGGCCAGCGACCCGGTCCACACGTCGGCCATGGTGGCCAGCACCGAGGCCCGGACCTGTGAGGAACCGGGCGCACGCAGCTCGTCGGTGATCTGGAGCCACCCCCGGGAGACGCCACCGCTGATGTCGTGGGTGTACCCGATGTCCTGGAGGAACATCCCCTCGGACGCGTGAGGAAGCGCGCCCACGGTCATCGGGCGCCGGAGCGAGGGCGGGTGGCGCGGACGGGATCGGGCCGGAGCCGACCGGTGCTCAGCGACCGGTGAACGTCGGCTTCCGCTTCTCGATGAAAGCGGAGGACGCCTCTTTGAAGTCGTCGCTCAAGAATGTGGCCCCCTCCAGAGCCAGCCCGATCTCCAGGATCAGGTCGAGGCGTTCCCGCAATACCTGGTTGACCGCCTTCTTGGTCCACTTGAGGGCCAGAGTGGGGCCGTCGGCCAGGCGACGGGCGATGGCGGTGGCCTCGTCGAGCAGCTGGTCGGCGGGCACCGCCTTGTGGATCATGCCCATGCGGGCGGCCTCGGCGCCGGTGATCCGGTCCCCGGTCAGCAGGTGGTACTTGGCCTGACCGAAGGGCAACAGCAAGGGCCACAGGACGGCACCGCCGTCCCCGGCCACCAGACCCACGTTGACGTGGGTGTCGGCGAAGTAGGCGTCCTCGGCCGCCAGCACGATGTCGCAGAAGAGGGCGATGGTGGCCCCGAGGCCCAGGGCGAAACCCTGGACGGCGGCGATGATGGGCTGCTCGATGGCCAGCATGGAGTAGAGCAGTTCCTTGCTGCCCAGAATGGAGTCCACCCGCTCGACGGCGGTGGGCGTGGCCGCGGACATCATCTTGATGTCGCCCCCGGCACAGAAGGCCCGCCCTTCTCCTCGCAGCAACACCGCACCCACCGACTCGTCTTTGCCGATGAGGGCGATCAGGGCGGAAAGATCCTCGCTGACACCCCCGTCGATGGCGTTCATGTTGTCGGGACGGTTGAAGGTGAGCGTCAGCAGACGGCCATCCTGGTGGGCCAGAACCTTCTCGAACCGGCTGTAGTCAGACATGCGACATCCTTCTCCCCGCAACGTGACGTTTGTGTCTCATCGGACCCTACCAATCCGCTCCGGGCCACGCCTCAAAGCTTGGTGATGACCTCGTCGGCGAACCGGGCGGTGAAGTCGCGCACGTCGTCGGCCGAGACCCGGCCGTTCACCGGCATGGCCCCCGCCACCACCCGAGTCACGCCCAGCTCCTGCGCCCGCCGGATGGTGTCCAGGTCGGCACCCACCCCGGCGGTGAACTCAAAGGGGAGGTCCTGGCGTTCGGATCGGCGACGGTGCTCCCGGACCACGTCCATCTTGGCCGCCAGCTCGTCGAGATCGTTGCACCCGATCTCGATCCATCCGTCACCGAGCTGGCCGGCCCGGCGAAGGGCGGCCGGTGAGGCGCCGCCGATCTCGATGGGGATGCTCGGCTTCTGCAACGCCTTGGGCGAGAAGGTCAACGGGCCGACGTCATAGAACTCGCCGTGGTGCTCGACGGTCTCCCCGGTCCAGAGCTCACGGAGCAGGCCCATGATCTCGTCCATCCGCCGCCCCCGATCGGAGAAGGACTGGCCGACGATGTCGAACTCGCCCTCGAGCCAGCCCACGCCGGCCCCCAGGGTGACCCGTCCGCCCGACAGTCGGTCGAGGGTCACCACCGATCGGGCCGTGGCGATGGGGTGCCGCAAGGGAAGGATGAACACGTTGGTGGCCAGGCGGATGGTCTCGGTGGCGCTGGCCACCGAGCCCAGGACCACCCAGGGGTCATACAGCGGGGTCTCGGGGGTGATGGGGGGAAAGCCGCTCTCGGTGTAGGGATAGGTGGCCGGCATCTCCGCCGGGATCACCAGGTGCTCAGGCATCCACACCGATTCGAAGCCGTTGTCCTCGGCGGCCCGGGCCACCGAGGCATAGTGCCTCGGGCTCAGTCCGAAAAAGGGTAAGCCGAACTTCATGACCATCTCCTCGCTGGCCCGCCTTCAGGCCGGTTGCTGTCGTGCATGTGGCGGTGCTACCCCGCCGTCCAGGGGGCATGCTCGGGCTCCTCGTCACTGAGCCGGAACTGGGGCAGGGCGAAGTCATCGGCCAGGTCGACGAAGCAGACTTCCACCCGCTTGCCGATGGCCACGTTGGCCTCGTCCTCGGGACGGGTCGGGTCGTCCCGTTGGACCAGATTGGTGACCAACCGGACGGAGACGGTCTCGTCCTCCAACCCCCAGCGCCAGGGGACGCCGCGCTGCTCGTCCAGCTCGACCAGCACCACCGGGTAGGGAACCCAGTCGGCGAAGGCGGGTTGGATGGCCTGGGTCACGATCTCGTAGCTGTAAATGACCCCCTTGCCGCTCACCTCGTGCCACTCCCAGCTCCCCGAAGTACAGAAGGGACACGCCGCGCCGATGATGCCGCGCAAGCGGCCGCACGCCGTGCAGCGCTGCACGACCAGCGATCCGGCCCGGGCTGCCTCGTAGTAGCCCCGGTGCTCGGAATCGGTCGGCTGTACGTCCAAGATCAGGTTCATGTACTCGGCCATCACTACCGCCCCAGGATCAGGGCGCTGGAGACGGCCGGCGTGCCCCACCCCATGTTCATGGCCAGCTCCACCTCTTTGACCTGGCGGCACTGGCCCTCGCTGTAGTCGTAGCTGTGCTTGCCCTCCTGCCAGCCGGGACAGGCGTCGTCGGCCTGATGGCGAAGTTGGCGGACGTTCTCGATGACCAGGTTCATCCCGTGGGTGTAGCCCTCGCACAGCTGACCGCCGCTGGTGTTGTTCGGTCGTGAGCCGCCCAGGTCGATAGTGCCACTCGAGACGTACTCCCCTCCCTCGCCGGGATCGCAGAACCCATATCCCTCGAAGAGCAGGACCGGCGTGAAGGTGAAGGCGTCGTAACACCCGGTGACCTGAATGTCCTCGGGCTCCACGTCGGCATTGCGAAAGGCCACCCGGCCGGCGTAGTACCCGGCCTGCCTGGTGATGGGGTCGCACTGGTAGTGGCTGTACATGCCCTGGAACGGCTTGTTGACCCGGCCCGCCACCGACTTGATGGCGATGGGGCGCTGGCGCAGATGGCGGGCACGATCGGTCGAGGTGACGATGATGCAGGTGGCATTGTCGGTCTCGATGCAGCAGTCCAGGAGGTGGCAGGCCGGCTTCACGATCCAGCGGGAGTCGAGCACGTCGTCCACCGTGACCCGCTGGTTGTAATAGGCCCGGGGATTGTTCGAGGCGTGGTTGGAACAGGCCACCTTGACGTGGGCCAGCTGCTCGCTGGTCGTCCCGAACTCGTACATGTGGCGGGCGAAGGTCAGCTGAAAGTTCTGGGCCGGGCTGGTCACTCCGTAGGGCGTGGTGTCGAGGTCGGGGCCGACCACCACCTTGGCCGGCGGGCGGACCGTCCCCGGCGAGCCACCCTGGCGCAACCCCGAGTACCCGTTCATCGAGCGGTAGACGGCCACGGTGTGGCACAAGCCGGCCTCGATCACACCCGTGGCGATGCCGATGATGGTCTCGGTGCTCGAGCCCCCGCCGAAGGTGTCGGTATAGAAGTCGAGCCGGATGCCCAGGTCGGTGGCGATTGTCTGCGACAGGGTCGAGTCGCCGACGTGGTAGTTGAGCATGCCGTCGACGTCCCACGGATGGAGGCCGGCGTCGGCCATGGCATTGCGCACCGCCTCGGTCCCCAGGTCCCGGGTGCTGCGGCCCGAGTTCCGGCTGTAGCTGGTCTCCCCGATCCCGACGATGCAGTACTTGTCTCGCAAACCGGCCATGTATCCCCCCTTTGTACCGCTGTCAGCCTAACATCCGTTTGATAGGTATTTCCGGGCCCATGGGACCGGGCGCCTCTCAGCCCTCGCCCAGCCCGAACAGGGGGACGGGGACCCCGTCGTCATCGGTGACGAACCGCGGGCTCGGGCCCCCCTCACGCCGGGTCTGACGCTCGGACATCATCAGAAAGGCGGCAGGGACGGCGGCGGCGGCGGTGATCCCCAGCGCCCACCAGAACGTGTTGCCGAAGGCCCGGGCCAAGCCCGCCTTTCCCGAGCCGGTGGAGGCGGAGGCGTCGGCGATGTTGTGCGACAGGATGACGGCGAGGATGGCCGTCCCCAGCGATCCACCGACGCGCTGGATGACGCTCAGCTGCGGGCTGGCGTCGTGGATCTCATCCGGTTTGAGCACGGCGAAGGCCGCGGCCATCGACGGCATCATCGACGAACCCACCCCGAAGCCCCGTACCACCAGCGTGGCCCCGATCCAGACGTAGGAGGTATGGGCGCCCAGGAACACGAGGGGCAGGGTGAACACGGTGGTGATGATCACGCCGCCCAGGGCCACGATGCCGCCTCCCATCCGGTCGACCAGGCGACCGGTGAAGCCCATGGCGATGGCCACCCCGATGCCCTGGGGTATGAGGAGCAGGCCGGTGACCACCGGGTCGGTGCCCCGCACGTTCTGGAAGTAGAGGGGCAACAGGATCATGCCCCCGAAGATGGCCGCCCCCAGGCAGAAGGTGGCCACCGACGCGGCCACGAAGGTCGGTTTCTGGTACAGCCGGGTGTCGAGGATCGGTTCGGGCACCCGCCGGGCGTGCCAGGCGAAGGCGGCGATGAGGAGCAACCCGACAATAAGGGACACCACCCACCGAAGGGTGCGGCCCGACTGGATCTCGGCCAAGCCGTAGATGGCGGCGGGCAGCCCCACGGCCAACAGGGCGAGGCCGGTGACGTCGAGCCGACCGGCCGGCTCGGGCCGGTCGGAGGGCAGGAAGCGCACCGACACCAGCACGGCCACGATGCCGACGGGAATGTTCACGTAGAAGATCCAGTGCCAGCTCAGGTGCTCGAGCAACAGCCCGCCCACGGTGGGCCCGATGATGGGGGCCATCACGGTGGGGATACCGACCATGCTCATGGCCCGCCCGATCCGGCGCGGTCCGGCCGCCCGGGCCAGCGCTGTTTGGCCCACGGGCAGGATCAGGCCGCCGCCGATGCCCTGGATCACGCGGAAGGCCACCAGCGAGGTGGTGGACCAGGCCAGCCCGCACAAGGCCGATCCCAGCGTGAACAGGATGATGGACGCGATATAGAGCCGCTTGGTCCCGAAACGGCGGGTGGCCCAACCGGAGATGGGGATGACCGCGGCCAGGGCCAACAGGTAGGCGGTGACCACCCACTGAATGGAGTCCAACGTGGTGTGCAGGTCGTGCGACAACGTGTTGAGGGCGACGTTGACGATCGTGGTGTCGAGCACCGACATGATCGACCCGAGCACCACGGCACAGCCGATGCGGACAAGGGCCCGGTCGAGCTGGTCACCGCCTGCGGGGCCGGAGTCGGGAGGCGGGCTCATGGTGCCATCACGATAATGGCCCAGCAGGTGGGCACCAATTGCACCAACCAATCGGTAGTTTGCCTTGTCGATGCCGGCGCCGTAGCTTCACTGGCGGCGACGCGCCGTCGCCGTTCGACGGGAAATGGGGGACGACGTGCTTGCGCTCTCGCAGCTGCTGGACGCACTCCGGATGGAACGGGTGGGCGAGGGGCGGCTGGTGGCCCAGAACGTCGGCGGAGGGCGCGACGTCGTCTTCGGTGGACAGATCCTGGCCCAGACCATCGTGGCCGCCACCGATGCGCAACCGGGGAAGGAAGTGAAGACGGTGCAGACCATCTTCGCCCGCGGCGGCAGGGTCACCGAGCCCCTCGACCTCGTGGTCGAGACCATGCATGCCGGGCGTACGTTCGGAAGCGTCACCGTGACCGTCTCCCAGGGACCGCGGTTGTGCGCCCGCTCGCTGGTGCTCCTGCACGACCCCGAGCCCGACCTCATCCGGCATGCCGATCCGGCGCCCACGGTCGACGCCCCGGGCACGACCCCGTCGCACGACTACGAGTTCGACGGCTGGGAGATGGGCGTCGTCGGTGGCGTCGACCTCTCCGATCCCGACGACGTCGGGGAGGCCGAGCTCCTGGTCTGGACGCGGTTCCGCGATGCGCCCGATGACCTCGTCACCAGCCAAGCGCTGCTGGCCTATTCCACCGACGGCTTCCTGATCGGGACGGCCATGCGGCCCCACGCGGGCATCAGCCAGGTCCAGGCCCACCTGGCCATCTCCACCGGTGTGGTCAGCCACACCCTGACCTTCCACGAGCCGTTCCGGGCCAACCAGTGGATGCTCCTGGCCCAGGAGAGCTCGTACGCCGGCCGAGGGCGGAGCTACGGACGGGCCCACGTGTTCACCGAGGACGGCACACTCGTCGCCTCGTTCGTCCAGGACGCCATGATCCGCAGCTTTCCGGACTCGGCCGGGGAGCGACCGGTCCTTTGAGCGGCAAGGCCTGCGTCGTCGGCATCGGCGAGACGGCGTACACCAAGCGGGGGGCGGCCACCGAGCGGGAGTACGTGTTGGCCTGTCGGGCCATCCTGGCCGCGCTGTCGGACGCCGGCATCGCCCCGGCCGAAGTGGACGGCCTGGCCCCCTTCGCCGACGAACGCAGCAGCCCCTGGACCCTGGCTAGCGACCTCGGCCTCTCGGAGCTGCGGTTCGCCGCCACCACGGCCATGCCCGGTGGCGGCGGGGCCTGTGGGGCCATGCTCGAGGCCGCGCTGGCCGTGGAGTCGGGTCAGGCCGAGGTGGTGGTGGTCTACCGATCCCTGTGCCAGGGCCAGTTCGCACGCATCGGCCGGACCGTGACCACCGGCGGCGATGCGTCCCCCACCGTGGCGGAGACGGGGTTGGAGGCCGATGCCCTACAGGGCTTCACCGCCCCCTTCGGAATCCTCGGGCCTTCGGTCATGTTCGCCCTGCCCATGCGCCGTCACATGGAGGTGTACGGAACGACGAGCGAGCAGCTGGGTCACGTGGCTGTCACTCAGCGGGCCCACGCCTCACGCAACCCCCGGGCGGTCATGGGCTCTCGCCCCCTGACCCTGGGCGACCACCAAGGAGCGCGAATGGTGGCCGACCCCTACCGGCTGTTCGATTGCTGCCTGGAGACCGACGGGGCCTGCGCCGTCGTCGTCACCACCGCGGAGCGGGCGGCTGACGCCCGAGGTCGCCCGGTGGCGGTGTTGGCCGCAGCCGAGGGAACCGACGGGGCCCAACTCGGGGGTGCCGCGGCCAACGCCGGGGCCACCGCCGCCAGCTATGCCCGCGGCGGGGGCGCGGGGGTGGCCCGGCGCTTGTTCGGGCGGGCCGGGGTGAGCCCGGGCGACGTGGACGTGGCCCAGCTCTACGACAACTTCAGCGGGCAGGTTCTGCTCGGCCTGGAGGACTTCGGCTTCTGCGCGCCGGGGGAGGCCGGACCCATGGCCCAGTCGGGTGCCCTGGCATGGCCCCATGGCTCGCTCCCCACCAACACCGCAGGGGGAAACCTGTCCGAGGCCTACATGCAAGGGCTCAACCACGTCATCGAGGGCGTGCGCCAGATGCGCGGCGAGTCCACCAGCCAGGTGGCCGATGCCCGGCTCTGCCTGGTGACCAGCTCGCCCGGCATCCCCACCAGTGCCATCCTGTTGGCTCGATCATGACCGAGCGCTGGTTCCCCGACGCCATGCCCTCCCCCGCTGTCACCGACGACACGCGGCCCTTCTTCGACGCCGCCCTTGAGCACCGACTGGTCATCCAGCGCTGCGCCTCCTGTGGCACCCACCGTCACCCGCCGCGGCCGCTGTGCCCGTACTGCCACTCCTTTGCCGCAGCCTGGACCGAGGTACCGGGAACCGGGACCCTGTTCACCTACTCGGTGGTCCACCAGCCGCTGTTGCCCGCCCTGGTCGACGTGGTCCCCTACGTGGTGGCCGTGATCGAGCTCGACGGCACCGGGGGGACCCGGCTCTCCTCCAACCTGGTGGACGCGCCACTCGATTCTCTGGGCGCCGGACTCTCGGTGGAGGTGACGTGGGAGGACATGAGCCCGAGCCTGACCCTCCCCCGGTTCCGCCTCCATCCCCAGGCGTGACCGTCGACGCCCAGTCGGCCGAACGCGGTTGACCGCCGTTCGGGGCGGTCGTAACCTAACATCCGTTTGATAGGTACACGCTGCCCCCCGGTGGCAGGGACACCTGCCGCAGAGCGGTCAGGCCAACTCGACGACACGCATCGGAGCCCGAAGCCCATGATCGCCCCCTCGCTCGACGAACCGACCCGCACCACCGACGCCATCGTCGCCGCCTTGTCCGAGGCGGGCATCGAGCTGGTGGTGGGCATGCCCGGCGGCTACACCGGCACCCTGTTCAGCTCGCTGCACGATCACCCGACCATCCGGGTGGTCCAGGTACGAGAGGAGGCCATCGGCTCGGCCATGGCCGACGCCTACGGGCGGACCACGGGGAAGCCGGTGGTGGTGATGGGCCAGGGCGAGTGGATCGCCGGCAACGCCGGCCAGGGCTTCCTCGAGGCCCTGCTCGGGAGCGCGCCAATCCTCATCCTGACCGAGATGTCCGACGGCGGGCCGCTCTCCCACCACGGCTACTACCAGTCGGGCACCGGCGACTACGGGAGCTGGGATGCGGTCTCCGCCCTCCGGGGGGTGACCAAGCGGGTGATGGTCAGCCATGACCCGGCCCAGGCCGTCCAGCACACCCAACTGGCCATCAAGCACGCCCTGGTGGGCGAGCCCGGTCCGGTGGCGGTGATCTACCACGGCGACGCCCTGAAGGGCACGGTTGGGCCCGGCTCGGTGCCCCGCATCTATCCCACCAGTGCCTATCTGCCCCGACGGTCCCAGGCGGTGGACGCCGAAGTACTCGAAGCCGCCGCCGGCGCCCTCCGCTCCGCCACCCGACCGGTGATCATCGCCGGCAACGGGGTCCGGGTGGGCCAGGCCGGTGACGCCCTGTTCGCCCTGGCCCGGGCCCTGGACGCGCCGGTGGCCACCACCGCCGCCGGCAAGGGGGTGTTCCCCGAGGTCGACCCGCTGGGGGCCGGGGTGATGGGCACCTTCGGGACGCCCGAGGCCAACGTCGTGGTCGGAGGGGCCGATGTGATCCTGGCCGTGGGGACCAAGCTGGCCCCCATCGACACGGCCGACGAGAGTACCGCGTTGCTCGACCCCACCCGCCAGACCCTCATCCAGATCGACGTCGAGCCGCTCAACGTCAGCTGGACGTACCCGATCGACCACGCGTTGGTGGGCGAAGCGGGCTACATCATGGACCAGCTGGCCGACGCGGTGAACGGCCAACCGGGTGCGGTTCGCCCCCAGCGGGGGGCGGCGCGGGTGGCCGAGGCCATCGAGGCCCACGGTGAGCTCGACGGGGCCGAGTTCACGTCGGACGAGGTCCCCATCGCCCCCCAGCGAACCATCAGGCTCCTGCAGGAGACCTTCCCGGCCGACGGCATCATCACCTGCGATGCCGGCGAGAACCGGCTGTTCATGATGCACTGGTACCGGACCAAGTCATCGAGCAGCTACCTGCAGCCGGCGGCGGGTGGGGGCATGGGCTACTCGGTGGCCGCCGCCCTCGGGGCCAAGCTGGCCTGTCCCGAGCGACCGGTCCTGGCCGTGTGCGGCGATGGCGGGTTCGCCATGTCCATCCACGCCCTCATGACCGCGGTGCAGGCCCGCATCCCCATCACCGTGGTCGTGTTCAACAACAACGCCTTGGGCTGGGTGCTGCACGGCATGGGCGAGCGGGCCGTGGCCGCCGGGTTCGACGAGTTCGACCATGCCGCCATCGCCCGGTCGGTCGGTTGCGACGGGGTTCGAGTCACCAGCACCGATGAACTACGCGACGCCTTGACTTCGGTGGCCGATCGGACGATCCCCTTCGTCATCGACGTGCCCACGTCGCTCAAGACGTCGTTCAAGGACATCGTCCAGTCGCTGGCCGGTGACCGCTGGAAAGCGGGCGAGTAACCCGGCGAGTAAACCGATCAGCCGCCGGGCTTGTCCCACTCCGACGGATAGCGGACGAAGGACCGATCGAGATCGGTGACGGCCTGGCAGCCCAGGAGCCGGAGGGTGCGGTCGATGTCGACGCGCAGGGTGGACAGGATCGCTTCGATCCCGGGCTCACCGGCAGCAGCCAATCCGTAGGCCCAGGCCCGGCCGAGCAGCACGGCCCGGGCCCCGAGGGCCAGGGCGCGGATGACATCGGAGCCCCAGCGCACACCACCGTCGACCATCACCTCGACCGAGTCGCCCACGGCGTCGAGCACCTCGACCAGAGCGGGGAGGGTGGCCGGCATCCCGTCGAGCTGACGGCCGCCGTGATTGGACACCACGATGGCCGACACACCGCAATCGACGGCGCGGCGCGCGTCGTCGCCGGTGACGATGCCCTTGGCGATTATCGGCCCTCGCCATTGTTCTCTGATCCACGAGAAGTCCTCCCACCGGGGTGGGGCCGCGGTCCACTCCCACAGCGCCTCCTCCACCGTCATGGGGTGATCGGGAGGGCCGAGGGTGGTGGCGTTCACGATGTCGAGCTGAAATCGGTCTCGGGCGAACTCCATCAGCCAGTCGGGGTGCCTGGCCACCTGGGGCGCGAACTTGACCATGTTGTGCAGGTTCATCTGGAGCGGAAACTTGACCGGATTGCGCATCTCTCGGACGCGGTTGCCGGGGATCTGGGTGTCCATGGTCACCACCAGGGCTTCGAATCCGGCCTGTTGGGCCCGATCCACCAACTGGGCTGCACCCGGCCTTCCGCCCAGGAAATAGAGCTGAAACCAGGCCGGGCCGGTGGCCGCGGCCATCACCTCCTCCATGGTGTGCCCTGACATGGAGCTGAGGGTGAAGGCGGTCCCGGCCTGACCGGCGGCCCGGGCCGCGGCCACGTCGCCGTGCCGGTCCATCATCCTCGTGAAGCCCACCGGACCGAGGATCACCGGCATCGACAGGGACCGGCCCAGCACGGTGGTGGACAGCGAGGGAGCCGGCTCGCCCGGCGTCACCCCCATGCGGGGTCGGAAGCCGACGGCCATCATCGCCGTGCGATTGGCCCGCAGGGTGCTCTCGGTCTCGGCCGCACCGTCGAGGTAGTTGAAGACGGCCGGGGGCACCCGCCGGCGGGCCAGGGTCCGGGCCCGGTCCACCGTGGTCAGCCGGGACGGGTCCCGGTAAGCCGCCCGGAGGCGACGGCCGATGGTGCGAGCCTGCTCGCTCAGTTGACCTCTCGGAGCCATGTCACCACCATCGCACAGCCGGAGGCGAGCGGCCCCGGTCAGGCCGGGGCGGGGACCTTGGTGCCGAGCAGGCCCATCATGTTGCCGCCCATGATCTTTCTGATGTCTGCTTCGGGCAGGCCGGCCAGCTCGTCGACATAGGACACCGGCTGGGCCAGGCCCTCGACGTGGGGGTAGTCCGACCCGAAGATGATGTGGTCGGCCCCGAGCAGCTCGACCAGGGTGCGGGGGTCCTCCTCGTGGAAGGGGTGCATCCAGAAGTGGCGCCTGAAGGTGTCCGACGGCCGCTCCTCGTACTCGTGGGGCATGGTCTTCCAGGTGTGGTCCAGGTGCTCCAGAAGGGAGGGCACCCAGCCCGCCCCGTTCTCGATCAGGGCGATGCGGAGCTTGGGGTGGCGCCACAGGGCCCCGTGGCAGATCATCGAGGTGACGGCGTCTTGGATGTCCCGGTGGGTGTTTCTCACCGTGGCCGTAAAGCGCTGGGGCTCGGCGAAGGCCTGGGTCTCGGTCTGGGACCCCTCCCACTCGTTGGTGTAGCGGACATAGCCGGTGTCCGAGGCGTGGAAGACGACGAGCAGGCCCGCCTCTTCCACCTTGGTCCAGTAGGGGTCGAACTCTTTCAGGGCGAAGCTGCGCGGTCCCCGGTAGCCCCAGGCCGGAGCGGGGCGCATGAGGACGACCTTGGCCCCGTGGTCGATCAGGAAGTCCAGCTCGTCCAGGGCCTTGTCCAGCACCCCGGGGGTGATGATGGGGGTGGAGAAGACCCGGTCCTTATAGGCGTAGGGCCAGGCCTCGAGCATCCAGGTGTTCAAGGCGTGGATGGCCGCGGCACACAGGTCGGGGTCGTCGCGCATGCGCTCTTCGATCAGGCTGGCCAGGGTGGGCAACATGATGGCGAAGTCCACGCCTTGTTCGTCGAGCAGGGTGAGCCGGGCACTGGCCTCTCGAAAGGCGGGCGGGCAGTCGATACCCCGGCCGATGATCTCCCGGTAGGTCTTGCCCTCGGGGTTGCCCACCTTGAAGTACTCCTCTTGGGCCCCGGGCCGTCCCACCCGGTCGAAGGTGGGGTTGGGGATGTAGTCGCTGACCTGGCCCCGCACCATGATCTTGGTCCGGCCGTGGAGATCGACGTAGTCGATGGCCCCTTTGTACTCGGGCGGCAGGTACTTGGTCAGGGCGTCGGTCGTCTCGTAGAGATGGTTGTCGGCGTCGAAGACGGGGAAGTCGAAGGGCGAAACGGAAGACATGGGGACCCCCTAGCAGGTACGGATTGCAGTTCTACCAATCGTTTGGTATAAGGCTAACACGGTGAACGGCCCACCGCACTCGGTGGTGGGTGAAGATAACGGTACCGCCACGCCCTGACCGCCGCGGGGCGATGGCGCCGCCACGGCCAATGGCATACCCAGATCCGCGAGGACCACATCCCATGCACTCCATCACCCTCGACCCCCGCCCATGAGCGAAGCCGTGTGGGCCGAGCCCGCCTTCCCCGACTACCTGCCCACGGTGGGCAACGCCGTGGCCGACGCCGCCGCCACCTGGGGGGACCACCAGTTCGTGGTCACCCCGGACGACTCGGTCACCTATGCCCAGCTCGACCGGCGCTCCCGGCATCTGGCAACCCGACTGGTCGAGGCCGGAGTGACGAAGGGCGACAAGGTGGCGGTGCTGTTCCCCAACAGTCCGGCCTGGGTGATCTCGTGGGTGGCGGTGACCCGTATCGGTGCGGTCATCGTGCCAGTGAGCACGTTCTACAAGGAGTTCGAACTGGGCCGGTTCCTCCGCCACTCCGATGTCGCCTACCTGCTCGGTGTCCCCTCGTTCCTGACCCACGACTACGTGGGGCGACTGGCCGCCGTCGCCCCCGAGCTCGACGACCAGACCGACCCGGAACTGCTGCTGCCCAGCCTGCCCCAGTTGCGCGGGGTGTTCTTCTGGGGCGACTCCCCCGTCCCCTGGGCCACGGGTGGATGGGGCGACGGCCTGGGCGACGAGCCACCGGCGCGGCCGGCCGCGGTGGCCGCGGCCATGGAGGCCGACGTCTCCCCGGCCGACCCCATGATGCTGATGTACACCTCCGGTTCGACCGCCGACCCCAAGGGCGCACTGCACAGCCACGGGGGCATGACCCGTCACGCCACCAACATGGCGGCCCTGTCGCAATGGGAGAGCTCGTTCCGGCTGTGGTCGCCCATGCCCTTCTTCTGGGTCGGCGGGTTCCACACCATCATGTTCCGCGCCCTCGTCTCCGGGGCCACGCTGGTCACCCAGGGCGCCGTCGACGCCGGCGAAGTGCTCCAGACCATCGAACGCGAGAGGATCACCCACATCCTGGCCTGGCCGGGGACCACCCAGGCGCTGATGGATCATCCCCGGTACCCCTCGACCGACTTCAGCTCGGTGCTGGGCGGGTCCCTCTACGACCAGGTGCCGGTCGATCGCCGCCCGTCCGACCCGACCCTGAGCTGCAACTCGCTGGGCATGACCGAGACGTCTGGTCCCCACAGCTCCTACACCGTGCACGAGGAGCAACACGGCGTGCCCCCCGAGTACCGGGGCACGTTCGGCCGCATGGTCCCCGGCGTCGAGGTCCGGATCGTCGACTTCGACACGGGCGAGCCCCTGCCCGACGGAGTCGAGGGTGAGGTGGTGGTCCGGGGCTATTCGGTCATGCTCGGCCTCTACAAGCAGGAACGGGCCGACACCTTCGACGCCGAGGGCTGGTACCACACCTCGGACCGGGCCCTCTATCGCGACGGCTGGTTGTTCTTCTCGGGCCGCCAGTCCGACATGATCAAGACCAGCGGCTCCAACGTCGCTCCGGCCGAAGTCGAGATCTGCCTGACCACCTATCCCGAGGTCATGCAGGCCTTCGTCCTCGGCGTGCCCCACCCCACCCATGAACAGGACGTGGTGGCCCTGGTCGTGCCCTGGTCGACCAAGGACGGCCAACCGGGGACGCTCGACACCGACGACATCACCGCCCGACTCAAACAGCAGCTCTCGTCGTTCAAGGTGCCCACGAAAATGTTCGTCCTGTCCGAGGACCAGGTTCCCTGGCTGCCCAGCCAGAAGCCCGACCGCCGAGCCCTGGCCCGGCTGGCCGAGGAGCTGGTGAAGAGCGGAGCGTAGAGCTCGCCCGTGGCTCAGTGCGCCTCGAACCCGGGGGCGTCCCGGGGATCGTCGATGGTGAGGCCGGTGATCCCCGGCACCGACCGTTGCAGCAGGCCCGTGGCCACTCCCTCGAGCATGGCTCTGGGCAGGACGCACTCGGCGCAGTTGGCCGACTCGAGCAACAGGCGAAGGCCGACCGCGCCCGACGCGGTGTCGACCGATACCAATTCGAGGTCGCCGCCGTCCGCTTGGACCAGGGCGGCCACCTCGACCAGCGCGGATCGAACCTCGGATTCGTCGATCATGTCCTCCCCCACTGTCCTCGGTGCGTCCGCCCCCGCGGATGGTAGCCCTCCCTCCGCCCCAGAGGTTCAACAGTTGTACGCCAGCCCCAGGCCGGGGACGGGCCAGGGACAGGAGACCAGACGGCCGGTGGTACCCAGGGTGATGAAGGCCGTCGCCCGCCCCGGACCGCCGAAGCACAGGTTGGTGGTCATGTGGTCCTCGAGGCCGGGCGGCAGTTGGTACTGGGTCACCGTCGCCCCGTCGGGGGCGACAGAGGTGATGCCCCCCGTCACCAGGGTGGCGACGCAGATGTTGCCGGCGGCGTCGACTGCCAGCGAGTCGAAGCCACACAGACCGGGAAGCGTGCAGAGCACCGACTCCACACCGTGGCCCACCAGCGGGGCCAGCTCTCCCGGGCCGGTGATCGGGCGAGCCCGGAGCCGGGCCGTCACCGTCTCGGCGTAGTAGAGCGTCTCCCCGTCGGGCGAGATCCCGATCCCGTTCGGGCTCTCAGCGGGAAACACCACCTCGTCCAGACGGCTCCCGTCGATGGTGGCGTAGTACAGGGAGCCGACGTCGCGCTGACGGCCCTGGAACTTGCCGGTGTCGGTGAACCAGAAGGCGCCGCTCCCGTCGAACACGATGTCGTTGGGCCCCGACAGACGACGATCGCCATCATGGCTGTAGAGCACCTCGACCGAGCCGGTGGCCAGATCGACCCGCTCGATCCAGCCGCCCTTCCAGTTGCCGTCGGCGAACCGGCCGCCGTTGTTGCAGACATACAGTGCCCCGTCGGGGCCGATGGCCGCCCCGTTGGGGCCGCCCCCGCACTCGGCCACCACCTCGACTCGGCCGTCGGCCGTCACCCGGGTGACCCGGCCGGCCTCGATCTCGGTGAGCAGCACGCTGCCGTCCGAGCACGCCACCGGGCCCTCGGGGAACGACAGGCCGTCGGCCACCACGGTGACCTGGTCCAGGACGACGGTGGTGAGGGCGGTACCGGTCGGCGCCATTTCAGGCCTCAGGGACGATGCGGACGTGCATCGGCTTGTCCTCGCCGATCAGGGCCCGAAGGCCGTCCTCGGCCCGATCGATGGGGTAGGCATCGCTGGCGAAGGTCTCGAAGGGCCACTGCGCCGAGTCCAGCAGTGAGATGGCGTACTCCATCGAGGCCAGCGACCGGGACACCGCCCCTTTCAAGGTGAGCTGCTTGGCCGAGACCAGGTCCACCGGGATCTCGGCCATCCCGTTGGGGCCCTTCATGCCGGCCAGGACGACCGTGCCCTTGCGCCCGGCGATGCGCACTGCGTCGGTCACCGAGCTGAGCGACATCGGCGTGCAGTCGATGACCAGATCGGGCGGGGCGGACATGGCCCCCAGCACCTCGTCGACCACCACGGCACCGGTCACGTCGAGGGCGTGGTCGGCGCCCATCTCCCGGGCCAGCGCCAGGCGTGCCGCGTCCACAGCCAGGCCGGTGACGGCGATCTCCCTGGCTCCGGCGGCCGAGGCGGCGATCACCGAAGCGATGCCCCGAGGTCCGGGGCCCAGGATGGCGATGGACATGCCGGCCCGGAAGCCACCGACATCGAGCACCCAGTCGACCCCGTTGGACATGACGTTGAACAGCGAGGCGGTGGCCACGCTGATGTCGGGCGACATGGGCACCACGATGGCTTCGGGGGCCAGGTAGAGATGGGAGGCGAACCCGCCCCACAGGGCGGGAGCCACATCGGGCGAGCGGAACCCGTAGATGGTGGTATCGGCGAACTCGGGGGCCGTACACCCCCGGAGCCCGGCCCGGCAGGTGCGGCACCGACCACAGGTCAACGTGGAATGGACGGCCACCCGATCCCCCTCCTCGACGTTCCACTTGGCCTTGGCGGACGGGCCGATGCGCAGGATGCGACCGAAGGGCTCGTGGCCGGGCACGATCGGGTAGCGATCCCCCAGCGCACCCTCGAACACCTCCACGTCGGTGCCGCACACGCCGCAGCCCTCCAACGCCACCAGGGCGTCGTCGGCGCCGATGTCAGGCAGTGGGGCCTGGCGCACCTCGTAGTGCTCGGGCCTGGTCTGGACCACGAACGTCGCCTGGTCGACCATCAGCTTCCTCCTTGTTCGTCGATCAGTGTGCTCGTCACCGCAGCGGACGAAAGAACGCCCGGATGCTGTCGGCCACGGCTTGGGGCTCCTCCCACGAGGCAAAGTGACCACCGGAGGGCATATCGACCCAATGGCGCACGTCGTGCACCCGGTCGATCATCTCCCGGGGCGCTCGCCGGGGCGGAAAGCTGGGCTCGAACCGGGGCATGGCCACCCCGGTGGGCACGGGCAGGCGCCGGCCCGGCTCCAGGGGTGGGTCGGCGGTCACCCGTTCGAAATAGGCACGCAGCGACGAGGCGATCGTCCCCGTGACCCAATAGATGGTGAGGCCAGTCAGGATCTCGTCCTTGCTGTAGCGGCGCTCGAGATCGCCGTGGCAGTCGCTCCACGACCGGTGCTTCTCCACCAACCAAGAGGCCAGGCCAGCCGGGGAGTCGTTGAGGGCGTGGCCGATGCTCTGGGGCTTGGTCCGGTGCAGCTGGGCATAGGCCCCCTCCTCGGCCCCCCACTCCCGGGCGTAGGCGGCGAAGTCGAGCTCGGCCTCAGACGGTGGTGACGCCGGCGGCTCGAAGGAGGCCAACGGCATGAGGGCGGGATCGTGGGTGTGCACGCCGACCACGGAGTCGGGGTGGGCGAAGGCCATCCAGCCATTCACGTAGGCCCCCAGCCCGGTGCCGTGCAGGCCGTACCGGTCGTACCCCAGTCCTTCGGCCATCACCCGGTGCAGGGCGGCGGCGGCCCGGTGGTACCCGAAACCGCGGATCCCGGTCGACCCGGAGAATCCGAAGCCGGGAAGCGAGGGCACAACCACGTCGAAGGCTTCGTCGGGTGGGCCGCCGTGGGCCCCGGGATCGGCCAGCAACGGGACCAGCTTGGTCATCTCCGGGTACCCGCTGGGCCAGCCGTGGACCAGCACCAACGGCAAGGGGCTCCGACCCGTTCCCCGTTGATGGGCGAAGTGGACGACGACCCCGTCGACCGAGGCCCGGAACTGGGGCAACTGGTTGAGCCGTTCCTGTTGCTCGAACCAGTCAAAGCCGCTCCGCCAGTAGTCGACCAGCTCGGCCAAGTAGCCGGCATTGGTGCCGTAGTCCCACCCGGCATCGGTCGGCTCCTCGGCCAACCGGGTCCGGGCCAGCCGGCGCGAGAGGTCGTCGATGACCGATGCCTCGACATCGACTCGAAAGGCCGTGATCTCCACAGTTCCCCCTGTCCGTTTCGGTACGGGGCTCCAGCGCGTCGTGGCCCCGACGAGCCGGCTACCGCGTCGGTGGCGGCGCCGGGGTGAAGCGGTAGAGCTCCTCGGCGTTGCCGCGCAGGATCTTGTACTGGAGCTCCTCGGGCAACTTGGCCTGGTTCAGGCGCTCGTGGGCCAGCTTGAGCGAGTGCGGCCACGTGGTGTCGGAGTGGGGGTAGTCCATCTCGATCATCACGTTGTCCTCGCCGACCACGTCGAGCATGCCCAGACCGGTGGCATCGTCGATGAAGCAGCCGTAGAAGTGGTTCCGGTAGTCCTCGTACACGTCGATCTTGAACACATCGGCCTCGCCGCTGAAGACAGCGTGGGCCCCCTCGACCCCGTTGCCCCCGAACTGTTCTCCCTTGGCCACCCAGTGGCGCTGGGTCTCGAGGACCTGCTTGGACCGCTCCAGGAACCAGGGGATCCAGCCGATGCTCCCCTCGGACAGGGCGATCTTGATCTCGGTGAACTCCTGGAACAGGCCGGAGAAGATCCACGACAGCATGCACGCCGCCGGGCGGATGGCCCCCATGGACATGTTGGCCATGAACGGTGAGTTGGAGGCGATCTTGTACATGGTGGACGAGGAGCCGATATGGATGGACAGGACCTGCTCGTTGGCCTCGGCCGCGGCGATCACCGGCTTCCAGTAGCCGCTGGCATCGTGGATGGTGGGGAGGCCGAGGGGCTCGAAGTTCTCGGAGAAGCAGAAGGAGTGCGAACCCTTGGCCGCGGTGCGCTCGATCTCCTTCACCGCCAGCTGGGGATCCCATAGGGGGATGATGGTCAGCGGGATGTAGCGACCGGGATCGGTCGCACACCACTCGTCGATCATCCAGTCGTTGTAGGCCTGGACGCACAGGAGGGCCAGGTCCTTGTCCTTGGCCTCCCAGA
>Ga0210400_10001396_pt1 | contig 24078 bp, 19 predicted proteins | sample IncBWH26MmetaG_FD_155456 | JGI IMG/M metagenome (GOLD analysis project Ga0210400, IMG submission 155456) | Forest soil microbial communities from Barre Woods Harvard Forest LTER site, Petersham, Massachusetts, United States - Inc-BW-H-26-M | ecosystem: Environmental > Terrestrial > Soil >...
GCTTGGGTTTCAAGCCTGGGCGAGTCCGACTGGGATGAAATACGACTATCCACCCGCCCCCTATTTCATATTCGGGTCTGTAGCTCTTATTGCCGCACTGGGGGACGTTCGCATGCTGCTGCGCGGCGGTATTTCTGGCGCACACCGTGTTGCGCGGCATCTCTGGCGAATGTGCTTTGCCCTCTTCGTCGCCGCCGTGTCCATTTTTCTGGCGCGAGCGCAAATATTCCCTGTGATCTTACAAAAAACGGGCGCACTTGTTTTTCTGAGTTCTCTTCCGTTGCTGCTGATGATTTACTGGCTCGTCCGCGTTTTGTTTACAAAACATGGAATGAGCACAAATAATGCCAGAGGCCACGCGTCGACGATTGGGGCGGTTGATCGCCCTGAAGGCCGCCCAGGGCTTCGACTCGCGTAAGGAAGAAGGGCAATGCACACAGCTATATTGACCAACCGGAATACAGAGATATCGCCGGGTCTGCAGGCCAGAGTCGGCGGCGGCTTTTACTTGATCAACATAATCACAGGCGTATTCGCGATCATCTTCGTTCGCTCCGTCCTGTTTGTGCCGGGCGATGCTGCGGCGACAGCGGCAAACATTCTGGCTCATCAGACACGGTACAGGCTGGGTTTCGTAGCCGAGATTGTCACCTGCCTGACCAACATACCGTTGGCGGTCATCTTTTATAACTTGTTCAAGGTTGTGAACCGGAACGTCGCCAGGGCTGATGTGTTCCTCAACCTAGTGGGTACGGCAATTGAGGCCGTTGTTTTGCTTAATCATTTCGCCCCTTTAATCATTCTGCAAGGCGCCTCAGGCGGCGGATTTACGCCGCAGCAGCTACAGGCTCAGGCGTACATTTCCCTCCAGTTGCAGGACGTTGGCCTCTCGATTGCCCTGGTGTTTTTTGGATTCGATATCCTCGTCACCGGATATCTGACATTTCAATCCACTTTCCTGCCCCGAATTATCGGCGTGCTGCTGGCAATCGAAGGTGTCGGGTATCTCATCAACAGTTTCACGCTCTTTCTGGCACCCGCGCTGCAAGCTCGTATCTTTCCTTACTTCGCGGCTACTGCAATAGGAGAGATATCACTTACGCTCTGGCTTATCGTGATGGGTGTGAATGTTCCGAGATGGCACGAGCGGGCAAGAGCGGTGCAGATGCTCCAATGAAAGACTTTACTGTGGTGAACTGAGTTGATTTCCCCCCCAGGACGACCGCCGGCGATCTAGCGCCCCGGATCCAGGTCCCTCATGATGACATGCAGCACCTGCCCGGTGCGGCGCGCGTCGCTTTCGGAAACAGTTCCCTGCCCCACGCCTTCGCTATCCGAACTCACCCGATCTCGATAGGTGCGTGCCGTTGCGGGCAAGCGGGCGCATCCACTGCGAATCACTCCGGCTTTCTCGGCGACAACAAGCCGCGTTTCAAAAGACCATTCGGAGATTCTTTCTGCTGGCGCGCCGGTGTCGATCAGCGCGGCCAGCCCCTTATGTTCCAGCGCGTCCGTCACGATCGACTCTAGAATTCCGCAAAAGGTTACAAGGGCGAGATCATAATCGCCTTGCTCCAGCGCGCTGCGGCCATCGGCGTACGCCCGCTCAAGCACTGGACGAATCTCAGCATTATGAACGAACTCGAAACGCCGCGGCGCCGGCGCGTCTGTTGAGGCGGAAACGATTGCGCTGTCATTCGATTGCGAGAGCGACTCGACCGCCTGCCCTAACACACCCAACAATTGCCGGACAATATCCGCCGGAGCTGCGCCTTGCGCCGCGCTGCCATCGGGCGAGCGCATCAGGAAAGCCTCGCTAAAGGACCGCGCCAGCCAGTGCGCCTTGCTGCCTCCGGACAATTGATTGATAGTGACGCCGCAATCCTCTTGCCAGCGCCGGGTGGCCGCCATCGCGGAGGCATCGTTGGGAGCGGCGGCGAGCGTCTCGCGCAACTGCTGGCCGCGCTTCATCAGCCCATCAAGGTGGGCGAGGTAGGTGTCGATCTGCGCACGCAGGCTGTTTTCCATTGTGCCCAAGAATAATCCTTAGTGATAGCGCTTTGCCGATTCACGAAACCAAGAGCGCAAGTGGTTCGATGACCGGACCAGTATAACATCCGTTCCCGTCGAGGCGAAGCCTTAGCGAATGGAGGCTCGGTATCCCCAAAAGCGGCGCGGGTTGGGGAGTCCGAATTGTATTGACACGTTGCCCCCCGAAGGTCAGAATTGTGTGCTGTTCCAGCGACATTCTTCGCCGGAGGGTACCGTCACCGTGTTCCGGCCGTAGCTTAGGCCATCGTTCCCAGGGCTCGCTAAAACAGATTTGCATTTTGGGCAGTAGCTGTTCGTTTGATTTCTGCGTACCGGTGTACCTGCAGTTCGCTTTTCCAGCCTTTCGGGGGAGTTTACATGAAACTGTTTGCCAACTTTCGTCTAGTCACTTGTCTTGCGCTTTTTCTCTCGATGCTTGCCCTGGCGCCGCAACTCTCGCGCGCACAAACGGTATCCGTCTCGCCAAGCGATCTTTCGTTTGGAATCCCCACAGGAACTCCTGCTCCTCTGACGAGCACCGAGGAACTGACGGTAAATGTGACGGGGACGGGGCAAGTCACACTCGGAAATTTCGCGATCAGCGGAGGCGCGAATGCGGGCGACTTCACGATCAACGGCAACGGCTGCGTGGCGCCCCTGACCGCTCCCGCAACCTGCCAGGTCGGCGTGCAGTTTACCTCGACACAATCGGCAGGCATTTTGGAAACTGCTACTTTGAGTTTTACCTCTTCCGTGCAAGCAGGACCCATCAGTATTCCTTTGAACGGAGCTTACGGAGCGATCCAGCTCTTTGGGGCGCTCGATATTAATCCTTCGCTCTTCTCTTTTATTACGTGGCTGCAGAACCCGCCCACGGCTGGTCAAACCGTGCAGAGCGCGAACATCAACCTGTCTTGTCCTGCAGGAATCACTGCGGTGCTGGCTTCCACGCCGGATGGATCGGGAGATGTTTTCCAGGACAACACGATGCAGTTTGTTGATACCGTCGGAACAACCACGACAACAACCACCAATGTGTGCCTGGGTGGGGATAGCAACTTTGATGGGTTTACCGGCTTCCCACCAGGGACGACGAACTGTTTCCAATCCAGTTATGAAAATGCCGCGGCAACTTATTTAGGACAGAATCCGGACCTGGCGACTGCGCCGCAGAGTGGCGGAGCACCGGGGAGTTTCGTTGCGACGTACGGAGTTTCTCCGGTGAATGTTGCCGGGCTGCTGACGCCAGGAGTTGGGAATGCCAGCCAGATTCAGTCGGTTTCCGTTCAGTTGCAGGATGCGGGCGGCGATCTCGGCGCTGCGACTCTGCATCTCGTAACGAATTGCACACTGGCGGGAATCACTCCCGGCGGAACGGTTACCGGAAATCCTATTTCAACATCGGATCCGCAATCTCTGACGCAGACCTATACGCTTGATAGTGCTCCCAACCAGGGCATCGCGCTGGTGGACAGCACCTCGCAGAATCCTCCGCAGTCAGGAGTTGTTCCGGCACTTACCGATGTCGGCGTCCCTCAATCGCTCTTTAATCAACTGGTCACCGGCACGTCTGCGGCTCCGGCAGTTTGCTTAAGAATGGGCGGCGAATTGGATTCTCTGGGTCTTCCGATGTGCAAAGGCTTTCTGATTCAGTGCACGGACACCAACTCAGGGACAACCAACGGCAGCAACTGCGATCCGGTAACGCCGAGCGGAGCGCGACTTCTGTTTGATGCGGCGCAGTTTGCGTCGCCCGACGGGCCCGTAAACGGATTCAACTTTCTCTACGGTCCGGTGGGAAGTCCTGCAGCCGATGCTTGTAGCAATGTGTTATCGGGTGTGGCAGGCGCGGCGTGCGCCACGGGCACCGGCCCAGGAATCTTGATGGGAAGCGATAACTGGCTGTGCGCGCCGGGGCAGACCGCACCCTGCACTCCGCTTGAGCCCAACACTTCAACCACAGGCACCGTCTATTCGTCGGCAAACTGCGTGTTGACCGGAAGTGTACTCGGCGATCTGTGCCCTCTGAACACGCTCACGCAATTCAAGGGAGCGGCCGACGCCCTGTCCGGCGGCACCACGCCCGGGAAGAACTCTATCTTCATCCCCGTGGTCAACATGCCGCTGCCTTCCACGGCGATCAGCAACTCCACCTTCCAGGCGAACGGTTGGGTGTCGCCACCAAGCTCCACGGCCAAACTTACCTTCACGGCGAACCCGGCGACTTATTCTGCCTCGGGCAACAATCCTCCCTTGAATAGTTTTGTCGCCGCGCCAACGTATGCTGTCACGTATGGAATATCGCCGGCAAATGCTCTCCTTCCGGACACAACTTATCCAGTTCCGAACGATACAACGCTGTTTAACCCAACCGCCGCGAATCCGAATTTTGGCACACCGTTGTGTTCCTCCTCGACAACACCTTCTTTTTCGTCGCCCGCCAGCATCACTCCAACGGCCGATGGAATCTACAACCTGCACTTCTTCACGACTGATTGCGGGTTGACGGAAGAACTCGTCTTCAACCCGCAGGGACCGCAACTCACCGATCCGACGGCGAATTGGGCGTCGTTCCGGTATGTGCCGCTGGGCGTCGACACCGTAGCGCCTACTTTTACGTGTAACCCGCCCAATAGCGGCGTCTGGTACAAGACCAATCAATCAGTGAACTGCACAGTTACCGACCAGGATTATGTACTTAACGTTTCCGGGTCGGGTTTCCTGCCACTGGTGGGAAATATTCAAGGCAGCCAAAGCGAGACAGTTTCGGTTTCCACGAATGTTTCGCCGGGCACGGCCAATTCAGCGGCTCCAACCAACAGTTTGCAAGCGTGCGATCTGGCGGGAAATTGCGTCACGGTTTCCTCTGGACCGTTCATGATCGACCTGCAACCCCCAACTGTCACCGGCCCTGCCTTAAACCCCGCTGGACCCTACTTCATCAATGAGCAGGGTGTCACGGTGACTTATAGCTGCTCGGATGGATTGGGTTCTGGCGTGGCGAGTTGCGTTGGTACAGAAGTTCTGCCGGGAGGCCGCCTGGTGCAGGTGTCTAGCGGCGGGACGTTGAATGTAGCGTGTGCGGGAAATTACAGTTTCACGGTCAAGGCCGTGGATAATGCCGGAAACGTAAGCACGTCATCCACTACATTCACCGTCTCCCGGCCACAAATCATCATTCAGCTTGCACCAGCAAGTCCGGTGGTGATTACCAAGAACGGTACAGTATTCGATGTGGCGTTGACCCTGACCAACACCGGCAACTCGACGGCGAGCACAGTAGTGGTAACCGGCTCAGCGTTAGGCAAATCGAGCAAGCCGACGTTCCCCAACGGCAACACGATCACGAATCTTGCTCCGGGGGCTACGGCAACGATCCAGATGACGTTCCCCCTCGCAGCGGGAAAATCCGGAACCAGTGTGCCGTTCAAAGCGAACGGAACTTACACTGGCGGTGCGTTGCACGGAAATTGGTCGGCTACGCTGCGGAGCGTGACGCTGCCCTGAGTGATTACGGGGAGGAATGATCCGAGCTGGGGCTCGGGCTCTTGCACACGCGCCTCACACGGGGCGCAGAAAAACCAGCGACCTTCTTACGTCGGCTTTGAGAGCGGCGCTCTAGCTAGCGTGCGTCTTCATGAAGCGGCTCGTCTTAAATCGAGTCGTGAAGCCCAGGCAGAGCAACCCCGAACCTAACATCACCAACGTCGCAGGCTCGGGAACGGCCGAAGGCGTGACCACGACGGTGAATCCAGCCGAACCAATAGGCAAGGTGATTGTGGCATTGTTTCCGCCGAGAATCGTAAAGCTATTCAAATCGTACGTCCCCGGAGTCGCACCTGGTGCAATCAATACGGTGAATAGGGCAAAGGGCCCGCTACTCGCGCCTGCGGAAAGGGTTGACGGAAAGTTGACCAGAAGAGGGCTCCCATCTACGGTGAGAAACGCCGAAGAAGTGGTGGCGGTGTCGCCGTTTAAGAAGATGGTACTGCCCGTGAGATTGGTCAGCGTCGCATCGAAGGTCAAAGTGGTGCCGGCGGCTCCGGTTTGAGTCATTTCCGTGAGAGTGATGCCGACGGAGTCTGCGTAAGCCGCCGCCGAGATGAACACCAGCGCCAACAGAGTAAGAACTGCGCGAGACGTGGTTCGCTTCATTGTTTTAATCTCCTTTTTTAACTTGACTGCTTCCTAGTGCTCAGCCGCAGTTGCGATGGAACTGGATGATCACGACCGGCACATTCCCGGGGTGCAGACACACGATTCCTGGCCCTGGAAAAAAGGCGACAGCCAGGGCATAGACGTGATCCTCCTAGTACCACATTTTGGAGATCCAGCCGGTTTGTGTAACCCCTCAAATGAGGTATTTTGGGCAAGTCGGCGCGCGTGAACTATTTTTCCAAGCAGAACCGTACGGGTGGATAAGTAAGACTCTAGTGAACGGCGGGGTGGGGATTTACGGAAGCTGGAGGCTTACTTTGCAGCGGCGGTGAAGTTGCTGGCACCGCTGTACATAGCACGGAGGTCGGAGCGATCCAATAGGTGTTCCGCCCCAGGATCTTTCTTGAGTTCTTCTAGCATAGTGCGCGCCGAGTCATATTGACGGGCAGCGTCGCCGGCCTTTCCCCCGAGGCGAAGGGCTTCCCCAAGAAGATAATGAATTCGGGCCGTTTCCACGCGAAGGCCAAGCTTTTCGCTGTTGGTTTGGGCATTCTCGAGTTCCTTGCGCGCGTGATCGTAGTCTTTGCTGCCGATCATCGCTTCCGCCAGATCAATGGAACTGCGCAGCCAGTAATATTTCAGGTGAAGAGCCTGGGCTTGCTGGATCACAGGCCGTAACTCACCGGCAGCGGATTGAGCATGGTGTTCCGCGATGGCGACACGCGCCAGGTTCGCCTTGGCAATCAGGACATTTTCGCGGTCTTTGTCTTTGGCTTTGGCCCCCAGCGCCGCTGCCTGCTCATAGGCGTTGCGTGCTGCCTTTTCGTCTCCGCGGTAATAGGCTGCGTCTCCACGCGCGAGCAGAAGTGAGGTTTGAAGGTTTGCGTTCTTGAGCGGACCTGCCAGACTAGTGGCCTCATCCAGGAACTTGCCAGACTCATCGCCCCGGCCTGCCAACACCAGAGTATCTGCAAGATTGGTCAGGGAATCCGCCAATTCAAAGCTTTGATTGTGTGTGGAGCGGAAGCCGTTCGCGGCATCCTGCATCGCGCTCGCGGCTGCTCCCAGACGGCCTTGATATCGCAAGACCTTTCCGATGGACTCCGAGACGCTTGCTGCATCCTTGGCATCATTTGCCTTGCGGGCTACATCCAGCGAGTTCATCAGGTTGGCCAATGCCTGATCGTAATCGCCGATCGCCGTGTACACATCGCCAAGCTCGGCCAGCGTCTCTGCCAGATAGACCGGCTCGTTCAGCTTCTGGCGCAACTGCAGTGACTGCTGGTAATAGATGAGCGCATTGTCGGTATCGTATTTCGCAAAATACACGTCACCGATGTTGCTGAGACACAAGGCCTGATAGTTCACATCATTCGCGTCACGTTGTACTTGCAACGCTTCCTTGTAGTCCGCCAGCGCTTTGTCGTAATCGCCACGCGATTGGTAGAGCACCCCTCGGTTGATGAGGATGTCACCGTAGTCTTTCTTTACCCCGATGTCGCGCAGAATTTCGAGGGCTTGGTTGTAACTGGTCGTGGCGGCATCAGGCTTCCCGATTGTGATCTGATCTTGAGCCAACTCCGAGAAGCTGTTCGCGAGCAGCCGCTTCATGCCGAGCTTGCGGCTGATTTCCATTGAATCCTGAATATTCCGGATGGCTTCCTCCGGCTTGTCCATCTCGCGATAGGAAATACCCAGCGCCTGCAGAATGAGTGCCTTCTGCTCTGGATTGTCGACCTGGACGGCCAGACTCAAGCCCTTACTCAGCGGCTCCAGTGCAGCCTGGGGATTGCCCTGTTGGAATTCCACGCTCCCGATTTGCCAGAGTGCTTTTATGTTCTTGGGATCGGTTTTCAGAATGTTTGCGAACTGCGCACGAGCCTTGTCGAAATCGCCGTTGTCGGCGTAGAGACTTCCGAGGGAGTATTCGACATCAGTGTTATCGGGGAAAGTCTTGGAAAGATTCTCGTATGCCTCGATAGCCTTTTTATTGTCCTTAGCGATTTGCGCGTGGTTGGCTTGGATGAGGTATTTCTCGGCCACCGGAAGTTGCGAACTGAGTTCGACAGCCTTCCGTGAATTCTGCTCTGCTTCGGTGTCGTAGCCGAGCGCCGAGTCTGCTTCGGCGAGCCGCGAATAAGCCAGCGCAAATTGCGGATCTTCCTGAACGGCGTTTTGAAGTGTTTTCACGGCGTCGAGGTTTTTGCCCTCGCGCAATAGTTGCACACCCTCACTGAAATCGCGGAGCGCCGGCGCAGACTTCGAGGATGGCTGGAACGAACTGGCCTTCAATTCCTTCAGCACGTCCGAGGAGACGGAAAGATTCTGGCGGATAAGATCGGCCAGTCGATCGACGGAAGACTGGATTTCTTTTTCACTAGCTGCCTCGATCTTGACCGGAATACTGCGGTTTCGCTTCAGATCCTGCAGCGTGGCATCGATGCGAATCTCGTCGCCAAACTTCACGTACCGTCCCCAGACCAGGATGTCGGCGCTGCTGAATTGGGCGATGCGGCCGACCGTAGTGGGATCGATTGCAGTGCCAGAACTGATGCGTAAATCGGAGAGCACCTGATGGAGACGATCCGGCGAGATCGTACGCAGGCGCGACGACTGCCCCACATCTGTACTCAGCATGTCTGCCAGACTGGGCCCGAGCCAGTCGAGACTGGGATCTCCTGAGGCATTTCTAAAGGGCAAGATTGCCAACGACACTGCCGGAGCAGAATCTCCCGAAGAATGTGCGAAAAGCTTGGCTCGAAACGCGTAGCCCACAATCGCGAGCACCAGCAAAATGGCGACGCCAGTCAGTAGCGGCCAATGAATCGACCGTCCCCAGGGCTCCACGGCAGGTTGAAAAGCCAGCGTTGCAGCCGCGCGATTGCCCTGCCACGAATCCAGATCGCGCAAGAGCTCGCTGGCAGTCTGGTAGCGCAAGCTGGGATCCCGCTCCAGACATTTGCTGACAATATTGCTGAGCGCGGCTGGAATCGTTCCGTCGTGATCGGAGACCGGAGTGGCGCGCTCTTGATTGCGCTTGATCAAGCTAGCCACGGCGCTGTCTGCTTTATACGGTGTCTGGCCCGTCAGCAGTTCATAGAAAATCAATCCCACGCTGAAGATGTCGGAGCGCTGATCCAGATCCTTCGCCAGCGCCTGCTCCGGAGACATGTACTCCATGGTCCCAATCAGAGCTCCGGATTGGGTCATGCCGTCACCACCAACGGTACGCGCGAGGCCAAAATCCATCACCAGAATCCGGCCGCCACTCTCGCGCATAACGTTTTGCGGCTTGAGATCGCGGTGAATCACCCCCACGTTGTGAGCCGCCTCCAATGCCTGACAAACCTGTTGCATGATTTCGACGGCTTCTTCCGGAGACAGCTTTTTTGCTTCGTTGATGAGCGAGCGCAAATCTCGCCCCTCGACGAACTCCATGGTGATGAACTTCACGCCATCCGCATCGCCAAGGTCGTAGATGCGGATAACGTTCTTGTGAGTGACTTGACGCGAAAGCAGAAGTTCTTGTTTGAACCGGGCGAGTATGGACGGATTTGACGCAAGTTCCCGCCGAATCAGTTTCAGCGCGACAGGGCGTTCGAGTTCGCGGTCCTGAGCTTTATACACTGCGCCCATACCGCCTTCGCCCAGAAGTTGCAAAATCTCGTAACGATCGCCCAACAAATCTCCGGCTTGGAGGAGGGGAGTGCCGGCCTGAACGCTAGAGGGGTTGCTGCCAGGTAAGCGTCGAGAAGGACTTCCATCCACCCACGTCGCCGTCACATCTACCAAAGTCGCGTCGGGATCAACGTAGGTGGCGGCGAGATTCGATGACGGTTTGGGAAACTCGACTATTGTCGGGCTGTCGGGACCAATCGCAGGATTCGAGCTGGAACTGTCTCCCTTTACGGGAACGCCGACACCGCCCTGGCTCTTGGCCTCCCCCCCATCCTGAGGGTCAGCCCATGGATTTCGATTTTGCATGTAGCGCTCGGGTTGGGGGAAGCCCCGCACGGCCCCAACGTCCGCAAGAATCAACAGAGTGGTGACAGTATATACCCGCGCAGGAGCTGTGCAGACAGGGTTTTACACGGGAGGCGGAAATCACAATCCGTTGCAGGGCGAGGTGCCGTGTCGAACCGATGCACGGCAGCCGCCAATCCAAGAACTTAAGCCGCGCCTGTAACGCTCACAAAATCGACAATTCAAGCACGGAGGCACTTGCACTTTACTTCGGTTTCTGGCTCCGCTGTTTTGTTTAGCCTGGTGGACGGCTAGAGTTCCCTGTTCACGAAGTTAGTCCGGATGCGACTGGCGAGGAATCACCTCAGCGGAACATTTTCCACCGCTTTTTGGGGTTGACACAACAGACGCTCCATCGTATTTTGCCGTTACTTACCTAACTAGCCAATACCACGACAGGATGATCCGCCATGTCATTAACAACATCCGCAATAATTAAGAGTCCATGGGTCGCCGGGATAATAATTTACATCTTGTTGGTCTTTGGCGTATGGGCCCAAACTGCGGAGCCAAAGACGGCGACACCAGTTGGAATGTCAGAGCCGGTGATTACAATTCACGGAGCATGCGATGACCGACCAACCACACCAGCTGCCGAGATAACTTCATGTAACACTGTTGTAACTCGGGAAACATTCGAAAGGCTGATCAACTCGATGAATGTGGCCGGCAAAACGCTTACGCCCGAGACTCGGCGAAACCTCGCCGAGACCTATGCGCAGTATCTAGCTCTGGAACGACCAGCGGCGAGGACAGGACTGGAGAGCACTCCCCAGTTCAGCGAGATCATGCGTTGGTGGCGGCTGCGAACCCTGGCCGATATGTATCGCGGCAATTTGCAAGAACAGTTCAAGAATCCCTCCCCTGGGGAGATACATGCTTATTATATGGAGCATCTCTCTTCGTACGAACGCATTCAAGTGGAACGGGTTTTGATTCCCAGAAGCCGTGGTACTACGGAAGAGGCGAAGCGCAGCGACGAGAAAGCGCTGGATACCGCGAAGGAAGCTCGTGAGTGCATGGCAAAGGGGGACAATCCGGAACTTGTCCAAAAGGACGCCTATGCCGCCTTGGGAATAACATCCTTCTCACCCGCAGCACTCGGAAGCCTTGGGAGGTCAGCGTTTCCACCTGAACAATCGGAGGAACTCTTCTCCTTGAACCCGGGCCAAATCAGCAAAGTAGAGACAGAGGCTGCCTCGTTTGTGACCTATAAGCTGATATCGAAGGCGACCTTGCCGGAAGATGGGCTGAAAGAAGAAATCTCGCGGTCAATTGCTCTGCGTAAATTCACAGACGCCCTCCGATCGATAAACGAGTCGGCAAAGCCCGAGATTAACGACGCGTACTTCGGGGCCACCGGAACTCCACCCACCGTGTATTCCGGTCCGTTAGCGAGCCCACATCCATAGCTTTAAACGCCAAATTGCGAATACCCCAAACGCAAGCATGCAAATGTATAGCGCAAGTTGCACGATGGGGTTGATTTGCGCTGCGGCGGGCCTTGGCTTCGCCACGGGCAATTCCCCGTGGGCGCTCATCTTCGTAACTGCGCCTCTAACGCCGGAGGCTTCGCCGGGTATCAGCGGATGAAAAGACTGCCCCAATGCACCCGTGCCTGTTAGTCCGAATGCGAAGGTCTCACCTGCGCTCAGGCCCTGGAGTATATGTTCACTCGTTCCCGGTTGATCTACAACCGCGTGAAACTTCCTTGTGCCAAGCGGGCGAAACTGCATGGAGTCCGGAACAATGACGCCGATTCTCTCCATCGGGTACTGGGCTTTCCTGCTGAATATCCACTGGCCACGATAGGGTACATCGTAACTGAGAGCGTATTTAGTCAAACCTGGCTTTATGGGGAACTCGATCCGGTATTCGCGCGTTTGCCCTGGAATCGAAACAAGAGGCAGTTTGGCTGTACCGCCCTCCGGTCCGGAGACCGTCGCGGGGCGAAGTCTCGCTCCCTCTTGGATAGTGAACCGTAAGTTATCGGGATCGACCTTGGTAGTGGGCGGATCGGATGCATTGGTGAGGGCGTGCAGTTCCGTCACCTGTAACAACTCACCCTTCGCTTGAAACTGCAGAATGGTCATATGATCGCGGATGCCGGTGACCTGCTTGGACGAGTCATAAACCTTCACATTCGCGGTCTCGCCAGGGTGAGCTGATTGGAAGTATTCGACACCAGAATGAGTTACCTGCAGAATAACTGTCGAATGAGGATCTGAGATTTTTCCCGGCTCAATCTGAAAAACGCCAAACTCGTTTGTGATCGTGCTGGCTTGTTCTCCTGATGGAGTGAACAGAATGACCTGGTGCCACGGCTCAGGCTTGCCGGTGGTCCCGTTCTGCACATTGCCACGAATAGTCTGTGCCGAGCACGCAAGAGAAACGAACAGGGGAAGGGCTTGCGATATATTCATGTCGCACCCGGATAGTGAACCAGGCCAAAGGTTCCGATGTCTCGAAGAAACTGTTTCGACAAAGTTCGGGTCCCATGTGTAATCGAAGATTCTCACATTGTCAACAAAGTATTTTCTTGTGTTACGAATCCCGAACTTATAGACACCGTAACCGAATTGACTTTCTAGTGTGCTCCGCTTGAGGCTTGATGGGATGGGATTCTTGACTAGTTGGTCGTTACAAAAGACGAACGACAGTGGGTTACGTACGGCACGTAACTTAGCATGGTAGTTATCTGGACGCGACAGCGATGTTATACAGTTACTAAGTTGTGCAAAAATATGACTTGACAAACTAATTTTTCCGGAGCAGTGTGCGACAAACGCTGTTCAGCAGACCGGAGGGAATCGCCATGAAGTCCTCTTGCTCCCGCCCAACTCACCTATCAATCGCCCTTCTTTTTTTCACTAGCACTATCCTGGCGAATGCGCCGCGTCTCTATGGTCAGGGGGGGCCCGGTCAGATATTTGACAATGGCCCGCGCCCTTCCGGCACCCAGCCGTTTAATGTCAACTGCCCGCTTCTTGCAGGAACCCAAGTTAAGTTCCCTTTCCCCGGCTTGAACTGTAATGACCTGGACCAGCCACAGAGCAAACCGCCCAACCCACCTGCCGATGGCGCCGGGAACTTCATCGGACAGGCCGCGGGTAACTTTGGCCAAGTGCTAGTTCCGATGTGGTTTCAAGGCATATCGATTTTTGAAACAGTGGCCAGTGTAATAGGCGAGACGAGTACAGTTTCCAGCAACGAGCCTCTGCCAGGATTGGGGCCCTCGTTCAATTCCCAGAGCTGTTTCCAGTGTCACGCTCAGCCTGCTGTGGGAGGCACCAGCCCGGGCATCATCACGATCAATACGGCCCCTGGCGTCCTGACCACTTTTACGAGCTTTCAGTTCACGGAGAACCCTGAAATCATAGCGGCGCACGACCGCAATGCGACCAACGTGATTCCGTCGTTTCTGCCGATCGACGTGGTATCTGGACCTGGGTTTCCTACCGTTCCGGTCGATGGTCCGGTCATCGAAGTGCGCTTCGTCAACGGGCTCCCGGCGAATGGTAACGCTGCCGCGGTGCAGGTCGGCGGGGTGGGAGAACTCTTCACCATTCAGGGTCGGACCGACGAACCTGCCGGCTGCAACATCAGCCAGTTAAACTTTAGCGGCACACCTCTTGCCTTCCGTATTCCGACTCCTACCTATGGGCTGGGTCTTGTGGAAAACACTCCCGACCTAACGTTGATGAAGAACCTTGCGGCTGAACAGCCCAACAACTTTGGGGTATTGGGAAGATTCAACATCAGCGGCAACGACGGCACAATTACCCGCTTCGGCTGGAAAGCGCAGAACAAGTCGCTGCTTATATTCGCCGGCGAAGCGTCGAATGTTGAAATGGGCGTAACCAATGAACTCTTTCCCGATGAAAAGACTTGGGGAAATGGTCTGCCCTGCATCTCCAATCTACCGCCGGGCTACCCCGAAGATCAGATCCTGGCAACACCGGTGGGAAATCCTCCGGACCCGTCTCTGATTTCCTCCGTTGCGCAAAACAATGCCGTGTTCATGCGTATGAACGGCGCGCCTTCGCAATGCGACTCTCTCCTGAGCGGAGTCGATAGCAACGGTGTTGCAACCTGTCAGCCGTTTGGCCCTCCGGGCAGCACAATTGGATCGCCGCAAGTAATTCTTGGTCAGAGTTTCTTCGCCACCGTGGGCTGTAGCCTTTGCCATAGCCCAACGCTTACGACCGCTCCATCGATTAACTCCTCTTTGAGTAACCAGCCGTACCACCCGTATTCAGATTTTGCCTTACATCATATGGGTACGGGAGATGCCGATGGCGTTAACCAGGGTGTAGCCACTTCCGATGAATTTCGCACAGCGCCGTTATGGGGATTAGGCCAGCGTTACTTCTTTTTCCACGACGGTCGTGCGACAAACTTAGTTGATGCCATTAAGGATCATTGTTCGCCAGCTTCTTCCACTGTGGGCGAGGCTTGCAAGTCGGTTGCCGCGTTCAATGCTCTATCATCGACGGCGCAGCAGGATATTCTCGATTTCCTGCGTTCGCTGTAGAAACAGAAAACTAACCGCCGATCAGGAACCCATCCTTGACCTCTTCTGTCAAGGATGGGTTCAGCTCGGCGAACGTTGCGGGCGCGTTACACCAGCAGGCTTCGACGGATCGCGGAGGCTACGGTACTAGACGCTGAGGTTCAACGTCTCCTTTGCGTTCTCCACCATTTTTACCCAGCCAGGGTCGAGCGGGGCGGCGTATTCGTCGTGCCAGTTCCACCACTTGTAGGGTTGAGTCTGGGGATAGCCCTCTGGCGAATCCTCCCACTTCTCCTGGCGCCCGAGGGCCGTCATGTCAAGGTAGCTCCATGTACTCCCCATCGCTTCGTCGCCACGGTTGTTAATGAAGTAAGTGCGGAACACCCGCTCGCCCTCTCTGAAGAACATGTTGTGTCCGTGCCATTCATCAACGCCGAAATCCTTGTCGAAGCTGTCCGTGATGGTATACCAGGGCATCTCCCATCCCATCCGCGTCTTCAGCCGCGCGATATCTGCCTGCGGAGCGCGTGATGCGAACGCAAGCGTGGTGTCGCGGGCGTTCAGATGGGCCAAATGTGCGACCTGATCGGCGCCCAGGGAGCAGCCGCGGCAGGCATGATCGGGCCAGCCGAAGACGCCGGGCTCGAAGAATGCGCGGTAGACGATCAGCTGACGGCGGTCTTCGAACAAGTCGAGCAGGCTCGCTTTGCCCTTCGGCCCCTCGAACTCGTACGTCTTCTCGACGGCCAGCCACGGCATCCGCCGGCGCTCGGCGGCCAGCGCGTCACGGGAGCGGGTTAAGGCCTTCTCCTTAACCAGGAGTTGCTGACGGGCAGCCTCCCACTCCTGCTCTGACACGATTGGTGGGGTGTTCATGTGCTCTTTAGGGTTCTCCATGGTTCTCTCCTTGCTTGTTGCCATCTTATTTCTCCTTCGTTTTTTGAAACAGACTGAAACCACTCGCCTTGAGAAATTTCCTGAACTTGCCAATGCACATCGCCAGGATTCCCCCGGTCGACGCTGCTCCGGCGGCCATCACGGCTGCGCTTTCGATGCACGCTGGGCACATAGTTCCCTCCTCTAAACTTCCGAATTGTCCGCGACTCACTGTGGTCGCGGGGCTTCCGCTCGCTGGCGCATCCGTTGGTGCAAATGCGCCCAGCCATTTTTGGCGTTTCTGTACTCCTCCAGCACCAGTCCAAACGATTGGTGCCGAAAGCTGATCAGGGTCACGCCGCGCGCTTCCTTCAGCCGATACTGAAGATTGTTTATTACCGGATTGGACATGAATAGCGGCCCGCATATTTCCAGGAGCGTCGGCTTCTTGATGGCCTGGACCGTCCCCCAGAAATGGCCGTTATTGTTTCCCAGGTCGCGATACCATCTGCCCCCCGGCCAGGCTTCCAGCTTCATCGGCATGGGTTTATCCACTTCAGTCTCGTTGCAGGGCCCAAGCTGATCCAGCAGCGCGGCGAACGTTACCTCGATCGATGCGCGCACCTCGATCTCCTGCGCGATGAGGATCGTTGTCCCTTCCAGTGATAATGCGGGTGAACTCATGGTTCCCTCCTCCGTATGCTTCTTTTTTACAGGGCTATTTTTTCTTTTCATTTCTTTGTCTCGGCCTTTGCCTCGGCCCGTTCCTTGATTCTCAGCAACTGGTGTTTCCACAGCCGCTCGAATGTACTCGTCCACTCGTGTAACGGCCGGATCGCCATGGCATTCACCTTGTAAAGCATCTGCCGACCCTCCCTACGGACCTCGACCAGGCCAACATCCTTCAAGACCTTCAGGTGCTTAGAAACCGACGGCTGCTCCATCTCCATCGCGTCCACAATCTCGCCGACGGACATTTCCTGCATCGCCAGGTAGTTCAAAATGTCCCGCCGCCGCGGCTCCGCGATTGCATTAAAGGCATCCGATGTTGTCGCCGCCCTTGCCATGCTTCCAACATACATTCCCATATGGGAATATGTCAAGGCCTAAATGCTTTCAACATGGACAGGAGAACAGAACTCCAGGCGGGAGACCTTGCTTGAATATGTTGGTGGGGGATATATGGCGAAGCTGCTCCAAAAGGGGCCCCGGCTGAGTGACTGGCGGAAGGAAAAATCAGTCAACCCTTCGCAACGCAATAAACAAAAGGCCGATTGCTCAGCCAATATGCAACGTTACCGACTCAAGCAATGCTTTGATCCCGTTCCAAGCGATTTGTACACCGATACAAACCAGGAAAAAGGATGACAATTGCATGATCACCATCATCCCCGTTGGCCCCAGGATTCGAGCCAGCCGGTCGGCAAATCCATAGCAGAGCAAGATGCTGAGCGCGATCAACGCCAATCCAATCAATGCAGCCAAGAGTGTCAACGGATGAAACGCGTGATGGTGAGCCACGTTCGCACCCAGAGTGATCGCTACTGAGATTGATCCAGGGCCCACGGTCAGTGGCAAGGTCAAGGGATAGAATGCCTGGCGGAATGTGTCCTGCGGCTGGACCGTTCTCTGTACGTCGTGTTTTTCGTCGTCTCGCTGCTTCAGCAGCGCCCACCCTGTTGCAATGACGATTAGGCCTCCGCCGACTTGCACTACTGGCAGCGAAATCCCAAAAAAGGCGAGCACGTAAGTACCGACAAAATACGAACCAATCAGCAAGAAAAAGCTGTTGACAGCAATGCGCCAGGACAATGCTTTTCGCGCTTCCGGTGCGTACTCCCTGGTCAGCGCCAGAAAGAAGGGGCTGCCTCCGATCGGATCCACGATGGGGAAGAGCGCAACCAGAACCAGGAGCAGATTTTTCGCCGCGTCTTGCATGAGGTCGGTACGAAGAGTGTAGTTTATCGCGAATCCGGTGTAAGACGCAGGGCGAGAGTTGCCGAATCATCCCGTCTTTTCAGTAAGACAGCACAGTGCACTTCAAGCTGAGAGTCGGGTTTGATCGTCAGCAAGCCTGCTTTTACCCGGATCAGGGAAGAGTTGCCCGAGCAGTTCATGCCACGAGGTTGGTCCATCACTGCCCCCAGCATAGTTGGGGAACGCGGGCACCGGTAATTGCGCCCAGGCTTCCTCAATCGGCGTAATGATGCGCCACTCCGCCTCTACTTCGTCTCGGCGCGTAAATAGCGTTGCATCGCCGCGCATCGAGTCGAGCAATAGAGTTTCGTACGCAACTGGCCCCTTCGACCCGAAGCTCGCTTGATAAGAGAAGTTGGCCTGAACCGTCACTGTACGCATCTGCGTCCCCGGTCGCTTCGCGCCGAATGCGATTGAGACTCCCTCGTCCGGCTGAATGCTGATTGTGATGACATTCGGTCCAATTTCTGACGACGTGCGTGCAAACAGGGCCTGTGGCGTCGGCTTGAGATGCACGCGGATCTCCGTCAGATTTCGTGCAAGGCGCTTCCCAGTTCGGATGTAGAAAGGAACTCCAGCCCAACGCCAGTTCTCAATCTGAAACCTCACGGCTGCGTAGGTCTCGGTAGTAGAACTGGGATTCACGCCTCGCTCTTGTCGATAGCCCGGTACGGTTTTCCCGTCAATCACGCCCGGACCATATTGCCCTCGAGCGGTAGATCGTGCTACGTCCTCCACACTCATCGGCCGAATGGATCGAAACACCTGCACCTTCTGTTCACGCACCGAATCCGCATCAAACGCCACGGGCGGTTCCATCGCAGTTAACGCCAGCAATTGAAGCAGGTGGTTCGCCACCATATCGCGCAGGGCGCCGGTCTCTTCGTAGAACGCCGCGCGGCTTTCCACTCCCACTGTTTCAGCAGCCGTGATCTCTACATAATCGATGTAGTTCCTGTTCCACACCGGTTCAAAGAGCGAGTTGCCGAAACGGAACACGAGGATGTTCTGCACCGTCTCTTTGCCAAGATAATGGTCAATCCGGTAGACCGCTTTCTCGTCGAATACGCTGTGCACCACCTCATTCAGTACATTCGCCGATTCCAGGTCACGCCCGAAGGGCTTTTCCAGAACAATTCGCGTCCACCCCTGCTCGCGGCGGTTCAGTCCTGCTGCTCCCAAACCTTCAATGATGGGACCCGCTACTGACGCCGGCGTCGACACATAGAACAAATGGTTTGGGCTTGAACCATTTTTCTGCATCTCCTCCAGGCGAATGCGCAACTGCGGATAGAACGTGGCGTCGTTGATGTCACCCACCATGTAGTGCAGACGTGTTTCAAAGTCAGTCCATCCCGACTGGCTGAAGTCGCGCGTGTCTTTCGACTTAGCTGCTGCCTCTCCCGTCTTCTTCCGAAACTCTTCTGAACTCATTGGCGTGCGGCCGATTCCGAGAACCTCGAACTCAGGGTTCATGCAGCCCACACATGCCAGGTTGTAGAGGCCCGGGATCAGCTTGCGGTTCGTCAGATCGCCCGACGCTCCAAAAATGACCAGGACGCACGAATCTCCGGTTGGCAGTGGTTCTTGCGACAACTTCTCGAGGGGATTGGCTTGGATAATCGTTGACATACTCTTCATAGATGCTGCCGATCACGCTGACGGATCAGATCCGTGCCCTGCCGCCGTCCCCAAAGAGGCTTGAGGCGCCTGTCACCAGCGCCGTTTTCTTGTGCTGAGCCATTCTTCCCTCCAAATGCGGTTAATCACGAGAAGTTCCATCTGACCGCCAAGCTTGAATCACCCCGCGAGCATCCCTCCATCCACCGCCAGAGATGCGCCGACGATGTATGAGGCCTTGTCAGACGCAATGAACACGATGGCATTGGCAATCTCTTCGGGCAATCCCATGCGCTTCGTAGGAACGTGTGCCTCAAGGAAATTTGCTTTGTTTTCCTGCGTTTGCGCAAAGCGGTTGAACATCCCTGTTTCCGTTGGACCAGGGCCGACGATGTTGACACGAACGCCGGTGCCGGCCAGTTCGATTGCCGCAGACTTCGTGATGCCTTCCACAGCGTGCTTGCTGCCGACATACACTGCTGCCGTTGGTCCGCCGACCTTGCCGTACGAAGACGAGATGTTGACGATGCTGCCTTTGCCTTGCCGAAGCATAGCCCGAATCTCGTACTTCATGCTCAGAAGCACACCCAGCACATTCGTGTCGAAAATAGCCTGATAGCTCTCGGGGGTTACATCGGCAGCCGAACCGGGAGTGCCGACGGTGCCCGCGTTATTGACGGCAATGTCGAGGCGACCAAAACGAGCGATGATCTTATCTACGAGGTTCTTGACTTCCTCTTCATGGCGCACGTCGGTGCGCACAAATTCGGCCTCAGTGCCGAGGTTGCGCAGTTCAGTGGCTAGTTTCTGGCCTTCATCCTCGTGTCGACCGGAAACAACGACCCGCGCGCCCTCATGCGCGAAGGCCAGCGCGGTGGCGCGTCCGATGCCTGTCAGTGCGCCGGTAATTAGAACAACTGGTGAACTCATGGCTACTACCTCCTCGACCTGACGCCCATGCAGCTCAGGCATGACTGAAATCTGCAGGGCTGCTATTAGGTCAGCTCAGATCGCTTAGTTAGATTGCAGCACTCGCTATTGGTAGCGCGGTCGAGCATACTTTGTTGAGCTGGCATCGATGCCTCATGAGCATGGGAGGCGGAATGGAATTCCGATATCGTCGTTGCCTAGTCGCGGTTGCCGAGGCAAGAAGCCTGACGGGGGCCGCACAAAGAGGCTTCTTGAGCCGCCAGATTGGGTTCTCGAAGACGAGGTCGGCACCCCGACTCCTTACGCGTGGAGATCGGCATCGCGCATCGAACTAACACGGGTGAGCCGTTATTTAAAACTCGGCTTCGGTGGGGCGCACACCGATTCGAACCAGCGACTGATGTACACCTCGGCATGACCTTCACCGCAGTAGTGCCGGGCTCCGGCCGCGTTCGCGCTATCGGAATTCCAGCGGTACACCGTAAGATCGGAGTCTCCACATCGAATCACGAACCAGTGGATGGGATTCGTAGTCACGAGTCCACAGACCTCACATCTGAATTCCTGCAGCGTTGTCATGGCTCAGTTCCTTATATATGAGTGGTTTTGCCTTGCGATCGATTTCTGAGGAGCTCAAGGTTTAAGAAGAGACTTCCCGTAGCCGACAGGAATGGCGAAATTTGACCCGCCGAACTCACGAACCATGGCAAAGTTAATCCCTATCACCTTGCCCTCGTTGTTGAAAAGTGGACCGCCGGAGCCGCCCGATGTGGTTTGGGCATCATAGACGATCTTGTCCGGCAGCACGTCGCCGATGTGTCCCTGGGTCGTGGTAGGCCGGATTAGACGGCGGCGGGCGAGTTCCTCGATCACCTGCTTCGGATCACCTTTGGACGCAGTCGCAATGGACTGGAGCGTCTCCGCGCCAGTTCGAGCCAGAATTGCATCAAGACCAGTCGGATATCCCAACAGCACGACTGGGCCACCCCTGACCGCCGAACCCCGGCCATCGGCAAGGGCGATTTGTTTGATTCCCATGTCTGAAATGTTTCCTTTTACCACAGCCACGTCCGCAGCAGATGAAATCTTCTCGGTGCTGACGGCAATGCCATTGGCAATGCCGGGGAAATATGCTGTCATCTCGACGATCACCGGCTCAACCCCTTGATCGAGCACTTCCTTCAGATCGTCATTCTGCCACCAGGGCTCGGCGACGTGATGATTGGTGAGAATTCGTCCTGCATCGGAGACGAGAAAGCCGGTGCCGAAGACGTCCATGTGTACTTCCGGACCGCTGCCGGTGACGCCCACAAGAGGATTGTTGTGTTCGTCCGCCTCAGGCTCGCCGGTGGTCGTCACCCCAGCGTAGCGGAGTCTCAGTCCCGTAGTGCGCTCTCGGAAGGCAAGCACAACGTGGATGAGGCAGACGCTGGGTTCATAGGCCTGGATAATTCTCTCAGCAAATTTGCCGTCGGTCTCAATCTTCAGGAGGCGGCTTTCTACAGTAGCTAGCTGACTCTGCAAGACCGAAACGTTCTCTGTCTTGCTGGTTGCAATTTGCGACTTCAGCTCTTCGCTCTTCTTCTGAAGTTGAAGCCTTTGAGGATCCCCAGCCTGGGATGCAGCGCGGTCACGGTCTTCAAGGGCCCGGCGCGAGCGTTCCATCAACTGTTGTTCTGTCAGGACGCCCGTCTGCAATCGAGTGATCGCCGTATAGACGCGGGTATTCTGTTCCTGGGTGCGACGGTAAAAGAAGAAAGAAACCAGGCCGGCAACGATAACTACTGCAACCGTGACCAGTCCGCTAACCCGAAGCGTGCGGCGCTCTTCGTTGACTGCCGTCACCACCTGTTGGGTAACCTTCCGGTTTTCCTCGGCAAGGCTCATTCGCTCTCGAAACTCGTCCGCGATGGACTTATTCCGAAGTTGCGAACGCACCCGCGACAGCAATTCGTGCGAGTCAAAAGGTACCGACAGCACATCGTCTGCTCCGAGGTCCAGCCCGCGAGTGCGCTCGGCTGATCCTCCCGGAGACAGCATCACAACGCGTATGTTGTGCGTCTGCTCCGACCCTTTGATTTCGGAGAGAAGATCACAACAGTCGAGACGGGGCGGGTCAGCACCCAGGACAACTGTGTCAGGGTTGAAGGCGACGACTGCCTTCATTCCTTCCCGGCAGTCGGTGGAGACCTCATATCCCGCTTCTCTCAGCACCGTGACGATGTGTTCTCTGAGACTGTCGTCCGACTCCGCCACCAAGATTTTTCCTGCTTTATCGTTCATAGCGCTCGTTTCTTAGGATAGTGCCAAACTGTCATACGATTCAATTCGAAGTGGATCGGTGCCCGTCCCTCCTCAAGGTCTTCACTTCAGACTGGTTCACACAAATCAGGATCATGGTCTTGGAACACTCACCGCACAGCCAGAAATGCTCCAGCCGCTTCCTACCTGTCACCGGAGACAACATGAATTGATAAATCTTGCCATCACGCAAGTAGTGGAGTTCCCGTCTGCAGTTGGTGCATTGGCTCACCATGGCGTTCCCTGTTCCATTTCTTGCTATGCGGGTTGATTCCCCAACCGTGCGACGCCTATTCGGTACAGCAGTGTCGAGAATTTCATCGATATTGGCTGAGTTGGTGTCGAGTGTCTGATCAAGAGATGAGTTGGCTTCATTCCAAAACGAGACCTGCGAGCTAACGATCGCTAATGTGGATCGCCCATATCTCCCTTCACCGCCTGAAGATGATTCGCAGGATCGACGACGTACTGTTGATGATCGATGGTGAAAACTTTTCGACCGTACATCTTCACATCGACGAACGTCTCGTCACGGTGAGGAAACCAAAAACCATCAATTCTTTGATATTGCCGGACAAAGTCAACTCGATTGAGCCAGAAGGACGGTTTCTTGGCAGGGTGGCCTGCGATTTTAACGACCGCGAAATCCTGGGCATCGATCCACATTTTTCCTTCAAACAGGTACTTATCTTTGCGTTTCGGAGTGGCTTCCAAGACAAAGCAATGATACGGGCCGACTTCCTCCTCACCGGCCAGCGCGAACGCATAGTTCGTGGTGGTGATCGCACTGTCGTGATGCTCCCGGCCGGAAGAGGTTTCGCTTTCGCTCTGGATCAGGCGATCAAACACAAGGTGACGCACGATACTCGATCCTTTTTCGGAGGTCTTGCTAAACGTTTTCTTGTCGGGCGCCTGATACTCCACGCGGACCACCGCCTGGGCAGCCACTTTTCCTTCGAGGCTTCTGATCTCGTACGTTCGAACGGCTGAGTACTGCTGCAGTTGTCGATTTCGCAAGAGGTTGCGCTGAAGCATTTTTGCAATGACGTCGTCACCGGTCAGACCAAACGTAGCCTCATCACTCGGCAGAGTCCTCTGCGCCGCTATCGGGCCTGCCTGGTCTTGGTTTTCGGCAAGCGCCGACGAAGCCAAACCCAGGATGAAAGCGACCACCATCAATCTTTTAATTCGTCCAGAGTGCGTTGTCATGGTCTCCAAGCCCTCCTCCCTTCTATGTTGCCTTCCGTGTTGTGCGCCATGTTTCCAGCCGCCAAAACTAAGAATGAAGCCATCCACGCGGCCGAGTCGGCTGCACACTGCGCCAGATGCCGAGGCGTTCGCACAAGTGCCAGCAATACGCTCAGAGAGCAGTTGAAGTGGAAGGCTCCCCTCCGTCTATGCACCGCGAACTCGGACATACAGCAAACCGTCTTCCTTTTGCTCGTAACAAGTGCAAACGCAGGGCCATAAGATTGGATCTGCGCACAAAACCATGAATCCCTAATTCGCTGAATCAACATCGCCGCCTAAACGAACTTGAAGGCGAGGACAGGCGCAGATGCGTTCGAAGTGTCACAAAAGCTCGTCACTTGACGCCAAAAATGTCGAAAGTTCTGACACTCCTCAATGGATCGCAGTCCCGCGAAACG
>Ga0210400_10001397_pt1 | contig 24058 bp, 21 predicted proteins | sample IncBWH26MmetaG_FD_155456 | JGI IMG/M metagenome (GOLD analysis project Ga0210400, IMG submission 155456) | Forest soil microbial communities from Barre Woods Harvard Forest LTER site, Petersham, Massachusetts, United States - Inc-BW-H-26-M | ecosystem: Environmental > Terrestrial > Soil >...
AATCACTTTGGGCGAGAGGGCGCGATAACGAATGGCGAACGGAAACGGCGGAGGCGCGATTCGAATCGCAGTGGTGGCGACCTCCGCCGTTCGCCGGGCTAAGCTCGAAAGCATCGTCCGCAGCCACGCTGATTTCCATCTGGCGGGAAGTTTTGGCGCGGTGGCGAGCCTGGTGCCGTTTGCCCGTAACACCGAACTGGATGTAATTGTCATCGACTCCGATTCGATCCGCGATTTGTTACTTGAGCCGATATCGGAAGCCGCGATTGTTCTACTCACGGAGGTCTCCGACGCGCGGTCGATCTCGCGCTTATTGCGGAGCGGCGTGCGCGCAGTTCTTTCCAGAGAGAGCGACCGGGACGACGTTCTCTCAGCCATCTATGCCGCCTATGATGGACTAGTGTTGCTGAGCACAGCGACTGCAGAGAGCTTGGCCGCCGTCTATGGCGATCAGCCGTTGGAGGTTGAAGATGAAATGTCCGAAGAGATCACCTCCCGCGAAACTGATGTGCTTAGAATGTTAGCGGAGGGACTCGTGAACAAAGAAATTGCAGCACGTCTCGGGATCTCCGAGCATACGGTCAAGTTCCACATCAGCTCGATTCTCGACAAACTGGGTGCTTCCACTCGCACAGAAGCGGTGACCCTGGGAATCCGGCGCGGGCTAATTCCGATCTGAATTCTTTGGTCTTCATCCCATCAATAACTACTGTGTCGCGCGTTATCCAGATCGGGCACTGCGTTTCTGTCCTTCGCGCAGTGCGTCCGCCATTGCGTTTGTGCCAGTCCTTATAAACTCTTCCCGTCCTTCTGCGGAATCCCTCATCCAGATCTGACACATCTTGAGACAAGTTGAGCAAGAGGCAGCCCCGTCGCAAAATCGAGAAATGGAAGCTTGAGAAAGCGGTCCATTGCTGGGCTACGCTGGCGAATTCGCCTTATATTCGTCTATCGGATTAGATTCGGGCGGTTACCGATTGCCGGATCGGTCGCTCTCCTGAGCCATTGTCGAGTCGACCAACTGGAGAACAGACGCAAAAGGGAGGATACACCGCATTCACCGTTGCCTTCGAACTCGCTGGACAGAACTCCGCAGCACGATGTCGCAGGGTTGATTGATTTTATCGGGACCAACCCAAACGCCGGAATCAATCCTTATGGACAGACTGAATGAGAATGAAGACTTGCAATCAGCGTAATCTCCGTAGCAACCCATCCAACATCGGAGTAACATTCGGAGAATGGCTCACGAGATTGAAGGCGATATCATAGCCAAAGTTGACTAATCGGCCCCTGGGGAAACTGGGTTGGCTGCCGCAAACAAAAACCGTACGCAACGTTCGATCGATGGACTGTCTCACGTCGATTGCATCGACCTCGTAGTCCGCAATGGCACGCCGGTCGCAGGGGTCGAGGAAATAGCGACCTCCTGGCGGCGTTGTTTAACCGCACATCGCCTCGACCCGGAGATTCAGGCGGCACCGCACATCATCACAGAGAAGGAAATAAAAGACTCCCGCGAGTCCTTGCGCAATCTCATTCTGCACGCCCAGGAGGAACTTGATCGTCTATACGCCATCGTCGGACCACAGCAGTATGTGGTTCTATTATGCGACAGGGACGGAGTTGCCATTCACCACCGCGGGGATGAGTCACTGGCGGATGCTTATAAAGATTGCGGGATCTGGCTGGGCGGAGTCTGGTCGGAGCAAATTGAAGGTACCAACGGAATTGGGACCTGCGTGACTGATCAACGAGCCACGACGGTACTTCGAGGCCAGCATTTTCGCACGCGCCATTCCAACTTGAGCTGCGCTGGCTCCCCGATTTTCGACCCCCTTGGTCGATTGGCCGCGGTGCTCGATACGTCGTCGATGAACCCGCAAACCACAGAGCAGTCCCTCTCTTTGGCCATGGCTGCAACAAAGGTATCGGCCCGCGGTATCGAGGAGCGTATATTCCGCGAGTATTTCCGACATGCGTGGAGCATTGCAGCCGCTCCCAGCGGGGGGAGTGATGTAGCGGTTCTGCTCGCGGTGGACAACGATCAACGGATTCTGGGTGCAGACCAGATCGCTCGCCGGCTCTTCAATCTCAATGACGAAGTGCTGAACCGGGGTGTGGCTCTAGCGACGATCTTCGAGTATGATTCCTCGATCTTTCGTTGTAAGCGAATGCAAGATGTGGCGTCTCGTCTGCTTCGGACAGGAACTGATGAGCCATGGAATGCCTTGATTACTCCCCCAGCTTGCGGGATGAGTGGCTGGTGTTCTCCCACTGACGCCCTACTTCACTCACGAGCGCGCTTCGGCATGCTCGCACACTTGCCACTCTCAGTGGATCCGCCCACGAATCGCGGGGGCTTGGCACCAGCACGCGCCACTCGTATATGCGAATACATAGATTCGCATCTGCAGGAGAATATTGCTCTGGAAGTGCTCGCCGACATTGCACAGTTGTCGGTTCATCACTTCGCCCGGGCGTTTCGGCAATCGCTCGGGACACCACCGCACAACTATATAGTGCAACGACGGGTCGAGCATGCACAGCAGTTGCTACGAAATACTGATCTTCCACTTTCGGAGATTGCGATTGTGGCAGGTTTTACCGACCAAAGTCACCTTTCCCGACACTTCCGGACTATTACCGGCGTTTCTCCCAGCCTGGCTCGCCATCGATTCAGGACTGGGCCCGATACCCCTCCCCTCCGCCCAGCGCACGTTGGGAGCTAACAATCAGCAAGAACGTACCGAGCACGACCCCTTCATCCAAGACACATAGTCCCATCTTTGCGATCATCGCCTCAGTGCAGGGGAAACAAAGGAGGGAACTGTGGACATTCCTAATGAACGAAGCGGTTCCGCGGTTCAGCGCGCGTCCGATCTTCAGGAAAATCCTCTCGTGGACCGAGAGGCTGCAGGACTCCTGGCGCTATGCGAAGCGAATGGAGCCAAACTCGGAAACTGCTCAGCGTCGGTGAACGGATCACGAGACAAGGGGCAGACACGAATCCTTCGGAGCCAACGTGCTAACCAGCTTAAGTTGATTGCCATCATTGACGATGACGAGGCCATGCAAGATTCACTGCGCGATCTAATGGAAGCGGCTGGGCTGGTCGCACGGTGCTTTGGATCCGCGGAAGAATTCCTCGAATCCGGTTTACACCGTCAAGCTGCCTGCCTGATAACTGACATCCTTATGCCGAAAATATCGGGTCTGCAGTTGCAGGCCCGGCTTAAAAATGAGGAATGTGATATCCCGCTCATCTTCATTACTGCTTACGGAGATGCCGCGATGCGGATTCAAGCGATGGAAGATGGCGCGGTCGAGTTCTTTGCTAAACCGTTCGATCATTACCTCTTGCTCAAAACGGTCCGAGCTGCACTTGATATGTAAGCAAACAGGTTGTGGCATCGTATGCGGTGCCTGGAAAGGAGTATCTTATGGCGGCATATGCAACAGTTACATACCCTGCGGAGGATCAGGCCGAACGTAGATTTGAGCGGATCATCGGCAACAGTGCCGCCCTCGAATCAGTTCTCAACCAAGTGGGGCAGGTTGCCCCGACAGACTCGACGGTCCTCATCGAGGGGGAAACCGGTACAGGAAAAGAGCTCATCGCACACGCCATTCACAACGCCAGCCAGCGTTGCGGACGACCTTTTATAAGACTCAACTGCGCGGCTATTCCGCTGGACCTTCTGGAAAGCGAGTTGTTCGGTCACGAGAAGGGCGCCTTTACTGGTGCGATTGCACAGAAGATGGGGCGCTTCGAAATGGCCGATAAGGGTACGCTCTTCTTGGACGAAGTAGGTGACATCCCTCCTGCCCTCCAGCCGAAGTTGCTGCGTGTATTGCAAGAGCAAGAGTTCGAGCGTTTAGGGAGCGGTCGCACGCACAAAGTGGACGTTCGCCTGGTGGCCGCAACCAATCGTGATCTGGTGAAGATGGTAGCTCACGGTCAATTTCGGAGTGACCTGTACTATCGCCTGAACGTCTTCCCTGTCTTGCTGCCCTCGCTCAGACAGCGCCGGGCGGACATTCCTGTTCTTGTCACGCATTTCGTGAAGCTGTTTAGCGGCCGCATGGGAAAGCAAGTCAACAACATTCCCCCAGAAACCATGGCTGCCTTTGAATGGTATTCCTGGCCTGGCAACATTCGAGAGTTGCAGAATTTGGTGGAGCGCGCTGTTATCCTTTCTCGAGACGGTGTGCTGCCAAACCCGCTTCACAAAAAGCAACCAGAACTCCTTATCCCAAGTCCGCGTCGCCCCCGAACTTTCCCCTCATCGGTGACCTTGGAAGACTCGGATCGCTCCTTGATTTTGGAAACACTTCAGCAGGCCGGCTGGATCGTCGGCGGCGTGCACGGTGCTGCGGCGAAACTGGGACTGAAACGAACCACACTGCTTGCCAAAATGAGAAAGTTGGGTATCTCGCGACCCATCTTTCACGAAGGAACCTGCGCTCCGGGAGTCGCGCAAGGAGATACCCGGATTTGAGGGTGGAACTGGGAGCCGCACATGGAATAAAGTGAGAGGCGAGCAAGCGAACGGCTCGAGCGGGAAACGGTAATCGACCCGATTTCCGGTGCTGTTCTTCTGTGTGCTGCCGGACGAGTCCCTCGAAATTTTACGGCGGCTCATGGCTGACATCACAAAAATCGACACATTCATTCAGGGTTCTCCAGACTCCCCAAGGTTGGCGACGACTCGGGGTCGTTGCGTGTATGCCAACCTAGCCGTGGAACGCCTCACCGGCTCCAATTCAGATCAGATCGACCGAGACGACATCTGGCCGAGGTCAGGTTTGCTAAGATTCTGCGCTGTGGTTGTCGATTCCAAACTGGCCCGCGCCATGTGCGCCTTGAGAGCCCGCGACTTCCATGTGCTGCGATCGTTTCTGGTTTGCATTTTGTCGCTGTGGCTCATCATAGGCACGGCTTGCGCATTGGATCCGAACAAACGCCTTACCCAATACGCGCATACTGCATGGCGAATACAAGACGGATTCTTTCCGAACACTCCGTTTTGGATTTCACAAACAAAGGACGGGTACCTCTGGGTGGGCAGTGGCAGTGGCGCGTTTCGTTTTGACGGCGTACGTTTTACTCCCTGGCCGGCTCCGATCGCTTCGACACCGATCTTCCGCCCTGTCGGAGTCCGGACGGGAGGGTTTTGGATCGCCACTCTAAGTGAGCTCGATCACGTTAGGGACAACGTAGTGATCTCCCGTTATGAAATTCCGGTAATTAGGATCGCCAAGGATTCTGACGGATCTGTGTGGACTCTTTCCAGCCAGAATCCAGACCGAGTTCTATGTCAGGCAACGGACACGAAAATCCGCTGCTTCGGGAAGGCAGAGGGGATAACGATTCACATGCCGTTTTCATTCCTCCCTGATGGGAAAGGAGGATTTTGGATCGGAGGTGACACGTCGTTGCTCCATTGGAAAATGGGTGCAGCCCCTGAGATCTACGGCTTTCAGCAGCTTCAATCAAACGTGGGGCAAATCGGCATCCGCGATCTTCTTGAGGAGTCCGACGGTTCCCTATTGGTCGGAATTCTGGCGGCGGGGCCGGGACTTGGGCTTGAAAGGTTCCGCAACGGGGTTCTGACCCCGGTAGTTCTGCCAAACTTCGACGGAAGTAAGTTCGTTATCCACGGAATCATCGAAGACTCCGATAAGAACCTCTGGATTGCAACGTATGGGAATGGCATCTACCGCATTCACGGCCAAACGGTCGACCATTTTGGACGAGCGGACGGTTTATCGAGCGACACCGTCTTTGATCTGTACGAAGGCGCCGACGGAATAGTCTGGGCAGCCACGTCCGATGGGATTGACAATTTTCGGAATCTTCCGGTCACCACCTTTTCGACCTCCACGGGGCTTGGACCAACCGGTACTGCTTCGGTCATGGCCACTAAAGACGGGACGGTCTGGGTGGCAAATCTCGGCGCTCTCGATTTTGTTCGAAATGGGGCCGTTTCCTCGGTTCGCGTGCCTGGACAGCAAGTTAGTTCATTGCTCGAAGACCATCAGGGCAACATGTGGGTTGGCGTCGACGACGGGCTCTTCATCTACAAAGATGGCCGCTTCCGGCGTATCCCGGAAGCGAATCATCACCCATTGGGTTTGGTAGTCGGTATCACAGAGGATGTCGACGGCGATATTTGGGTTGAGTGCAAAGGCGATCAAAGAAGGCTCATCCGCATCCGCGGTTTCAGGGTGCGCGACGAGTTCTCCGACCCTCAAGTTCCGAAGGCTAAGGCCATTGCGGCAGACCCAAAGGGCGGAATTTGGCTGGGCACACTCACAGGTGACTTAACGCTCTTCCGGGACGGTATTGCGCGTACTTTTCCCTTGAAGCTGAAGGGCAAATCTTGGGCCTACCAGATTGCTGTTGATCCCGATGGGACAGTGATCACCGCATCTGACGACGGAATTGTGATGCTCCGGGCCGGGAAAGTTCAGCGCTTGGGCAAAGAAAACGGACTTCCTTGCGACGGGGCCACTGGCTTCGCGCTGGACGACACCAGAAACCTATGGCTCAATACACCCTGTGGATTTATGGAGATTGCAGCCTCGGATGTCCAACGCTGGCGGATTCATCCAGACACCGTCGTGCAGGCACGAGTATTCGATACGCTGGACGGAGCCCGACCAGGTAGGGTGTCTTTCAATCCGGCTGCGAAATCTCCCGACGGGCGCTTGTGGTTTGTAAACGGCGTGGTTCTTCAGATGATCGACCCGTCGCATCTCTCTATCGACGAGACTGTTTCGCCGGTCTACCTCGAGAGCGTTGTTGCGGACCGGAAGCAATACAAAGCACAAGAAGGTCTTCAACTTCCGCCTTTGACTCGTGATCTCCAAATCGGCTACACATCGCCGAGTTTTCTCATTCCTCAAAAGGTGAAGTTTCGCTACAGACTTGACGGGCATGATCGCGATTGGCAGGACGCGGGCACTCGTCGCGAAGCTTTTTATACGCAGCTGGGTCCTGGGAAATATCGCTTTCGTGTAATCGCGTGCAATAACAACGGGGTGTGGAACGAGCAGGCCGCGACACTGGACTTTGCGATTGCTCCGGCCTTCTACCAGACCGTATGGTTTCGCTCTTTAGGCGTTTTTCTCTTCTTGGCAATTCTTACTGGCCTCTATCGCCTTCGACTCGGCCACTTGGAGCGTCAGCGGGATGCTCTTCTCAAGAGTGAAAAAGAGCTTCGCGACGTGATCGATACGATTCCGGCGTTAGTGTGGAGTGCTCTGCCCGATGGCTCCAATGCTTACGTTAACAAGCGATTTGTGGAGTACTCGGGGTCATCGGCGGAGCAGACGGCCGGATCAGGGTGGCAAGCGCTAATTCACGCTGATGATCTTGAGCGACACACACGCAAATGGAGGGAAGCTGTTGCTACCGGCAAGCCTCACGAAAATGAGGTGCGTTCCCGCCGCTCGGATGGGCAATATCGCTGGCAGTTGGACCGGGGAGTGCCGCTCCGAGATGAAGATGGAAACATCGTCAAATGGTATGGGGTCACGACCGACATTGAAGATCGGAAACGCGCCGAGGAAGCCCTGCGGTCGGTGTCTAGCGACTTGCAAAACAGCAAAATCAGGCTTGAAGAAGCGCAGCGGATTGCACATGTCGGCCACTGGGAGTGGGACCTGACATCGAATCGCGTGATCTGGTCAGACGAAACCTACCGAATCTATGGATTGCGGCCACAGGAGTGTCCCATAGACATAGCTCTTATACGAAAAATGATCCATCCCGAAGATCTGGAATTTGTGTTCAGACTGGCCGAGGAGGCCGTTCGCGGAGGATTGCGCACGGACGTAGAACACCGAATCATCCGTCCCAGTGGCGAAGTTCGCACCGTGCATAGTCAAGGCGATATGAAGAAAGACGAACTGGGGAAGCCCTATCAAATGTTCGGTACGGTCCAGGACATTACCGACCGTAAGCGCGCTGAGGAAGAGTTACAGCGAAACCAGCTTTATATCAGTGAAGGGCAGCGCCTTGCCAATATGGGATGCTGGGCATTTAATCCCTCTGGTTTTTTTGAGTACTGGTCTCAGGAGCTGTTCAAGATTTATGGCCTGGATCCTCACAAGGGAGCCCCCACGCTTGAACAGTATCTGGCCACCGTGCACCCGCAAGACCGAGACTTTATGGCAGACACCATAAAAAGAATGCATGCGGAACGCTCTGGCTGCGATGTGAGAAAGCGAATTGTTCGCCCCGACGGCGAGCTACGCTACATTCGCTGCGTTGGAATTCCTGTCATTGAAGGCGAAGTACTTAAGGGGTTTCTCGGCACCGCGATCGATGTCACCGAGCAAGAGCTTCTGACCCAGGAGTTGGAGCGGCGACAGGCGCACTTGAGCGAGGCGCAAAAGCTGACCCATACGGGTAGCTGGGCCTGGCACTTACCGGATCGGAAGACGGTGCACCTCTCCGCGGAGTGGTACCGGATTTACGGCTTCGATCCAGCTGAGGGACCGCCGACTTGGGAAGAATATGTCGAACGCGTCCATCCGGAGGATCGCCTTAAGTGGACGGGTATTATCGAACGGGCAATTGTGGAAAAAGGCGATTACGGGCAGGAGTTCCGTATCCTTTTACCGAATGGAAAGGTGAAGTGGATCAGCACTGTTGGCCATCCCGTCCTTTCCGGCACCGGAGATTTGGAGCAATACGTGGGTAGTTCGACGGACATCACGGAGCGCAAATCTGCCGAGCAGGCGCTGCAGCGAAGCGAAGCATATCTTGCGGAAGCGCAGAGGCTCAGCCAGACAGGCAGCTGGGCTTGGAACCCGGCGAACGACAATACATACTATTCGGAGGAGTGCTATCGCGTGCTGGGTTTCGCCCCGGGTGATGGAACCCCACCGAAGTTAGAGACCATCGTTCAGCGGATTCATCCGGACGATCAAGCTCAATGCAGGGAGCGAGTCGAGAAAGCCATCCGCGACAAGGTAGATTTCGAACTGGATTACCGTATCGTTCATCCAGACAAAAGTCTCAGGGACATTCATTGCGTATGCCATACGGTCCTCGACCGATCTGGCGATATCGTTGAGCTCGTGGGTACCGTGATCGACATCACAGAGCGCAAATCTGCCGAACAAGAGCGTGAAAAGCTACGACAACTTGAGGCGGATCTGGCACATATCGATCGTGTGAGTACATTGGGCGAAATGGCGGCATCACTGGCGCACGAGATCAAGCAGCCTATCGCTGCCGCCATCACCAGCGCCAACAGTTGCATTGAATGGCTGGCACACGAACCGCCCAATCTAGAGCGGGCCCGTGCCGCAGCTGCCCGAATCGATAAGTATGGGAATCGTGCGGCTGAGATCATCGACCGTATCCGTTCGTTCTACAAGAAATCTCCTCCACAACGTGAGTTGGTCGAAGTGAATGGAGTTATCCAGGAAATGTTAACGCTGCTGAAAGGTGAGGCAACGCGATTTTCCATTGAGATGCGCACGGACCTTTGCGCCGAACTCCCCAAAATTATGGTAGACCGTGTGCAGCTGCAACAAGTGTTCATGAACCTCATGCTCAACGCGATCGAAGCCATGGCGGACTCAGGCGGAGAACTTATGGTGAGGTCGCAGCTCCAGGATTCTCAGCTGCTATTCTCGGTCAGTGACACCGGCGCGGGACTGCCAACGGACACTGGCGATCAGATCTTTTCTGCTTTCTTCACCACCAAGACCCAAGGCAGCGGAATGGGTTTAGCCATCAGCCGTTCCATTGTGGAGTCGCACGGAGGCCGGTTGTGGGCGACCGCCAACGATGGACGAGGAGCAACATTTCACTTCACCTTGCCGATCCGAGTGACGCAGTCATCACCTTTGGTTGCATAGTTGACGGTACACTTCGCCACACAGATGGAGACCAGAAGCGTTTTCGGTAAGGGATAGAAGCAGTTCGTGGGATCATGAAGAGATCAAGAATTAGTCTGGCAAGAATTGCGTTGCTGTCATTAAGGACATCGACCGCAACGACTCGCTGCTGAGGCGCGGCAATCAGCCTTGAGTTGAGTCAAAGATGCCACTTGTTCCCAGGAGAGCCATTCTCTAGAGGTCGGGGACGGTTGGGGCCCGGCGCACGTGCAAGGCGGAGTCTCGCGGCCTTTGTCACCAGATCGGCAAGAGAGTCAGCCTTCATCTTTCGCATCACCTGACCGCGGTGTGCTTTCACCGTGATCTCGCTTATGCCGAGTTCGCCCCCGACCTGTTTATTCAACAGGCCCGAAACCACCAGCGCCATAACCTGCCGCTCACGATGCGTGAGCGAGGCGTAACAGTCCCGGAGGACCCTCATCTCCGCCTCGCGACCAAGTGTGGCATGGCTGTGCTCGATGGCGCTTCGGATGGCGCTCAGCAGCACATCATCGCCGAACGGCTTCGTCAGGAACTCGATAGCGCCCGCTTTCATGGCCTGAACGGACATTGGTATGTCGCCGTGACCCGTAATGAAGATGATCGGCATGTCGATCCGATCGCTGGCGATGCGTTTCTGCAGATCGAGCCCATTGAGGCCTGGAAGCGAAACGTCAAGTATGAGGCAGCTCGGGACAAGGACTCGTGGGCGGCTGAGAAATTCCTGTGCGGACGCGAATATTTCCGGGTGCCAGCCCTGGCAGCGAATCAACAACTCCAGCGACTCGCGTACGGAGACATCGTCGTCAACCACAAACACGATAGGTGTGCCGTCCGACATGCGTGATGACCGAACTTCATGGCCAAGTGCGTGGGCTAAATTCATTTTATATCCTCCAAGCGCAGCACCTAGCGATCCTAACTCACTCGAAGTGCGACATTGAGCGCTTGCAGTAGAGCTGTATCACTGAATGGCTTGAATAGGCAGTCCACTGCACCCTGTTCGAGCATTCGCGAGCGCACAGCTTCATCTCTCTGAGCAGTGATGAAGACGATCGGAATCTCACGCCGACGATGCTTCAATTCCTGCTGCAAGCCGGGTCCCGTCATTCCGGGCATGGCAATGTCGAGGATCAGACATTTGGTTTCGCCGACGCAATCGGACATGAGGAACTCTTGTGCCGATGAGAACGCGCGGGCCGCAAAGCCGAACTCCTTCAGCAAGTCCGGTAGCGACTCACGCACAGACTCATCGTCATCGACTACTGACACAAGTGAACGTGTAACTTTCATAGATTTCTTGCCGCATCTTTCGCGGCTGGCGTCTCCAAATGCCGCGACTGCTCTTGGCGGCCGTCAAAACCCTCGGGCCCGCGAGAAATGGCGAATGAAAACGCGACTTGGCGGTGGTCCATGTCACTAGGTTGCGCCATTCCAGTGGAGAGCGCCATTGTGCCTTGGTATTGGTTCGGCGCCGATATCAACACCGGCGCAGCGGACGACGATGATAGCGATCTCTCGAACGTATGACTTTCATAGATTCCTCAGTAAGCATCCGTGTCGGCAGGCATCCGCATGTCATGATTACTCTCGGCGCCGGTCGCACCGTCAGGTCCCCGCGGAATAGAAAATGAGAACGTCGCTCCCGGACCGTCATTCAGCTTTGCCCAGAGACGGCCCTGATGACTCTCGATAATGGAGCGACTGACGGATAATCCGACTCCCATCCCGTCATTTTTAGTCGTGTAGAACGTTTCGAAGAGCTTGTCGGCGGTTTGAGGATCGAAACCGACCCCCGCATCTTTCACGCTGAGGAGCGCCCAATCGCCTTCGTCTCGTTCGGTCCTGATCAGCAACTCCCTGGGGCGATCCTGAACGGTATTCATCGCGTCCGAACCATTCCGGAGAAAGTTCAGAATTACCTGCTGAAGCTGGACTCTGTCACCCGTGACAAGCGGGAGATCGTGGGCCAGCTCACATCGTAAAATAACCCGATTTCTTTGAAGCTCGCCGAGTAACAGGGCAATCACCTCTCTCGCAGCGTCATTCAGATCCACCCGCTCGGCCATGATGTCTTTCTTGCTGAAAAGTGCGCGCAATCGCGTGATCACATCAGACGCACGGTTGCCATCGCGAATCGTTCGCCGGGCCGTTTCGCGCGCACCGTCGACGTTCGGTGGATCCAATGTCAGCATCCGCAGACAGGTGCCAGCGTTAGTGACGATGCCTGAGAGCGGCTGGTTCACCTCGTGCGCGATTGACGCCGTTAAGGTAGCCAGGCTCGTGACACTGGCGACGTGTTGAAGCTCCGACCTGGCCTTGGCAAGTGCCTCTTCCGAAATTTGCCGCTGCGTCACATCCTGAACCGCGCCGATATATTCCAGCTGCCCGTCATTGTCGCGAATCCCGTGCGCGCTCATGTGCAGGTATTTGACCGAATCATCAGGCATTAGTAACCGGTATTCGTACTCAAAATCTGTGACCGCGCCTCGCGCCTTCTCGACCATGTCGTTCAACAGCGGGATGTCTTCTGGATGGACTCGACTAGCGATCAAGTCAAACGTCACAGGCACATCGAGTTCAAAGCCAAAAATGCGATGGAGTTCCTCTGACCACGTGAATTCGCCTGTTTCCACACCCCAGCAACAACAGCCCATGCGACTCAGACGTTGGCCTTCGGCTAGAAATGCTTCACTGCGCTTGAGTGCGTCCTCGGCGCGCTTCCTCTCGTCAATATCAGTGAGCAGAGAGCACCAGCGAAGAATTCGCCCATCTGCATCTCGAACAGGCAGCCCGCGCACCTGAAACCAGCGATATACGCCATCGAAACGTCGGATGCGTGCCTCGAAGTCGTATGGATTCCCTGAGGTGATCGATTGTGTAAAGAGCTGGACGACGCGAGGAAGGTCGTCGGCATGAATCGTGTCGCTTGTCCCCCAGAGCCTCAATTCCTCGAGTGTCCTGCCGGTGTATTCCACGAGTTGGGGATTGACGAGTTCTACCGAACCATCCGACGTCAACAGTGCCACGAAACCGGGGATGCCTTCGACAATTAAGCGTAAATTGCGCTTTCCCGCCGCCAGGGCTTCCTCGGCGCGCCTGCGTTCGGCGACTTCCCTTCTCAGCACTTCGTTGGCTGCGGCAAGTTCTGCGGTCCGCTGGACGACGCTTTGATCGAGTTCGTCGGCAACACGCTTCTGTTCGGTCAACAGTTGTGCCTGTTGTAGCCCGATCACCGCCTGGTTCGCCGCGATGCCCAGAAGAAGTGTGTCGGTATCCCGCGGGAACTCCACTCGACGAGATCCCGCTGCGATTACGCCGATTTCACGCTGTACTCCGAGAGGCCAGGACACGAGTGAAACCTCTTCGCCTCCAATGCGACTGCGTTCCTGGAGATACGGTTTTTGTGGGTTATCACCCAACCAGCGATTGAGGAACGCGCAGAGCTCTCGCGGTCGGAACATCTGTTCTTGCGGCTGATGTTCTTGCGATCCCCGAGCGACCCTGACCGTTTCGGAGGGCGCCGCATCGACCATGTTCGTCAAGCTCAGGTTTGTCAAGCTCACATACACGAAGTCCAGATCGAGCATGCGAAGAAGTGAATCGAGCAGGGTAGGAACGATGTCAGAGGGGTTGCTGCCGCTCCACATTGCAGGAAGAGCGAGGAGGCTGACTAGATCATTCATGCAACGTTGAAGACGCTTGATCTCGTCGACGGGATGTTCGAGTTGCACTTTCATCGTCGGCCCACCATGGTCAGCCTACCGTCGCGGGCCGAGCAGGCTGCCCTGCCCGCCGTGCGCGAATTTCCCGCATGAACTCATGCGGCGGCACGAAGAACGGATTGTGTTGAAGAATGCCGCCGACGATGACCAACGGGTGCGTGCGCATGATATCAATCACAGCGTCTCCGCTGAATTTCGGAAGGCGGTAGGTACAGATAACGGCATCATCGTGGCGGCACCACACATCATTTACCCTAGCTTCAAACTCAATCAGATCGTCGATGTGCGACTGACCGTCAGGTACCCAGTCCATGCGGCACACAATGCGACTCAGAGGAAATCCACCCTTGGCATTGCCGCTCGCCATCTCCTCAAACGACTGCAGCATGCGGTCCTGATCGAACCGGCCGTTTTGAAGGTAGGTTTCCGTGCTGTTCCGAAGTTCGAATTGGCCGCTTCGTTGAACAGCGGTTGAGTCAATTCCTATGTCAGCTAATCGTTGCAGGTGGTCACGGTGTTGATCCGGGCTAACAATGTGAACCGCCTTGTCTCCACTCTCGAACCCATCCTTAATGAACGGTAATAACACGCGGTACTCGTCTTCATCGCTATTGAAAAACGCGCAGACATGGCGCGTTTGGCCGAGTTGCGACCCAGCCAAAGAGATGGGCGCCGAGATTTGTCTCATAGCAGTTCCTTACCGAAAACCCCTCGGCAGTGGCTCGTCACGCCGACTCCCAGAGAAGGATGAGCCGTTCCGCAAGTGCATGTCCATTGTACTTTGGTATCGGTTCTGCAGGGCTGGACGACAACAACATACACCCGCCGACCGCGACGAAAGTATGGTCGATACCATCGTCTAATTGTTTAGTGTCCACGCCTCTGGTGTGATCTTCCCATTAAAGATCCCACGCTTTAAACAGGAGTTACATGCCAGACCGCAAGACAGCAATCATTACGGGAGCATCGCGCGGAATCGGAGCCGGTTTAGTCGAGGCCTTCCTGAAACAGGGCTATAACGTCGTTGCGACGTCTCGCAATGTGAGCCAACAGCTGACTGCGTCGACCGCCCTGATTCTGATCGATGGCGACATTGGTAAGCCGGAGACTGCCGCGAAGGTCGTCGAGGCAGCAATCACAAACTTCGGAAGTATCGATGTTCTGGTGAGCAACGCCGGAATCTTTTTCACGAAGCCCTTCACGGAATTTTCTACCGCGGACTTCGACGCCTTGGTCTCAACGAACCTGTTGGGATTCCTCTACATCACTCAGCTTACGGTGAAACAGATGCTGAAGCAGAGGTCCGGGAACGTCGTAAGCATCACCGCGGCGCTTGCCGATCAGCCGATCCTTGGCATGAATGGCTCGGTCTCAATGATCACGAAAGGAGGCCTGAATTCAATCATTCGGAGTCTCGCGATTGAGTATGCGAAACAAGGTATCCGCTTCAACGCCGTTGCCCCGGGCGTCGTCGACACTCCAATGCACAAAACTGATCCCAAGGACTTTCTTAAGACATTGCAGCCAATGGGAGGAATCGCGGACGTAAAAGACATTGCCGACGCTGTTCTCTACGTCGCCGAGGCAGGTCAAGTCACGGGAGAGGTGCTCCACGTCGACGGCGGCGCGCACGCCGGCCGCTGGTAACGCAAACAAGACGGAACAGAACGAATCTACGTGACACTGTGAAAAATCAGAACGTGGAAGATCAAATCGAAGACACTGGAGCAAGATCAATGAATACAGGTTCCAAAGACAAACCCTTAAGCGGGGATGGCTCTCGTCTTGCCACTGCCGAGCAGCAGTTAAGACAACTCGGCATCAAGCTTCCAGCACCGCCTGAGCCGTTCGGCATCTACGCGGAAGCGGTGCAGACGGGCAACCTGCTCTTTCTCACCGGAATGCTTCCCACTGTGGGGCGCGAAGCGAAATTCATCGGGCGCATCGGCGCGGAACTCGATGTGGAAACGGGACGCCAGGCGGCTTACCTGGCAGCGCTCAACGCCCTCGCTGTCGCGCGGCAGCATTTGAGATCGCTCGACAAGGTTACGCGGATCGTGCGACTTGGCGTGTCGGTAGCTACTTCGGGAGATTTCCGCGAGCAGCCGAAAATCGCAGATGGCGCTTCAGAGTTGCTGCAGGAGGTTTTCGGAAAAGACAAGAACCCTAGCCGACTCGTGTACGGCGTAGCCAGCCTCCCGCTCGGAGTGCCGGTCGAGCTGGAGTTGATTTTTGAGGTCTCCGCGTAAGGAGCGCAGCGCGCCGTGAAAAGCAATTTCTTGAATCCAGGAGAAAATAGAATGGAAACGTCAAATATCATCGACAAAGTTGTAGTAATCACCGGAGCCAGCAGCGGAATTGGGGAAAGCACGGCGAAGCTGGTCGCGTCCCAAGGAGCAAGAGTTGTACTAGGAGCGCGGCGTCAGAACCGCATCGACGCAGTGGTTAAAGAGATCTCGGCCAGCGGCGGCAAGGCCATCGGATTTTCCACCGATGTGACGAAGCGCTCAGAAGTGGAAGCTCTCATCCAACGGGCCGTCAACAGTTTCGGACGCGTCGATGTGCTCCTCAATAACGCCGGCATCATGCCCATCGCACCGATCGAGGCCCTTAAGGTCGATGAATGGGACCGGCAGATTGACGTCAATATTAAGGGGCTTCTCTATGGCGTTGCAGCTGTCCTGCCTCACATGCAGAAGCAGAAGAGCGGTCACATTATTAACATCACTTCTGTTTTCGGGATCAAAGTGTTCGCTCCGGGTGCGACGGTTTATTGCGCAACCAAGGCCGCGGGACGTGCGTTGACTGAAGGGCTCCGGATGGAACTACATTCTCAAAATATCCGCTGCACGATGATTTCACCGGGTGCTGTTGGCACGGAACTTCCGGAGAGCAGCTCGGAGGAGGCAACCAGAAAGAATTTGCGAGAGTTCTACAAAATGGCTATTCCCGCCAACTCTATTGCGCGCGCAATCGCTTACGCCATCGAGCAACCAGTCAATGTAGAAATCGATGAGGTCGTCATCAGGCCCACGGCGCAGGACTTTTAACGCATTGGCCGGTTCGAAGTGGTCAAAAGAGCAGGATATTATGGTGTAACAATGCTCGGCGGCATTCGGGAGCTGGAAAGAAGAAGGCTTTAGCCCTCACGACATGTTACGGGAGAAGGTGGTATGAGAACTGTCGCGCTAGCGACGCATAGCGGCTGTCCGAATCTGACTGCCGATGATCAGCTTCTCATTCCCCACCTTCGTGATTTTGATATCGAGGCGAAAGCAGTAGTTTGGGACAACCAAGAAACAGACTGGAGTGAATTTAACCAAGTCATCATTCGTTCCTGCTGGGACTACCACCTTCGACTGCCTGAGTTCCTAGCATGGATCGCGGTTGTGGAATCGCACGACGTAGATCTTCAAAACAATGGGACTTTGGTGCGTTGGAACGCCGACAAACGTTACCTCCGTCGGCTCGAGCAGTGCGGCATTACGATTCCCGAAACCCATTGGCTCTCTGAACATGAGGAAACCAGCTTGAGTGGTGTTCTTGCCGCACACGGCTGGGATTGTGCCGTCGTGAAACCCACGGTCTCAGCCACCGCTCACAAGACGAAGCTCGTCGCCAGGGATACAGACGAGATTCTGCGCGGTCCGGCCATAGTGCAGAAGTTCATGCCTGAGATTCAGACTCAAGGCGAGAGTTCATTCATTTTCTTTCACGGAGAATTCAGTCACGCCGTAAGCAAGCTTCCTGCCGCCGGCGATTTCCGTGTGCAAACAGAATTCGGAGGAAGCGTCCGCGAGATCGCTCCCAGCCGATCGCTCATCGATGCAGCAAGCGAAGTATTGCGGGAGGTTGAATATCAACCTCTGTACGCGCGCGTTGATGGATTGGAGCGCGACGGTAAATTCGTCTTGATGGAATTGGAGCTGATTGAGCCGAATCTGTTCCTCGGCCAGGGCTCAGCTGCCTCTCGCTTCGCGCAGAGCATCGCCCTGTCGTTAAATCGACTGCCGGTCAGTTCCCGATAGAGGTGCCAGCCGGTTGTGACAGAGCCAACTCAATCACGAGCGTGCCACCGGTCCTTGCAGGTTTCTCGTATGGTCTTGGTATTTTTTACGATGCTCGCAATAAGCCAACCGCTGGCCCACGTCCAGGGAAAGGAACGTCCCGTGAAACACCCGACTCTTCATCACACGATACAGGTAGATGGGATCTCCATTTTTTACAGAGAGGCCGGCCCTAAAGACGCGCCAACGCTTCTCCTGCTGCACGGACTTCCGTCTTCGTCGCGAATGTTTGAAGCACTTTTCGCCCGTCTATCAGATCGTTATCACCTGGTCGCGCCCGACTTCCCCGGCTTCGGCCACAGCGGCTGGCCCGACCCGAAAACATTCGCGTATACGTTCGACCACTACGCCGAGGTCATGAATCATTTCACCGAAACTCTCAGGATCTCGCGCTACACGCTCTACATGCAGGATTACGGCGGCCCTGTAGGGTTTCGCATGGCCTTGGCGCACCCGGAGCGGATCGAGGCTCTTATCGTCCAGGACGCAGTGGCGCACAACGAAGGCCTGGGGACCAACTGGAAGACGCGGCGAGCTTTTTGGGCTGATCGCGCGGCCAACGAAAGTGCGCTGCGTACAAATCTTCTGTCGCTCGCAACCACGCGTACCCGCCATGTGGGGAACGATCCAAACGTGGAAGGCTACGACCCTGATCTGTGGACCGACGAATTCTATTTTCTCAACCAGCCCGGCCAAGCCGAGATCCAGAGCGATCTCTTCTACGACTATCGAACCAATGTGGAGGCCTATCCGAAATGGCAAGCCTGGATGCGCGAGAAGCAGCCGCGCCTGCTGGTGATCTGGGGCAAGTATGATCTGTCGTTTGAGCTCGGTGAACCGGAGCGCTACCGCAAGGATGTTCCCAACGCTCAAGTTCACATTCTAGACGCCGGTCATTTCGCATTGGACACGGCTGCCGATGAGATCGCGGCCTTGGTCCAGGACTTCGTGGATTCCTCCCATGGTGAGGTACGGCGAGCTGGTTGATTTGTTGCGGAGAACGATAGCTACCGACCCTTGCGCGGACTGGGTTCGTCCCCAGTCCGCGCAAACATACGGTCGCCCAAGTCAGGCATCCAAAGCTTCGCTGAAAGAATCAGGTCTGCTCTAAGAACTGATTGCCTAGGCCGCCTCCGTCTGTGACTTGCCAGCCTTCCCACCCAGGAAGCTCAGCAATTCAGCGTTGACTTCTTCCGCGTGTGTCCACGGGATGCAGTGTGGACCGTCCTTCACGACCAGCACGCGCGCTCCTTTGATGAGCTTGGCGGTGCGCTGTCCCGAAGCCGCGATTGGAAGAATGCGGTCGGCATCTCCGTGCATCACGAGCGTAGGCACGTCGATGCGGGCGAGGTCCTTTCGGAAGTCCTCGTGCCAGGTTGCGACGCACGCCAGGCTCGCGGTGGCTGAAGCGGTGGCTGCCACGTTCCAGCTAGCCTGGACGGCTTGTTCGCTGACACGCTTACCCAGCAGCACGTCGGTGTTGTAGAAATTCTGAAAGAAGCCAGTGAAGAACGCGTAGCGGTCCGCAGCCACCGCTTTCTCGATGCCGGCAAATACGCTGCCATCCACGCCTTCGGGATTGTCGCCGGTCTTGAGCAGGTAGGGCGGCACGCCGGAGATAATCACGGCTTTGCTCACGCCCTTGGAGCCGTATTTTCCGATGTAGCGTGCCACCTCGCCTCCGCCCATCGAGAAGCCGACCAGGGTGAAATCACGCAGCTTAAGTTCGGTGACCAACTTGTGAAGGTCCTCTGCGAACGTGTCGTAGTTGTAGCCTGCGGTCGGCTGGCTGGACTTACCGAAACCTCGGCGGTCGTAGGTAATGACTCTGTAACCCGCTTCCAGGAGAACGGGTACTTGCTTCTCCCAGGAAGTGCCGCTCAATGGGTATCCGTGGATCAGAACAACAGGTTGGCCCGAACCATGGTCCTCGTAGTAAAGCTCGATGTTGCCTGAATTTTCTTTTCCGACTGTAACGTATGGCATTGCCTTTCTCCTTTTCTATTGCGATGAATAAGTTTGTGATGGTTAGATTCGTGACTGCGGTCGACTATTGGTTGATCCAATTTTCGATCAGGCTCCCTGTCGCGACCGCATTGACGACGCAGCTGAACTCGTCCCCATGGCGGGGCATCTCCGACACCACCCCATAACACTACGATGCGCCGACTCCCTGGGAGGGTGCAATTGGACGTTCGTATCGGTTCGCAAAAAATAACGCCGCGTGTTTCACGTAGCGACAACTCTTTCGAGCGAGAGGCGCCCGTCGAGCGGAGTGATACCAAGGTATTGATCGACACCATCGTCCAATAGATTTGTCTCCTCGCTTCTGGCTTAATCACAAGCGTGCATAACATCCGAATCGATAGGGAACGCTACGCCCATTCTTCCTAAGGAGAACTCATCATGATCCTCGACAAAGTGTTGTCCACCGCCAAAATCCGCACTGCGGGCAGCTGGAAGGACATTTTCATGAAGCATCCGCTGCTGAGACTCGTAATCGTCAACTTGCTGGCAGCACAGGCAATTCCAAGTACCGTCTGGGCCCAAGTGCAAGCGGCCCCTCCAATCTCTGGAGTTATTGGAAAAGTCCAGTCATTCACCGGCAGCGCACTCGACGTTCGGACACCTTCAGGCGTGGTCCACGTTGAGGTCAAGCAGCCGCTCACAACCTATAAGCAGATACCGTCGGATTTGAGTCACGTCACGGCCGCGTCCTATGTCGGGGTTGCGTCGACTGAGCAGGCCGGTGGAAGAGAAGTAGCGAAGCAGGTCATCATATTTCCGCCGGAACTGAGTGGAGCGGCAGAAGGTAGTGTTCTGACAGATCCGACGGGTGCAACTACTCACAGCAGAATGACCAATGGCTCCGTGTCCCGCCCTGCCGCGTCGCACTCACGCATGACGAACGGCACGGTACAAAAAGGCAGCGGCACCACTCTGGTGGTTCAGTATCAGGACGGCTCTAAGACGATCTCCGTGCCTGCAAATGTCCCCGTAACGGTTGTCGTACCTGCACAAGTCACTTTCGCTGATGGCGATGTCATCTATGCGGCAACCGAGAAGCGTCCGGACGGAACACTCGTAACGGACAAGATTTTCCAATTCGTTCCAGCCGGGTCGGGCGGCACCCAGTAAGGGTTCTGAGCAATGAGCCATTCAACACCTCCTGATTGTGAACCGAACTCTACGAGCACGTTGCCGGAACAGCCGGGCGTGCTCGTGGTCAGGAAACACCATTTTCTTGGTGCGCTGGAGTCACTGGCTGAATGTGCCGATCCTTCTTGGCCTCATTCTGAGTGGCATCTCTGTTTACTGGGCTTCGCCGCTCTATCAACACAAGCCAGATCCCGAACACTGGAAACACCGATGTGGCCGCGGACATCGGAATCTGGATATGCGCCATTTACCCGGAGAACATTAGTACAACAGCCCTCCCGACTGGATCTACAACCACATGAGCCTCGCGCCGGGCATGTTAGCCCTGGCCCTGCGTTTGCATTGGCTTTGCAGCGTGCCAAGGTGACGAAGCAAGTTTCGTATCACACCTTTCGGCACAATTTTGGGACGCTCTTGAACGCGAACGGAGAGAATCCCAAGGTCGTACAGGAACTGCTGCGCCATGCGAGTCTGAAAGTCACGACCGACGTTTACATGCAGGCAGTCGGTCCATAGAAGCGCGAGGCGCAGAACAATCTGGTAAAGCTGGTGCGGAAGGGCGCGGGTTTGGAGATCAAACCCGCCTAACTGGATCAAATTGGATCATGAAGAAAAACGGCGGGTTTGATGAAGTCGATTGTTTTGTTGGCGTCCCCGACAGGATTTGAACCCGTGTTACCGCCGTGAAAGTCGTCCTAGAGTTCGTAACTGATTGAAATTAAACGGTACGGATAGCCCTCTAGGGCACTTATCGGACTGTGGAGACGGGTTATCGGACTGTTAACGGACTGTGATGGCCAGGTGCCAAGGAGCCTGAAAATCATGGACCCGACTCTCGTTTCCCTGCTGGATTCGATCCCGCAGAAATCACCTCGCTCCAAACTCGAAACTCACCGCGAACTCATCCGCCAGCTTCGGCGGAAGGGCTGCACCTACCGCGACATCGTCCGCATTCTTCACGAGCGTGTAGGCCTCGACGTAGCAGTCAGCACGATTCACTCCTTCATCAAGGTTCGCGCCAAACACCGAAAGCAGGTGCAGTACGAACTGCCACCGCTCGAACCGGAATCGTCGTTGAACACGCGTTTGAGTCCCGACGACGTTGCATCGCGAATCACGGCGCTCAGAGCAAAACCAGTCGAGCAGAAAGGAAAACCCAAGCACTTTCACTTTGAGGAAAGCGAGCCGTTGAAACTCGTCAGCCAAGGAGGATCGCGATGAACGCCCAAACAAAGAACAAGCGAATCGTTTTCACGATGGGTGGCAAAGGCGGAGTTGGCAAGACCGGCCTGATGGTCGCCCTGGCCGAGTGGTTTGAAGCCCTGGAGATTCCGTTCACACTGCTCGACCTCGATACAGAAAACAAGGCACGGGGCTCGCTCAAGCACTTCTTCAACGGGTCAGTAGCCAAGGTGAATATTCACACGCCAGCCGGTCTCGACGCGTTCGTAGATCACCTCGAATCCGGCGCGGCGATCATCCTCGCCGACATGGGAGCCGGTTCGGGGCAAGTAGCGAGTGATTGGTTCGACGCGATGTATGACGATGTCTCGGCAACCGGCGCGCGTTTCACTGCTGTAGGTGTTGTCACACCAGACCCGGCAAGCGTTGAGAGTGTCCTTGCCTGGGCCAACCGACTGCAGGAACGGACGCAGTATCTGATTGTCCAGAATGCGACAAGTCCTCAGGCAGACTTTAGCTATTGGGACTCAGCTGAGCAGGCCATTCGTTTCCGCGAAGCGCTATCGCCGAGCGTGATTCGTATGGAATTTCGTTTGGCAGAACTGGAGAACCCAGCACGGCAACACGGAGTCCGGCTAGGTCAGGTTGCCACGAGGCAGAATGCCGTCAACGAATTGAAGCGCGCTTCGATCGTTATGCGCGCGGAAAGCTATCGACGGCGTCTGTTCTCGGAATTCGACCGGGCAAAGGAAATGTTCCTACCATGAGCCCCGATCAGGAACTCCTCAATTTGGCGGGCGCAGAGTCCGAGAGCAAAACACTGTTCGATGAACTGGCAGGACTGGTGCCCGCTGAACGGCAGGCAGAATACTACAGGATCATCGCTCACACACGTACACTCAGCCCAAACGACGAAATGCTCAGGGTATTGGAAGCAATGGGGATCCTCGCGTTGCTCACGCGAGAAGCGCCCGCAGAGATCGCTGTAGAACGCAAGTCTTTGCGGAAGATTCTAGAAAGTGCTGTGTCTCAGGCCAATGAAGTCGAGAAGCGAATGGCAAGATACACATCCCACCTCGATTCACGGATTGCGCAGTTGCCGAAGGAATTGGAAACAGGTTTGGACCCGCCACGCATAGCGAAGCTTCTGGGCGAGAGCCTGCGACAGTGCTTCCAGCAGTCCGGTCTGCCGGATACGGCCAAAGCGCTTGACCAGTCCTGTTCTGAAATGAACTCCGTGCAAACGCAACTCGTGAACGTGCTCCGGGAAGTAGCGCACCCTGACATCGGAGTGATTGCCAAGGTCCGAAGCGCCAATGAGTCGCTTTTCCGGAGCATGACGGCAAGAGCACAGCAGATCGACGATTTACTTGGTAGGCTGGAAAAACAGGTCTGGGCGATTTGGCTACCTGTAGTTGCCAGTGCTGCCCTCGCATTGGGCTTCTTCTTGGGTACTTGGTTTGCCAGCGAACGGCAACCAACACCGGAGACACCAAGCTCGGCCCAGTCACAACAGGGGCTGGCGTCTCCTGACGTGCCGGCCCAAGCCCTCCCGCAGCGAAGTGCGAAGCACCATTGAGGAGATCACATCGCCAGAGGTCTCAAAGGACGTTATGCCGAACACATGGTTCACAGCAGATTTTCATTTTGGACACAGCAACATAATCCGCTACTGCAGTCGCCCGTTTCGAAGCGTCGAGGAGATGGATCAGACGATCCTTGAACGTCTGAATGCTTCGGTAAAGCCGAATGACACTCTCTATTTCCTGGGAGATTTCTGCATCGGAAGCAAGGCGCGGGTGCTGGAGCACCGCAAGCACATTCGTTGCAGGAAGATCTTTGCGCTCGCCGGCAATCACGACAAAGAAGCTCGCAAGTTGACTGAAGAGTTTTCTTGGTTCAACAACCTTGCAGAAATCTCCATACATGGCCAACCGATCGTGCTCTGCCACTATGCCATGCGCGTCTGGAATCGGTCACATCACGGATCGTGGCATTTGTACGGGCATTCACATGGGCGACTAC
>Ga0210400_10001398_pt1 | contig 24055 bp, 26 predicted proteins | sample IncBWH26MmetaG_FD_155456 | JGI IMG/M metagenome (GOLD analysis project Ga0210400, IMG submission 155456) | Forest soil microbial communities from Barre Woods Harvard Forest LTER site, Petersham, Massachusetts, United States - Inc-BW-H-26-M | ecosystem: Environmental > Terrestrial > Soil >...
TAGCCGGCATCGGAGGCACGGGTAAATCAACACTGGCCTTCGATCTGATGGCGCGGACCAGTATCGGCGGCACCTGGCCGGATGGGACGCCCGCACCGATCGGCGACGTGCTGGTTTGGTCGGCTGAGGATGATTTTGAAGATACGATCCTGCCGCGCTTTTTGGCGGCGGGCGGGGATCAACACCGCCTCCTGCATATCGACGGGATAATTCAAGACGGGGAGAAGCGGGCTTTCGATCCCGCCTATGACATGCCCGGCTTGCTCGACGCAATGCAGGCGTTCCCCGAGCTTCGGCTGATGATGATTGACCCGCTGGTATCGGCCAGCGCCGGTGACAGCCATAAGAATGCCGAGACGCGCCGCGGCCTCCAACCTGTCGTTGACCTGGCGACGGAGCTGGGCGCCGCCGTACTCGGCATTACCCACTTCACGAAGAACACTCAGGGCAAAGATCCGCTCGAACGCGTAAACGGCACTTTGGCCTATGGCGCGCTGGCGCGCATCGTTCATGGCGCCGCCAAGAGTGAAGATGAGAACGGCCCGCGACGCTTCGTGCGCGTGAAATCAAACATTGGCCCACAGGGAGGCGGGTTCGAGTACCTGCTCCGGCAAGATCGGGTGCCAGGTTACGACTTCACTGCGCAGCGCGTGATATGGGGGCGCCAGCTTACCGGATCAGCCCGCGACCTGTTGGAGGAGCTTAACCCGCAGGGCCATAGCGAGCGGATCAAAGCAACCCTGTTCCTTGAAGAACAACTTAAGCCGGCCGGCAATGCCGGCGTACCCGTGAAGGCGCTCAAGGCCGCCGCTGAAGCACACAGCCTGTCATGGCGCACGCTCAACCGGGCGAAGGCCGAAGAATTGGCCGGCAAGATCACCACGAAGAAGACGACCGGCACGCAATTCGGCGACTGGTACTGGATCTGGAATGGCGACGCGGAAACCGCCGCCGATGGGCCAGTTGATTATGAGGGAGGCCGGAAGTGATGGCATCCTTGACCCCCCCTATCAAGGATGCCAACCCATTTTTCAGAAGTGAGGATTTCTGCGGGTTTCGGTCAAGATGCTGCACACAAAATTTGGCACTCTTGACTTCCTTGTCCTTATCCAAGGTGACAAGGATGCCAAGATTTTGTGTGCAACAAGCTGGCAGTCTTGCCCTACTCGAAGACCCTGAGACGGTCTGCACCGGCATCTGTACGGGCTACCGCCCGCCACTCAGCCAATTAACAAATTCGTCTGGTAGCACAGGTGAAGCGGCGCCGCGCTTCCGTCCGTCAATTCGATGGGCTCTACCTCACCATTCCACTAGGTCACCAATACTGACCTATATGGGGACGGCCGCCCGATGACCGATCAGGGCGCCCGCCTCGCCATCGAGCAATGCCTACACCGCACCGCGGCACTGATGGCCGGTTTCCCGCCAGACCTAGTCCTAGACCACATCGTCGTGCTGATTGAAGGGCTCCCACCATTGGCCCGTCTGCATCTGGTCGCGCGATTGGCGGCCCTACACAGCTTCACCCTCTCGCGCCTTAAACACTGAACCAAAGGAGAACCACGCCATGAGCATCGTCGAGAACGTCAGGAAGAAATTGGGCCGGCCCCCGATCCCCCGTGGTGACGCGACCACAGCAGCGAAGGTTCAAGAGAAGATTGACGCTGCTGCCGCCCGGCTCGGCGAGCTGGCATCGCAACATCCCGATCTCGCCCTGGCCGCGACGATGGAGGCACCCGGCGCCGATGAGGCACTGGCCGACCTTCAGGCGAAGATGGCCGAACAGGATAAGCTCATTTCGACCCTACAGAGCGCCTTGCAGGCCGCCGAGCGTGCCGACGCCGCATTGATCCAGCAACAGCGGGCTCACCTACACCGAGCCGCCGTGCTGGCCGTGAAGCGGCATTTGGAAAAGCGGGATGCGGCTGCGCAGACCTTTAGCGTAGCGATCGAGAACGCGGTTCAAGCCTATAGGGAAATGGTAGCCGCCGCGGACCATGCGATGCGCAGCGCCCAGCCGCTGATGCAGCAGAGCAGCCCATTTATCACCGGCGCGAGGCTTATTCCGCGGGAGCTGTATTCGGCTGCGGCGCAGGAGATGCGGCGCCTAAGTTCCCCTTGGCCGATCACACCCGAAAATTCTCAGTTTCCTATGTTCCCCTACGATCCCAGCGCAGCGGGATCAACTCTCGAAAACGTCGGCTCATTCCAACCCCTCGCGGATGATTTGAAGCGTCGCACTGAGGGGTTGCTCGGCGAGCTGACCGGCAAAGAGCCCAAGGCGAGCTGATGTCACCTCGCGTGAGCCATCTCCCTCTTAACGCGTTGCACGGTGCCACTGCCAACACCGTGTTCGGCGGCAATCTTCAACATGCCCCTGTCGCCGCTCGCCAGCGCCGTGCGGATGGATTGCTCGACCGTGCTTGCGATACGCGCGCGACCAAGGCGCTTGCCTTCGGCCTTGGCTCGCGCCAGCCCAGCCTTGACCCGCTGTTGGATCATGGCGCGCTCAAACTCCGCGAACGCACCCGTCACGTGAAACAGCAACTTCCCGGCCGGTGTAGTCGTGTCGATGTTCTGTTGATCGAGGTACAGGTCAACGCCCGTCGCTTCCAAATGCGCGATCGTATCAAGCAAGTCGCGCAACGATCGCCCCATGCGGTCGATGGCCCATGCCATTACCACGTCAAACTTGCGGCGGCTGGCGTCCTTCAGCAGCCGATCGTAGCTAGGCCGCTTGTCGCGCCCCGTGGCGCCGCTGATGCCTTGGTCGATGTATATGTCAACCACTTCCCAGCCGCGCCGCGCCGCCACTTCCCGCAGCGCCACAAGCTGGTTGTCGGTTGTCTGGTCATCGGTACTGACGCGCCCATAGATCGCGGCGCGCTTGCCCTTGCCACTGCTGGCCATAATGAGCCTCCCTCATTCAACTGCTGTCGAGCATGGCACAGCGTCTATGCAGATGACAACTGTTTTCTGCATGGTCGAAACCGTCACTCGGGAATGCCCGGTTTCTGCGGCTCTGCGCCCCTGCCAATCGCGGGGGTTATCTGCATAGGCTCCCAAGCGTACGGACGAAGATATCCGCAAGGATCTGTCGGGGCTGTAGTCGGGTCGGATACATCTTACCTTGGCCCCAACCGCGCCCGGCGCTGCCCGTTTGATGGCCTATTCGCCTCCGAGGGTATCGCACTAGCCCTCATCAGCTCCCGATGCTGTGCGGCCCTCCTTGGAGGGCAACCCTCCTTGCCTTCGGCCATGCCATCAGCGCCCAAGTCCCAACGCTCTGCCGGCAGTCGGGCAGGCATCAAGGGGGGTGTACCGGGGGCGGGGGTTGGGATGGTCATAGCCGGGTGTGTAGTACGTCTCCAAAATCTGCCGAGACGCCGTTTTGAAACTCGAAATTAACGAAGATTAACACCATGCCCCGCACCGGCCGCCCGCTAACGCCATCTGTCACTTTTGACGATGCTTCACTTGGTGAAGCAATGCGAGCGTTGCCGCCAGCGCAGCGCGCGTTTGTCTACTTCAAAGTCACGATGGGCCGGAACAACACCGATGCCGCACGCCTCGCCGGCTACAGCGAGAAGGGGGTGGATGTCACCGCGTCTCGATTGGCCCACGATCCGCGGGTACAGGCGGCTTTGATCGAGGAAAGTAAGAAGGTTCTGAAAAGCCAAGGTGCGAAGTCAATCCTCACCCTCGTAGAGATCAGAGACAACCCGCAAGCCGAGGACAAAGACCGAATTAAATGCGCGGTCGAGCTGATGAACCGGGGCGGCTTATCGGCTGTCAGCGAAAGTCACCTGACCGTCGAGCATCGGCTCAGTGAGAGTGAGCAGGACCGGAAAATCCTGCAACTCGCGGCCGAGCTGGGAATGTCGGAAACCGAAGCTAAGAAGCTTCTGATCGCGCCCAGCGAATTTCAAAAAAACAGCGAAGGCGTCTATTCGCTGCCCGAAGTCCCGGCGCCCGACCCGTCACCGCAGCAACAGCGAAACAACGAACGTCGCCGGCACCGCCGCAAAATGACACCCGCAGAGATCGAAGCGGACAAGGCCGCGATCCGCGCCGCGCAATCCGAGCGCCAGCGGCAGGAATATCAGGCGCATCAATCCGTCACCGATGCCGAGTTTGAGGAGATCGCCGACCCCCTCGCTGACTTGGCCGATGTTCTGTAACCCCGGAGAAAATCATGTCTGACAACACCACCCCTACACCGGCACCACCATCGCCGCCGTTGCTCGAGCGGCGCGGTGCTCAGCTTACCGAGGCTGAGCGAGTTGCGGGGCTCGATGCCCTGCGCCGGGCTGGCATGTCTGAAACGAGGATCAGCGGACAGGAGAAGCCCCCGGAAGCCAAACCGGAGCCCGGCACGGACCCGACGCGAAAGGCCGGTCCGCGGCTGGCCGAAGCCAATCAAATGGCCGATGCCCTCTTAGCCGCTGGCGTACCCGCAGACAAGATCAAGGAAGCGCTCCTCGCCGATGGATACAAGCCCCGCCAGATCCAAGACGACCGGCGATCGGAGGAGGAAAAAGAGTTTGATGCTACCGGGCTTGTTACACCGCCAGCCGATCCCAACGCCTACCCGATATCCTGGCCTTCCCATAACGGCGGCCTTCTACCCGACGATCCCGAGATTGCCGCGGCCTTGGGAAAAAACATCTTGGACGAAACGGGTATCCGGTTCGGCCTTCAGTCGGCGATACGGGATGGCCTGGCCAAAATGTCACTTCCGGCCGGGATTGGCGCTGGGGTTATCGAAGATGCCGCGAGTGACGCCGCGGTCTATTCCCGCTTGTCGGATGCCGCGAAAGCGGAATGGGATCGGGTACAGCTCCATCAGTTCAGCCAGGTGTTCCCGGACACTGATCGGGCTCGGCGCGATGTCGCCACCTTGCTGGAAGGATGGCAAGCGGAACGCCCGGCGCTGGTCAACGCACTTTTGTCTAAAGGCTGGTTTCGTAGTGCGCGCGTGCAAACGGCCCTCGCACTCCATGCCGCTCGCCTCGTGCGACGCGGGGCGATGATCGAGCAACGCAAATCTTGAGCACCTTAACCTCAACCCTCAGAACAGGAGAGACTTCACTATGAGCAGACAACACGAAGCGGTTTCGTTCTCGAATATCTCCGCGACCCCAACCGCGTTTAGTCTGGCCGGCGGCCAATATGGCTGTTCGGTCATTGCCACCTTCGGCGGAGGGTCGGTTAAACTACAGCGCCGCGGTCCCGATGGCAGCACTTTCCAATCGGTGTTGAGCGGGACGGACTTCACCGCGGCCGGCTACCAGACCGTCTATCTGCCTCCCGGCCTATACACCTTCACAATTGCGACGGCTTCGGCGGTCTACGCGGAAGTCAGCCGTATTCCCGGCGAGTAGGACCGATGGCAACTCGCATCAAATCCTACGCGGCGCCCCGCCCGCAACCGCGCCCTCGTAAGCCTAAGGTCATCGACCGGGCGGCGAGGGTCGATATGAACGCGGCCTTGGCTAGAGCCATTGCGCATGCGGACATCGGCCATCTTCCACAAGCCCAGCACCACGCCGCTGTTCTGGTGCGATTGCTCCGCGAACACGGCTTGCTTGGGGGCGGCTGATGTCCAATGACAACGCCGGGTTTCAGCGTCGGCAGAGAGAACTTGCTCGTCAGGAAAAGCGAGCCTTGAAGCAAGCCCGCAAGCAAGCCCGCCGCGCTATGAAGCGCGAGGCGCAGCTACCGGATCAGATGGCCCAGCAACCGCCGATGCTCGGTTCCGTGGCTCGCGTGTTGGGGGTGATCGATGGCCCGTAAGGATGACGTGCTTCGCTTGCTCGAGCAGCAGGTTAAAGCCAAGCGCGAGAACCGCCTTAAGTCGTTCCACCCGTACCCGAAACAGCGCGCGTTTATCGAGGCCGGCGCGGACCATCGGGAACGGCTTCTGTGCGCCGGAAATCAACTAGGAAAGAGCACTGTCGGCGCTTATGAGATGGCTTGCCATTTAACCGGGATCTATCCATCCGACTGGCCCGGCCGGCGCTTCGATCACCCCGTTCGGGCATGGGCAGCCGGCGAGAGTAGCGCCGCGACCCGCGACATCAGCCAGCGCGCCTTGGTTGGCTCGCCGGGCGATCCCGAGGCATGGGGAACCGGGATGATCCCAAAAGCGCTACTCGTTGGAAAATCGGCCTCGCACGGTGTGGCCGATGCGATAGACACGCTCCGCGTTCGGCATGCCTCCGGGGGTGTCAGCGAATGCACCTTCAAAAGCTACGAAATGACGCGCGAGAAATGGCAGGGCGCCAGCTTGGATCTCGTATGGCTCGATGAGGAGCCCGACGAAAGCATTTACATCGAGGCGCTGGCCCGCACCGCCGCCACGCGCGGTTCGATCTACCTGACTTTTACACCCCTCCGAGGGTATAGCGCCGTTGTAAGCCGGTTCCTGCGCGAAGCCAGCCCCGATCGCTGCTTTGTCAAATTTGGCATCAAAGATGCCGGCCATATCCCGGAGGAGGAGCGTGCCCGCGTCATCGCGTCCTATCCAGCGCACCAGCGCCAAGCGAGAACCGAGGGTGAGCCTTTGCTTGGCGCTGGCGCCGTATTTGAGACACCGGAAGTCAACCTGTACTTCCCGCCGGATCAGTACATCCCGGAGTACTGGCATAAGCTGTGGGGAATTGATTTTGGCGTGTCCCATCCTTTTGCTGCGGTGCTGATAGCCTACGATCGCGACGGCGATTGTGTTTACGTCCTAGAGGCGCTGCGCATGGTCGGGAAGCAGCCGATCCACCACGTCGCGGCGATGCGCAAGATCGCGCCCGAGGTCAAAGTCGCGTATCCGCACGATGGCCATATTCGCGAGAAGTCGTCCGGGACGCAGCTCATCAAGTTTTACAAGGATCAGGGGCTCCGCGTTCTCGGCTCGCACGCCACTTGGCCGGGCGGCAACAACAGTCTGGAAGCCGGTCTAATGGAAATCGAGGAGCGGGCATCGAGCGGCCGGCTTCGGGTCAAGCAAACGCTACACGACTGGTTCGAGGAGTACCGCATGTATCACCGCGACGAGAATGGCAACCCGGTCAAGATCATGGACGATCTCCTCGCTGCGACCCGATACGCGCTGATGATGAAGCGCCACGCGCGCCCCGGTGCAATCGGCGCTCCGCTGCGGCCATACGCGGCAGGTGAGCCCCTTCGGCGCCCGTACCGCGGTCCGCAGAAGTCGGCGACCGAGGCATTTTTTGACGTGTTCCACAGGAGGGGCTACCCATGAGCGAACCGATCACCGCGGAGCAGAGTAGCGACATCAACGGGCACGTCTGTTATCGCGCGCTTGGTAGGTCGGCGCCTACCCCTGCATTGCTCGCCGAACTCCTAGGCGTCCATGTTGACCGGCTCGCGTTGACCGTTGACCCCGAGCTGTGGGCGAAGGAACAGAAGCTCGCCCGGCGCCGGCCGCGCGGTCCTGTACGGAATGCCGAACGGGCTTGGGATTACATCTGGAACAGGCAGGAGGATTAGTCAGCCGCCGCTTTTGGGTACCCTGCCTCTTCCCACTTCTCGACATCATAGGCCAACCGCTCGAAACTGGCCGCCAGGCCTAGCAGCCGCCGGCGCACTTCCGGGTATCGCGTCTTGTCCGCCAACAGTTGGAGCGTTTCCGCTTGGCTTAAGTATGTTCCCGCTTTTGACCGTCCGTCGAACATGCTGAGCACCTAGGCGTTCTTCCCTGTCGCGGAACGACCGCGATCCGGCTGGGTTCCTAATCCAGGTTAAGAATTTGTTAACTGGTGCGCAACGGCTACACTGCGGCGGTAAGCACCTTCCCTTTGGGAGGCCGCACCCGCGTCACACCTCCTCGATCCGTAGGCTCGTCTTGGCTTCAAGGAGTATGCTGACCGCCTGCTGTGCCGCGTAGGTGGCCGCATGGTCGGGATGGGCGCGGCGCCATGCTTCAACGCCAGCGCGGTAGCAGTCGACGCTCGGTAAGCCGTCACTCTGAGCAGTCTCGAAAGCCGTCAGAACAGCCGCTGCGGCGTGATCTTTCGTCGGATCAGTTGCGCGATATTTTGCCATGCGACGGTCCCCCTCGCGGCAATCAACACCCATGACAAGCCTGGGTTTCAGCCGAGCGAACCATTATGGTTAATAATCGTTAACGTAGATAGCCGCGCCGTTTCCATCATCCTGGGGCGCGGGCTTACGATGCGGCTAAGGCCGGGCGAGCGTCCCTCCACCGTTCGCCTGGCCTTCATCCCTTTACATGGTACTGCATAGACGCCTGTACAGATGCCTCTACAGGATCATCGGGCACGCATCACTGTAGAGTAATCTGTACAGAAAAGTATACATCAGAGCGGTTTAAGAATTGTGTCGGAGATCTCCTGAATGCCAAGAATATCCACATTGATTAACCATCAATCTATATTGCCACATTTCTTCAGGGCTGCTCCTATCGCCGCGTCAGCTCCGATATCGCGAGCCAAAATAGGAGACCTAAATGTCGAACGTTAAAGATCGGCGCCGTTCCAAAGCGCCCCTAGAGGATGCGGACGTGGCGATGTTCCGGCGAGCCGTGGAAGCCCACGACGGGGGCGACTTGGACGAAGCCCGCAATTGCTTCGCCGCCGCTTGCCATGCGCGGTTCTCCGAGCACGTCGAGCGCTGCTGTTTCGAAGAAGCAACGACGGATCTGATTAAAACGTACGGGCTCCGCGGGCGCATTCTCCCCCTGGCTATGGCCCCCGAGAGCGGCGCAGCTCGGAAGTCTCGCAAACGTTCCGCCGCGTCATCGCCGAAGCGGACACCCCCACGCGTCAACGGGCCGTCTGGCCGGCTGAATGGTGCGCGAACCAACGGCGCGAGCCATCGTTAACGGCTGTTTGCCTTTATTGAGCATTCGATGTACGTTGCGGCTGCGGCGGAATGCCGCAGGCCAACAAAGTGGCCAGAATGCCAGGCGCCCCTTTTCCCCCAAGGGCCAAATGGCATCAAGGGAGCGTCCTTCCCCCAGGGCGCTCCCTTCATTTTGGGGAAGCGCCGGCAAGAACAAGTGACGCCCGCTGAAGGGTAATCGGTAAGACCGGCTCCGCAGTGGGGGATCGCCGCATAGGCGCACTCCTGCCAGCCGTCGCACGTATCCCCGGATCGCCCTCTACCATTGGGAGACATGACCGCGTCCCCCAACGCTATCTCCCTTTAGGAGAGCGATCCGGTGGCACCACGCTAGACTTCTATTGGCCTCGCTGCATTAACCAATTCTTCGCCATACGATGACGAAGATTTACGCGGCAGGCCAGTTCAGCAGTCCCTAAAACCTGCCGCATTAAGGGTCGAGAAAGCCGGGCTGGATATCCGCCGCTCACCAGCCCGGCTCTTTTCCTACCCGAGGCGCCGGTGCGGACTTAGCGGGCCATCTCTGGGTGCCGGATCTCGGCGGCCCCGTTTTCAATATCTTCGGCGATATCAAGGTATTCTTGGGCCATTTCCCGAAGCCTGTGTTTCGTCTCAAGGTCGGTCGGCTCCATCGCGAAGCGGCGCGCCCGTTTGGCTTGTTCCCGGTAGTAAGAGGGGTCATTCATAAAATGCTAAACACGGGCGGCGATCGTATGGTCCCTTGATTGCCTCAGGGTTGATGCCCGCGTTACCAGTGTACTTCCACGCACTTTCCGGTGAACACCTTTGGCTCAGACGAGCGCCATGACCGAAGTCGAACGCCTCGCGCACTACCGCAAGCTGTCGGCTCAATTCCGTCAATGGGCTGAGACTGAAGCCAACCAAGAGGCGCGCGCCGGCCTGCTGGACATGGCCCGGCAATACGAGCGGCTGGCGATTGATCTAAGCTCTAGGGGCGATGCCTCGGTGGCGAAGCGAGGCTAACGAGCGCTACCCGTTTGTCCCGGCGCGGAAGCCCATTCGCGAAACGCTCGCCAAGCTCGACCCGCAGCCGAAGCCCGCGCCGCCCGCGCCGAAGAAGCCATATGTGCCGAGCATGGTGCTCAACAAGGGCAAGCGCTGCCGCTAAGCGATCGCGCCCATCGAGCGGGTTAATCACTTCTTTATGTAAATTGCGGCTTAGTCCGCCGGTCATGAGTTGGTATGCGTTCGTCCCGCTTGTTGTCGTGCTCACCATCGGCGCAGCGATCCTGATCGCGATGTGGTTGGACCGGAAAGGTTGAAGCTATGCTCTACCGCTTCTGTTTTCTTGACGCACAGGATCGCCCGGGAGCCAGCGAGGAGATCGAAGTCAACTCGCTTATCGACGCCATCGCGCGGGCACACATGCTTTTGATACGGAGACCGCACCATGAAGTAGTGGAGGTGTGGCTCGGCAACAGGTGCGCCTATCGCGCGCGGCGGGAGCAGTCCGCGGCGTAGGGGCACGGGTGAATGTGAGCGTGCGGATATGCTGCGGATACCGGAGGGTATCGTAGTAAAAATGGCGGAATTGCTTGCTCATCGTTTGGGTCTACGTCAACGGCCTGATGGTGCATTTCTGTTCGATCACGGCGCCCTCGGAGATCGCTTTTACGGTTTCGCGCGAGATCATCAGCCCGCGCGCCAACCGTCTGTCCTTTGTCTTGCCGAACGCGATTTCGCCGAGCGAGCTGAACCTGGGCGACGACCTGCGCAAGCTGGGCCTCGCCTTCGTCAAGCTGAGTGCTTTGCAGATCTAGCGACCGGCGCCGTTGGAGCGGCGCCCGACCCCGCATCGGTAATTTTTAGAATTTGAGTTGTCTGAGGATCACATGGCGAGAACTTCGCAAGACCGCAGGAGACGAGGCGCCGCGCCGGAGGCCGTCATGGCATCGAAGGCAGCAGCGCTCTTCGTCGGCCCCGAACCGGTGTCCAATGGTCGCGATGAAGTTGCCGATGCCGGGATTTCGGACGCGGTCGCAGTAGAGGAGGCCGCGTTTGGCGAGGCGGCGGTACGGCAAGACATCGGCCAGGAAATCGGACTATCCGATATCGGCCAGACGGAACTCGCGTCGCCCCACCCGCTCCACGGCTTCATCGACGAGGTTCAGGCGACAGTCATCAAGGGCTGGGTGTGGGATCCGCAGACGCCGAGCGAACGGATCCGGCTCGAGCTGGTTGAAGGCGAAACTCAGCTGGCGATGGTGGTCGCCAGCGAAGACCGCCCGGGGCTGATCCTGTCCGGCATTGGCGACGGACAGCACGGCTTCAGCATCACCCTCGATCCCGAACTGCTGTCCGCCGGCACTCATACCATGTGTCTGCGCAGCGCGGATACCGGTGCCGAGGTGCCAGGCTCGCCGATCGTGTTCGAGCGCGCTGGGGAACCCGCCGACCTCGCCGATGCCGCGGCCGATCAACTGACACTACCGGAGATCGACCTGGCTGCGGCGGCCGAGCCGGCGGGTGTCCTGATCGAGGGTTCGCTGCGCAGCAATATCGATTATGCGGATTGGAGCGGCATCAAGGGATGGATCTGGGATCCGAGCGATCCGGACAGGGCAGTCGCCCTCGAGCTCCTGGACGGCGATAGCGTGCTGGCAACGGTGTGGGCGAACGAAAACCGGCCGGATTTGATCGAGGCGGGGATCGGCGATGGCCGGCACGGCTTCACGATTGGCTTCACCGAGACTCTGCTACCCTTCGCCCGGCACGTTCTGCACTTGCGGCCGGTTGGCTCGACGGTCGAGTTGCCCTCTTTTCCGATGGTGCTGACGCGCGACCAGGTCGGCTTCGATCCCAGCGCGATGCGCTTTCTGCTGGGCAATGTAACGGCCGAGACGGAGCGCGCTCAGGAGCCCGACGATCTGGCGCCGATGATCACCAACCTGGTCGAAATTCTCGATCATGCGTTGCTGCAATATTACGCCTTGGCGGCCGACAAAGCGGCGCTCGCCACGGCCGAGGTGCTGAGCCCGGCCGATTTGTCGCCGCAGGTGCAGACACTCGTCGAATCGATCCAGCGGAATTATCCGACGATCCACATCGAGGAGACCGACCGGCCAGTGGTGTCGATCGTTATCCCGGTCTACAACAAATTCGAATTGACGTACCAATGCGTCAAATCGATCCAGGAACAAGGTGCACAAGTTCCGTACGAGATCGTGATCGTCGACGACTGCTCGCGTGACGAGACGATTTTGGCGGGCTTCGCCTTCACCGGCGGCGTGCGGCTGGTGCGCAATGTCGCCAATCTGAGCTTCGTGCGCACCTGCAACCGCGGCTTCGAGGTGTCGCGCGGCGAGTACGTCGTGTTTCTGAACAACGATACCCAGGTGAAGCCGCGCTGGCTCGATGAGCTTTACGAGACGATGCGCCGCGACGAGAAGATCGGCATCGCGGGGTCGAAATTGCTGTACCCCGACGGCCGCTTGCAGGAATGCGGCGGCATCGTCTGGCGGATGGGCGACGGCTGGAACTGGGGGCGCGACCAGGACCCCAACGATCCGCGCTTCTGCTACATGCGCGATTCGGATTACGTGTCCGGCGCGGCGCTGATGATCAAGTCGAGCCTGTTCAAACAACTCGGCAAGTTCGACGAGTACTACGTTCCGCTGTATTACGAGGACACCGACCTGTGCTTCAAGGTCCGGAAGCTCGGCTACCGCACCGTGGTGCAGCCCGCCTCGGAGGTCATCCACTTCGAGGGGGCGAGCGCCGGCACCAGCGTCACCGGCACTGGCGTAAAGCGCTTCCAGGCGGTCAATCACCGCAAATTCTTCGATCGCTGGAAGGACACCCTCGCCGCGCACCGCTTCAATGGCGAAATGCCGGAACTGGAAGCCGAACGCGCCGTCCGCCAGCGCGCCCTGGTGATCGATGATTCGGTGCCGGAGCCGGACAAGGACGCCGGTTCCAACGCCGCCTTCCAGCACATCCTGACCTTGCAGCGCCTCGGCTATAAGGTGACGTTCATCCCCGGCGACAACATGGCCAAGCTCGATCCCTATACGGCCGACTTGCAGCGCCGCGGCGTCGAGTGCCTCTATCACCCCTACTACTTCTCGGTCGAGGACGTGTTCCGCAAGCGGCCGCTGCCGTTCGACCTGGTGTATTTGCACCGCTACTCGAACGCGTCGAAATATGGCGGCATGATCCGCCAGCACTTCCCGAAGGCGCGCATTCTCTACAGCGTCGCCGATCTTCACTTCCTGCGGCTGGAGCGCCAAGCCGAAATCGAGAACGATCCGGTATTGCGCCAGAAGGCCGAGCAGATGCGGCGGCTCGAACTCGGCGCGATGTTCTTCGTCGATTGCGTGATCGTGCATTCGGCCGCCGAGGCGGAGCTGCTCGCCAAGCTGGCGCCCGGCATCAATGTTCAGGTGATTCCCTGGACCGTGGAGCCGCGTGACATCGTCAAGTCCGACACGGAACATCCCGCGATCGCCTTCATCGGCGGCTATCGTCACGAGCCCAATATCGACGCCGCGAAATGGGCGGTGCAGAGCCTGATGCCCCCCTTGCGCAAAGAGGTGCCGGGCATCGAATTGCTGCTGGTCGGCAGCCACATGCCGGCAGAGATCGCCGCTCTCGCCGAAAAGGACGTCGTGCCGTTGGGCTACGTGCCCTCGCTCGACAACGTCTTCGATCGGGTGCGGCTGACGATCGCGCCGTTGCGCTACGGCGCCGGGCTCAAGGGCAAGGTCCTCGAAAGCTTCGCCGCCGGCATCCCGTGCGTGATGACGACGGTCGCCGCCGAAGGGCTCGATCTGCCGAAGGTCTTGCAGCCGCTCGTGGTCGATGGCCCGGACGAGATCGCCGCCCGGGTCGCGAAACTGTGTCGCGACGATCCCGAATATCGGCGTATCGTCGAGGCCGGCAAGGCTTATGTGAGCGCCAACTATTCGGCGCAGCGGATCGATGCCCTCCTCAAGCAGGCCTGCGCGCTCGGGACGTAACGCCACCATCGCGGCCGGTCGGCGCGCTGAGCGCCGACCGGCCGCCTTTCTCGATCGCGACGGCGTCCTCAATCATGACGAAGGTTACGTCGGGGCCGTCGAACGGTTCCGCTGGATCGACGGCGCGCGCGAGGCGGTCAGGCTGCTCAACGAGGCCGGCTTCCTGGTGTTTGTCGTGACCAACCAATCCGGCATCGCGCGCGGCCTCTACCGCGAGGAGGATGTCGTTGCGGTGCACGCACATATGATCGCCGAGCTCGCCATGGCCGGCGCCCATATCGACGATGTCCGCTACTGCCCCTATCACCCGAAGGGGATTGTGGCGGCCTATTGCCGGGTCAGCGACTGGCGCAAGCCGGCGCCCGGCATGATCCTCGATCTGATGCAGCAATGGCCGGTCGACCCGGACCGGAGCTTTCTGGTCGGCGACAAAGAAACCGACCTTGCCGCCGCGGCGGCCGCCGGCATCGCCGGCCACCTGTTCCCGGGCGGCAATCTCGCCACCTTCATCGCCCGCCTGCTCGAAACAGGCTGACGGCGCTTCGATCCGCTTATCGGTAGCGATGGAACAGACCCCGGATCAGGCTGGCGATCTCATAAAGGACACCCTTGAAGGCGCGGCGCAGCGAGGAGGCCGGCACGCCGGCAACTCCGGCGATTTCGAGACCGGCCCGGCGGAACACGCGCACCGCGCGCGGCAGATGCAGCCGGTCGCTGACCAAAAGGACACGGCTCTTGCCGGCCGCGTGCAACAGGCGGGCGGTATTGGCGGCGTTCTCGAAGGTGTTGCGCGATTCCGCGTCGACCAGCAACGCTGCCTCCGGCACCCCCGCTTCGCGCGCGAGATCGCGCATGACCGCCGCTTCGGCGACTGGGCCGGCGCCCCCACCCGACATCACGAGCAGCGGGGCGGTACCCTCACGATACAGCCCAACCCCGAGCGCGACCCGGCGGCGCATGCGCTCGCTCGGCCTGCCATCCGGGAAAAGCTGGCAGCCGAGCACGACGATCGCGTCGGCCCTCCCTCGGTTCAGATGTGCCCTCTCAGGCGCGGGCGCCGAGCGCCGCCAAGCGCTGCTGCGCATCCATCACGGTCGCCTGTGCCGAACTGGCCGGCGTCAGCTGGAAATCGAATTCGGTCGTGTAGAACGGCCCTGTGATACCGAGCCGCTCGGCTTCCCCCTCCGGCTCCTCGTGCCTGGCGAAATCGCAGATCAGCGAATCCTTGACCGCGAACACCGCATCGCTTTGCAGATAGGGATCGGTGCGGTCGAAGATGTGGGTCGTGACTGGCTCGTAGGCGTCGGCCGACACGACGAAATGGATATGCGCCGGCCGCCAGGGATGCCGCCCGGTCGCCTTCAGCATATGCCCGACCGGTCCGTCCGATGGGATCGGGTAGTTGACCGGCAACACGGTGCGGATCAGGTAGCGGCCCTCCGCGTCGCTGCGGAACCGGCCCCGCATGTGCAACCCGTCCAGATTCTGGTCTTGCGAATCGTAGAGCCCGTTCGACTGCGTCTGCCAGACATCGAGCAGCGCGTTCGCGATCGGCTTGCCGTCGAGGTCCAACACCCGGCCGCTGACCACGGCCGGCGTGCCGGTTTGGTCGCGATGCGCGATGTTGCCGCCCATCGGCATGTCGGGCGCGCCGAGCCGGTGGAACGGCCCGAACACCGTCGACTCGGTCGCGCCGTCCGGTTTCCGGTGGTCGAGCAGATCGACCACCATCGAGACCCCGAGCGTGTCGGAGAACAGGATGAATTCCTGCCGCTTGTCGCTGCACATCTTGCCGGCTTCGGTCAGGATCTCGATCGCCTGGAACCACTCGGCCTCGGTCAGCTGCACCTCCTTGACGAAGGCATGCAGGTGATTAATCAGGCTCAGCATGATCTGCCGCAGCCGCGGATCCGGCGTTGCCGAAAACCGCGCCAAAACCTCGGTGGTGATATCGTCTTCGGTCTTGTTGCGCTGTGCCCCGTTCTGTCCGTCCGGCATCTTCGACCTCCTTCGCCTCGATCTCGCGATCATTCCGCTGCGGCGGCCGCCGCCATCGGCGGCGCGAACCGCCGCTCCATGTCGCGGCGCACCCGCACCGCCTCGCTGTCCATTGCGGCGACATCGGACCAGCGCACGAGTTCGCCGGCCGGAACATCGCGCACCAGCTTGACCCCGTGCGCCAGCCCGATCGGCACCGCGCCTTCGGCGAGGCTGCACGCCGCCGGCACCAGCTTGCCCCACACCGTATAGCCGCCCTCGCCGTCGAGGCTCTCACCGCCGGCAAGGGCGCGCTTTGCCACCGCGACCACATCGCCGGTAAAGCCTCTGGTCTGCCCGGTCGGCTCGCGGCGCAACGCTGCCGACAACACCGAGATGCCGAGTTCGAGGCCGATCAGATGGTACGGCTTGTACATCGCGGCATACCAGCCGCTCGCATCGGTCTTCAGACCGTATTCCCGGAAGCAGATCCGCGCATATTCGTTCGGCGCCTTCAGCACGACATAGACGCCCCAGCGCAGATCGCGGAATACCGGCCGGCCATCGCGCTCCAGGCACGAGACGACCTCGACCATGCCGTCCTGCCGCAGCACCCCGCCGGCGTCTTTCCCGCGCAGCACATGCGGCAGATCGTCGACGCCGCAGGGCGGAAAGCCGAGCCCGTCTTCCGGCACCGCGAGGCCGGTGGCGTTAGCGATCGCCGCCATCTCGATCGCCGATTTGGTGCCGTCGAGAAACGAGTTGAACATCTGTGGGTTCATGCCGCCGGCGCGGGCCTCCTCGGGGGTCAGCCCGTAATGCGCCCACACCCCCTCCGGGGTCACCGCGTGATAGGCCGGCAGATATTTGGTGCCCTTGCCGGCGGCGACCACCTCGAAGCCGCAGGCGCGCGCCCAATCGACCAGTTCGCAGGTCAGCGCCGGCTGGTCGCCATAGGCCATCGAATAGACGACGCCCTTGGCGCGCGCCTCCTCGGCGAGCAGCGGGCCGGCGAGGACATCGGCCTCGACATTGACCATCACGATGTGCTTGCCAGCGGCGATCGCGGCGCTGGCATGCGCGATTCCGGCGGCCGGCGAGCCGGTCGCCTCGACCACCACCTCGACCTCGGGATCGCCGCAGGCTTCGGCGCCGGATGCGACAAAGCGGGTGGCCGCGATATGGGCGGCATCCCATCCGACCTTGCGGCAGGTGGCGCGCGCCCGCTCGGGATCGAGATCGGCGATGACCGCGATCTCCAGCCCCCGAGTCGTGGGCACCTGTGACAGGAACATCGAGCCGAATTTGCCAGCGCCGATCACCCCGACCCGCACCGGCCGACCCTTCTCTATGCGCTCCTGCAGCAGGCGATGGAGATTCATTCGATACCTGTCCCAACTCGGCCGTGTGGCCGCTTATGCGACCGATCATAGCCGAAACCGGTTGCCGTTGCAGGCGCGTGCGATTGCAGGCGGTGCAGAGCCCTCAACTCCCTCTCCGCCCCTAGGGGCGGAGAGGGCAGGGGTGAGGTGGGGGATTCCAGAGCGGTTGCCGAAATAGACCCACCTCACCCTCCCGCCTTCAGCGCGCGCCCCTCCCTCTCCCCCAAGGGCCCAAGGGCGGAGAGGGATGCGCTTCGGCCGCCGCCTTGGCCACGCCGCACAAGTCAGTATGCTGATGCGGTTCGAATGAGGGAGGGTGCGATGGCGGTGACGAGCGAGAATGGCCCCGGCGCGGTGATGGATCGGCGCGCCCGGGCGGTCGCGGAAACAATCGCGGCGATCCGCGGCATCGAAAGGGAGCTGGGGGTCACCCCGGCGGCGCTCGACAAAATCCGCGAGAGGCTGATCGCGCTTGCCACGCGCACCGAGATGTTCCCCGAGGCGAGCTTCCCGATCCCGGCCGGCGCGGTGGGCCGCGCCTACCGTCTCGCCGAGGATCCCGACCACCGCTTCGCGCTCTACGCCTCGGCTGGATCGCCGGGACGCGCCGCGCCGCCGCACAACCACACGACCTGGGCGGTCATCGCCGGGGTCTACGGCGAGGAGCACAACGTCTTCTACCGCCGCACCGACGACCGCTCGGTGGCGGGCGAGGGGACGCTCGAACGCACCCACGAGCAGACAATCGTCAGCGGCAATGCCTGCATGCTGATGCCCGACGATTTCCACACGATCGAGACGCGCGGGCCTCGCCCCGGCCTGCACCTCCACATGTATGGGATGAGCCTCGAGCATTTGCCCGGCCGCATCACCTTCGCCGCCGAGAGCGGCGGCCGGTACTTCGTCTACCCGCCGACCGCGGGCATCGCGACCCCGGTCGTCTCGCCCGAAGAGGTGCGCGCGATGCTGCAGGACGGCGGCGAGATGGCGCTCCTCGATGTCCGCGAGGAGGGCGTCTTCTCCGACCAGGGCCATCCGTTCTTCGCCAATTCGGTGCCGTTGTCGCGGCTCGAGTTGATGATCCGCGATCTGGTGCCGCGGGCGCTCGCCCGCATCGTCGTGTACGACGCTGGTGATGAAGGCCTCGCGGACCGCGCCGCCACGAAACTGGCGTTGATGGGCTACCGCAACCTCGCGGTGATGGGCGGCGGGGCACGCGGCTGGGCCGCCGCCGGGTATGAGCTGTTCACCGGCGTCAACGTGCCGAGCAAGGCGTTCGGCGAATTGGTCGAGCATCGCTGCGAGACGCCGCATATCGCCGCGGCCGAGCTGAAGCGGCGGCTCGATGCCGGCGAGGAGGTGCTGATCGTCGACAGCCGCCCGATCGGCGAATTCCGCAATATGAGCATCCCCGGCGCCTTCGACTGCCCGGGCGCCGAGCTGGTCTACCGGGTGCCCGACCGCGTGCCGTCGCCGGATACGCTCGTCGTCGTCAATTGCGCCGGCCGCACCCGCAGCATCATCGGCGCGCAGTCGCTGCGCAACGCCGGGCTGCCGAACCGGGTCATGGCGCTGGAAAACGGCACGATGGGCTGGGAGCTGGCCGGGCTCGAACTGGCGCGCGGCCGTGACGACGCATTGCCGACGCCCTCCCCCGATGGGCTGCGCCGAGCGCGGGCGCTCGCCGACAAAGTCGCCGAGCGCTTCGCGATCCGGCGGATCGACGATGCGACGCTGGCCCGCTTCGCCGCCGAGGCCGAGCAGCGCACGCTCTATCTGTTCGACGTGCGCAGCCCCGATGAATACATCGCTGGACACCTGGCCGGCGCTCGTTCGGCACCGGGCGGTCAACTGGTGCAGGCGACCGACGTCTACATGGCGACCCGCAACGCTCGCATCGTGCTTATTGATGATGACGGCGTGCGCGCGGTGATGACCGGTTCCTGGCTCGTTCAGATGGGTTGTCCGGACGTCTATGTGCTGGAGCGCGGGCTCGCGGGCCGGCCGCTCGTGCCAGGGATGCCGAAGCCGGTCTTTCCCGAGGTCGATGCGGTGGTGGTCGCGACCCTCTCGCCGGCCGAATTGCAGGCGCTGATCGACAGGGGCGAGGCTGTTGTCGTCGATTTGGCGCCGAGCATCGCCTACGAGGCCGGCCACATCCCCGGCGCCTGGTTCGCGGTGCGCGCACGGCTCCCCGCCAGCCTCGACCGCGTGCCGAAGCAGCACGTCCTGGTCCTGACCTCGCCGGACGCGGCGCTCGCCCGCCTTGCCGCGGCCGAACTCGGCGACGGCGCCTTCCCCGAAACCCGGGTGCTCGAAGGCGGCACCTCGGCGTGGAAGGCTGCCGGCCTGCCGCTCGCGACCGGCCGCGAGACGATGGCTGACACGCCCGACGATTGCTGGCGCCGGCCCTACGACCCCTATGCCGGCGAGGGCGCGCGCGAGCGTTATCTGAAATGGGAGGTCGAGCTGATTCGCCAGATCGAGCGCGAGGGTGATATCGGCTTCCGCGTGTCGGCCTGAATTTTGCCAGGGATCGTCTAGCGTTCTGGCCGCGTCATTATGCCGCTTCGTTTGCCCGCTCTTCGCCATGTTTCGTCGTTACGAGGCTCGCGCCCGCCTGCCCGGCTGTCCCGGGCGAGGTTCGCGGCCCGTTGGTATTTTGGGGATTTGCGCATGCCCGACAGCCTGTTGCCGGCAGGTTTTTGGGGAGAACCGGATCGGCGGCCGCCCCTCGCCGAGCGTTTTTTGCCGCCGCCGGAATTTGTCTGGGGCCATTTCACGGCGGCGGATGGCGCGATGCTGCGCTGGGGCCACCTGCCGGTCAGGGACGCCCGCGCCGAATGCGTGATGGTCGGCGGTTTCGGCGAATTCATCGAAAAGCAGATGGAGACGGTGCGCGATCTCGCGCGCCGCGGCATCGCGGTATGGTGCCTCGACTGGCGCGGCCAGGGCGGCTCGATGCGCCCGCGTCATCTGCCGACCCGCCCGCGCGCCCGCAAATTCGACCGCGACGCGCGCGATCTGGCCGATTTCGCTGCCGCGAAGCTGACCGGCAAGAAGCCGCGTGTGTTGATCGCCCATTCGATGGGCGGCGCGATCGGCCTGTTATGCCTGCGCCGTCATCCGCGGCTGTTCGATGCCGCGATCCTGTCCTCACCAATGGTCGGGCTGCGCACCGGCAGACTACCGCCGAGCCTCCTGCGCGTAATCACTCGTCCGGCGCGGGTTGCTGGGCTTGGCGTCTGCTTCATCCCCGGCGCCGGCAAATGGCGGCCCGACCGCCTTCCGACACCGGAACGCAGCCGCGTTTCGACCGATGCCGAGCGCTGCCGGTTGCGCCACGCCTGGTTTTCGGTCGATCCGGGTTTGCGGCTCGACGAGGCGACCTATGGCTGGGTCGACAGCGCGCTCGGGCTGGTAGCGCGGATCAAGAAGCCGGAGTTTCTCGCCGTCATCCGAACCCCGATCCTGATGGCGAACCCGGGGCGCGAGATGGTCGTCTCGCCGGCGGCGCAGCGCCGCGCCGCCCGCCTGCTGCCTGATTGCACGCTGGTCGAACTGCCCAACTCGAAGCACGACCCGTTCCTCGAACATGACTCGGTGCGGGCCTATTGGTTCTTTTGCATCGACCGGTTCATCGCCGAACGCCTCGTCAAGACCGCACATTGAACCGGCGCCGTCTGCGCCCTCTTCTCGCCGCCGCAATTGTCGCCCTGATCGCCCCGTTGCCGCTGAGCGCAGCCGATCCTCGTCTGACCGTCGATCCGAACACGCCGCCTTGGGATGCCATCGCCAAGGTGCAGACCAACATCGGCGGCCGTTGCACCGGCGCGCTGATCGCGCCGGCGGTGGTGTTGACCGCGGCGCATTGCCTCTACAATCGCCGCAGCGGGGCCTTGCTGCAGCCGGTGTCGCTGCATGTCCTCTTCGGCTATCAGCGCGGAACCTATCGCTGGCACCGGCTGGTCGTTGGCATGACCGTCGGCGCCGGCTTCGACGGCGGCAAGCTGCAGCCGCAGCGCGCCGATTGGGCACGGCTCGAACTGGCCGAGGCGATCCCCGCGAGCGTGTCGCCGTTGCGGGTGAGCAAGGAAGCGCCGATGCCGGGAACGGCGCTCGCGCTCCCCGGCTACAACCAGGACCGGGCGGAGCTCCTGCTCGCCGCTGCCGAGTGCCATGTGATCGGGGCCGCGCGGTCGCCCGATGGCGGCGCGTTTTTCACCCACGATTGCGCCGGTACGCGCGGCACCAGCGGCGCGCCATTGTTGGCGCGGCGCGGCGACAATTGGGAAGTCGTCGGCATCAACATCGCGGCCGGCCGGGACGCCAATTTGGCACTGCTGGCGGCCGCTACGGGCGGCTGAGCGTCACCTCGGCCGGCGCGATCCGTTTCAGTTGCGTGGCGCGTGCTTCGACAGGATGCGCTGCAGCGTGCGGCGGTGCATCTTGAGGCGCCGCGCGGTTTCCGACACGTTGCGGTCGCACAATTCGAAGATCCGCTGAATGTGCTCCCAGCGCACCCGGTCGGCCGACATCGGGTCTTCGGGCGGCGGCGGTGCCTCGCCCTCCTGGGCCAACAGCGCGCGCTCGACCGCATCGGCATCGGCCGGCTTCGGCAGATAGTCGAGCGCTCCCGCCTTCACCGCCGCGACCGCGGTGGCGATGTTGCCGTAGCCGGTCAGCACGACGATGCGGGCTCCCGGACGGGCCATCCGCAAGGCGCCGACCACGTCGAGTCCGCTGCCATCGCCGAGCCGCAGATCGACGACGGCAAAGGCCGGCGGTTGCGCGGTCGCGGCGGCGACGCCGTTGGCGACGCTGTCGGCGGTCGCGACGACAAAGCCGCGCCGCTCCATCGCTCGCGCCAGCCGCTGGCAAAGCGGCGCGTCGTCATCGACAACGAGCAGCGTGCGGTCGGATTCGGCGAGGCCGCGCAATGGAGCGGCCTCGATGATCTCTGGACCCGGGGGACGGGTCTGGTCGGTGGTATTCATCGAAATGGGCTCTCTTTCCTGGAGCAGCCTAGGCGCCTGCGGCATTTTCGGCTGCGGCATTCGAACGCGCTTCCGTCTCCAGATTGGCACGGATCCAGGAAATGACAACATGCGCGCCGCCTTCGACGAGATTGTCGAAGGTCAGCTCGGCGCCGCTGCGCTCCAACAGGCTCTGCGCGATGAAGATGCCGAGTCCCATATGGCTCGACTCGCCGGCGCGGGTCGACAGGTAGGGCTCGCCGAGACGGCCGAGCAGATGAGCCTGGAAGCCCGGCCCATCGTCGGCGACCTCGACGGTAACATTCGTCGCGTCCCAGAAGATCGTCACGCTGACTTCACGCCGGGCGAACTGCACCGCGTTCTGGATCAGATTGTTCAGTCCATGCATGATTTCCGGGCTGCGCCGAACCAGCGGCTCAGCCTCTGCCGGCCCGCCGGTGGTCGCGAAGATCAGGCGTACGCGCGGGTCGTGATGTAGTTCGCCGGCCGCCTCGACCAGCGCCGAGATCGGCAGTCGCTCATAGGGTGAGCCGCTGTCTTCGGCGGGTTGCTGTGTCAGCTCGGCGAGGATTCGCCGGCAACGGTCGCTTTGCGACAGCAGCAGTGCTGCGTCTTCGGCATGCGGCGAGTCGGTCGGCAGCTCGCGCGCTAATTCCTTGGCGACGACCGCAATCGTCGCCAGCGGGCTGCCGAGTTCATGCGCCGCCGCGGCGGCCAGCGCGCCGACCGCCGACACCCGCTGCTCGCGGGCGAGGGCCAGCTGGGTCGCCGCCACCGCGTCGCGCAGACGCCGGGCCTCGGCCGCGACGCTCCAGGTATAGGCGCCGATGAAGGCGGTCGCGACGACCAGCGCGGTCCAGATTCCGAGCACCAGCTCAGGCGGGAACACCGGCGGCTCGTTGCGCCACGGCAGTTGCACATGCCAGAACGCCAACACTGTGATGATCGCTACCGCGAAGATCGCCAGCGCGATGACCGGCGGCCGCGACAGGATCGTCGCCGCCACCGTGACCGGCGCCAGGATCAGGATCGCGAAAGGGTTCTGCAATCCGCCGGTCAGGTACAGCAGGAGTCCGAGCTGCAACAAATCGTAGCCTAGAAAATAGGCAGCCTGCCGCTCGCCGAGCCGGGTCGCGGCCCGGTGATGGAACGCGAAGAACAGGTTGAGCGCGGCCGAGCAGGCGACGACCCCGAAGGCGGGCAGGAGAGGCAGCCGGAATTCGAGAATGAAATGCACCACCAGCAACGCCAGCGCCTGTCCGACGACCGCGACCCAGCGGATCAGCACCAGCCGCCGCAGGCTGATCCGGTCGAACGCAGCGCGCGGCTCCGGCGCTGCGATCGGGCTGGCTGCAGTCAATGCCATCATCTCCACCCATGCGTCGCCCCGGCGAAGGCCGGGACCCATCCGTCGGTTGACCCTGCTGTTGCAGGCACGGGACCCGCCCTTTGCCCGAATGACACTGATGAGACTGAAATTGCTGACGCGAACAATAGCCGACCGCAACAACATTGCTGCGGTGCGCCCGCTTCGCTGGCCGCCTGCCCAATCTTCCGCCATATAGGGCCGATGTCCGAGCCCGTCATCCTTGTCGAGAATCTGGTCAAGCGCTACGGCGCGACGCCGGCCGTGGACGGCATCAGCTTCGCCGTCGAGCGCGGCGTCACGACCGCTCTGCTCGGCGGCAACGGCGCCGGCAAGACCACGACCCTATCGATCCTCTTGGGCCTGTTGCTGCCGACCTCCGGCTCGGTGCGCATCTTCAACGAGGACGTACTGCGCCATCGCTACCGCGTGCTGCCGCGGATGAATTTTTCGTCGCCCTATGTCGATCTGCCG
>Ga0210400_10001399_pt1 | contig 24043 bp, 16 predicted proteins | sample IncBWH26MmetaG_FD_155456 | JGI IMG/M metagenome (GOLD analysis project Ga0210400, IMG submission 155456) | Forest soil microbial communities from Barre Woods Harvard Forest LTER site, Petersham, Massachusetts, United States - Inc-BW-H-26-M | ecosystem: Environmental > Terrestrial > Soil >...
AGCGCTGGCAGATTGGCCCACGAAGGGGTGCCCCGCGAACCCGGAAGGGTGGCTGCTGACCGTGGCGCGGCGAAAGGTGATCGACATGCACCGAGGACGGCGTCGCCATGAGATTGCAGCCGAGCAGTTGCGCGTCCTTGCAGAAGGGCTGGACGCTGCCGCGGCCGATGCGGGCATCCCCGACCAGCGTCTTGCGCTGATGTTCGCCTGCGCGCATCCGGCTATCGAGGCCGGCATTCGCGCGCCGTTGATCCTGCAGGTGGTGCTGGGGCTGGATGCGAAACGAATCGCTTCGGCGTTCCTCACATCTCCGGAGGCCATGGGTAAGCGGCTTGTCCGCGCCAAGGACAAAATCCGGCAGGCCGGGATCCCATTCAGCATCCCCGAGCGCGAGGAACTTCCCGGCCGGCTCGACTCCATACTCGACGCCATTTATGCCGCCTTCGCAGAAGGTTGGATTGATGCCGCGGGAACCGATATGGCCCGCCGCGATCTCGCGGAGGAAGCTATATTCGTATGCCAATTGGTGACCGAGTTACTCCCCACCGAGCCGGAGGGACTGGGTCTGCTTGCCCTCATGCTTCACGCGGAAGCCCGCCGCCACGCTCGGCGCAATTTGGGTCGCGAGTACGTGCCTCTTGCCGAGCAGGATACGGCGCTGTGGGATTCGCAAATGATCGCCGAGGCCGAAGCATTGCTGAGACGTGCCAGCAACCTGGGCTCCATAGGCCGCTATCAGTTGGAAGGCGCGTTGCAGTCGGCGCACGTTTATCGCTGCCGCACCGGTCACGCCAACTGGGCGGAGGTAGTTCAATTATACGACGCGCTGCTGACGCTTTCCGGCTCACCGGTGGTCGCAATCAATCGCGCCCTGGCGATCGCGGAAATGCACGGCGCCAGCGCTGCTCTCGACGCCCTGCAAGAAGTTGCCGCAGATCAGCGGCTCGCCGAATACCAACCATACTGGGCGGCACGAGCGGAGCTGCTCGCCAAGACTGGTGCGCACGGCGAAGCTCGTCAGGCGTACGAAATCGCAATTGGTCTCGAGCGCGACTCCTCCGTCCGCAGCTTCCTCCAGCAGCGTCAGTCGGCGTTGCCGTCTTGACCTCTTCGTCGGCCAGTACGCCGCGGCGGTCCCCCCAGGTGAATCGAACCTCAGTTTACCGTTTGTGTGAGTACCGCAGAGGTACTACTGAGATAGGTTATACTACCTCCGTACATCGCGGTAATCGAGTAGGTCCCCCTCGGCAGCGCCAAAGTGGTCGCGGTTGCCTTCCCACCGCTGAGCGTCGCCGTAAATGTTACCGAGGTGATGCCCTGCTTAGCCGTCAGTTTCACGGTTCCCGTTGGGGTGCCCGAAGTGGACGACTTCACGGTCACCGTGAAGGTCACCGAGCTGCCGAAAGTAGAAGGGTTCAACGAAGAGGTCAGCAATGTCGAAGTGGCTGCCGGATTCACCATCTGAGTCACTACCGGGGAAGTGCTCGCCTGGAACGTCGGACTCCCGGAATAGATGGCGGTGATCGAGTGGGTGCCCAGTGCCAATGTAGAAGTGGCAAGAGTCGCTTTCCCGCTGCTCAGAACGCCTGTGCCCAGCGTGGTCGCGCCGTCCTTAAACGTCACCGTCCCTGTGGGAGTTCCCGATGTAGAGGACTTCACCGTGGCTGTAAACGTTACGGACTGCCCGAAGGCAGAAGGATTCACCGAAGAAGCCACCGAGGTCGAAGTGGCCATCTCCACGGTCTGTGTCCATGCCGGGGAAGTGCTCGCCAAGAACGTCGCACTCCCGGAATAGATGGCGGTGATCGAGTGGGTGCCCAGTGCCAATGTAGAAGTGGCAAGAGTCGCTTTCCCGCTGCTCAGAACGCCTGTGCCCAGCGTGGTAGCACCGTCCTTAAACGTCACCGTCCCCGTGGGAGTTCCCGATGTAGAGGACTTCACCGTGGCTGTAAACGTTACGGACTGCCCGAAGGCAGAAGGATTCACCGAAGAAGCCACCGAGGTCGAAGTGGCCGCCTTATTGACCGTCTGTGTCAGAACAGCGGAAGTGCTCGTGTTGTAGTCAATGCTCACATCGTACGTGGCTGTGATGGAGTGAGCGCCTACCGCCAAAGCAGACGTCGTAAACGTCGCCACGCCGCTGATGCTGAGGGCGCCGCTACCCAGAGTCGTTAAGCCATCCTTGAACGTAACCGTGCCCGTGGGCGTACCGGCACCCGGGGCGACCGCAGTCACAGTAGCAGTGAACTTCACCGCCTCGCCAAAAACCGATGGATCAACGGAAGAAGTCAGCGTCGTCTTGGTCGGCGCTTTGTTCACGGTTTGCGACAGCACCGCTGATGTGCTCGCAAGAAAAGCCGCGTCGCCGTTGTATGTGGCCGTGATAGCGTGAGCGCCTACCCCCAAGGTTGAGGTGCTCAACGTCGCCTTGCCTAAGGCAACCGGGCCCGTCCCCAGTACCAGCGCTCCTGCCCGAAACGTCACCATTCCCGTCGCCGTACTTGGCGTCACCGTCGCGGTGAACTTCACCGCTTCTCCAAAAACCGATGGGTTCACGGAAGACGCCACGCTTGTCGTCGTTGTCTTGTCGACGGCCTGCGTCAGGGCTCCGCCGCTACCGTTGAAATTGCCATCTCCTCCGTACGTTGCGGTGATCGAGTGACTCCCCAGCGCCAGCGTCGATGTCGTAAGCGCAGCCTTTCCAGCACTAAGCGCTACGCTGCCCAACAGTGTGGCGCCATCCTTGAAAGTGACTGTTCCTGAAGGCGTACCGCTCCCAGGCGGAGCTGCGGAAACCGCGGCAGTAAACGTGACTGCCGTGCCTACTGCTGAGGGATTTTTCGATGAGCTCAGGATGGTGACGCTCGCATCCTTGTTCACCGTCTGAACCATAAACTTAAAGCTAGGGGTAAAATTCGCGTCGCCACTGTACTGCGCTTCGATCGAATGATTTCCTACCGCGGCCGCGGCTGAGAACGCTAGCGTGGCTACTCCTCCGATAACCGGGCTTGTGCCGATGGGAAGGTAGATGCAGAAAGGATGACCGAAGCAGTCCTTGAACGTTACGGTGCCGGTCGCCGAGCCCGTCGTCCCAGAGGTAACCGTCGCCGTGAGGGTTACCGACTGCCCGAAGACAGACGGATTCGGCGAAGAAACTAACGCGCTTGAAGTGTTTGCTTTAACCGCATTGCCCGTGATGCCGACCGTCGCAGTCCCGGAGGGGGTATTGGATGGAATGTTGAGGGTTGCGTTTCCTGGGCCTACGCTGTGTGGGTTAAATCTGACGGCAACCACACAAGAGTTACCCACCTGGATGGTTTGTAAACTGCAACCGTCAAATGCGACGAAAAAATCAGCATCGCCCGAAATGAAGATACCTCCAAGATTGAGCGTTGCATTTCCGTTGTTCGTAATGAATTCGTCCATCGAACCACTGATGGTAAACACCGTTTGATTACCAAATGGGATGGGGTTGTTCGACAAGGAGAGGGACGGAGCAGGAACGCAGGCATTGTCGGCGTTGGACCAATAAGGAGCGACAAACGTTCCGTTCGCCAATTGCATGGGAGGGACCCCCTTGTCCAGGCAAATGTCGGCGGCCTCACCGTGCAGCAGGATGTTGGGAATGCCGCCGGCCGTGGTGTTGTCAACCCAACCCGCGAGGACGACGGGATCCGTGGATGCCTCAATGATCTCGTGGGTCGCTGGATAGGTGACGCCATCGAGCAGGCCCGGCAAACTATTATTCTGCTGAACCTGCGTGGCGCACTGTACCGGAACCATCGTGTAGACGAAGCTCTGCGGCAATAGAAACGGAGTAAAGATCGTGCCCGCCCACACTGTCGTCGCACCAAAAAAATGATAAGCAATATAGTCTACACAACTAATTTTAACCAAATCGTTAATCTGCGTCCCGGTCGGTACATAGACGGCATAGACCGTATTGTTATCCGGCACGGGAACCCCGCCTACCGTACCTGTAAATGGGATCGGCGACGGAGCCGTCATGCACTGCATCCAGGCACTAATTGCGACAAAATCCGTAATCCCACCGATAATCGGCGAAGGGCACAAGATGTTGGGCCCGTTCGAACCTGTAAAGGTTGCGGCGCCAACGCCGTACTGACTGGCCGAGTTAAGGTAGGCGCTGGTCGCCAGGTTGCCGGTGAACCCATCGATGTTGGCCATACTGATTGCTCCAGGGTTGTCGGCATCCCAATTAGAATCCATGTACACGTTATGGATTTCTGGGTTTTTCAAGACCGCCCCGCCGTTGTAGTCGAGGAGATTGGGCGCGGGACCGTTAGGGCTCACTGAGGCTGACGGCGGAGGAGAACTTATTTCATTGTGAAGGTTGTTGATCAGGACGATTGCATCTGCCTTTGTGGTTGAAGCGCCACTGGGACCAGGCTTGGTCCAAGAGAGAGCGTCGCACGTCACACTCACTGTGTTTCTGGGTCCGGAAAAGAAGGAGTTGTTCTCGAGTGTGCAGGCGACGGCCATCGCGGCCGTCGTTGGGGAGGAGACCTTTATCTTCGCAGTCGATCCGGTCAATGTCGCTGTGCCCGTAACTGGCACCGCGATCGGCGCGATGTTGTAAAAAAACATGGAGCCACGGCAATTTCCGAGGCTCGTGGAAGAAGGGGCCGTGCACGAGATCCAAAATCCAAATTCTTCGGGACCGGAACATCTTGTATTCTTGCAGGAGAAGGAACTTGGTTCCTTGGTTGCACTAAAGACAATCCGCGGGGAATCAATCGGACTTGCGGCCGCCCCGGCTTCATACGCACGCGCTGGGGATTGCGCCTGAACAGACGGCGGACCGAAGAGTGTGCCAAGCGCCAACAACGTGGCGCCAAACAGCATTTTCCAAGATGCGGCGAGTAGCCAGCGGTCTTGAAACCAAGAAATCCTGCGAGGCTGGGTCATAGGGATCCTCCTCAAAACTCTTGCTACCCTATAAATCGTAAAAAGAAGGCAAATTGGCTCATGCAGCAAGAAGATTTCTTTGGGCGGGTCGCCCGGACATAAAGCCCGAAGACGACGAGGGGGGTATACAATCCCCTTCCCCCTCACAGATCACGGGGAACGGTTCACGGAACGCCGGGGAGGTTTTAGGAGCGCCAGCGGAGCGTTACGGGTCCCGGCATGGGATGGACCATTGGCTTGCCCGTCTGCCGGGACTCCAGCAAGTTGCTCTTCAGCGCGAAGTACCACTTCGCCGGGCGATCCGCGTCGTCAATCAGCATCAAACGCGGGTTGTGTTTCAGGCCCTCAGCCTGCCGGATCATGGTTTGCTGGTCTTGCTTCAGAAACATTTTCCCGAACATGCGGAAGATCGGTACTGGCAAGAAAAACAGATTCCAGGCCGCGACAAAATCGATCCGGCACAGATCCCGGCGCACCGGTGTCACTGTCGCACGACTCGAAAACCACAGCTTGCCGCTGTGGATTTCCTCAAGCCGTTGGTTCGGGAGCACAAAATCAATCGTCGTCGTCACGTCTTCACCGGTCATTTTCTTGAGCAACTGGTACGGCGCGCTGTTCGAGCTGGGCGAATGTTTGCTCATCCGGAAGCCGTTGGGGATCGGCTCAAACTGTTTTTCTTTTTCGTGGATGCTGTGCCGCCCGCGCCACCACCACGATTGATGTACAAACGGCCCGTGCGCCGGGTCCATAAGCCCGATGATGCCGTGATCGATGTGCGAAGGCAGTTTGCAGGAGAGGTGCGTGATCTTGTATTTCTTGCTGAACACGGGCAACGCCGGCGCCGGCGAAATTTCTTCCGCCGTTGGCTTTCCCGGCGGGGTTGAGACCACCTTGCGGTCGCCAGAGCTCATGTACACCCAAACGTAGCCGTCGCGCTCTTCGCAGGGAAAATGTCCGGCAAAAATCCGGTCTACTTTCAGTTTGTCCTGGCTCGTCAGCGAAGGAATTTCGACGCACTGTCCCGTGCACGCTTCAAAACGCCACCCGTGATAGCTGCACTCAACCGTCTTTCCATCGAACTCTCCGTAGGAAAGGGGAATCCCGCGATGCGGGCAGGAATCGCGCATCGCGAACGCTTTACCGTCTGAAGTCCGCCCCAGAACCAGCGGCACCTCGAGCAGCGTTGCGGTCGCGAGTTTTTCTCCCCTGATTTCCGTGCTCCGCAGCGCCGGATACCAGAAATCCCACAAAAAACCAGCGTCTACTTCTGGCGAGGACGAGGATTCTCCCGGTGTTGCTTGAATGCCTTGCAGGATTGCGCGGGCGGTTTCGCTCATGGTTTCGTCCGAATCGTAGTACACATCGCAGCGTGGGGCAATGAGACAAGAGAAAATGCGACGGACATTCGGGCCAGCCACCCATTTGCGTGATTTTGCAAACGGCGCTATTCTTGGTGCAGAGCTTATCGATGTACGCCGCGTTCTATTAGCTGACTGTCCCGCCGCTCCCACGCCGGAGCGCGATCCTGATTTTCGCCAATCGCGAGTCACCAATCACCAGTCACGATATTTTCTATGAGGTTTTCCCATGGCCGGATTAACGCTATCTGAAAAATTAGATCAACTCGGCACGCGCTACGACGAATTGACGCAGCAGCTTTCGACGTCGGAGGTGGCCTCGGATTCCGCGCGCTTCCAGAAGATTGCCAAGCAGCACGCCGAGCTGGAAGAAATCGTCGCCAAGCACCGCGAGTTCAAGCAAGTTGAAAAAGATCTTGCCGGCGCGCGCCAGATGTTTGTCGAGGCCGATGACCCGGAAATGAAACAGATGGCGCATGAGGAAGAAAAGCAGCTCGCGGCGCGCAAGGAAACGGTTGAGCGCGAGCTAAAACTCCTGCTTCTTCCCAAAGATCCCAATGACGAGAAGAGCGTCATCCTGGAAATCCGTGCCGGTACGGGCGGAGACGAGGCCGCGCTCTTCGCCGGCGAACTTTTTCGCATGTATTCGCGTTATGCGGAAACACTGGGCTGGAAAGTCGAAGTGCTCGAAAGCTCGCCTTCCTCGCTCGGAGGTCTCAAGGAAATTGTGGCCGCTATTCAAGGTCACAAAGTGTACTCGAAGCTGAAATACGAAAGCGGCGTGCACCGTGTCCAGCGCGTGCCTGCAACCGAGCAGCAGGGCCGCATTCATACTTCCGCGGCCACGGTCGCAGTTCTTCCCGAAGCCGATGAAATCGACATCAAGATCGAAGCCAAGGATTTGCGCGTCGACACGTTCTGCTCCTCAGGTCCCGGCGGCCAATCCGTGAACACCACCTACTCCGCTGTCCGCATTACGCACATCCCGAGCGGCCTGGTGGTTTCGCAACAGGACGAAAAATCGCAGATCAAGAATCGCGCCAAGGCCATGCGCGTTTTGCGCGCGCGCCTCTACGAACTCGAGCTGGAAAAACAGCAAGCAGCGATTGGCGCCGAGCGCCGCGGACAGATTAAATCGGGCGACCGCTCGGAAAAAATCCGCACGTACAACTTTCCGCAGAACCGCGTCACCGATCACCGCATTGGCCTGACACTTCACCAGCTCACAGACGTGGTGGATGGGAAGCTCGCCCCGCTCGTCGACGGCCTTGTTTCCCACTACGAAGCCGAGCGCCTCGAGCAGGAGCTTGCGGAAGCATAGGGCGTTCTCTACAGGACCGAGATTCCGCTCTCTCAAACTAATGGGGGATGAAAAGCAAAAATGCCCGTCCCGCGGGAAACGCACTCCATGGATGTTCGCACGGCGCTAAAGAGCAGTGTTGGGCAATTACGTGATGCGCATGTGCCTTCCTTCACGCTTGCGGCGGAAATCCTTCTGCTTCACGCGCTCGAGCGCGACCGCACGTGGCTCTATGCGCATCCGGAAGAGTGTGTTCCGGACGCGATTGCGGAGCGCTTCCAGGCTTTGATCGCGCGCCGCGCCACCGGCGAGCCCACGCAGTATCTGACGGGAAAGCAGGAATTCTGGGGGTTGGAATTCGAAGTTACTCCGGACGTGCTGATTCCACGCCCGGAAACCGAGCACGTCATCGAAGTAGCGCTAGACCGCCTGGCGTTACGCGAAGTTCGTGCCGGACGCGCGCAGATGACCTTGGGAGAGGAACTCCTGATCGCAGATATTGGAACAGGCTCGGGCTGCCTGGCCATCGCGCTCGCCAAGGAATTGCCTGGAGCCATGGTCTACGCAACAGATATTTCCCCGAGCGCTCTTGTGGTCGCACGCCGAAATGCGGTGCGTCTTGCCGTCGCCGAGCGAATTCAGTTCGTAGAGTGCCACTTGCTGGAAGGCCTTGAGTCATCAGTCACAAGTCATCAGTTAGCTCGAATGGATCTGATCGTCAGCAATCCGCCTTACGTCGGCCGCCGCGAAAGCGAAACTCTTCCCATCGAAGTCCGAAGACACGAGCCCGAAGGCGCGCTTTACGGCGGCGAAGAAGGTTATGAACTTTATGCGGACCTCATTTCGCAGGCTGCCCGAAATCTGAAGCCTGGCGGGATTCTGGTTCTTGAGCTTGGCCACAACAGTTTGCCAGCCGTTCGTCCGCTGCTCGATGCGCCCACTTGGGCAAACGTCGGTGTGACGAATGATCTCGCTGGCATTCCACGTGTAATCGCCGCGGAACGCTCAGGAGCCCAGCTGTAGCTCGGGCCTCGGGCCGGAGTCCTTTCTGGTTTTGCGCCTTTTTTTGCTTGCGACTCCATTGTCGCAGCTCAAAACAGGGCGTACCCTACGCACATGCCGGACCTAGCGCGATTTCGAGCGAAACACGGCCCACTCGAGGAACAGTCACCATTCGCGCAATCGTCCATCCTTCATGTGGACATGGACGCGTTCTTCGTTTCGGTGGAATTGCTGGAAAGGCCGGAACTGCGCGGAAAGCCTGTGGTCGTGGGCGGCCGGCCCGACCAGCGCGGTGTGGTGTCGGCGGCGAGTTACGAAGCCCGCAAGTACGGAATTCATTCCGCGATGCCGCTGCGGACTGCGGGACGTCTTTGCCCGCATGCTATTTTTCTCGATTGCCGCCACACGCTGTACTCGGAATGGAGCGACCGCGTCGCCACGGTTCTCGCGAAATTCTCTCCCGTCGTCGAAATGGTTTCGATTGACGAGGCGTATCTCGATCTTGCTGGAACGGAGCGGTTGCACGGCCCGCCGTTGGCCGCCGCCGATAAACTCCTTCGCGCGATCACGGGCACGACCGGGCTTCCCTGCTCCGGGGGCTTGGCGGCGACGCGCCTTGTCGCGAAAGTCGCTTCCGACCAGGCCAAGCCCCAGGGTCTAGTGTGGGTCGCGCCGGGCCAGGAGGCGCAGTTTCTCGCCCCGCTCCCCGTGCGAAAAATCCCCGGCATTGGCGCAGTCACCGAGCGCGCCTTGCGCGCGCTGAACATCGAAACCGTGGAGCAACTAGCAGCCGTCCCCCGAGAGAAACTCGAAACAATTTTCGGGCAGTGGGGCACTGCGCTACATCGCAAAGCCCGCGGCGGCGATTCTTACGAATTCGTGATCGACGCCGAACCGAAATCGATCTCGCACAATCACACTTTCGGCGAAGATACCGATGAGACTGGCGCGCTAGACGCAATGCTGAGTCATCTTTCGCAAAAAGCCTGCAAGCGCCTGCGCGAAGCCGGCCTCACCGCGCGGACTCTGACGCTGACGATCCGTTACGCTGGTTTCGACACACACACGCGCTCGAAGACACTCTCAGAACCTGCTCGACTGGACGCCGATATCTTCGCCGTCTTTCATGATCTCTTCCGCCAGCATCGCGATCACCACCGGAAGATTCGCCTTCTCGGTGTCAGCTTGAGCGGCCTCATGCATGAGGCGGAGCAACTCGATCTGCTTGAAGCGGAGCGACGCGGGAAACTCGAAAAACTTACGAGCGCGGCCGACCGCCTGCGCGACCGCTTCGGGTTCGGCTCCGTGCAATTCGGCGGATCACTCCACCCTGATGGGTCTAAGGAAGACCGCGAAGACTCTTGATACCGCTCTTTTGTTCCGATCGCTTCGAGCATCAAGACTTGTTTGAATAGCTTATACTTTCATGCGATGAGTGCTCCCTCACAACCTGCTGTCTCCGGAGCGCGTGTGCGCTCTGGCGGGCGTCTCCGCAATTTCTGGCAGCGCGTCAGCGAAGGCCGGCAGGTCGCCGATCTCTGGACGCAATTTGCCGCCGACACCCGGGCCAGCTACGGCTTTTATGGGCAGGACGTTGACTGGGAAGCAATTCAAAGGCTTCCTCGTTGGCGGCGACCGCTGCATCTCGCCAGGCAATTCTTCTGGGCGTTGCTGTTGAAGATGACCCCGGCGCGGCGAATACTGCTGCTGATTGCGCTCGTGCTGATGTTCGACGCCAAATATCAATTTATCGCCGTGGTTGTTTTTCTTCTGCTGCTGTCGCTGGAACTAGCCGACAAGGTCACGATGAAGCGCGACTTCGAAATTGCCCGAGAGATTCAATCCTGGCTTGTCCCTTCAAAGGCTCCCAAGGTTCCCGGCGCGGACATCGCCTTTTCGACGCGTCCACAGAACTCCGTCGCCGGCGATTATTACGATGCATTTTATCCGCTTCCGGAGGCGGGACCCGACGGAAAACTCATGGTGGTCATCGCGGACGTGGCCGGAAAAAGCATTCCTGCCGCTTTGCTCATGGCAACCTTGCAAGCGAGCCTTCGCACCATCGCCGGGGAAGGCGCGCCACCTTCCGAACTTATTGTTCGACTGAATCGCTACGCTTGCGCGCATAGCCTGGACGGGCGGCGCTTCACGACTGCGGTCCTGGCGGAGTACGATCCACCCTCGCGCCGCCTAACGTACGTGAACGCGGGCCACAACGCTCCGATTCTGCGCCGAGCGAACGCCACATTGGAAAGACTGGACATTGGAGGACTTCCGCTAGGGATCGAGCCAGACGTCGCGTATGAAACAGCGACAGTCGAACTCCGGCCTGGAGACGCGCTAATCTTCTACACAGATGGCGTTGTGGAAGCATTCAACGACACAGGCCAGGAGTTCGGCGAGGGCCGTTGGCTGGAAGCTATCCGGGGATTGCCTGCTTATAGCGCGGAGGCAACATTGGAATACCTGATGAAGTTCGTCGACGATTACGTTGGCGCCACACGCCAGTCCGACGACATCACTTGTCTGGTTTTTCGCGCAACGTAGTCTGCGTCAACTCTGCTTACAACACTTCCTTTCCCTTCGCTGCCGGGAGTGTCGCATAATCAGCGGGTGACGCCCCGCGAGCTCGCCAATTCAATTTGCGACACGCTTCAACGCAACGGCCACCAGGCGCTGCTCGTGGGAGGCTGCGTGCGCGATTTGCTCATGGGCCACGAGGCCGCGGATTACGATGTCACGACTGACGCGACCCCCGAGCGTGTACTGTCACTCTTTCCCGAAGGCGTCGGCGTGGGCGCGCAGTTCGGTGTTGTGCTTGTTCCTCGCGACGGCCTTAAGGTTGAAGTCGCAACGTTTCGCTCTGACGTCGGCTATTCCGACGGGCGTCACCCGGACCGCGTCGTTTACTCGGCCACGCCGCAACAGGATGTCCAGCGCCGCGACTTCACCATCAACGGGCTCCTCATGCGCCACGATAACGGCGAAGTGCTGGACTTTGTCGGCGGCCAAGCTGATTTGAGGGCTGGAATTCTTCGTGCAATCGGCGAACCCAGCCGGCGCTTTGCCGAAGACAAGCTGCGCCTGTTACGCGGCGTACGTTTTGCCGCACGCTTCGGCTTCCCAATCGAGCCTGCGACGCTTGCGGCGATTCGCCGCCACGCCAGCGAGATCGGTCAGATTTCCGCCGAACGAGTCCGTGACGAATTGACCAAGCTGCTTACCGAGGGAGCGGCGCGCCGGGGTTTCGAGCTTCTCGAAGATACCGGGCTCTTGCGGCTATTGCTCCCGGAAATTGCCGCCATGAAAGGAGTCGAACAGCCGCCGCAGTTTCATCCCGAGGGCGACGTGTGGATTCACACGCGGATCATGCTCGAGCAACTTCCCGCTCGCTCGGCTGCCACGCTCGCGTGGGGAGTTCTGCTGCACGATGTGGGCAAACCTCCGACATTCAAATCCGCGGAAGAGACAGGCGATCGCATTCGCTTCGATGGCCACGTCGAAGTCGGCGTGCGCATGGCGGAAGAAATTTGCCGGCGGCTGAAATTCTCAAACGAAGACGCGGAAGAGATTATCGCGCTGGTCGCGAATCATATGCGGTTTAAGGATGTCGAGCAGATGCGCGCGTCAACGTTAAAGCGCTTTGTACGCCTGCCGCGCTTTGATGAGCACCTCGAACTGCACCGGCTGGATTGCCTATCGAGTCATCGGAAACTGGAATCGTACGGCTTCGTGCAACGATTCCTGGCCGAAACGCCCCCCCAGCTGGTGGAACCTCCGCGATTGATTACAGGCAACGACCTGCAAGAGATGGGTTATATTCCAGGTCCTCGGTACACGGAGATCCTGCGCTCCGTGGAGGACGCCCAACTGGAAGGCAGGTTAGACTCGAAGGAAGGTGCGCTCGAATATGTCCGGAGCCAGTTTCCACAAGGCAATAAATGAGTTGGGGAAACTACGCATTCTGCCGATAGGGCAAGTGTGTGCAGAATGGGGATCAAAAGACTGGAACTCTTGTATACTGCTGAAAATAAATAGATTAAGCGAGAGATTTGTTTTGGGGAGTAGAGAGTGTTAGGATATGAGTGCAGTTGACTAATATTTTATGCTGAAAGAGCTCTCATTAAAATGCACCTTTTTCCCTGTTTGCGCATCCAACTTGTTTATGCGGGGGAGAAATCTCCCCACGCTCGAGTTTAGGGGATACCATGGCTGAAAAGAAACCGAAGCTTCCAGAAGTCTTACCCATACTACCGGTCAGGGACACTGTGCTGTTCCCAGGTGCGGTTCTGCCACTCACCGTGGGCCGCGATAGTTCGCTGGCGCTCGTGAACTCACTCGAAGGCGAGGAGAAGCTCCTGGGGGTAGCTGCCCAGCTTGACCCGCGTGTGGAAGATCCTTCGGCGGCCGACCTGCACAAGGTCGGTACGCTGGCCAAAGTGCACAAAACGGTGAAGATGCCCAACGGCAACGTGGTCATCTTTCTCGAAGGGATATTTCGCATCCGCTTGATAGAGCTGATCGGGTTGAAGCCGTTCCTGCGCGCTCAGGTGGAGCAGGAAGTGGAAATTGTTGGCGAATTTGATGCCGAGCTACAGGCGTTGCAGCGCAACGCCCAAGATCTCTTCCGCGACGTGGTCAGCCATTCGCCACAGCTTTCGGACGATTTGCAATCCGTGGCCATGAACATCGATGACCCGGGCAGGCTGGCGGACTTCATTGCCGGCACCTTGCCGTCTCTTTCGACGCTGCTGCGCCAGGAACTGATCGAGACCGCCAACGTTCGCAAGCGGCTGGAAATGCTGATTCGCGAGCTATCCAAAGAGCTGGAAGTCCTGGAGCTGCGCTCGAAGATTCACGAACAGGTGCAGGAACAGGTCAGCCAAAATCAGCGCGAATATCTGCTTCGCGAACAGATGAAAGCGATTCAGAAGGAACTGGGCGAGTCAGATGATTCGACGCAGGAAATCGACGAGCTCCGCAAGAAGGTCGACGAAGCGGGCATGTCGGCGGAAGCGAAAAAGGAGTGCGACCGCGAACTGAAGCGGCTCGCCAAAATGACGCCGGCCTCCGCTGAATACATGGTTTCGCGGACGTATCTCGAGTGGATGACTTCCTTGCCCTGGTCGAAATCGTCCGGTGTTAGCGAAATCGACATCACCAAGGGCCGTCAGATTCTTGACGAAGATCACTACGACCTGCAGAAGGTGAAAGAGCGCATTCTCGACTATCTCGCGGTGAAAAAACTGCAGCCTGGGATGAAGGGGCCGATCCTGTGCTTCGTTGGACCTCCGGGCGTGGGCAAAACTTCGCTGGGAAAATCGATCGCCCGAGCGCTCGGCCGCAAATTTGTGCGCATCGCCCTTGGCGGCATGCACGATGAAGCGGAAATCCGCGGCCACCGCCGCACCTACATCGGCGCTCTCCCGGGCCAGATCATTCAGGGCCTGAAGCGCGCCGAGACCAACGATCCAGTCTGCATGCTGGACGAGGTCGACAAGCTCGGGCGCGATTTCCGCGGCGATCCGTCCTCGGCATTGATGGAGGTACTGGATCCGGAACAGAACTCCTCTTTCCGCGATCATTATCTCGATGTCCCGTTCGATCTATCGAAAGTTCTTTTCATCGCCACGGCCAACTGGATGGATCCCATCCCCGAACCACTACGCGACCGCATGGAGGTCATCGAGCTGCCTGGATATACGGGCGACGAAAAGCTGCACATCGCTCACAAATACCTGATTCCCAAGCAAGCCGGGGAACACGGCTTAAAGGTGGGCGAGCAGCTGGAATTCACCGACGATGCGATTCAGGAAATCATTCACAGCTTCACGCGTGAAGCGGGCGTGCGCAATTTGGAACGTGAAATCGCCACGATTACGCGAAAGCAGGCGCGGCGTCTCGCCGAAGGCCGGACGGAAAAAATGGTGGTGACGCCGGCAGTTGTTCGCGAATATCTGGGCGTGCCGAAATTCCGAACCGAAAAGGAAGTCGAGGAGCGCGTGAAAAAGCCCGGCGTGGCAATCGGGCTTGTGTGGACTCCCGTGGGCGGGGACATCGTGTTCATCGAAGCCAGCAGGATGCGCGGGGGCAAGCAGTTCACCATGACCGGGCACCTCGGCGAAGTGATGCAGGAATCGATGACCGCGGCGCTCACGTGGGTTCGCGCCAATGGCGAACGCTACGGCATCGACCCGGACTTCTTCCGCAAAGCCGACATTCACATTCACGTGCCGTCGGGGGCGGTCCCGAAGGACGGGCCTTCCGCGGGCGCGGCGATGGTGACGTCGCTGGTGAGCTTGCTCAGCGGGCGGCCAGTGCGCGACCGGCTGGCCATGACGGGCGAAATGACACTATCCGGCATCGTGCTGCCCATCGGCGGGGTGAAGGAAAAGGTCCTCGGCGCAAAGCGCGCGGGAATCCGAGAGGTCCTGCTGCCTGCGGATAATGAACCCAACGCAGTAGCGGATCTTCCGCCGGAGATTCTCGGCGACATGAAGATTACCTACGTGCGCACGCTCGATGAAGTGCTGGAGCACGCCCTCTCCAGGGAGGTCGTCGCGCCGCCAGTCGTGCCGCAGCCCGAACCGAAGCCGAAGCGCGTTGGCCCGGATGTGCCGCGCGCGGTCCACTAAAAGCGCCGGAGTGATCCGACCGTGGTCGCTCAATGGCGAACCACGAAACTAAAAGGTGAACAAGGCCCGTCAAGCTAGGCGGGCCTTTTTCTTTTTGTGCAAGGTCCCACGGCGCAAAAGGAAGTCCTGCTACCATGTTCGGGTGGCCATCGAACGGGCAAGGCAACCTGCAAAAATTGACCCCGCCGAGTTGGCGCTCCGACTGGTGGAATCGCTGCAGCGCGAACGAATCATTCCGCGCTTCGTAGATTCCTACGTCGTCGAGAATGGACGCCAGGCGCTCCAGGTTCATGCCGCGCTCTATCGCGATCTTCTAGCTTTACTCCAGCGCGAGGCCCTTCTCGCTGTGAGCGCGCGGGCACTGGAACTCGTCTTCATGGAACTTCCGCCAGAGGGAAAGCGGAAAACCAAACCTGTAGCGCGCAGGGATGCCGCCGGTTTTCGACGTAAATTTCTCGCCGCGCTGACACGCCAGCAAAAATGGAATGCAGGCGACGCCCTCGACTTCCAGTCAGATTTACGCCGCTACGAGGAACTTCTCGCGCGCACGGCTTCTTCGCGCCGAAGCCGCAAGCCTTTTGAAGCGGCAAATCATCCCTTCGTGGATCGCAGCGCGTTCGTGCTGGACTCTTCATTCCTGGAAAAAGCGCGAGTGGCCGCCAGCCGCGCGCTCAAAGAACTGGAAGATCTCGCTTCACAAACCGCCGCACCCTCATTGCGTTAAACGAAGCTCTCTCCCTATCGCGACGTTCCAAAATCAGAAGACTCGGACCGTTATTCCAGTACATCAGTCGAAAAAATCGGCTGGCCGGCAAGCGCAGCACGAAAACCATAAATGGCCAAGGCGGCGATGATTACAGCCCCTGTCAGCCCCGAAGTTGCGTACCAGCGCGACAGATGTGAAGTGAGGGGAAACACGATAAGAACGTTTTGGACGACCAAGCCAACAATCAGCACGAGCAATCCAAAGCGCTTCAGGACGAGCAGAATAGATAGCCAAAGAACCGCGGAAAAAAGGAAAGTGGAAATCGGATAGTCTCCACCGGTGTTTGTGCCAGCGCCGACAAGCACAATTATTATCGCGGCGATCCAATCCTTCTTGATCGCTAGCCGCAATAGGAAGAGAAAGAGGAAAATCAGCAGCGAGTAAAGAACAAACACGAGAACGCAGAGCAAAAGGAAACCGAGAGCCGCACGAACACCCAGGAGGGTGCCGGCATCGAGGGAGCCGGGCTGGGGCGGCAGCTTTCCAAAGAGCGGCAAGAAAACGTTGTCAGAGCCTTCGAAGAGTGTGAGGGCAACGCCATAGGCGACACCCATCAAAAGATCCCGGCCGACGAGAGGATCACGCCATTGTCCCGTCAGCAGCCTGCTCCAAGAGATCAAAGTGTGCGGATCCCTGCGGCGTACGAAAGGCTCGAGGGCGAGATACAACACGGTCGTTAGGGACGTCACTAGCAACCCCCAACTCAACGCAATAATAATCACGTAGAACTCGTTGAGCGTCGCGCCGTGATGGGCGCTCAGTAGCCACATTCCGAGGTACGTCAACAAAACAAAAGTGCCAAGCCGCAGCGCTCCCCGCGTATCCCCGCGGTTCAGCCGCATATTGCGGCGCATGACAAAAACGCTGCTGAGCATTAAGGCCACGAAGATCGTGACAAGGGCCGCCGTCGAGAGCTTCTCATGAGGCGTGCGTTTTGCGGGCTCCAAACGACTAGGCTGAGTCCATGGATAAATCACGTCGAAATAGATGGGCGTTCCGCGATACGCGGCAGCCTCGAGCCGCTCGGGAATACCGGCGTGGCCCGGCAGGGTGCCAGCCCAAGCAGCCCGCGAATCGCCCCAAGCGAGCGGCATCCACTCCGGCTCGACGACGTGGTAGGCGGACACATCCCGACCTGCCACTAACAATAAAGAAGACCAATTAACCGAACGAGTGCTACTCGCCGGTGCATCCTTTTGGAGTGGAACTGCCTCAAGGTGCAGAAGGCGTCCCTGCATGTCGAGTATGACAAACACCATTCCGCTGACATTCAAAGGAGGATCAAATGTCGTTACTTGACCCGCGCCGCCAGAAGAAAAGAATCTCTGGGGGCGCAACTCCCGTGGGCTTTGCCTGTACCAGAATGTGATGGATGCCGGACGATCGCTTGCCAGTACGTTCCAGCGGCCGGGCGTCTTGTCATGCTCCTGGATGTAACTGATGTAGTCGTTTTGCACCTCAAACGAATAGGCCTCGTCGGCGGGTGCTTCGGTGTATCCGACTTGCCGAATGATTTCCCGCGCGCGCGTCGCCAATACTTCGGGTGGGTTTTCCAAGGGAACCCGGTTGTGCAACGCGTAGCGATCGGCCGCGAACAGGAATGCGGTCAATCCAACGGCTACGGCAGCGAGAAGGACCACCGCGACGCGCGGCCGCATCCCTTGCGTCTCGCCTGCCGCGGCGACCATTTCGGGCGATGGCGTTTCACCGGCCGCAAGGGCCGCGGCCAACGGGTCGCCCCCCGGCAATGCCGCCGCAACTTGCAGTGCAGAGGCCGGCCGCTGCGCTGGGTCTCTCTCGAGACACCGCAAGATCACCCGTTCGAGAAGTGGGTCCAAATCGCGAACCAGTGTGGAAGGATTTGTGATTGTGCTTTCTTCCCTGAGCCTCATCAACTCCGGCAACGTTTTTGCGTCGAAGGCTCTTTTCCCAGTGAGGATTTCGTACAGCACGAGTCCCAGCGAATAAATGTCGCTCCTCGCCGTGACTTCCCGCCCCGCGAGCTGCTCGGGCGCCATGTAAGCCGGAGTGCCGGCGCGGATTTCCGAGTCCTTGATGGCGGCGGCAATCCCCGCCAATCCAAAGTCGGTGATGCGAATTTTGCCGGCGCCATCGAGCATCACGTTCGCGGGTTTCAGGTCGCGGTGAATGACACCGCGTTCATGCGCGGCTTGCAAGCCGGCGCAAATCTGTCGCGCGATTTCAGTAGCCTTGTCGGGGGAGAGCCGGCCTATTCGACGAACGACGGAGGCGAGATCCTCGCCGTCGACGTATTCCATCGTCAAGAAGAGAGCGCCGTTTGCCTCACCGATGTCGAAGACGCGGCAAACGTTTGGGTGCGACACCTGCCGGGCCGTCCGCACTTCGGCATGAAATCGAGCAAGCGCGGCGGAGTCTTGCGAGAGAGATTCCGGCAGGAACTTGATAGCGACAACCTGACCGAGCCTGAGATCTTCCGCGCGATACACTTCACCCATGCCGCCTCGGCCCACCATCGCTACCACGCGATATCGATCGGCGATGATCTGGCCGGCTGCAAATCTCCCGCCTCCGATGGGGTCGGAACTCGTCAGAGGATTTCTGGACGAACTTGGCCTTGGGGTTGGGGGTGAGGAAGAGGATGGAGCCACCAATCGCGCCGGGGGAGATCCAGACGCGAGAGTTTCTCCCTCAAGGCTGGTTTCATCGCTGTCGAGAGTCGTCCCAGTGTTGAGACGCGCTGGTTTTCCGCACGAGGAGCAAAACTTCGCGTCGGGCGAAACCTGTTGGCCGCAAGAGGAACAAAACATAGGAGAGCGGGATTCTAGCACTGCGAGACAGGTTGCCGCGAGCTTTCCACCAAGGCTTTACGAAATGCGCTCGACCTGCACGGCCGTGCCATAGGCCAGGACTTCGGTAACTCCCTGCATCACCTCGGTTGCGTCATATCGCATCGCGATCACGGCGTTTGCTCCATGCTCCGCGGCGTGCTGCAACAACAGCTCGAATGCATCCTCGCGCGTTCTCTCGCAAAGATTCGTCAGCAGCGTGATGTTGCCACCGATGATCGTTTGCAGCGCCGCGCCCAGAGTTCCGATAAAGCTGCGCGACCTCACGATAATGCCTCTTACGATCCCGAAATTTCTCACGATCCGGTATCCCGGCAACTCAGTCCCGCTTGTCACCATCGAGAAATCCACTCGGCTCATGTTCAGTCCTCCCGGCAAGACGTTTACCGGTGCGATTCTACCCATTCACGCGGTCATCTGCGAGCGTCGTCCTTCTGCTATTCTCGGCTTGCATGGAGACCCTTTTCGATTTTCTAGCGGTAGCGCAAATCCTGCTGGGCTCCTATCTGATTGTGCAGGGACTCCAGTGGCTTGGCTACGTGCGCCGGCGCGCCGGGGTCGATCCCGGCTTTTATACTCCGCGCACCGCCGTGTTGTGCCCTTGCCGGGGCCTCGAGCCCGGACTCGAGCCCAATCTGATTTCCATCTGTGAATTTGGCCACCCGAATTACGAGGTCTTCTTCGTTCTGGCTTCGTCCTCAGATCCCGCCCACAGCGTGATTCAACGAGTTGTCGCTCATTCGCGCGTGAAAGCTCACGTGGTGATCGCGGGAAAACCGGAGGGCTGCGGGGAAAAAGTAAACAATCTGCGCGTGGCAGTTGAACAGCTTCCGCCCGATTTCGAAGTGCTCGTGTTTACCGACTCCGACGGCCGGCCTGGGAGAGGCTGGCTGCATCACTTGGTCGCGCCGCTAAGCGACGGGGCAATCGGGGCGGCCACGACCATGCGCTGGCTCATACCCAATCGCGGAAACTTTGCCACGTTGCTGCTCGCGGCGTGGAACGCCCCTATCGTAACGATGCTCAGCGAAAAAGGGAAAAACTTCTGCTGGGGCGGCGGAACGGCAATCCGGCGGAGTTTATTTGACCAGCTCGGTGTGGCCGAAGACTGGCGTAACTCCGTCAGCGATGACTATTCCTTGACCCGGGCGCTCGAAAGGGCCGGCCGCCCCATTCTGTTTGTCCCGGAGTGTGTCACGCTGTCGTACGTGGAGACAGGATTCGCAGGTCTCATGGAATTCACGAACCGCCAAATTTTGATCACGCGAGTATACGCAGGGAAGTTGTGGGCCAGCGCAGCAGCGACCCATTTTCTCTTTTGCCTGACCTTCGTGCTGGGGACGACCCTCACTGTTAGCAACCTGCTAGCGTCGTTGCCCTCCTTGCAGCTCGCTGGTCTTACATTCTTGCCTTTGCTGCTTGCTGCGATCCGTGGAGGTATGCGCGTCGTGGGCGTAACGGAAGTCGTGCCGACAGCGCGCGCGCGGATTTTGGGACAAGCGTGGGTCTATGTCGTCCTGGGTGTTTTTGTACCCTTTCTTTATCTTTTAAACTTCCTCTTTTCGCTCATGACTCGCCGGATCCGCTGGCGCGGCGTCCTTTACGAACTGATCTCTCCGAACCAAACGAAGGTGCTGCTCTACTAGCTCCTGTGGAAAACCCGAGGGCAACACTGTCGAAAACAAAAATTATTTTCACATTTTGGAGCGGTGACACGCACTTGAAGGGAAATTTTTCGTACACTGTGCAATTCCTACCCCAAAATTGTGCACAGGGCACTGGTGAAGTTCCCTAACTAGCAGATTCTTTAGCAAGTTGCAGCAAATGTTCTTGGGAAGAAGAATTGCACTAATTAAACGGTTCGGGTCTGACTTCGGGGGCGTATTCGTTTGTTTCTCCTTTTGCGCCTCAGGCTTGCTGTAGTTGGGGTGTAGCTGCCAAATCATGTCCCTGGCTTGGCAGCGAGCTGGACTGCTTTTATTTTTAGTGAAGCAGGCAGTGTCTTAAGACAATCGCACTACACATATCATCGGCTTCGCTTCCAGCACGAGGCTTCGTATGGGGGGATGCAAGTGAAGGCAATGCGCAGGAATGGAGAATCGCTTCCTCTTAGAAATTCCCGCCCCAGGGTTACCCGGCCACTTTATTTCTTTCATGAAAAAAACACAGGCGTTGCCCACTTCCACGTGGAGTCGCAGCCTGACGGCAGCCTTCCAATTGACCAAGCGGCTGGACTCCTGGCCATGCATTGCATGGTACGCGGACAGTCACCCAGCGATTACATGGTGATGGTCCAGGCCCACCCTGGCCTCATGGTGGATTTGAACCAGAAAGCGGAGAAACTCCTGCAGGCGGGCCATTCGGTTTCAGGTCCGATCAGACTGACGCGCCGCGAAGAAGAGGTGCTTGGCGGCATCATGCGCAGCCGGTCGAACAAGGAGATAGCGGTCACCCTTAATCTTTCAGAGCGCACCGTCAAATTTCACGTCTCTTCTCTCTTGTCGAAATTTGAAGTCCGGGGCCGGATGGAACTGGCTCGAGAAGCCTCACGCCGGGCAACTTCGCATCTTCCCGCCCCTTTTGCCATCGGCGCAGCAGAGATTCACGCCTTTCCCATACAGCAGTACGGTATTCGCCGCAGCAGCCGCGAAGCATCCGTGCTTCCTCTTGCCAAGCTGCAAGTGACCGCCTAGCAGCCCTGCACTCAAGGCCTTTTTCGAAAAAAAGACAGGCCCGATCCCAACACTCGGGGCCGGGCCTGTCAGTTTTTGGAGGACTCCAGACCGCGGAGCTACTTCTTGGCGGCGGCGTACAAATCACTGGCGACGTCCCAATTGACCACGTTCCACCAGGCTTTGATATAGTCCGCGCGCACATTCTGATATTTCAAGTAGTACGCATGTTCCCAGACATCCAGTCCGATCACGGCCTTACCTGCGAGGAAGTAAGGTGTATCTTGATTCGGGGTCGAATCAATTGCGAGCTTGCCATCTTTCACAATCAACCAGGCCCATCCGGAGCCAAATCTGCCCAAACCAGCCGCCGAAAACTTCGCCTGGAAATCAGCAAATGATCCAAACGCGGAGCTGATGGCAGCGCCCAGATCGCCTTTCGGCTCACCGCCTCCACCCTTCTTCATCAGCTTCCAGAAAAGCGAATGGTTCCAATGGCCGCCGCCATTGTTTCGAACGGCAGTGCGAATGTTTTCGGGAATCGTATCGAGACCCTTCAAAAGATCGTCGATGGATTTCGATTGCAAACCGGCTTGACCTTCGAGCGCCTTGTTCAAGTTGGTGACGTAGGCGCCATGATGCTTATCGTGATGAATTTCCATCGTCTTCGCGTCGATGTAAGGCTCCAGCGCGTCGAACGAGTACGGTAACGGTGGGACAGTAAATGCCACGGGTTTTTCCTCCCTTGCGAGATTTGGATTGAAATCAAATTCAGTGCCTGCGCGTACGATGCCGGAAGCGGCTTTTCCTGCTCCCAGTAAGCCAGCGCCGATGAAACTCGAGTCTGCCAAAAACTTGCGGCGATTCATTCGGAACTCCAGCGGTGCGGTGAATAAGTTGGCCTGCACGGCAGATTATACCGCTATACCCCCTGCCGTGCGAACGATACCGTTTGGTCTCACCTTCCTTGGATGCGCGAGAGCGCCCACTGGGCAGATTCGGCAATCACGGCCTGCGGCGAAACCGACAGTCGTTGCAAGAGAGCTGCGATTCGCGCGTGTTCGACCGTCCCCTCGTGAATGGAGGAGTTTCCCAGCGCGATACAGGCATTGCGCACCAGTCCGTGCCACTTCGTCCTCTTGATGGGGCTCCCCTTGAAATTCCTGCGAAAATCCAATTCGTCGAGTCCCGCCAGCCATTCGAGCCTGGGCAGAAAAAGCACTTCCTCGCTGGTCTCTTCGCCTTCCGCAGGCTCCGTTGTCTCTGTCCGGCCATCATCGTGTCGTGTTACCACCCGGGCTTGAAATTCCGCCTCTTCCGTCACACGTGCCCGCCGGTTCCATGGGCATACGTCCTGGCAAATATCGCAACCGAAGACATGCCACCCCACCGGCTCGCGCAACTCTTCGGGGATACTGCCGCGCAATTCGATCGTCAAATAAGAGATGCATCGACGCGCGTCCATGATGTATGGTTCGACCAGCGCCTCAGTGGGGCAAGCATCAATGCATCTGCGGCAGGTTCCGCACAGGTCAGGAGGGGGAGACTCCGCCTCCCCGAGGGTGGGAATCAACGGGAGCGTGGTCATAATCACGCCAAGAAAAAAGAAGGAACCAAATTCCTGATTTAGCAACAGAGTATTCTTGCCCGTCCATCCCAAGCCCGCATGCTTCGCAAGGATCCGCTCCTGCACTGGGCCGGTATCCACATATACGCGCGCTTGAACCGGCTCCGGAAAACGTTCCCGCATCGCAGCGGCCAGCGCTTCGAGTTTTTCCTGCAGCACTTCGTGATAATCGCTGCCCCATGCGTAACGCGAAATCCATCCGCGTGGCTCGCCGGTGTCTTCTTGAGCGGCAGCGAAAGTAGAATACGGCTTGGCCGTGTTGTAATTCAGCGCGCAGACGATGACGCTGCGTATGCCTTCAAAAACATTTTGAGGATTGCTTCGCCGCGGATCGGAGAGGTATTTCATTTCTCCGGCGAACCCGCGATCCAGCCACTCCGGCGTTCTTGCGAGTTCGGGGAATTTCTCCGCCCGCACCACACCGCAAAGGTCGAATCCTTCCGCTTTCGCCCGGCTGACGATCCACGATGTATCTGCGTCGGTGAACATGCCGAAGCTCTTCACCAAGATTGTGCCGCAAATGTTCTCGGCGTGCGAGGCGGCAAATAAAAAGGGCCCCACCTCGTGGCGGGGCCCGGAATTTATTCCGATCAGCTGTGCGGGACGACGTTTTCGGCTTGGAGACCCTTCGGCCCTTGTTTCACCTCGAAATCCACTTGCTGTCCTTCATTCAGCGTTTTATAGCCGTCCGACTGGATAGCGGAGAAATGAACGAATACGTCTTCACCCGATTGTCGTTGAATGAATCCGTACCCTTTGGAGGCGTTAAACCATTTCACTGTACCTTGTTCTTTGCTCAACTTCGGTACTCCTCTGTGTATGGAATTGCGTCGAACCGGAAGGGCCGCTTCCTAGCGCGGTACTTCTCCGCTTGCAAACGCGGGCGTATGCTGCCACAAAATTTCCAGCGCGTCCAGGGGCGAGTC
>Ga0210400_10001400_pt1 | contig 24014 bp, 17 predicted proteins | sample IncBWH26MmetaG_FD_155456 | JGI IMG/M metagenome (GOLD analysis project Ga0210400, IMG submission 155456) | Forest soil microbial communities from Barre Woods Harvard Forest LTER site, Petersham, Massachusetts, United States - Inc-BW-H-26-M | ecosystem: Environmental > Terrestrial > Soil >...
GCCAGTGCAGCAGATAACAATCGAGCCGGTCGGTTTTCAGCCGCTTCAACGAGCGCTCGCAGGCCGTGACGGTGCCGCGCCGCGACGCGTTGCTCGGCAAGACTTTCGAGACCAGGAAAATGTCGTCGCGTCGCCCCGCAATGGCTTCGGCGATCACCAATTCCGCATCGCCATACATCTCGGCGGTATCGATGTGGGTCATGCCGAGATCGACACCCCGGCGCAACGCCGCGACTGCGTTCCGGCGGTTCCCCTGGTCGATATACCAGGTGCCCTGCCCGATCACGGATACCTCTGGACCGTTGCCGCCGAATTTTTGCTGCTTCAAGATTTCCTCACAACACCTGCTCAAGCCGCACAGTAAGGTGTCTCATCGTCATTGCGAGCGCAAGCAATCAGGATACGTCATTCCGGGGCGATGCGAAGCAGCGAACCCGGAATCTCGAGATTCCGGGTCTGGTCCTTCGGACCATCCCGGAATGACGGAGTGTGGATTGCTTCGTCTCAAAGTGCTGCCGAACCGAGCGCTCAATTGGTCACAGCCGCGAATTGACGCCGTTGCGGATCGGTCCCGTTACCGACGGCATCGGCCTGCGCGATCAGGCGCTTCAATTCCGGAATGCATGAGCCGCAATTGGTCCCGGCCTTGAGCCGCGCGCCGATCTCCGCAGTGGAAGCAGCGCCCGCCGCGATGCCGTCGCTGATCGTGGTACGTCCGACACCGAAACAGGCGCAGACAATGGGACCGGCATTGGCGAGCCCATCCATCGATTTGCCCGACAGCAGCGTCCGGCGCTGATCGTCGCTGAGGGCGCCAATCGCAAACAGGGTCTTGACGACATTCCAGTCGCCCGCGTCGCGGGCGGGACCCATGAACAGGCAGGTTTCGATCTGATCCCGGGCAAACGATGCCGCGCGGTAAACGCCTCCGCCAAAATCCCTGTATTCGGCGAGATCGCCGCCGGCGACCGACCGCAACCAGGCCTGCCATCCCCCGAGATCGGCGTTGTCGGCAAGCAGGTAGCCGTGGCCGCCGGTGACGGCAACACGCGCCCACCAGGCATGATCGGGCAATTTTAGTTGCGTGCGGGACAGGGCAAAGCCGCGGAAGACATATTCATAGGGCATAATTGACGCTGGCGTCGCCTTGTTCTCGGGCTGGCCGGAAAACGGATCGGTAAAGGGCGCCACCAGCGCACCCACCCGCGCGGAGGACGCCGTCTCCCCGCTCCAGTGTATCGGCGCGAACAGCATGCCACGCTGCTGCCGTTCACTGACCACCACGCGCAGCAGGCTTTGCCCGTAGTCGGTGATGACGCGCGCGAAACCGCCATCGGCGACACCCGACTTTGAGGCGTCGTCGGGGTGAATTTCGACGAACGGCTCGGGCAGATGCTGGCCCAGCCGCGGGCTGCTGCCGCTGCGGGTCATGGTATGCCACTGGTCGCGGATGCGGCCGGTGTTCAGCCGCAACGGCCGTCCCGCCGTGGTCTCGGTTCGCAACGCCGGCACTTCCGGCGCAATGAAACGCGCCTTGTGGTCATTTGAATAAAACCCGCCGTCAGCGAAAAATCGCTGCTGCGGTTCGGTATCGCCAAGGCGATGCGGCCACAGCACCGGCGCCATCGTATCGAACGCCTCGTCCGACAGCGATTTCAACGCGCCGATATCGAAATCGCGGCCACCGCTGTTCTCAAACGCCGACAATGCGGCATGTTCGCGAAACACCTCCGCCGCTGAATTGAACGCGAAGGCCGCGCCAAAACCAAGACGTTTCGCCACTTCGCTGACGATCCACCAATCCGGTTTGGCTTCGCCGGGCGGCTTAAGGAACGCGCGTTGACGGGAGATGCGGCGTTCCGAATTGGTGACGGTTCCGGATTTCTCGCCCCATGCCTGCGCCGGCAGCAGCACATGCGCACCGGCATTGACGGTGTCGTTGGAGGCAACGTTCTCCGAGATCACGAACAGTTCGAGTTTCTTCAGCGCCGCGCGCGCGACGTCAGCGTCCGGTAAGGACACTGCGGGGTTGGTGCCCATGACCCACAAAGCCTTGACCTCGCCCCTCGCGATCGCCTCGAACATCTGGACCGCTTTGAGCCCTTCATGGGTCGCGATGCGCGGCGCTTTCCAGAACCGGCGGACGCGGTCGATGTCCGGCGGCGTGAAACCCATATGGGCGGCGAGTTGATTGGCGAGCCCGCCGACCTCGCGGCCGCCCATCGCATTGGGCTGCCCGGTCAGCGAAAACGGCGACGCACCCGGCTTGCCGATCCGGCCTGTCGCGAGATGGCAATTGAGAATGGCGTTGACCTTGTCGGTGCCCTGCGCCGACTGGTTGACGCCTTGCGAATATAAAGTGACGACACGCGTCGTAGACCCGAACATCCGGAAAAACGCCGCGACATCCTGTTCGGAAAGTCCCGTCGCCAGTGCGGTCGCGCCAACGCTGCCGGCCATGCTCCGGGCGCGCGCGAGCGCATCTTCGAAACCGCTGGTGTGGCTTTCAATGTAGTCATGATCAAGCGCGCCGGTATCGGCGAGATGCTCGAGCAACCCGGAAAACAGCGCCGTGTCGGTGCCGGGCTTCACCCCGAGAAACAGGTCGGCATCCCCTGCGGTATCGGTCCGGCGTGGATCGATCACGACGATGCGCGCGCCTCGTTTCTGTTTGTTGGCGAGCATGCGCTGGAACAGAACCGGGTGGCACCATGCCGCGTTGGAGCCGACCAGCACCAGCAGATCGGCCTCGTCGAGGTCTTCATAACAACCGGGTACGGTGTCGGCGCCGAAGGCGCGGCGATGGCCCGCAACCGACGACGCCATGCACAGCCGCGAATTGGTGTCGACATTGGCACTGCCGATGAATCCCTTCATCAGCTTGTTGGCGACGTAATAATCCTCGGTCAGCAACTGCCCGGAGAGATAAAACGCCACCGCGCCGGGGCCGTCGCGCTTGATGATATGCGCAAACCGATGCGCGAAATGGTCGAGCGCGTCGGTCCAGGCTACCCGCTCCATCGAGCCGTTGCTGACGCGGACCATCGGGTAGAGCAACCGCTCCTCAAGGCCGAGGGTTTCGCCGAGCGCGGAGCCTTTCGAGCACAGCCGTCCGAAATTGGCGGGGTGCTCGGGATCGCCTGATACGGCCGCACCGCCGCGGCCATCCGCTGTCGCCAATACGCCGCAACCGACGCCACAATAGGGACAGGTGGTGCGCGTGGCGCGCAAGGCGGGATCGACAGCCGTCATCGCGATAATCCGGTCATCGGATCATGCCGCCCTTGACAGGATCGCGCGCGGGGGTCCGAACATCATATCGGCACGAATGGCGGCGATGGGCTCCCGGTTGCGGATCAATTCAAGATACCAGAGCGCGTCGGCGACTTCGCCGATCAGCACCGCGCCGGTGAGCCGGCCCTCGGATATTACCAGCTTCTTGTAGGTGCCGCGCCTGACATCGCTGAGCACGATGGCTTCGCTGCCTTCCTTGCCCAGGAAGTCGCCCGCCGAAAACACGCTGACGCCGGAGACCTTCAGATTGGTGGCAACGACGCTCCCGCTATAATTGGCGGACGTCTGGCCGGCCAGGTGCCGCGCCAGCACGCGGCCCTGCTCGTAAGCCGGCTCGACCAGGCCGTAACAGATGCCGCGATGCTCGGCGCATTCGCCAAGCGCAAAGATATCCGGCGCGCCGGTTTGCAGATGATCGTCCACCACGATACCGCGATTGACGGGAATGCCGGCATCCCTGGCCAGTGCGATATTCGGCCGGATGCCGGCCGCGAAAATCACCGCGTCGGCGTCGATCCGGCGCCCGTCCGTCAGTTCGACGCCTTCGACATGGGTGCCGCCATGGATACGCGCGGTGTTGGCGTTGAGCAGGACCTCGATGCCTTTCCGTTCGACGAGGGATTTCAGCAGTTCTCCCGCCGGAGCATCGAGCTGACGTTCCATCAGCCGGTCCATCAGATGCAGCAGCGTCACCGGCGCGCCCGCCTTGGCGAGGCCGTAGGCAGCTTCCAGTCCCAATAATCCGCCGCCGACCACGACGACACGCTTCTTCTGGACGGCAAGCGTCAGCAAGAGATCGACATCGCGGCTGTCGCGAAACGTATGCACGCCGGAAAGTTCGGCGCCGGGCACGTTGAGCCGCAGCGGCGTCGAGCCGGTGGCGAGGACCAGCCTGGAAAACGCGACGCTCTCCTCATTGGCGATCTTGAGTTCGCGGCGGCCGACATCGACCTCGGTGACGGCGCATCCATATTTCAGGGTGACGCCGCGATCGCGCCACCAACTGGCGGGCTTGAGTTCGATGTCATGGGACGCGGTCTCGCCCGCGAGCACCGACGACAGCAACACCCGATTATAGGCCAGCCGCGGTTCGTCCCCGATCACAGCGACGGCGTAGCGCCCGAGCGCGACCTTCGCCAGTTCGTCGACCAGACGCGCGGCCGCCATTCCATTGCCGACGATCACCAGCGGTTCGCTCACGACCGTATCCGTACCCTTACGCGAAGCCCTGCTGCACGAGTGACTTGATCAGGTGTCATACATCCCTCCTGCTTTGTGCCTGTTTCCCATCCCTGTGCCCGGCTTGCGGGGCGAGGCTCATCACCATGTTTTTCAGATCCGCGCTTCGGCGAGGCTGGTCGCCCCCGACGTCACGGGACTCCTGCGCAGATAGAACCACCAGGTGAACGCCAGGCAGACCGCGTAGAATGCGAGATAGATGACCAACGCCAGTTGCGGACCGCCGGTCATGGCGATCGACTTGCCGAAGCCGCTCGGGATCAGGTAGCCGCCGCAGGCACCGATCGCGCCGATGAATCCGAGCGCGGCCCCGCTCTCGATGCTGGCGGTTTTGAGGGCGAGCGCCCGGCCGGCTTCGCCCGTGCCCCTGGCTTTGCGAAGATTCTCCTCGCGGAAGATCGACGGAATCATCCGGTAGGTCGATCCGTTGCCGATGCCGGTGGTGACGAAAAGGATCAGGAACATCACGAGGAAGCCGGTGAAGTCCTTGATCCCCACGAAGTACAACACCCCGATCGTCGCGGCGCCCATCGCAATGAAGTTCCAGAACGTCATGATCGCGCCGCCGATCTTATCGGCCAGCAAGCCGCCAAGCGGACGCGACAGCGAGCCCACCAGCGGCCCGAGGAACGCGATGGCTATCGTGACCGCCGGGAATTGCGTCTTGATCAGCAGCGGAAACGCGGCCGAGTAACCGATGAACGACCCGAACGTCCCGATGTAGATGAAGGACATGATCCAGGTGTGCTTGTTTCTGATGATGGCGAGTTGGTCCTTGAAGGAGGACTTGGCCGAGGTCAGGTTGTTCATGAAGAAGACGGCGCCCAACACCGCGACGATGAGCGGCAGGACCCACATCAGTCCGGCATTCTGCAGATAGACCCCCGAGGCCGGTCTGGCCTGGTACAGATTGATCAGGCCAACGCCCATCAGAATTGGCGTCAGCAATTGCACGCTGCTGACGCCGATATTTCCACCGGCCGCGTTCAGGCCGAGTGCCCAACCCTTCATGCGGTCGGGATAGAAGAACGAGATGTTGGCCATGCTCGAGGCAAAGTTGCCGCCGCCGAGGCCTGCCGTGGAAGCAACCAGCAGCATCAGCCAGAACGGGGTCTCCGGCTGGCTGACGAAATAAGCGAGCCCAAAGGTCGGGATGAAAAGCACGGAAGCGCTGAAGATGGTCCAGTTGCGGCCGCCGAACATCGTGACGGCGAAGGTATAGGGAAATCGCATCAGCGAACCGATCAGTCCGGGTATGGCGACGAGCTGGAACAGTTCGTCGGTCGTGTAGTGGAATCCGGCCGCCGGCAGTTTGGTGGCGACGATGCTCCAGATCAGCCAAACCGAAAACCCGATATGTTCCGCAACGATCGACCAGATCAGGTTGCGCCGGGCGACGACTTTGCCGGTGGTGTTCCAGAACGTTTCATCTTCGGGATTCCATTCTGAAATCCAGCTGGGGTTCAGCTTGCTCATTAATGACTTCCTTTCTGAACGAGCGCGGCTGTCGGGGGATCGCGCTCGAAGGCATAGCGGCGCGCTCCGGGGAGGCCCCAGTCAGGCGGTCTGCAAATCGGATGATTGGTTACGATGGACGGCATCAATGGCGTCGGCACCAGCTATTCAAGCTTTGTGCCAAGCCGCCGCAATGCGAAAAGAATTGGTGTTACAATATGTTACGAATAAAGATGGCCATCGCCCGCCGACGGCAGTCCGCCGCCAAAATTTGCGATTCGCTCATTTGTTGTGCGCCGCACAACAAATGAGCAGAGCGATCCGAACCTGGTTTTCAGGCGTTCTCGGTCACCGCCATCATCGGCTTTGGCGCGGCTCCCTGGCCCGGCTTCATCCGAAAATCGTAGGTCATCAGATGCCAGGGCGTGGTGGTGGGCTTGCCGTCGGGCATCTTGGGATCGGTGCGTTTCTCGATTTTGGAAACCAGTTCGTCCTTCACCCCGAACACGACGTCGGAGTCGAGATACTTGTCGCCCTCGATGAAGACGTGGGTGACCAGCGGCTCATAGCCGGGCGCATCGACCAGAAAGTGTACGTGCGCCGGCCGCATCGGATGACGCCGGACCTGCAGGACCATCTCCCCGACCGGGCCATCGGTCGGGATCGGATAGCTGCAGGGCAAGATGGTGCGAAAGAAGAACCGGCCATCGGCATCGGTGATGAACCGCGCCCGCGATGACGGGCCATCGGTCCCGTAGTTCGGCTTCTGCGAGTCATAGTAGCCGTCGTCGTCGGCGTGCCAGACATCCACCGGAACATTTGCCAGCGGTTTGCCCGCAAGATCCGTCACCCGGCTCTGCACGAACATCCGCTCGCCCTCCAGATTGGCGGAGATGTCGGTGCCATGCGGCATCGGCTTGTGTTCGCCGACATAGAACGGGCCGAGCACGGTGGTCTGGGTTGCGCCATCGCGTTCGCGATGGTTCACCGCGTCCACCAGCATCGAAACCCCGAGCACGTCCGACAACAGGATGAATTCCTGCCGGCTCGGGGTGCATTTCTGGCCGGTGCGGGTCAGAAAATCGATCGCGTATTCCCATTCGTCGAAGGTGAGGTCGGTCTTGCGGACATACTCATGCAGCGATTTCACCAGTTCTTCCATCAGGAATTTGACACGCGGGTCCGGCGTCTCGTCGAAGCTGCGGATCACGGCGGCGGTGAGTTCGGTGTCGTTGAACTGGGGCATTCTTTGTTGTCCTGCGGGTTACGCCATTGCGGATGCAAGTCTACACCAGAGATATGGCAAGGGTAAGCGGGTCCGCTGTTGGAACGGGACGCACTTTTCGGCTATTAAGACCGCCCGCGTCAGCTTCCGGAGACTTTTCCGATGTTAGCCCCCGCCTCGCCCGAATCCGCCGGGATGTCCAGGTCCGCCTTCGACCGCCTCGAAGATCATTTGAAGCACCGGTATATCGAGGCCGGTCGCTTTCCCGGGACCCAGCTCCTGGTCTATCGCCGCGGCAAGGTCGTCCACAGCGCGGTGCAAGGCTTTGCCGACGTCGAGCGCAAAGCCGCCATGAAAGACGACACCATCTTTCGCATCTATTCGATGACCAAACCGATCACCACGGTCGCCTTCATGATGCTGGTCGAGGAAGGCCGCGTCGCGCTCGACGAGCCCGTCCATAAATACATCCCGGAATGGAAGAACCTCGGCGTTTTCCAGGCCGGCACCGCACCAGCCTTCCTGACCCGGCCGCCATCACGGCCGATGCTGATCGTGGACCTGCTGCGGCATACCTCGGGCCTGACCTACGGCTTCCAGCAGCGCTCCAACGTCGACGCGGCCTATCGCGAAATGAAAATCGGCGAGGTCGAGAAGGCGGGAACGCTGCAATCCATGATCGACGACCTGGCAAAGATGCCGCTGGAATTTTCGCCCGGCGAGGCCTGGAACTATTCGGTCTCGACCGACGTGATCGGCTATCTCATCGGCAAGATCAGCGGCGTGCCGTTCGAACAGTTTCTCGAAGAACGCATTCTCGGTCCGCTCGGCATGAACGACACCGACTTCTTCGTGCCGGCCGACAAGGCGCACCGCTTCGCGGCCTGCTATTCGGCGAGCCCGCAAGGCGCCATGACGTTTCACGCGACCGAACGCAAGGGCGGCCTGACCTTGCAGGACGACCCGGCCACCAGTTCTTTCCTGACGCGGCCGTCCTTCCTTTCCGGCGGCGGCGGCTTGTGCTCGACCGCGGCCGATTATCTGACCTTCTGCCGCGCCCTTTTAAACGGCGGCGAGCTCGACGGCGTCAGGCTGCTCGGCCCGAAAACACTGGCGCTGATGACGTCAAATCACCTGCCCGGCGGACGCGACCTGCCGGAAATGTCGCGATCGCTGTTCTCCGAGGCGGCCTATAACGGCATCGGCTTCGGCCTCGGCTTCTCGGTGACGATGAATCCCGCACAGACATTAATTCCTGGCAGCGCCGGCGAATACGCTTGGGGCGGAGCGGCAACGACCTCGTTCTGGATCGATCCCGCGGAAGAACTGATCGCTATCTTCATGACCCAGGTGCTGCCGTCGAGCGCCTATCCGATCCGGCGCGAGCTGCGTACCATGGTCTATGCTGCAATCACCGACAGCAATCTCTAGTGTGGTGGTTCAGAAGTTCTCTTCACCTTTGCCGCGAGACCTTCAAGAGAACTTCTGAACCAAAACCGCACTAGAATCATCGTTTTCTGGTGTCCTTTCAAATCCGAAGTTCGCTCCGGTAGTCGCCGCAGAGATTGCGAACTTCGGATTCGGGACACTAGCAACCGGCCGGTTCCGCGCCTCGGCTGGCGGACCTCCTAGCCGAAATTCTGCAGGCTCGGGAACGTCTCCAGCAGCCAGATGCTGATGGCGGAGACGCTGCCAGTGAGAAAGGCGATGCCGGTGATGACCATCAACACGCCCATCGCCCGCTCGACGCTGGCAAGGTGACGCTTCATCCGCGCGAACAGCGAAGAGAACCGTTCGACCATGAAGGCTGCGATCAAAAAGGGAATCCCGAGCCCGGCGGAATAGACCGCGAGCAGGCCCGCGCCTTTTGCCACCGTCGCCTCGGCCGCCGCCACCGACAGGATCGCCGCCAGGATCGGCCCGATGCAGGGCGTCCAGCCGAACGCAAAAGCGAGGCCCATCACATAGGCGCCCCATAGTCCGACCGGCTTCGGCACCGTCAGCCGGCCTTCGCGCATCAGGAAGCCGATCCGCGTCAGTCCCAGGAAATGCAGACCCATGATGATGATGACGATCCCGGCGACGATCGACAACTCGGCCGACCAGGCGCGGATCAGGCTTCCGATAAAGGACGCGCTGGCGCCGAGCGCGACGAACACGGTGGAAAAGCCGAGCACGAACATCAGCGCCGATATCATCACCGCGCGCTGGGAAGCCGATACCGTCTCGTCATGGGCGACATGCTCGATGGTCGCGCCGGTCAGATAGATCAGATAGGGCGGCACCAGCGGCAGCACGCAAGGCGACAGGAAGCTGACAAGACCGGCAAGCAGCGCGGCGGGAATCGTGACATCGTGGACCATGGTGCGCCTTCATGTAGCCGATGTACGGGAATGCGCAACAACGCCGTCCAGGCACGGCGTTCCCGGACTTCTCATCGAACATAGGGAAAACGGTCGGTCAGGGGCCGGAATCGGCGCGCCGCCCATACGGCGCGCCCGCAAGCGGCGCTGCTATTTGACCAGCTTCAGCGAGACCGGGGGGCGGCTGCCCTGGCCCTGGCGCGATTTCGGATCGCGCGACTGTTCCGCCGCCGCTTCCCGCAACATCGCATCACACAGCGCCTTCAATTCGGAGTCTGCAACGCGATTGAGTTTGATCCGAAGTTCGAGAATCGCCATGGACACCAATTGCGCGGTTTCCCGGTTACCGCTGGCGACGAGAGCCGCCTGGCACTCCTCGAGCTTTGCCAGGATCGAATGCAATCGTTCTTCCGAATTAGCCACCCGCGTTTTTTCCGTTACCGAGCTTGCCAGGTAAAATCCAGGCGATCCCGTCGGTGTTTTCATAGACCCCTCCCCCCTTTAGCAAGTCCGCATCTTTTCGAAACGGCGCGTTAGACTTTTTCGTCGCACAGCTATGTGACACTGTTGTTGCTTCGATCAGGCTCGACGGGGCGGCCGGCTGGCCCACGAACACGGCCGGCGCCAGTTTGGTTCAAAAAACGCGGCAGAACGCTTGGCAAGAGTAGCACGGTGACCGCCACGTTCGAGCCGCAATCATTGCATCCTGAAAAAAATAGGTCCAGCCAGACGAATGGCGTGTTGCGATCGAAAGCCCATTGACGGGGTCGCACCCGGGGACCAGACCGCCGGGCCGGACTTGTTCACAAAGGTTTGTGCCCGAAGTCGCCGAGGTCTTTCAACGGATGAACGGCCGCAAGCGGTCTCCGTAATTTTACCGGCAACGCTCACCTCGACGATAATTATAAACGTTCAAAAAGCGCTCGTACTGAACCCGCCGAGGTTGTGATTCATTTGATATTCTGCCAAGTCTAGCTGAACGAAACAGCGTGTGCTCAGGAGATGCGTCGAGCCGAGGTGCGGAACATTGTACCTCTCGTGATCTAATTACGACCGTCATCCTACTGATGCGGGTTTCAGGACGAATTGATCCATTCAAGCGCGCCCAAAGCGGTATATAACGGGGGAAACCCCCGGCCCGTGAGTGGGGCCGCTTCACGACCGAAGGACGGTAAAGGCAGTATGAACAAATCAATCGCAAAGAAGATGAAACAGCGCAGTGCCGGAAAGCCGGATATCGAACTTGGCAAGCGCATCCGATTGAGGCGTGTCGAGCAACGGATTTCGCAGGCGGAACTCGGCGATCAGCTGGGCGTCAGCTTCCAGCAGGTTCAGAAATACGAGAAGGGAGTCAACCGCGTCGGCGCGGCCCGTCTTCAGCAAATCGCCACCGCGCTCGATGTCCCCGTCACATTCTTCTACGACGGAGACGGCAAGGCGCGCGAAGTCGAGAGCCTGTTGTTTCTGGACAGCGCGTTCAGCTTGAGGCTGCTGAGGGCCTACAGCAAGATCAAGGACCAGACCGTACAGCGTCAGCTGGTGTCCTTGATGGAATCCATTGCCGCGAACGAAGACTAGCGCCTGCTCCGAGAATCTGCGGGCCGCGCCGGCCGATTGAGATCGCTTGGCCGGCCGCCGCGTCGCGGAACTAATTCGAAGCGCCCCGGACGCGATCGATCAATGCCAGCGGATCAGCCGGCAAGCTGTCGCAGCGGCAAGCCACGTGCGGGTCCGGTCGCGACAGCACCAGCGCGCCATCGAAGTCACCCGCTGCCTGCCCTTCGACGTCGAGAACCCCGAGCGGGAGACCCCGGCTGTGGGGCTGCGGCCTTGAGCGTTTCGGCGCCCAGATGCTGCGGACTGCCATTGCCGGCCGAGCCATAGGCGAGCCCAGGATGGATCTGGCGTAGGCGATGAATTCCGGCAGCGTCTTGACCGGCAGCGACGGGCTGACGCCCGGCCACCAGCGCTATCGGGGTAAAATCCCTGACCGGATCGTAAGCCAGCTTGCGGTACAGCGCTTTATTGATGGCCAGCGTGGTCGAGGTTGCCGGTAACAGCGTATCGCCATCCGGCGCCCCCCTTGCCGCCGGCTGCGCCCAGCGCGGCCGCCACACCCGGCTTGTTCTCGACAATAACCGTAGCGCCAAGGCCGATTCCCAGTTGTCCGACAACCTGGCGGCCGAGAAAGTCGGTGGTGCCCCCCGCCGGATAAGGCACGATCATCTTGATGGCGTGGCTGGTTGATGGCGCGGCTGGGATAGGCCGGCCCGGCCAATGCCTTCTGCGTCCGTGACGGCAGCCCCGTCAGCACGGCGAGCCCGCCGCACGTTCCGGCCATCGCCTCCCGGCGCGTCAACAGCTTGGGTTCCCTGGAGGCACATTTTCTTTTGTTCGCCGCGTGGCCTGGCGAACCATATTGACCGCCGCTGCGACCTATCAAAGGCCGCCAACCCCAGGATTCGGGGCATTGCGGCGGCGCAACAGCCGCAATGCGAACTTAATCAGAATGCAACCCTAGAAGGCTATTTTGCAGAAATCCGATTGCGGATCAGGACTTATCCCGTTCGTTCGGCTCCGGCAGCCGAGCCGGTTGATTTCACCAAGGCGCCAGTGGCGCCTGCCAAAGGCATCAGACATGCGAACAACGACCATCGTCGCCATCGCCACGTTGCTTGCGGCTGCGCCGGCATCTGGCCAAAACGCGGGCGCCATCGACACGGCGCCGCCTCCGGCCAAGCCCGCAACCACGGCGCCTGCGGCGGCGGCCACCGCTGCGACGCATGCCGCACCGATCAAGCCGGCGGCCTCGACTCCTGAATCGCGCTCCGCGGCCGCTTTGGCGCTATCCCACGAGCCGACCTTTGATGAAGGCACGGCGCAGCGCATCAAGGAAGCAGCGCTGAGTTATTCGGATCTGGCGGTCCGCGGCGGATGGCCGGTGATCCCGGTCGATGCCAAATTCGCGCTTGGCGCGGCGGGCCCCAACGACGACTTGCTGCGCCGGCGTCTTCTGATCAGCGGCGATCTCGCCGCCGACAAGTCATCCGGACCGTTTGACGAGGTTGTCGCCGAGAGCGTGATGCGTTTCCAGTCGCGCCACGGCCTGGCGCCGACGGGTACCGTGAACCCTCGCACTTTGGCCGCCCTCAATATCTCCGTGCAGAAACGGATAAAGCAGCTTGAGGCTTCGCTCGAACGGCTCGAAAACATGAATTTCCAGTTTGGACAACGCTACGTGGTCGTGAACCTCCCCGCGGCATTCGCCGAGGCGGTCGAAAACGACAAGGTGGTCCGGCGTTATCGCGTGATCGTCGGCAAGACCGAAAAGCCGTCGCCGACGCTGACCGCCGAAATCACCAGCGTCAATATCAACCCGACCTGGACGGTGCCGTCCTCGATCTCGAAAACCGAGATCTCGGCGCATATGCGCAAGGATCCGACCTATCTGTCCCGCATGCATATGGAGGTGCTCGATGGCCACGACACGCCGATCGACGCGCGATCCGTGGACTGGTCGGGAACACGCGCGCCGAATTTCACAGTGCGCCAGCAATCCGGCACCTGGAATGCGCTGGGTGCGGTGAAAATCGACATGCCTAATCCTTATTCGGTCTACATGCACGACACCAACCAGCGCAATCTGTTCAGCGACGACTACCGTTTCGACTCGCACGGCTGCTCGCGAGTCGACAATGTACGCGATCTCGCGGCGTGGCTGCTGCAGGAAGAGATGCCGAAATGGAACCGGGCCGCCATCGACGCGGCCATCGCCACCGGCCAGCGCGAGGATATCGTGCTGCCGAAGAAGGTCCCGGTGGCCTGGATCTATCTCACGGCCTGGATGACCAAGGACCAGACGATCCAGTTCCGCAACGATATCTACGACCAGGACGAGCAGCTTCTGGAAGCCACTGCCGAAGAAGCGGCCTTCTTCAATCAGGCGGCTAACCACCCGCTGACGGCCCATCTCGCACAATAAGCGACACCGGCGCGGCGGAGCATTCCGATGCTTCAGTCATTCCGGGGCGATGTCAACGGGTCCGGCCTATGCCCGGCCCGGTGAAAGGCGCCGCATCGAATCCGGAATCGCGAGATTCCTCGAATGGCAATTGCACATCCGAGGTCGGGTCCTTCCGACCGTCCCGGAATGACAGCAAGGGCTGCATTGCTCGCCATTGCCGAAACGCCGAAGCAATGCTTCATTGCGGGAACATCAGACTTCAATCAACAAAAAGCTGTCCCAATGCTGGATGTCATAAAAAGCGCCGACAAACCCTACGCCGACGGCAAGATCCTGCGGAGCGTCGCCGATGGCGTCGGTGTCATTACCTTCAACAATCCGGACAAGCGCAACGCCATGTCGATCGAGATGTGGGAGGGACTGGGCTCGGCGCTGATCGATTTGCGCGACGATCCCGATGTGCGCGTCGTGATCATGACCGGCGCCGGCGACAAGGCCTTCATGTCGGGCGCCGATATCAGCCAGTTCGAGAAGAACCGCCATAACGCGCAAGCGTCGGAAGAATACGGCAAGCGCAGCGATGCACAGCGCGCTTTGCTGGCGCACTATCCAAAGCCGACCATCGCCTGCATCCGGGGTTTCTGCCTTGGCGGCGGCATGCAGATCGCGATGCTGGCGGACATTCGTATCGCGGCCGAGAACAGCCAGTTCGGCATTCCCGCCGCCAAGCTCGGCATTGCCTATGGCTATGAGGGCCTCAACCATCTGGTGTCGCTGGTCGGGCCGTCCTGGGCGCGGCTTCTGCTGTATACGGGCATGCGGATCGATTCTGCGGAAGCATTACGGATCGGCCTGGTCGATCGCGTCATACCCGACGCAGAGGTGTGGGACGCGACATCGGAGATCGCCCGCACCATTTCCGGCAACGCACCGCTGGCCATTCAAGCTGCCAAGATCACGATCGCGCAGGTGCTGAAGGATCCCGACCAGCGCGACATGGCCGCGATCAAGGCGATCGGCACCGCCTGCATGGACTCGGAGGATTTCCGTGAGGGCCGCCGCGCCTTCATGGACAAGCGCAAGCCAAGGTTTACGGGGCGATAGCGCGAACCGCCCTATCGAGGGTTTCGTCGAGGCGAAAATTGAGCCTCCCGATCAAGCCACTGCGCTGTCCCGGCTCGATAGCAATACGCGTCTGATGTCGGCTGCGGGTATCGCAGGACTGAAAAGATAGCCCTGCATTTCGGTACAGCCAAGCGCACGCAGCAGTTCCTGTTGCTGCGGCGTCTCGACCCCCTCGGCTGTTGTCATCATGCGGCGCGCCGCGGCGATATTCACCACAGCCTGCACAATGCAGGATGACCCGTCAGGCTCCGCGATGTCGTTGACGAAGCAGCGATCGATCTTGATTTTGTCGAACGGAAAACGCTGCAGATAGCTCAGCGAGGAATAGCCGGTGCCGAAATCGTCGAGCGCGATCCGCACCCCGATGGCGCGAAGCTGATGTAAAACGGCGAGCGCGGCTTCGTCGTCACGTATCAGGACCGCCTCGGTGATCTCCAACTCCAACCTGTTCGCGGGCAGACCGGATGTGGCAAGCGCTGCAACGATCTTCAATGCCAAGGTGCCGCTCTTGAATTGAACCGGCGATACGTTGACCGCGAGATTGACTTCGTCAGGCCATGTCATGGCCTCCGCACAGGCGGTGGCCAGCACCCATTCGCCAAGCTGGTTGATCAGACCGGTCTCTTCGGCGATCGGGATGAATTCTGAAGGCGGCACCATGCCACGCTCGGGATGACGCCAGCGCACGAGCGCTTCGCAGCCGGTGATGCTGTTGTCCTGCAGGCTGATGCAGGGTTGATAGTAAACCTCCAGCGCATCGTCCGACATCGCCTGGCGCAGATTGATTTCCAGGATGCGGCGTGCCTGTACCTGTGCGTCCATGACCGGCTCGAAGAATCGATACGTCCGGCGTCCCGCCGATTTGGCCGCATACATCGCCAGATCGGCGTTCTTCAGAATTTGATCGAGGTCCGCACCGTACTGCGGCGCCAGGGCAATCCCGATGCTGGCGTCCGTCGTCACCTGATGGCCATGACACGCGTAGGGCACCCGGATCGAAGCGAAAACGCGCGCCACGAGGTCGGCGGCATCGGCAGGACTCTTGATTCCGGTCTGCACGATGGCGAATTCGTCGCCCCCCAGCCGCGCGACGAAATCGGCGCCGCCGATGCAACGGCCCAGGCTTGCGGCCACGGATTTCAGCAACTCATCGCCGACCATATGTCCAAGCGAATCGTTGACGCTCTTGAATTCGTCGATATCGATATACAGCACCGCCAGTTGTTCGCCCGGAGCAATGCGCGCCAGTTCCTGTTTCAGCTGTTCGTGAAACAATGCGCGGTTCGGCAAGTCGGTCAAGGCGTCATAATGGGCGAGGCGCGTGATCCGCTCCTCGGCGCGCCGGCGCTCCGTGATATCCTCCTGGGTCACCACCCATCCGCCATCCACCAACGGTTTGTTCACAATCAGTATTGAACGGCCGTCGGTGGTCTCCACGACGTTGTGAGTGACTTTCCCCATCGCGACGTTGCGCAAGACAGAGGAACAAAAGACGTCAACATCGCCCTTAAAAGATCCGGTCTCTTTTCGATATACGACGAGATCTCGAAAGCTCAGGCCCGGCTTTACCACGCTGGGAGACAGCCCATAGATCTCCATGTAGCGCCGGTTGCAGACGATCAGCCTCCCCGATGGATCATATAGCAGAAGGCCCTGCGTCATATTGTTGATGGCGATGTCAAACCGCACGTTTTGGGCGTGCAGGTCGGCTTCTCTTGCCCGCAGTTCGGACGTGCGTTTGGCGACAAGTTGTTCAAGATTGCGATTGATCGCATCGATCTCTTCGATCATCAGCGACATCGATCGTTCCGTGCGTCGTCGATCGCGATCAAACTCGTCGTAGGCACCGCCGACGAGCATCGCAAACTGATCCATGTCGACCGCGCCCGTGGCGTCGGTCGCCTTGGCGATCTGCTTGGCGATCAGACGATGCACGACTATGCCTCCGCCTCAGCGAATGAGGTGACCGTCATGGTCTGATTGTGAAGCCCGCAAATTCCGGACCTGGCGTGCGGCGAAATCTCGCCGTAGGAGTAGAAGCCGAGTCTGAGCGTGTCGGATCCCAGTTCCACGCCCGCGGCCTCGGTCTCGTCAGTGGTGCGCTGCCCCATCAGCAGCCGCCGGCCGATGCAACTAACGAGGATGGAGAATTGGTGGTCTTTCTCACTTGCATCGAGACCGATGCGTGCCTGACGCGCCGCGTCCGCGGCTCCTTCCGCCAAGCGGTCGAAATTCCCGCGCATCAATTGCGCCGTCCATCCCTGCGGAACGTCACCGGCAAAGGTCATCGACCGGGTTTCGTGATCGACCGCCAGGACGGTTCGCACCACTGAAGAATCAGGTTCGCTGGCGTCGTATACCTGGATTGGAAACAGCAACGCTGAGCCGGGAAGCCCCTTCGAATCTTCAGGACCCAGGTAATGCTCGTAGAGATCGAGGGCGGGTTCACCGTCGAGTTCGAATAGAACGTTTCCTGCCGATTTAGTTACTTGCCGCCGCGGTCCGAACAAATCCCAGCCGCCGGCACTGCCGTGGCCGATTCTAATGGCGCTGCCGTAGAAACCGATACCGACCACAATGCGCGCTTGTGGAATGCAGTCGCCCCCGACGAGCGTTTCGGCAAAGTTGGCGCCGTCGCCGGCTAGTCCGCCGGTGATTGGAATACCTGGTCCAATCGCCGCGACCAGACCGTTGACAAGCTCGCTGCCATTGACGTTCAAACCATCAGAAAGCACGAATACACCGGCCAGATCTTTCCGGCTCAGAGCCCGCCCGATTGTTTCGCCGCAACTGCGCGATTGCTGCGCGTCGGCGATGTCCTGGCGGAACAGCCGCAGCCTTGTTGAATCAAAGCCGATCGCCGCTGCGACGATTTCATCATCGCTGACATCATGATTGTTGATCTGTCCGCCGGTGCTGCAGCCCAAAATATGGGCCAACGGAAACATCTGGCGTAATTCGTTATAACGCGCACCAGAAGCCAGCATTTCGCGGGTACCGAAGTAGAATACAAGCGAGACGGTTTCGGGCTGCGCTTTGACCGAAGTCCAGCCTGCTCTCGCATTCCAAGTGATCTGCTGCGAGTGCATCTGCTCGTGCTCCGCTGTAACTCTCTCCGGTTGAGAGCCCCAAATACTACGCGTTGCTCCTGAAAAATTCGTTAGATTGCGGCCAATGCCAACGCAGCCGGGGCGCGATTCAAATTCTATACTTGACACTTTCCTAACGCTGCGCTGGCGCCATGTCTGTTTCGGGTGAAAAGCGTCAATTGACGGCTCAACGCGTCATGTCCGCTATTCCTCCAAGGGTCGCTCTCCGATGATGGGATCACAGCCCCATCGATCCCCCGTCGGCGTTGGCATGTGGTGATATCGCTGCCGTTTTTGTAATCTTTCCGCTTCGTGAGGAATCCTTTAGTTTCACGGCGTTGCGATCTGCTGATGGGAAAACATGATCAGCAAACGGGTTTTTCTGTCGGCCCTGGCGGTGTTTTGCTGCAGCCTCATTCCCGTGGGGCCGGCAACCGCCGAAACCTATCCATCGCATCCGATCACGATGGTGTTGCCGTTCTCGGCAGGCGGACCGACCGACACGCTGGCGCGGATCCTCGGCGCCAGAATGCAGGTCGCGCTCGGACAGCCCGTTATCATCGAGAACGTGACCGGCGCGGCCGGCACCATCGGCGTCGGCCGCGTTGCGCGCGCGGCACCCGACGGATATACCCTCAGTGTGGGGCCGATGAACTCGCACGTCCTGACCGGCGCCATTTACAACCTGCCGTTCGATTTGTTGGGGGATCTCGAGCCGGTGGCGCTGCTGACCAACAACCCCTCCGTGGTGGTCTCGAAGAAAGACGCGCCGGCGAAAGACCTGAAAGAGCTGATCGCATGGGTGAAAGCCAAACCGGATAAAGTGCTGACCGGAACCTCGGGGGTCGGCGCCGCGACCCATCTGGGCGGCATCCTGTTCGAGACGCTGACCGGCACGCACGTTCGGTTCATTCCCTATCGCGGCACCGGCCCATCGATGCAGGCCTTGGTGGCCGGACAGATCGATCTCATCTTCGATCAGTTGTCGAGTTCGTTGCCGCAGATCCAGGAAGGCACCATCAGATCCTACGCGGTGATGTCAAAGACGCGCGCGGAGGCAGCCCCCGACATTCCGACGGTGGATGAAGCGGGATTGCCCGGCCTTTACTTGCCGGTCTGGACCGGAATGTGGGTACCGAAGGACACGCCAAGGGAGATCATCGACAAACTCAACAGAGCGGTCGTGGAAAGCCTTGCCGATACCACCGTGCGCAAGCGGCTCGCCGACATAGGCCAGGAAATTTATCCGCGCGAACAGCAGACACCGGAAGCGCTGCGCGCCTATCAAAAGGCCGAGATCGGGAAATGGTGGCCGATCGTCAAGGCTGCGGGTATCAAGCCGGAATGAAACGCCCCCGTGGCGCTCGCACGGGATCGGCGAATGGCGTAATGTGCGCCGACAGACCGCGATTTCCGGCATATCAACGGCGCGAGTTCAATCAATAGCAACAAGGCTCTGCCGGAACGCGCGTATGACTACAGCTGACAGGGTTCTCATCGCCGGCGCCGGTCCGGTTGGCCTCGTGGCAGCGGCCAATCTGGTGGGTCATGGCATTCCCGTGACCGTGTTCGAGGGCGGCCCGGATCTGAGCACCGAATCCCGGGCGTCGACGTTTCACCCGCCGACGCTCGACATGCTGGCCGACCTCGATGTCGCAAAGCCACTCATGGCGCAAGGCCTGATCGCGCCGAAATTCCAGTACCGCAACCGTCGCGACGGACTGATCGCGCAATTCGATTTCGGCGATATCGCCGGCGCAACGCGACATCCGTTCCGGCTGCAATGCGAACAGTCCAAACTGACCCGGATCATCTACGAGAAACTCCGCGGCGAACCGGATTTCGCGATCGCCTTCTCGAGCCCGGTTCGCGCCGTCACGCAGAACAGCGACAGTGTCAACGTGACTGTCGAGCGCGACGGCAGGCACGAGACGCACAGCTATCGCTGGCTGATCGGCGCCGACGGCGCGCGCAGCGATGTCCGCCGCTCGCTCGGCATCGAATTCGAGGGTTTTACCTGGCCCGATCGCTATCTGGTGGTCAGCACGCCATTCGACTTCTACGGCGTCATTCCCCGACTCGCCCCCGTGAGCTATCTGGCCGATCCGGTGCGCTGGCATTTCCTGCTGCAGATTCCCAAACTGTGGCGTGTCATGTTTCGGGTCGCGGCGGAGGAAAGCGATGAACTCGCGCTGTCGCCGGAATTCGCGCAACAGCTGATGGCGCAGGTCGTGCCGGGCATCGAGCGCTATGAGATCGCCCACACCACGCTCTATCGCGTGCATCAGCGCGTCGCCAGGTCCTTCCGCAACGGCCGCGTCTTCCTGATCGGCGATGCCGCGCATGTCAACAATCCACTGGGCGGAATGGGCATGAACGGCGGCATCCACGACGCCATCAACCTGACCGGACGCCTGATCGAGGTCTGGCGTGGCGCCAGGCCTGAGGCCGAACTCGATCGTTTCGATCTGCAGCGCCGGCTGGTCACCAAGGAACATGTCGAGCGCCAATCGATTCAGAATAAAAGGAACCTCGAAGCGGACGACAATGAATTCCGGGACTTGCTACAGCGCACCGCCGCCGATCCCGCTCTGACGCGCGACTATCTGCTCGGGGTCTCGATGATCGGCAGTCTGCGCCGGGCCGAGCAGTTGGGATGAAGCGGGTGTTCGCTTCCAGGCCAGGCGAGACGCGATTTTACCCTTCGTGGGTCAATCGTCGTAACTTTCGATAACCGTGTCGGCGATCGCGCGCTTGGTGATGATGCCGACGATGTCCCGGACCCTTGGCCGATGAACGCCCCGGAACACGATCGCCGCACCGGAGCGGTGGCGTTTCAACCTGGCGAACACGAGGCTGAGAAGATCGACGTCGCGGCAAATTACCGCGCGGCTTTCGACAAACCGTTCAACCAGCAGGTCCGGATTGCTTCGGGACTCACGCCACAATCCCGAGCGCGGCGGAATGAGGCCGACGATCCGGCCTCCGCGTTCAACGATGATGGCGCGCAGGTCATCGGTGTCGTCTTCCAGCTTTATAGCGTCTTTCAGCGATGTTCCGGCCTTGGCGATGATGAAGCGCCGCTCCATGATGTCCTGGGCCTGCTTCACCAGATAAAGATTGATGTGCCGCTCCTTCGGGATGCGGTGGCCGCGGTGTCGCAATTTGATCGTATAGATAGTCTCGCCGATCAGCGCGCGCCGGATGCCGGCCGCGACGGCGACCCCGACGATGACGGGAACGATGATGGCGTAATCGCGCGTCATTTCAAAAACCATGACAATCGCGGTCATGACGCCGCCGGTTCCCGCGCCAACCATGGCAGCCATTCCGACGATCGCGGCTGAAGGCGCCGTCAGGCCGGCAAGGGGAAGAATTTTATCCACCGCGATCGCAAAAGATCCCCCCAATGTCGCGCCGAGATACAGCGAGGGAGAGAAGATGCCACCGGAGGCGCCGCTTCCAAGGCTGATGGTTGTGGCGAACATTTTCAAAACAAACAGAAGAGCAAGGAGGCCCGCGGATGCCATCTTGTTGTCGAGCACCGACTGGATCACACCGTAACCGACGCCGTCCACATAGGGATGGCCGAAGGCGCGGGTCATGGCGACCATCATCAGGCCGATGACGGCCATGCCGAAAATGTTTTGTGTGTAGGCATTGCCCGGCAATTTGGGGAAGCCGTCTTCCATGATCACGAGCAGGCGGATGAAGGCCCAGGAAGCGACGCCGCAAATGATTCCAAGCAGGACAAAGGCGATCGCCTCCTGCACGCCGAGCGATTGGGCCAGCGAAAGTTGAATGTCGGGAACAACGAAAGCCGGATCGGGTCCGATCAATATCCGGCCGATGGTGGTCGCGGCGCCCGTCGCGACCACGACAGGAAGAAAAGTGCGGTTCGAGACCTCCGGCAGCAGAATTTCCAGGGCAAACAACACGCCGCCAAGCGGCGTATTGAAAGTCGCGGCAATCCCCGCCCCGGCCCCCGCGGCGAGCAAGGTGATTTTCTGCCGTGTCGCAAGCCCAATGGCCTGAGAGAAGGCCGAACCCAGCGCCGAGCCGATCTGGATAATCGGTCCTTCGCGGCCGACCGCCGCTCCGCTGCCAATCGAGAGGGCTGACGCGAGGGATTTTACGATCGCAACCTGGCCGCGGATATTACCGTGCTTGTAGAATACCGCATCCATGACCTCGGGAACCCCGTGGCCTTTCGCTTCCGGCGCGAAGCGCCGCACCAGGAAGACGACAACCAGGCCGCCGACAATTGGTGAAAGAAAGACCCAATCACCGAACCGGCTCGGCCCTTCGCTGATATTGGCGTCGTACCAGATACTGAACGTGCCGCTGTAAAGTGCGTTGTGAAAAAATCCGATCAGCGCGCGCAGTGCGACGGCTCCGAACGCCGTCGTGACGCCCACGACCAATGCAAGGACGCAAAGAACCAGCAGATTGACCCTCTTTTCGTCGTCACGGGCCGATGAAGCATCGTAAATGACGGGCGGAGGAGAAGTCTCAGGGGCAGAATTTGGCGATGCATCCATTTACGGCACTGCTGCGTTGAAATCGACCGGTGTGTCGACAAAAACCCTCCGGGAAAAACCGCCAGATGGCTTTACCGCTGTTCATCCAGATTGGCAGCACAAACAGTACCAGCGAGGCCTTGATGAGATTTAACTTCTCGATTGTCAATCTTCTGCGTCAGTCGCTGGAATCACACCAGCCATGACGACGGGATCGGCGACAAAGCAATTTTTCCGCAGCTATCCGGTAAGGTTGCCGCCATGGTATCCGGCGCGGTCATGCGGCCTGCCCGAGACGGGTGTCGATCTCGTGACGCAATAGCGCGAAGTCGATCGGTTTGGTCAGCAATCCCACCGCTCCGCGCTCGATCGCCTTGCGGCGCGTTTCGGCGTCGCCATAGGCGGTAATCATGATGACTGGGACATCGGGCCGCTCGGCGCGCACCTTCGGCAGCATTTCGAGTCCGCTCATGCCGGGCATATTGATGTCGGAGAGGATCAGGATCAGCGTCGGATCCTTGATCTCGGCAGCGCGGAGCAGTGCTTCAGGCGCTGACGGAGCAAACTCCATCGTAAAGCGTCCGGATTTCAGGTCGCGGCGGAACTGCTGGCGGAACAACGCTTCAACATCGGGCTCGTCATCGACGACCAGTATATAAACGCTCAATTTGTGCCTCCAGCCTGCGATTGCACCGCCGTTCGCGGCAACGTAATAATGAATTCGGTAAATGCGCCGGGCAGCGTGTCGACATCGATCTTGCCGCCGTGTTGTTTCACGATGATGTCGTGGCTCATCGACAGGCCGAGTCCGGTACCCTCGCCCGCGGGTTTGGTGGTGAAGAAGGGATTGAACATCTTCTCCTTCACTTCTTCCGGAATCCCGGTGCCGTTGTCGCGAATCCGGATTTCGACCTTGTTGCCGAGATTTTTCGTGGTCGCGCGCAGCATCGGCTCAAAGCCCTCGCCACCGGCTTCCTTGCGCTTGGTGGCGGCGTAAAAGCCATTTGAAATAAGATTAAGAAACACCCGCGTGATCTCCTGCGGATAGACATCGATCATGCCGGCAGCGGGATCCAGATCGTGCTGCAGCGTGATGTTGAAACCGGAGCGTTCGGCGCGTGCACCGTGATAGGCCAGATTGAGGCTTTCCTCGACGATCGCGTTGATGTCGGCGAGACGGTGCTCGCCGGAGCCCTCGCGCGAATGCAGCAGCATGTTCTTGACGATCGAATCGGCGCGCTTGCCGTGCTGCACCACTTTTTCGAGATTGCCCTTCAGCATCTGCGTGAGCTCATCGATCTCCCCCCTGATCTTATCGTCGAGCGCGGCCGGCCTGAGCACATCATTCAGTTCGTCGATCAATTCGGCCGACAGCGCCGAGAAATTGTTGACGAAGTTGAGCGGGTTCTTGATCTCATGCGCAATGCCGGCGGTGAGCTGGCCGAGCGAAGCCAGCTTCTCGGTCTGCACCAGGCGATCCTGGGCGGTGCGCAACTCTTCCAAAGAAAGCGAAAGCTCCTTGGTGCGCTCCTGCACCTGCTCGAACAAGCGTACGTTCTCGATGGCAATGACGGCCTGGTCGGCAAAGGTCTGTACCAGATCCATCTGGCGCTGGCTGAACGGTCCGGGGTCCGGCCTTCCCAGCAGCAGCACGCCTTCCACCGACCCGTCGCGCATCAGAGGCACGGCGAGCACCGACCTGTAATGGCCGATCGTTGGCGCGTTACCAAAATTATACTC
>Ga0210400_10001402_pt1 | contig 24006 bp, 17 predicted proteins | sample IncBWH26MmetaG_FD_155456 | JGI IMG/M metagenome (GOLD analysis project Ga0210400, IMG submission 155456) | Forest soil microbial communities from Barre Woods Harvard Forest LTER site, Petersham, Massachusetts, United States - Inc-BW-H-26-M | ecosystem: Environmental > Terrestrial > Soil >...
AAGTGTCGCTTCCCGGGTCTCGGCCCGTGAACCGCATGGCGCTACGGTTGAGAGCATTCTACACAAGTTGTGGATGGCGCTCTCTGAAAAGTAATACTACCCGCGATTCGAGCCGTTCCAGCAATTGAAAAGTGACGGAATTATTTCACGGATGCCGCACATGGCGTTCCATGGAAGTCGTCCTTGAAGACCGCGCCGTCTTTCATCACGAATTTCACCTTCTCGAGTTCGGTGATGTCTTTCAGGGGGTCGGCGCTGACGGCGATGATGTCGGCGTACGCGCCTTCGGCCACCACGCCGAGTTCTCCCTTACTCCCAAGCATCTCCGCCGGACGCGAGGTGGCAGCCTGAATCGCGGCCGCCGTCGGCATCCCAAACTTCACCATCCACTTGAATTCCTCGGCGATGGGTTCCTGCCAGGGAATGCCGCCGATATCGGTGCCAAACACAATTTTCAGATTGGCCTTCAGGGCTTTGCGGAATGACGCTTCATGCAAATTTGCGCGCGCGCGATCGCGCTGTCCCTCCAGCGTTTCCGCGGGCGCCCAATCGGTGTAATAGACACCGAGCGTCGGGCAATACCATGTGCCTTGCCGGGCCATCTGTGCAATTTGCGCGTCGGTGATGTCCAGACCGTGCTCGATGGAATCACAGCCACCGTCGAGTCCGCGCTGGAGGCCTTCGCCGTTGTAGGCGTGGCACGCCACTTTCTTACCCCAGCCGTGCGCTTCATCCACGATCGCCCGCAATTCCTCGACGGTAAGCGTCGGTTGCGAGACGAGGTGGCCCTGCTTGTCCACCCACGAACGGTGCGTCATGTAAACCTTGATCCAGTCCGCGCCGTGATCGAGTTGTTCGCGTGTTGCCTTTCGGGCTTCCACGGGTCCATCCACGATCTGCACACCCTTTGGCATAACGAGTTCGGGCGCATAGCCTTCGAGGTTGTAGCCGCCGGTTGTGGAAATCCCGCGTGTTGCGCCGAAGATGCGCGGGCCTGGGATCGTGCCTTCTTCGATGGCTTGCCTGATGCCGATGTCGCCGTAGCCCGCGCCTTCGGTTTCGACGTCGCGTAACGTGGTGAAACCCTGCTCGAGCGCACGCTTTGCCGCGTACGTTGCGCGTGCCGCGCGCAAGGCGATTCCCGCCTTCAATATGTTTGCGTCGTAGCCGCCCTTGGCGGGATCTTCTCCCCAAAGAAAGAGATGGGTGTGAGAGTCGATCAGGCCGGGAAGCACCGTGGCGTTCGAGAGATCAATCGTCTTTGCTCCCGCGGGGATAGCTGATGAACCATCGGTGATTTTCTCAATTCGATTGCCGCGAACGAAGATCAACTGATTTTTGCGCGGAGATTCACTTTGCCCGTCAATCAGCGTTCCGGCGCGAATCACCGTCAGTGGCGCAGTTTCCGTCTTCTGCCCTTGCGCAAAAACATCCGCACCGCACAACACGACCAGCAAGACGAGCAGTCCAAGGCGTTTCATACCCGCTCCATTCCGTTTTTAGTTTGTCTTTGGTTCGATCGCGAAGAGCGTCACGTCCCCAGCAGGTTTCCCTGAATCCGGGTATAGCCGTGCTCCTCGGCCCACAAGCTTAACGGCACGGCGGCCAGATCGTCCACCACAGGAATAGCGTGGCCGTCTTTTGTGAGATCGATGGTGCGGAGGAAGTGTTTGCAGGTTTCGCAGCTTTCCACGCGGATGTGGGGAAATTGCTCAGCAACGAAAACGGGGAGTTTCGCCTCTTCCGCCTCTCCGCAATTGGCGCAGAGAATTCGCCGGAATTCCCATTCGAGCGAACAGAAGGAACACACCAGGAAGCGCTTGCCGCTGTCGCCCTCCGGGCGCAGCACGCCGAGGACAGGCAGGGCATTGCAGCGGGGGCACCGGCACACCGTCATCAAGGGAGCGGGCGGCAGCATGGCGCCGGTGACGAAGTCCGCGTAAGGCTGCAACATCGCGCGGGCGAAAAAATCCTCGAATGGATCGGGCAGCGGCGATTCAGACGGCCCGGCGACCGGCAGGTGAGTTTCCAGCAAGCCTGTTTTCCAGAATTCCTGCAGAATTTCGGCTTGCCGGGCGGCGCCCTTGGATTTCAAGTTGTGCGCCTCTTCGACCAGGACTTCGGGCGCGTGCGCTTCGATCAGCTCGAGAAACCCGGCGAAAGGATCCACCAGCACGGCAACGTTAAGCTCCGAGCGCAAATCGCCGTTTGCAGGGACCACGGGCTTCTTGCCCCACAGTTTGGGAAGCGCCTCATAAAAATCGAGTTGGAAATTCAGGATGGAGCCGTAGAAGGAGAGAATTTCGCTGGCAAACTGGTGGCGCCCGGCCAGGAGAGCTGCTCGCTCAATCCGCGCGCGGTAGTTTACTTTCCCGGCAGCCAGAATGGTCATTTCGAGCGTTGGGAATTCGCCATGATCTCTTTATACCAGCCCGGGTGATAGCGCTTGGCGAAGGCGAGCGAGACGTCTCCGCGAATGACGCTGCCAAACGCCCCGCGTTCGGCAAAAACCCCCATGTAGATGTGGATCATGAAATTGCCAATCAGCATCAGCGCCGTTCCCGCGTGCACGACGACGGAGATATATCGCAGCCAACGCAAGCTCCAGGGAATCGATTCCGTTAGCCATAGCACCAGGCCCGAGGACAGCAACAGAATTCCACCGAGAAAGAAGCTCCAGAAGAGGAGTTTCTGGCCCGCGTTGTAACGCCCTGCGGGCGGCATTTTGTCATCCTGGTTCTGGATGTAGTGGGGAAGAGACTTCCACCACTCGGTGTCCACAGGCTCATGCTTCATCTGGCTCGACCACAAAGCGTACATGTAGCAAACCGAAACGAAAAAGACCAGGCCGATCCAGGGATGCAGCATGCGCGAGAGCTCCGCGCCGCCAAGAGCCGAGGCAATCCAGAAGAGCCATGGCGACCAAAAGGCGAGGCCCGTCAGCATCAGATAAATGAAGGAGCCCGCGGCGACCCAGTGATTCATGCGTTCTCTAAATTCGTAGCGGAGCACACGATCGTGAGGAAGTAACTGTTCCTGAGGGCTCACGGTTAATCTCCTTCCTTCGATGCCACGTCCGACTCATCATGAGCCTTCGGCCCGAACCTCAAATAATGGGCGAACAACCCGATCAGGCCGCCGACGAGAGCGATGTTGCCCAGCCATTTCAGCGGGTGCTTCCAGAATTTCACGGCCAGCGGGATCGTGGGGTTGCTGGGGAGGCCGCCATAAAGTTCCGGTTTGGTGGCATCGTGCAGAACGTAAATCACGCCGGTACCGCCGACGCCCGGCGGATCGTATACGCCGGCGTTTGTATAGCCGAAGTGATCGCGAAGCTGTTTCGCCCGGCCCTCGGCAAGGAACTTCATGTCGTCCTTGGTGCCGAAGTGGAGGCATCCGGTGGGGCAAGATTTGATGCAGGCCGGTTCAAGGCCCTGGCTGACGCGGTCGGTGCAGAGCGAGCACTTGTACATGCGCTTGGTGACGCTGTTGAACTTCGGAATGTTGAACGGGCAACCGGTGACGCAATAGCCGCAACCGATGCAGTTCTCCTGCTGGAAATCCACGACGCCGTTGGTGTATTGCACGATGGCGCCGTCGGCAGGGCACGCTTCCAGGCAGCCGGGCTCGGCGCAGTGCATGCACTGGTGCTTGCGCATCAGCCACTGCAGGGAGCCGTCTTCGCGTTCGTGCTCGTTGAAGAGGATCAGGTTCCAGTAGTTCCACCGGGTGTCCGGCATGGTCTGGTAAGTGTTGTCGAAGGTGGTTTGCGTGAACGGCATGTCGTTCCATTCGACGCAAGCCACTTCGCAGGCCTTGCAGCCGATGCAGGTGGTGGTGTCAATCAGTTTGCAGACCGTGAACCCCCGCTGGGTGTCTTCGCCGGGGACCGTGCCTGCGTGGCCCGAGATTTTCTGAATGCGTAGTGTGGCTTGGCTCATGTCGGCTCTCCTACGCTTTCTCGACCTTCACCAGAAAGCCCTTGAATTCCGGTGTGTATGCGTTCGGATCATAGACCGTCGGGGTAAGAAGGTTGGCCAGCGTCCTCGCGTCCTTGCCTTCGTCCTCGACAATTCCCCGAAACCCCTGGTGGATCTGGAAGCCAATCTGGTAGACCTTTTTGCCATCGATCATCATCGGCTTGATGCGTTTGGTGACCATAGCGTTCGCGATATAGGTGCCGCGGATGCTGGAGACTTTTATCTTTTCTCCGCCGTGGACTCCGATGTCGTTCGCCAGTTCGGCGGGAATTTCAATAAAGGGTTCCGGAATCAACTGGACGTTCATGGGATTGTTCTTTGTCCAGTAGTGGTAATGCTCGGTCATTCGATAGGTGGTGCAGACAACCGTGTAACCGTCCTGAGGCGTGGAGTATTTGTCGTCGGGCGTTTTGAATCGCTTGACCACCGGATTGTGCGTCTGCTGCGGATGCAACAGATTATCGATGGGGCTTTCCGTGGGTTCGTAGAATTCGGGGAAGGGCCCATCGGCGAAGGCCGCGAGCGGTCCAAAGATTCGGCCAACGCCCTCCGGATTCATGATGAACGGGCCCATGTGATCCTTGGGCTTGGAATCGACTTTGAAGTCCGGCACGTCGTTGCCGACCCATTTTTGCGTGCCTTCGCTCCACCAGACCTGTTTGCGAGACGGATCCCAAGGCTTGCCGTCCACGTCGCAGGAAGCGCGATTGTAGAGCACGCGCCGGTTCGCGGGCCACGACCAGCCCCATCCCGGATGCACTCCCATGCCGGAAGGATCGGAGGGGTCGCGCCGGGCAGTTTGATTGCCCGCTTCGGTGAACGCGCCGGAATAAATCCAGTTGCCGCAAGATGTGGTGCCGTCGTCTTTCAACCAAGCATAGCCAGGAACCTGCTGGCCGGCCTTGATTTGCTGCTTGGTGACTGGATCTTCCAGGTCCGCGAGAGCCTTCCCGTTGATTTCCTTCAACACCTCGGCTAGAGGAGGGTTGGAGGGATTGCTGTAATTCCAAGTGAGATTCAAGATGGGATCGGGGAACTTGCCGCCTTCTTTTTTGTAGAGCTCACGAACCTTCAGGAAAATCTGCGCCACGATGGCCTGGTCCAGTCGTGCATCTCCGGGCGACGGCACGGCAGTATTCTTCCAAAGTACCCAGCGCGCGGAATTGGTCATTGTGCCGTCTTTCTCGGCAAATCCCGCACAGGGCAAGTTGTAGACGGTTGTTTGGATCTGCTTCATTTCGTCGGTGGAGGTGCCGGGCGCCCGCCAAAAATCGCTGGTCTCGTTCGGATAAATTTCTCCGACTACCAGGAAATCGGCTTTTTTCAGCGCGTCGATGTTTTTCTTGGAGTTTGGGCCGATGGCTACGCCGTTCATTCCAAAGGCCAGCATTCCTTTCACGTTCCCGCGGTACATGTCGTCCCACATCTGCACCCAGGAGTAATTGCGATCCACCTTGGGCAGGTAATCAAACGCCCAGCCGTTTTGTTTGGTGGCCGCATCGCCATAGAGGGCTTTGAGGAAGCTAACCGTGAATTTTGGCGTGTTGCTGTAGTAGTTGTACGAATCCCACGCTGCCGGCTTTGAAGATGTCGGCGTAATGCGCTTCATCCAATCGGCAAAGGAAGCGTCCGCCGGCGTGGGAACTTTGAGGTAGCCGGGCAGACTGTCGAAAAGTCCTGCCATATCCGTGGCGCCCTGAATGTTGGAGTGCCCGCGGAGAGCATTGACGCCGCCGCCGGCGCGACCGACGTTGCCCATCAACAGTTGCAGGATGGCGGCCGTACGGATGATTTGCGTGCCGAAGGAGTGATGGGTCCAGCCGACGGCGTAGATGATGGTGCTGGCCTTCTTCATGTCGCCGTCTTTGCGAACGGATGTGTAGAGGTCGGCGGCCTTGAGGAATTGCTCCTTGGGGATGCCGGTGATGCGCTCGACCAACTCCGGCGTGTAGCGGGAATAATGCTTTTTCAGGAGTTGGAAGACGCAGTTCGGGTTCTGTAGCGTGGGATCGAAGTCGACTGTTCCCGGCAACGAGGGGAGGGCAGGGGGTTGTCCGGGTTTCGCCTCCGAAGCCGCGGGCGCTTTACCGCCGGAGCCCTGGTAATTCCAGCTGGCCCGGTTGTAAGTCTGTTTCTCCGCATCGAAGCCGGAGAACAAGCCGTCGACATCGGGGAGCTTGAAATCCTTCTCAACGATGAATCCCGCATTGGTGTAATGGACCAGGTATTCTTTTGCGATTCGATTGTTTTCGATGGCGTAGTGAATCACGCCGCCGAGGAACGCGATGTCTGTCCCAGCGCGAATCTGGCAGAAGAGATCGGCGACCGCGGACGTGCGTGTAAAGCGCGGGTCCACGGAAATTATTTTTGCGTTACGGTTGCGCTTGGCCTCGACGGGCCACTTGAATCCACAAGGATGGTTTTCTGCTGGATTACCGCCCATGATGAGCATCATGTCGGTATTCTTCATGTCGACCCAGCCATTGGTCATCGCGCCCCGGCCGTATGTTGGTCCCAAACTTGAGACCGTGGGGCCGTGTCAAACCCTGGCCTGGTTTTCCAGATGCGTGACCCCCAGGGCGCGCATTGATTTCACAACCAGATAGTTGAACTCGTTGGTGTCGGTGCAGCCGCCGATGAAGGCGAGGGATTCCAGGCGGTTGACGGTGTGCCCGGCCGCGTCCTTCTCAACGAAGGTGTCGTCGCGGGTCTTCTTAATGCGGGCGGCAATCTCGTTGATGGCATCGTCCCAAGAAATGTCTTCCCATTCGGTGGCGCCCGGCCGGCGGACCTGCGGCTTGAGCAAGCGCCGATCGTTCATGATCTCTTGCTGTAACGAAGAACCCTTGGGGCAAAGTGTGCCGCGGTTGGTGGGATGATCGGGGTCGCCCTCGACATGGACGACTTGCGCGGTGACATTCTTTGCGCGGTCGCCAATTGTGTAGATGATTGTGCCGCAACCCACGGCGCAGTACGGGCAGGTGGACCGTGTTTCGGAGGCGCGGCCAATCTTCAGTTCTCGCAATTGCGCGTAGGCCGGTTTCAGATCGAAGCCAAAGACAGCTGCGGCGGTTCCCCCGAGAGTTGCAATCTTCAGGAAGTCACGGCGAGAAGCATCCATCTGGAGCCTCCGTAGAATTTGAGGAGTGGTACGCGGCCCCCCCTTCTTATTTCTTCCCCATGGCTTCTGTCAAGTCGAAAACCCCGGGGGCCGCAAGGAATAACACGGCTTGGATGTTGTGGCAGCAGGAAATGTTTCAAAAATCTTGGGAATACAGGACTGAAACAGTCCGATTGCAACTTCTCGAAAGTTTATCGCTAGCCTTGATTCCGGCAAGCAATGTGTCTGTTGTTGCACTGCTTAACCTTCGACACACATGAGCCAAGAATTCCAGGGGCGCGGAGCCGGAAGTATAAAAAAATAGGGAATGCGACTTCTGGACCCCGTGCTTAATTGCTTCGCTACTATTGCGCGCGGTTTGCGGGTGCCAGGACTTAAGTGCGAGGGCTAACTGCCTGATTTGGCCGGCTAATCATGAAATCGGGACTAAACTCATCAAATCCACCCGCCGGACAAGCCCGGCGTTCTCAGCGATTCTTGCGTCTTGGCTACTTACTGACAGGTATGGCGGTTTTGGTGTCTCTCGTGGCGGCGCTGGTTCTTCCCCGAGGTTCTCAACTTGCGGTGATGGGCGACCTTCTGGAGTCCGCCCTGTTTGCGGCATTCACGTTGCTTGCGCTTCAGAACACGCTCCGGAGCCGTGCCCAGGTGCGGGCATTCTGGTTCCTGCTTTTCATGGGGGCGGCGCTCTGGCTGGGTAGCTTAGTGATCTGGTCCACGCAGGAACTCTGGTTCAAACGGGCAGTCCATGATGCACCCTTCACCGACATCCTGTTATTCCTGGGATTGGTGCCCCTGGTCGCTGCGACGGCGGTGGAACCGCAACGGGAGCACGATTCCCGTTTCCGATCCTTTGGCCTGCTGGATCTCTCTATCCTGATCCTCTACTCGCTCTACCTGTTCGCCTTCTTCGTCTACGCCTATCGCCTGTTACCCGGGGAATTGAAGATATACAACAGCAGATTCAACGTGGCTGCTGCAATTGGGAATCAGTTGTTGGCCGTCGTGACGGGTGTCGTATTTTTCCGGGAACGCGGCGCCTGGCGTGCGGTGTATCGCAATTTCTTTTTCGCTGCCACCGCTTATGCACTAGCCGCCGACCTGATCAATCCGGCGATCGATTCGGGGAAGTACTACACGGGATCGCTTTACGACGTGCCGCTGGTGGCGGCGATCGGCGGCTTCGTTTGCGCCTGCCTGGCGGGTCGACCGCTACTGCAACCGGCCCCAGCAACGGAAGACCGGAAAGAGGGCCGGCAAAGGCCGGTTCAAAGATTCACGTTTCTTTCCTCGTACATGGCAATGCTGGTCACACTCTCCACGCCGGGGGTCGGATTGTGGTTGCTGACGACGTACGGGCCCCACGACAAACTTTTTGCGTTCCGGCTCGACATCACGCTGCTGACGATGTTTTTGCTTACGTTGCTGCTTTCGATCAAGCAGGATTTTCTGAGCGCCAACCTCTTTGGCTCGCTTCGGCACCTCTCCAGCACCTACTCCAGCATAGATCGCTTCAAGGACCACCTGGTGCAAGGCGACAAACTGGCGTCTCTGGGAGAACTGGTGGCCAGGGTGGCCGATCAGATTCGAAAGGCCATGGCTATCATCCGGGAGCAGGTTTCCATCCTCACGTCACGCGCGCAAGGGGAATCCCGGTGCCGCTCGCTGGCGGAAAAGATCGGCCAGTACGCGGAGCGAACCGATAGCCTGGTCGAGGATATGCAGCGATTCTCCCAGGAAACCCCGCTGCAACTGGCGCCCGTGGAAGTTAAACCGCTGCTCGAGAGTGCACTCCATCTGAGCCGCCTGGATAGAGTTCAAAACGTTCGAGTGGAGCTGGAGGCGGAAAGTTCTTGTCCCCCTGTGATGGCCGATTCGAGCCAGTTGCTGCACGTTTTTCTTCAGATTATTTCGAACGCGATGGATGCGCTGGAAGAAGTGGGGGGCGGCGAACTGCTGATTTCCATACGCGGGTGTGAGCCGCAAGTCTGCATTCAGTTTTCGGATACCGGACCGGGCATCCGGCATCCGGAACATGTCTTCGAGCCGTTTTTCACCACCAAGCCCGTAGGGAAGGGAACCGGCCTGGGATTGAGCACTTGTTACGGGATCATTCGGCAGCATGAGGGAGACATCACATGCGGGAACCGCCTGGAGGGCGGCGCCTACTTTACGATTTTTGTTCCGGCAGCCGTGGTTGCGGCGCAGGATTCGGGCGTTCCCTCGTCGGTTGCATCGGAGAGCGCGGAATGACTATTCAACCTCGCCACAGAATATATCTCGGGCTTGCTGGCGGGATTTTCCTTTTGCACGCCGGCATGGCAGCGTTCGCCCGGCCTTCGTTTTCACTGACCATTTTCGGGGACGCGCTCCCCTGTGCACTGCTGATTGTCGCGATCCTGGCGGTGCGCGAAAATTTTAGCTACCAGCGCGGGGCCCTGCAGGTGTTCTGGAAGTTGATGGCCGCGGGCCTGGTTCAGATGCTGCTTTCGCAGGCCTACTGGTTTTACTACGATTCGTTGCGGCGCTATTCCATACCCAGCCCGGTCATCGGCGACACTTTATTTTTGCTGGCCCATGTTTTCTTTCTCTCCGCGTTTGCCTTGCGGCCCCATTCTGCAGCAGCAGGCCGTGACATGCGGCTGCGCCACCTCGATTTTGCGTTGCTCACTCTCTGGTGGCTGGCTCTCTACGCGTATTTCGCGTTGCCGTGGCAATTCGTGGTCCAGGATTTCTCCAAATACAATCCCGCCTATTACCTGCTGGCCTTGATCCAGCATTTGATGATAATCCTCGGACTAATCATTGGCTGGAAGCGCAGCACGGGACTGTGGAGGGCGTTTTATGGCAGTTCCATCTTTCTGTTTGTGCTGATTGCCGGGTCAAGCCTCTTGCTCGAGGTAACCATCGACCGCGGCGTGTATTATGCGGGAGGTTTTTTCGACACACCCTTCCTCCTCTCCCTGGTCCTCGTTACCGCCCTTGCTGCCTTCGGACCGTCCCTGCAACCCGACGAAGACAAAGGGCCGAACCGCGAAATCAGCCAGAGCTTGTGGACCGCGCGTATCGCGATGGTCGCCATCCTTTCGCTGCCGGTGATTGCGTTGTTTGGCTCCTTTGAAAAGAATGTTCCGGAGGACGTGGCGGCATTCCGGCTGCGCCTGGTATTTGGAGCGATGTTGCTGCTCAGCAGCCTGGTTTTCTGGAAGTTGACGCTGCTGGCCAGGGAACTCCGCCGCCTGGTGCGGCTGTCGCAGGCGTCGCTTGAAAACCTAAAAAATGTACAGGCGCGCGTGACTCACTCGCAAAAGCTGGCAGCGCTTGGGCGGCTCGCCGCTGGCGCCACCCACGAAATCAGCAACCCCCTGACCGCCATCCTCGGCTATTCCGAATTGTTGACAGACGTACCATCCCTTTCACCGCCGGATCGCGAGAGCGCCCAGATCATTCAGAAACAAGTACACCGCGCCCAGGCCGCGGTGAATAGCCTTCGAAATTCGTTGCGGAACCCAGCTAGCCCGCATCCAACCCCCGTGGTCGAACGAGGAGATTCCTGAAACCGTTGGCCGGTGCCTGACCGATGACACGACTACTTTTTCTGGCGCTCGAGTTCGCCATAGTTTTTGTGAGTGTCCCCCTGTTGATTTATTACCGCCGGATTCCCAACCTGCCAATTCCGTATCTGCTGATCATCGCACTGCTGGCGTTTTTCGTCCTTCGGTCTGATCCGACATTCCGCCTTTCGCAACTCACGGTCTGGGGTAACGCCCGGCCTTTCCTCACCGCCATCCTTATTAGGGATGCCGTCTGCCTCGTGGGGCTTGGGATTGCGGTGTACCTCCTGGCGCCGCAACTCCTGTTTTCCCTGATCCGGCGCTCACCGCGGCTTTGGGCGCTGATCTTTGTCCTCTATCCGCTGCTTTCGGTTTATCCGCAGGAACTGCTCTATCGCGCGTATTTCTTTCATCGCTACCAGCCGCTCTTCGGCCGGGGCTGGGGGCTGATGGCGGCCAGCGCGCTGGCGTTCGGGTTCGTTCACATTATTTTCAGGAATTGGCTGGCGGTAGGTCTGTGCGTGATCGGCGGGTTCCTTTTCTCACTCACCTATCAAACGTCCGGGTCGTTTCTGCTGGCTTGCCTGGACCACGCGATTTTCGGTAACTTTCTATTCACAATTGGGCTTGGCCAGTTTTTCTATCACGGCTCCCGGAGCTGACGGCCTCACTCTCATTCCTCTCCACAAACCGGCCTCCAACCGCTAAAATGAGGGAAGAAACAATTCCTGCTTCCTCTCGTTGAAATATATGGGCTGCCACGTGCGTATCCAGTGTTCAGTGCAAAGCCCAACCCAAGGAGATGCCGCCGCATGGCGACGACACCGAAATCGCTGAAGCCCGACCTGGGCTCCCTGCGCATCAGCGATACCAAGCGCAACGCCACCAGGTCCAGCAGGCGCTGGCTGTGGCTGATTCTAGGCGTGTTGGCGCTGATTCTGGTGGCTGCCGCCGCCTCGGCTTTCCGCGATCGCAAGGCGGAAGTGGAAGTCGCATCCGCGCGCAAGCCGGTGAACGGCCCTGCCGGGGTTTTGAACGCCAGCGGATATATCACGCCGCGCCGGCGCGCCACGATTGCCGCAAAAATTACCGGCCGGGTCACCAGCGTAATGTTTGACGAAGGAACCCGGGTCACCGAGGGGCAGCTGCTTGCGACGCTGGATGATTCCGACGTTCGCCGCGCCCTGGACTCGGCGAAGGCCGATCGAGACTCCGCGCAGGCGGCTATTGCCGATTTCGAGGTGCAGCTTCGCAATGCGGAAATCGAACTGCGCCGCACGCAGCAGCTTGTGAAGGAGGGTGTGCAGACGCAACAGGCCCTGGATACTTCGGTTATGACCGCCGACAGCCTGCGCGCGAAAATCAACCTGGCGAAACAACAGGTGGCGGCTTCCGAGGCGCGCATTCGCGAACAGCAGCAAGCGGTGGATAACTGCACGATTCGCGCGCCGTATGCGGGAATTGTGGTTTCGAAGGACGCGCAGGTCGGCGAAATGGTCTCGCCCGTTTCGGCGGGAGGGGGCTTCACGCGCACGGGCATCGCCACCATCGTGGATCTTCACTCGAACGAGATTGAGGTGGACGTCAGCGAATCCTATATTGCGAAGGTGCAAACCAACCAGCCGGTGACGGCGGTTCTGGATGCCTATCCGGATTGGAGCATTCCGGCGAAGGTGCGGACCGTGATTCCCACGGCCGACCGCCAGAAGGCTACGGTGAAAGTGCGCATTTCTTTCACGGATGACGGCCACGTGCGCCTGATCGATCCCGCCACGCAACCGCGGATCCTTCCGGACATGGGAGTGAAGGTCACTTTCCTGGAAGATGAAAAGCCTAAAGCGGCGGCGGATAAATCATCCGCGGCGGCGCCGGCGGTGGCCCTGGTTCCGCAGGTTGCGGTTCACCAGGACAACTCTTCCAAGTTCGTGTTCGTGGTGAAGGGTGACACCCTCGAACGGCGCGCGGTTTCGCTAGGATCGGTTCGCGGTACGGATGTCGAAATTCTTGCCGGGCTTCAACCGGACGCGGTCGTTGTTGTGAAAGGCCCGGAATCGTTGCGAGATGGCCAGTCGGTGCAGATTAAACAATAGGAGCGCTCCCCATGGTGAAAGTTGACGGAAGTGGCGGTAACTCCAGCCTGATTCAGGTTCGCGATCTGGACAAGACGTATCGCCGCGGCGGCGAAGACATCCACGTGTTACAGGGGCTGAACCTGGACGTGGAGAAGGGCGAATTCATCGCCTTCATGGGGCCGAGCGGCTCCGGCAAGACCACGCTGCTGAATTTGCTAGGCGGCCTGGACGTGCCGACGCGCGGCAGCATCACCGTTGCGGGCGACGAAATCACCCACATGTCTGCCGGCAAACTTACGGAATGGCGCGCGCGGCACGTTGGCTTCATCTTCCAGATGTACAACCTGATTCCTGTGCTCACGGCGTTTCAGAACGTTGAGCTGCCGCTGCTGCTCACGAAGCTTTCGAAAGCCGAGCGGCGGGAGCACGTGGAGACCGCACTTTCGGTTGTCGGACTTGCCGACCGCATGCACCACTTTCCGCGGCAGCTTTCCGGCGGACAGGAGCAACGCGTGACCATCGCGCGCGCGGTTGTCTCTGACCCGACCTTCCTGCTGTGCGACGAGCCCACGGGCGACCTGGACCGCAAGAGCGCGGACGAAATCATGGCGCTGATTGAAGAGCTGGTTGGCAAGCACTCCAAGACGGTGCTGATGGTTACGCACGATCCGGTGGTTGCATCCCGCGCCAACACCACGCTGCACCTTGATAAGGGTGTGCTTGTGGAAGGGCGCAAACAGCCGCAGTTGAGCACGGCGGGAGGTGTGGCATGAAATTCTCGCGCATCATCCTTGCAAACCTGTTTCGGAAGAAGGTTCGCCTGTTTCTTACGATCGGCTCGTTTGCCGTGGCGCTGTTCCTCTTCGTCTTTCTCGCGGTCGTGCGCGATGCGTTCAATCGCGGCGCCGACGTTGCCGGCGCGGATCGTCTAGTGGTGATCAACCGAACGTCCATCATTAACCTGATGCCACTCGCCCACCGTGACAAAATACTGCGCATCCCCGGCGTGAAGGCCATCACGCACAACAACTGGTTCGGCGGCACGTACATCGACGAAAAGAATTTTTTCCCGCAATTCGTGATCGATCCGCAGGCCCAGCGCGAAGTGTTTCCAGAAATGATTGTTCCGGATGACCAGTGGGCGAACTTTCTGAAAGACCGCCAGGGCGCTATCGCCGGCGCAAAAACGGCCGAGCGATTCGGCTGGAAAATTGGCGACCGCATTCCCATCAAGACAACGCTCTACGGTGGCGGCTCCTGGGAGTTCAACCTGGCCGGCATTTACCACGGCAAGCGTCCCCAGGATGACGAAACGCAATTCTGGTTCCAGTGGGACTATTTCGAGGAAAAAGTTCCCGATCGCGTCAAAGGCCAGATCGGTTGGTATGTCCTGCGGGTGGACAATCCCGATGACTCGCCGCGCATCGCGAAAGCCATTGATGCCGAATTCGCCAATTCTCCGTTCGAAACCACGACGCAGACGGAGTCCGCCTTCGCCGCCAATTGGGTCAAGCAGTTTGGCAATATCCAGTTCCTGATCGTTTCGATCGGTTCGGTGGTCTTTTTCACTCTCCTTCTCGTCACGGGCAATACCATGGCGATATCCGTTCGCGAGCGCACTTCGGAACTGGCCGTTTTCAAGGCCATCGGCTTTTCGGACCGCGCAGTATTGTTCTTTGTTCTCGCGGAAGCTTTGGCGATTGCGCTTTTTGGCGGTTTGCTCGGGATCCTTGGGGCCATGATCCTGGTTCCGGCATTGGGCAAGGCCCTGGCCGGGCTGTTGCCCAGCATCGTGCTTGAGCCTTCGATGCTGGTGTCTGGGCTGGTTCTCGCCATTATTGTGGGATTCGCCAGCGGAGTGATTCCCGGCGTGAGCGCCATGCGGTTGCGCGTAGTCAACGCCCTGAGGAGGGTCTAGTAATGCTGCCCAAACTATTCTTTGGATTTGTGGTTACGCTGGCCGCGGTGTTTGTTTTTCTGCTTGGTTTGACCATTCTTGTTGGGCTGGTCGCGCCGCTATTTAACACAGTTCCCGTGTCCTACAACTTTCGCAGCATCCGCGCGCGGTGGACTTCCACGATCGTCGCGGTTTTGGGAATCGCGGGCACCGTCGGCGTTTTCGTGGCGATGCTTTCGCTGGCGAAGGGGTTCAAGTCCACACTGGTGGCATCGGGTTCCGCGGGAAATGTGCTGGTGATGCGGGCGGGATCCGCTTCTGAAATGCTGGGCGGGATCACGCTCGATTCGATTCGCATTGTTCAGGACGCGCCGGGAGTGGCGCACGATTCGACCGGCCCGCTGGTGACACAGGAAGTTGTGGGAGTGGTGCCCATTCCCCTGATCAGCACCGGCACGGACGCCAACGTGCAGGTGCGCGGGGTTTCGCCGAACGTTTTGCAGATTCGCAACTTCGTTAAGATCGCGCAGGGCCAGATGTTTCAACCGGGCTTGTCGCAGATGATTGTCGGGAAGAACGCTACGAAGACGTATTCGGGACTGAAGCTCGGCGACTCGGTCAACATGGGCGGAGGCCACTGGCAAGTTGTCGGCGTTTTTGACGCCGGGGGCTCGTCGTTCGATTCGGAAGTCTGGTGCGACGCGAAAATTCTGAGCCAGGTGCTGCAGCGTCCGCCAAACATTTTTCAATCGGCGACAGTTCACCTTACTTCACCAGCGGCATTTCAGCAGTTCAAGGACTCGGTCACTTCAGATCCCCGGTTAACGGTGGATGCGGTCCGCGAAGTGGATTATTACGCGAAGCAATCCACGGTGATGACGCGGTTGATCACGGTGCTTGGCGGCATTGTGGCGCTGATTATGGCGGTGGGGGCCGTGTTTGGCGCGCTGAACACGATGTATTCCGCCGTCGCCGAGCGCGGCCGCGAGATTGCGACCATGCGAGCTCTCGGCTTTTCCACCCTGAATGTGCTGCTTTCGTTTCTCTTCGAGGCCCTGCTGATTTCCATCGTCGGGGGGATTCTGGGTTGTCTTGCCGTGCTTCCGCTGAACGGGTTGACCACAAGCACCATGAATTTTCAGACGTTTTCGAACCTGGCGTTCGCGTTCAAGATCACGTTTGACCTGCTGCTGATGGGGATTCTGTTCGCGCTGGTGATGGGGGTTTTGGGAGGCCTGCTTCCGGCGATACGCGCTTCGATTCGCCCGGTAGCTGTGGCCTTGCGCGAACTCTAAAAGGCGCTCGCCTCGGAAGGCGGCCGCTACAGGGTTTAGGACAGGGCTAATCGTCGCGGAGTGAGCACTAGAATTTCTGTTCTTCAATCCGCCGCGACCGCGGATTGTAATCGCAATACCTTACCCACCTCGGTCGCACCACGAAATAGGTGATCCCGGCCCAGTTTTCACGCGCCGGCCCGTCTTTAAATTTCTGGAAATAAATCGGTTTGTATTTGGCCAGCGCCGCACCTTCCAGCTCCTCCGCTTCACCTTCGTATTGCACGGTGACTTCTGTCGTGCACCCTACCACCCAGGCAACTCGTGGGTTTTCTTTCAGGTTCGGATATTTCCGCGAGGTGCGCACGGTGTCAAAAATGATTTCCAGATCCGGCGTCACCGCGAATCCCATCAGGGCCGCCTGCGGATGCCCGGAACTAGTGGCGGTGGTGAGCACGCCGAGTCTTTCGGAGTCCATAAAACGGAATACTTCTTGAAGGTTCATTTATGCCTCCCCGGGACAGGTCTTCGGCATCTTATGCATGTTACACTCGCTTTTTCGCAGGAGACACCGCTTGACCTCACTCACCGCTCGCTTTATTCGCCGTGCCCGGAAGTTTGCCATTTCCCTGTGCACGTTTGCTTTTCTGTTGCCCGGTTCGCTCGCTGTCGCCCAGGAATTAGCCCCGGACCAGATGAAAGGCCTTTCGTGGCGGCTGATCGGACCATTTCGCGGCGGGCGCGTCACTGCGGTTGCGGGAATCGCGGGCGACCCCAAAACGTATTACATCGGCACCCCGGGCGGGGGTGTCTGGAAGACCACAAATGGCGGCGTCACCTGGGCTCCGATTTTCGACGACGCGCACGTTGCTTCCATTGCCGACCTGGTTGTGGCGCCGTCGAATCCCAACATTGTTTACGTCGCCACTGGCGAGCAATCGCCCGGGAACGGCGTCTGGAAATCCACGGACGCCGGCGCCACCTGGACGAATATCGGCATACGCGATTCGCGTACGATTCCCTCCATCCTTGTCGATCCCAAAGATGCCAACACCGTTTACGTCGCGGCTGTGGGCGACATCACGCCCAGCGACACACGCGGCATTTACAAAACCACGGATGGGGGCAAGTCCTGGCGTAAAGTTTTCTATAAAGATGACCGCCACAGTCCCACCGAACTGTGCTTCGACCCCAACGATTCCCGCGTGATTTATGCGGCCATTCGACGGATCCCTCAGCCTCCGAAAGAGAAATCCGCCGAAGAGAAAACTCCGCAGGAACCGGAAGTGGACACGGTCATCATCAAATCGTCCGATGCGGGTGAAACCTGGACTCCCACGGGTGAGAAAGGATTGCCGCCCGCGCGCCGGGGACGAATCGGCCTTGCGGTTGCCGCCGGGTTCGGAGGCAAGCGTGTTTTCTCGCTGATGCGGCAGGGGCTTTTCCGTTCCGACGATGCCGGCGAAAACTGGCAGCAAATCGCGCAGGATCCGCGCGTGCTCGGCGACGATTATTTTGGCCGTGTCTACGCCGATCCGAAGAATCCAGACGTCGTGTACGTGATGCAGACTTCGACTTACAAGTCCACGGATGGCGGCCGGACGTTTGTAGCCTGGAAAGGCACGCCCAGCGGGGAAGACGATCACGTGCTGTGGATCGCGCCGGAAGACACCAGTCGCGTCCTGATGGGCACGGACCAGGGAGCGGTGATCACGCTGGATGGCGGGAAAATCTGGAACACCTGGTACAACCAGCCGACTGGGCAATTTTACAGAGTGTCCACGGATCGTGCGTTTCCATACCGCCTCTACGCATCACAGCAGGATTCGGGCTCCGTCAGCGTGCCCAATCGCACCGACTACGGCCTGATCACTTACCGCGACTGGTTTCCCACCGGTTCGTTCGAGAGCGCGTTCATCGCGGCGGATCCTCTGGACGCCAACACGGTTTTTTCCATCGGATGGTACGGCGTGGTGCTGCGGATGAACCGAGCGACGGGGCAGGTGGCCACAATTTATCTTCCGCCCGCCGGTTATCGCGTAACGTGGGAAACTCCGCTGATTTTTTCTCCGAAGGATACGCACTCGCTTTATTACGGCACGCAATTTCTTTTGAAAACCACGGATGGCGGCACATCGTGGAAAGAGATCAGCGGGGACCTGACCAGCAAAACTCCCGAGCCACCCGGCGGAGCAAAGCCGACGGGGAACGGCCATATGCTGACGAAAGACGCGAACGAATTTTCGCTGTGGGGAGAGGCGGATGACGATGATGACGACGACGCGCAAAGTGCGCCGCACGGGGCGATTCAGACGATCGCGCCTTCTCCCCTGGACGCGAACCTGATCTGGGTGGGCTCAACCACCGGGCTCGTCCATCTGACCCGCGATGGTTCGACGTGGAGCGATGTCACGCCCGCCAATCTTCCCGAGCACCCTTACATCAATTGCATCGAAGCTTCGCCGCACGACGCCAACACCGCCTACGCCGCCGTGTTCGCCAAGCATGATACCTTTTCGCTGCTTTACGCACCGCGGGATGTGCATCCCTATTTCTATCGCACGCGCGACGCGGGGAAAACCTGGGAGAAAATCGTCACCGGCCTGCCCGAAGCGGGGATGGCCCGCACCATCCGCGAAGATCCCAGCCGCAAGGGACTGCTGTTTGCGGGGACCGCCAACGCGGTGTATTTCTCGTTTGATTCCGGCGATCACTGGCAGCCGCTGCAGCTGAATCTGCCGACAGCCAACGTCACCGATCTTGCCATCCACGGAGCGGATCTTGTCGCCGCTACTTTCGGCCGCGGCCTCTGGATCCTTGACGACATCTCCGCGCTGCGCCAGTGGTCCGCGAAACTTGTGGATTCACCCGCGCAATTTTTCACGCCGGAGCCCGGCATCCGCGTTCGCTGGGACAACTATCCGGATACGCCGCTGCAAACGCAGGCAGCCGCGGGCCGTAATCCCGCGGACGGCGCCGTGCTGCAGTATTTCCAAAAAGCTCCGGCGAAGGGCGATCTGGCTTTGGACATCTACGACCAACAGGGAACTCTGGTGCGCCATTATTCGAGTCGCGGGGTCCAGGAGACGATCGAGCCGCCGAATGTGCCCGAATTCTGGTTTTACCCGCCGGACGCGCTTCCCAACCAGGCGGGCATCAACCGGTTCGTCTGGGACCTGCACTATGCGCACCCGACGGCGTTGCCCTATGGGTATTTCGGCGCTCGGCTGAAATATACCGAGTACACATTGCCCGATCACGCCGTTCCGGGCGAAACTCCGCGCGTTCAACCGCCCGGACCGCTGGCAGCGCCGGGCACGTACGATCTGGTATTCACACGGGAAGGGAAGACGTACAAGCAGAAGCTGCAGGTGCTGCCCGATCCGCGCGTGCACATCAGCGCGGAGGATTACGCGGCGCAACTTGCGCTTTCCCGGAAAATCTCTGCATTCATGGAAGACACGGCGCGCTTATTCCAGTCCGTTGTAACCCTGCACGCGGAATTCGACGCCCGCAAAAAAGCTGTTCCGGCAGATGCGCCGAAAGAAGTGGCGGACGCGGTTGCGGAAGTTGAAAAACAGTTTCACGCGTTGGAGGACGGCAACGCCGAAGCTCCGGGTTTCGGAATACTGAACCGAGATTTTGGCCACGACCTTGTGATGGTTCAGAGCGCCGACATGAAGCCGGCGGAATCGGCGTACAGTACCGTGATTAGCGGCTGCAACTCGATCGCAAAAAATGTCGCGGCGTGGAACAAGCTGAACGCGGAGACGTTGCCGGCCCTGAACAAGCTGCTGAAGGATCAGAAGGTGGAAGCGCTGCCGGTCGCGCCTGCTGCCCCCGCACCGCCGCCGTGTACGAAGTGAACTAGTCTCTTGCGTGAAGGGGGAAAGGGTACTCAATCGCTGGCGGCGGATTTGCCTGCGGAAACACCAGTTTCCGTCACGCCCGTAGTCACGGCGCGATACCGTACGACCAGAATCGTCACATCATCTGCCTGGCGCGCGCCGCGGGCGAAATTTTCCACGGATTCCAGCACAGTCCTCTGGATTTCATCCAACGGCAGTTCGGTTTTTCCCTGCAACACGGCCCGCAATCTGGGCACGCCGTATAGCTCTTCTTCCGGGTCCATGGCTTCGGTGACGCCGTCGCTGAAGAGCACCAGCGTATCGTCCGGTTCCAGTTGCACGGAAGCCGTGGTGAATTCCGCTTCCGGTACCAGACCGACCGGGAAGGAGCCCTCGGTGAACGCTTCCTCTGTTGTTTCCTTGCGCAAGAGAATGGGCGAAGGATGCCCGGCATTGATGTATTCGAGCTTTCCGCTTTCGTCCAGGATGGCGAAAAACATGGTTGCATAGCGGCCCACTTCCGCGTGGTCGCACAGGAAGCGATTTACGTGATTGAACGTCCGCGCGGGGTCGGTGCCCAGCGTCATTCCGGAAAGCGCGCCCTGCAGCATAGTGGTCAGCAGCGCGGCTCCCAAGCCTTTGCCGCTTACGTCGGCAAGCAGAAAGGCCGTGCGGCGATCGTCCAGCGGAAAGACGTCGTAATAATCTCCTCCGACGGACAAGCAGGGAAAATTCACGCCGGAGACCGCTAGGTGAGGATACTCGCGCAAATTTTTCGGAAGGAGCGCCTGCTGGATGTCGCGGGCGATGCCGATTTCCTGTTCCAGCCGCTGCCGTTCGCGCTCGCGTTCCACCAGCCTTGCGTTGTCAAGAATGCTCGCCGCGTCGGCGGCCAGCGCATCCAGGATTTGCCGGTCCAGCTTTGAAAAGGCAGTCGGGCGCTTCGAATCCATGTACAGGACGCCGAGAAAATCGCCGCGCCGCACGTCCGTGGCGGAAGCGTCGGTGCTCGCCCGTGCGCTCGCATACAGAGGGATGACAACCACCGCGCGCAGACCCTGCGCCACGATGCTGGCCGCCGCCTGCAGGTTCATTTCGGCTTGCGCCAGGTCTTCGGTGATCACCGGCGATTGCTGCCTCATCGCCAGTTGAATGGCCGTCTGGCTGGGAGTCATGCTTTCGGGCGGAAGCCGTTGGCCGCCGCTGCGGCGCGCCAGCCGAACGCGCATGTTTTCGATTTTTCCATCGACGGCTTCCTGAAGCAATCCGCGGTCGGCATCGGTGACGGCGATGGCATGGTCGATCATTTTCGCCAGCACGGAATCGAGCGGCAATTGCGAGTGCAGCAGCGAGGTCGCTTCCAGGAGCATGTTCAGTTTCCGCAACCCGCCGCCGGAGGTCTCGGAACTCGTCATGTGATCGATGCGCGTCAGCAACTGGGGGATCGCTTCTTCGGCGGTGCCGGAGGCGGAGCGGAAAACCAATTGATAGGAATCTTCCAAGCCAAAGGTAATGGTGTCGCCGTCGTTCAGCATGCGGCTTTCCACTTTTTCGCCGTTCACAAACATCCCGCGCCGCTGCCCGCGGTCTTCCAGGTAGTAGCGGTTCGCTTCCATCACAATGGCCGCGCAGTTGCGCGAGATACGCCGGTCGGTGAGTTGCAAATGATTGCCGGTTTCGGCGCCGCGACCGATCAGGAAGGGCACCTGGGTCACGCGAACGTACTTCCGCGCGCCATCGGGTGAAATCACCTCGAGTACCGCCTCGCTTTGGACCAACTGCTCCGTCATCCGCTCCGCCCTTGCTCCCCCACTAAGTGGCGCATTGTAACACGCAGCTGTGTGCTTCGCCTTTCTTCTTGCGTCCACCCCGGGACCCATCCACAATACCACTGGCCGCCCGCCGGTGATTCACTAAGAATATTCAGGGGACCTGCGTATGTTTTCCGGGATTCTCCCGCTCTCTGCAGAGCTTTTGTGGGCGAACGGCGAACTTTCCCATGCTGACCCCGTAGTCCCTATCCTGATTGCGTCAATCTTCATAACGTTCGGGGCAGTGCTGGGCGGCGCGCTCATGAAGTGGGTGAAGCAGCCGGCGGTTCTCGGAGAACTTCTGGTAGGGCTGATCGCGGGAAATCTTGGCTACTATTTCGGGGGCTCAACGCTCACGGTCCTGCGGGAGGGCGACAATCTTTCGCGCATCGCGGCGGTTGCGCTCACTGGACCTTACAACCTCGCCGAAGCAGCCCTCAAGGTGCTTCCGCCCGGCCCGCACGCCGAACTGCTCGCCAGTCTGCTTGGCGGTCCTCAAGGGCAAACCTATATTTCGATTTATGCGTTCGTGGATATCGTTTCGCGACTTGCGATTCTCATCCTGCTTTTTCTGGTCGGCCTGGAAATCAGCCTGGTGGAAATGAAACGGGTCGGCAAGCCCGCGGCCATTGTCGCCGTCCTCGGGATAGTGGTTCCGATGATTTTGGGTTTGGCGACGATGAAACTTTTGCGGCCGGATAATCCGCTGGCCGCCGATCTTTTCATCGGGGGCATACTCACGGCCACCAGTGTGGGCATTACTGCCCGCGTACTGCGCGACCTTGGAAAAGACCGGACCGATGAAGCGCGCATCATCCTCGGCGCAGCGGTGATTGATGATGTCCTTTGCCTGATCGTGCTGGCGGTGGTGAGCGGCCTCGCGCTCACCGGCCAGATCAGTGTTTCTTCTATTGCCCTGACCACAGGCAAAGCCGCATTATTCCTGGTCGCTTCCCTTGGTATCGGCATCTGGCTTACCCCGAAATTTGTCCGGCGAATTTCGGGGCTTGGCATCCAGAATCTCAAGCTGCTGTTTGGGGTGAGCTTCGCCTTTCTGCTTTCGTGGCTGGCAAATCTTGCGGAGCTTGCCACCATCGTGGGCGCTTTTGCCGCCGGGATGGTGCTGAACAGTTTTTTTGATCGCGAAATTGAGGGGATCTCATTGCACGAACTTCTGTCGCCGATCGAATCGCTGGTGGTGCCGCTCTTTTTTGTGTGGATGGGCATTCAGGTCAAGCTGGAAGCCATGGCCCGCGCCGATGTTTTAATTGCCGGCCTTGCGCTGACCGTCGTGGCCATCATCGGCAAAGTGGTTGCCGGATGGGGTTGCCCCAAAACGATGAATCGTTGGGCGGTGGGTTTCGGAATGATGCCGCGAGGCGAGGTGGGGTTAATTTTTGCGGGAATCGGGAAGGGAATCGGCGTGGTGGACGATGGCCTGTTTTCCGCGGTCGTGCTGCTGGTAATGATTACCACGGTGCTGGCACCGATCATGCTCCGCGTGACGATGGGGGCAAATCCCGTGGCGCCTTCCGAGCCCGTGGGTGCTTCCGGGCAACACTGAGCCCGTCAAAATGGGGACTTAGCTTTCGTGGATTTAGCGGCTAGCGGTTCGTAGCCAGCCTTCGCTCTACATAATCAGTCACGAACGCATCGAAGGCGACGTCGAGCCGCTTGGTAACTTCCCCTGTGGCGCCGTTTCCGATCTTTCGCCCGGCGATTTCGCGAATCCCGATCACGTTGCGGTTCGTGGATGTGATGAACACCTCGTCCGCTGCGTACAAATCCTCCACCCGCAGCGTCTGCTCCACCACCGAAGTGCCTGCCTCATGCGCCACTTCCATCAACACGCCCCGTGTTACACCTTCCAGGCATCCCGAATTCAGAGGTGGAGTCAGCACTTTATCGCCCTTCACCGCGAAAATATTTGCGGCCGTGCACTCGCTGACCTCGCCGCGTTCGTTCAGCAACACCACTTCATCAAATCCCTCGCGCTGCGCCTCGGCCACCGCCCAGACGCTGTTCAGCCAGGAAGTGGTTTTCACTCCGGCCAGGGGTGAAGCCGCATGCCGGCCATGCTCGCGCACCGCGATGCGCAGCGTGTCCGGAAAACTCGGCACATCGGCGCTGGTGATTACCAGGTCCACCTCGGGCATTTTCTCGTCACTTTTCCAGAAACCGACGGTGTTCCACACCAGGTAGATTCGCGCGCATCCATCATCAACCTTATTCGCGCGGATCACATCCTGCAGTTGCACACGCACCCTGGCGCTGGAAAAGCTGAGCGGCAACCGAGTGATGGCGGCATCCTTTTCCAGCCGGCGCCAGTGCCTTTCATAGGCGAACGCTTCGCCGCGCACGATGCGCACCGTCGTGAACAGCCCCCAGCCGCAGATCAAACCAGCTTGCCCCGGGGACCATCGCACCTTGTCCACCGTCTTCAGCTCTT
>Ga0210400_10001403_pt1 | contig 23998 bp, 21 predicted proteins | sample IncBWH26MmetaG_FD_155456 | JGI IMG/M metagenome (GOLD analysis project Ga0210400, IMG submission 155456) | Forest soil microbial communities from Barre Woods Harvard Forest LTER site, Petersham, Massachusetts, United States - Inc-BW-H-26-M | ecosystem: Environmental > Terrestrial > Soil >...
TACGCTATCCCCGGGGTGCGCGGGATTTTCTTGGCGACGTAGGAAAACAACGCGGGGACCGCCGTTTCGCGTTTTACGGCTTCCACGAAAACTTCCGGCGCGATGGAGAGCATTGCATCCTGGGCGCGGGTGGAAATCATTTCATCGGGGTCGTCGGAAAGGACGCACAAAATTTCCGCGCGGTCCACGGAAGCGAGGTGCGCGCCCGTGGTGCAGATGGCGATTTTTCGTTCGCGCGGCGCTCGGCCGTGCCGCAGATCGTCGAGGACTTCAGGGCTGAGAGTTTCCACCGGATGCCTGCCTCAAATTTTTGGCTGTCAAGGTTATTGTACCGGAGGTGGCGGGGACGCCGACGGGCGGCATTGCTTCGCGGTTCATTTCCAGCAACACCGCGCTGGAGTTGGCGGCGGAGACTACAACGATGCTTCCGGCGACTTTTGGAGTGGAATGTTTGACGAATCTCCGCCAGCCGTAGACGCCACCAAGTATGACTCCGGCGACCAGGACCAGAATCCCAACGACCATGGCCACTGGAACCCACAACGGCGTCGGGGGAATGCGGTCTTCGATTTTCTGCGCGTGTTTCTGTGCCTGCTGGTCCGCGTGCTCGGCGTGTGCCAGGTCGTATTCGGCCAGAAACGCTTCCTCATCCAGGCCGAGGTAGTGGGCGATGGAGCGGACGAATCCGCGGTTGAAGACGCCGCCGGGAAGCTTGTCCCACTCTTCGTTTTCGAGCGCTTGCAGAAAACGGGAGCCGATGCGCGTTGCCTGGGTGATTTCCTCCAGCGTAACCTCGCGCAATTCCCGTTCGCGTTTTAGGCGTTCTCCGAAATTTCCCCTGGCCATGCCCCTATCCGTAGCCTTGAGTCTATCAGTGACCAGAGTGGGGACAAAAGCGCACAAGCCTTTCGCCTCGCGGCATGCGGTGGGAGATTCTTGGGCTACACTTCAGGCATGGGCCTGATATTGAAACTGGTGGCGGGGCTGATTGAGGGCCTCCGGGCGTATTTTCTGCTGGCGGCTGCTGCGGTGGCCATTCCCTGCATTTTCTTCTTCATCGTGTTCCTTGTTGGCCTCACGAGACCTTCCCGGGCAAAAGTGGCTGATCCTCAGCAGCCCAAGAATCGGTAAAACACCCGGATTCAACCCACTCAGGCAGCGACTTTCGCCAGTGTTTTCCGGTGCCGGCGAGGCGCAGGATGGCGAGATGGGAACGCCTGTACCACGAGCGGCTTGCGCGGACTTTTGAGGGGTGCCTATACTGACCGAGATTGGCTGGCACAGGTGTGGAAACTCGACGGACCAAGGGGTGCGTCTAAGATGGAATGGTTCACACTACCCGGAGAAACCGACTTCCGTGAGCGTTGAGGAAATCAAACAGTTCCCGACCGTGGACCGCCGCCGGAATCCGGGCCTGCCCTCGGAGAAGCGCGAAGCGGGTGAAGTCGCCGTGTTCCAGGAGTTGGGCAAGGCGCTCACTTCTTCGCTGCAGCTCGACCAGGTTTTGCGCACCATCATGGAGAAGATTGACGAATTCCTGCGCCCGGACAACTGGTCTTTGCTGCTGCTCGACGAACCCAAGCAGGAATTGTATTTTGAGCTGGCCGTGGGCAAGGCTTCGCAGGCGCTGAAGGATGTGCGTGTGAAGGTGGGGCAGGGAATCGCCGGGTGGGTGGCGCAGCACGGCGAGATTGTGATTGTCCCCGACACTTCGAAGGACACGCGGTTCTTCGGCAAAGTGGACGAAAAGACGAAGATGGAGACGCGGTCGATTGTGGCGGTGCCCGTGAAATTCCGGGAGACCTGCCTGGGCGTAATCGAGCTGATCAATTGCGTGGGGCCAGAAGGGTTTGACCCTCGCGACCTGAAGCTGCTGGAAGCGCTTTCAGACTTCGCGGCGATTGCGCTGGAAAACGCGCGGCACGTGAAGCGCATCCACGAACTGACCATCAAAGACGACTGCACCTCGCTTTACAATGCGCGGCACATGGGGTTCATCCTGGACACGGAGATTTACCGCTCGCAACGCTACAACTACGAATTTTCGATCGTGTTCATTGACCTGGACCATTTCAAGCAGGTGAACGACACGCACGGCCACCTGGTGGGCTCGCGGCTGCTGGCGGAAATCGGTGAGGCGTTGAAGACCAACTGCCGGCTGATCGATTTTGCGTTCCGGTATGGTGGCGACGAATTTGTGCTGCTGCTCCCGCAGACTTCGAAAGACAACGCGATCAACGTGGCCAGGCGTTTGCACAAGCTGATTCGGGAAACCGTGTGGCTGAAGGCGGAGGGCTTGAACATCCGGCTGACGCCCAGCCTGGGGCTGGCGGCGTACCCCGTGGATTCGAAGACGAAGGAAGGCCTGCTGCACCTGGCGGACGAGGCCATGTATCTGGTGAAGAACACGGACCGCGACCGCGTTGCCGCGGCGAATATGGGCATCCTGCCAATAGATGGATCCGTTGCCGGTGAGGCAGCGGGCTGAAATTCCCGCGTCCCCGCAGCGTCTATACACTCCCCCGAAATTTTGATTAACTGAAAATATGAATCGTCGCGACGCGGCTCGATACGCCCGGTGGTCCGCCCTGCTGGCGGCGGCGCTTGCCGCGATCACCGGCGGGATTTATGTGCAACGCCTGTGGGTGGCGCACCGCGAAAAGCAGAATGCCCCCGCGCCCCTGCCGCAAAACGAAGAAAAGCAATTTACATCACTGCATTTCAAGAAAGTGGAGGGCGACCGGACAATTTTCGACCTGGAGGCGTCCAAATCCACGGATCTGCGCGGGCAGGACATCAGCCTGCTGGAAGACGTCAGGATCAAGGTGTTTGGAAAAAATGGGGACCGCAACGACGTGATTCACACCCAGAGCTGCCGCTATGCGAAGACGGACGGCAGCATCCAGTGCGACGGAAAGGTGCAGTTCGATTTGCAAAGCGCCGAGGATGCGGCACGCACGGCCGCGAACACCGGCACCAAGCCGAATATCACTCACATTGATACCAGCGGAGTAACGTTTGAGCGCGCCACCGGACGCGCGCAGACGGTGCAACTGGTGAAATTTTCGTTTCCGAATGGCGGCGGCGACGGAGTGGGAGCTGTCTATCAATCCGAGCAGGGCCAATTGCGGTTGATCCGCGACGTGCACATCCAGATGCAGCCGGCGGCCGACCCCACGGCGAAAAAAGGAACCGCGCTGCCCGCGCCGGTGGAAATGAGCGGCAGCAGCATGGAGATTGACAAGGCCAGGAATACCGTGGAGCTTTTTGGCCCGGCGACCGCGGTGAGTTCCGGCCAACAGGTTACCGCCGGACAATTCACGCTTTTGCTGGATGCGGAATCCAGGGCTCAGGCGCTGATTGCCGCGCCGGGTTCGCTGAATCAACAACCGGAGGTGAAGAATCAGGGTGCGAAAGGGGATTCGACGCTGCAAGCGGACAAACTCACCGCGCATCTTGCGCCCCAAGGGTGGACGAGCCGCATTGTGGCCGAGGGGAATGTGCGCGGGATGTCCCCCAGCGGCAATCTGGAGGCGGACAACGGCGATATGGAAATGTGGCCCGGGGTGAACCAGGCCAAGCTGCTGACGTTGCGTGGAAATGTTCGCGTGAATGGACGCGATCCGAAGTCGGGCATGACGCGCAATTTGACGAGCAACGCGGTGCAATTGACGTTTGCGGGCGGCAAGGTTGGCGCGGCGAATCGCGTGCAGCACGCGGAAACGCTGGAGCGTGGCGCGATGGAATGGCTTGATGCGGCGTCGGTGCGCTCCAAGCTTGCCGCGGACAAGCTGGCGCTGGATTTCAGCGCACAGGGCAAGCCGCAACTCTTGAATGCGACCGGGGCGGTGCAGTCTCAGCGTGAAATTCCGGAACGCCCGGTGCAGACGGCGAACTCCGCAACGGGCGTGGCGCAACTATCGGCGGGGGGCGACTGGTCACAGATTACGCTGCGGGGAAATGTGCGGCTGCAGGAGGCGGACCGCAACGCGGAGGCGCAGCAGGCGGTGTTTGCGAGGATGGCGCAGACGACGGTCCTGACGGGCCAGGCGATGGTGCGCGACGCGGGAAGCGAAACACACGCGCCGAAAATCACGTTTTTCCAGTCCACGGGAGACATTGAAGCTGAGGGGCCGGTGCGCTCCACCGATTTTGCTTCGAAGTCCTCTTCGTTGCAGATGAGTTCCGTTCCGGCGAATCTTTCCGCCGACCATATGCGGGCGAACTCGAAGACGGGGCGGGCATTGTATACGGGGCACGCGCGGTTGTGGCAAGGGGCGTCGGTGATGGAGGCGGAGACAATTGAGTTGCTTCGGCCATCGCGGATCCTGAATGCCACTGGGAATGTGCGAGCCGTTTTTCCGCAGGCACCGCAACCGGGGGCTAGCGCCGGCGCGGCGCCGGTGTGGCATATTTCGTCGGGATTGCTGACCTATTGGGATGCGGAAAACCGGGCGCACCTCGAAAAAGACGTTTACGTGCAATCGGCTGACCAAAAAATGCGCGCACCGCAACTGGAACTGTTCTTCACGCGAACCGGGGCGGACAAGCAGGGAAACGGGGGAACCTCACAAATCAGCCGGGCTGTGGGGACGGGCGGCGTGGTGGTGGAACAGGGCGACCGGCGGGGCACGGCGGAGCGCGGACTTTATACTTCGGCGGAGGAAAAGTATGTGTTGAGCGGTGGAACGCCGACGCTGTTCGATCCCGTCGAAGGTACTACAACCGGGCGTGAATTGACCTTCTACAGAGCGGATGATACCATCGTCGTGGATTCGGGAAATGGCTTGCGTACACTGACCAAGCACCGGGTTCAAAGATAGAGGGACCGCCCCGCGATCCCACGTGATGCGGAATGCCCACACTCCACGGCGTCGATCTCAGCAAGTCCTACCGCGGACGCAAAGTCGTTGACAACGTAGAACTGGAAATTGCTCAAGGCGAAGTAGTTGGCCTGCTGGGGCCAAACGGCGCGGGCAAGACGACCACCTTTTACATGATTGTCGGATTGGCACGACCGGACTCCGGAAGGGTGCTCCTCAACGAAGAGGAAATCACCGACCTGCCGATGTTCCAGCGCGCCCGCAGCGGCATCAGCTACCTGCCGCAGGAGCCCTCGGTTTTCCGGCAACTCACAACGGAAGACAACTTGCTCGCCATTTTGGAAACCCTGCCGCTGACGCCCGAACAGCAACGCGACCGCCTAGAAGAGTTGCTGGCCCAAATGGGCTTGGAAACCGTGCGGCATAGCAAGGCGTACATGCTCTCCGGTGGCGAGCGGCGGCGCCTGGAGATTGCGCGGTCGCTGACGCTGCAGCCGTCGTTCATCCTGCTGGACGAGCCCTTTTCGGGCATTGACCCGCTGACGGTGAAGGACTTACAGGATTTGATTCGGGAATTGAGCCGCTCGGGCATCGGCATCCTCATCACTGACCATAACGTCCGGGAAACCCTCAACGTAACGGACCGCGCCTACATCGTGAATCATGGGAAAATCATGAAGAAGGGGACACCGCAGGAGTTGAGCAACGACCCGGAAGTCCGGCGGGTCTATCTCGGTGACAACTTCCGCCTGAATTAGGATTATCCTAGGGACAGAGCAACCAATCCATGGCTTGGCAAGGACTCAAACTTAACCTCAGGGTGACGCAGAAGCAGATTCTGACGCCGGGCCTTGTGCAGATGGTCAGCGTGCTGGCGCTGAACCGGCTGGAGCTTCGCGAGATGATCAACCAGGAGATGATCGCGAATCCCGTTTTGGAAGAGCTTTCCGAAGAACCCACGGTCAGCGACAACTACAGCGACGAAACATTCCTGAAAGCGGAGACGGAGAAGGTTCCGGAGAAGCCGGAAGCGAATCCGTTTGATGAGTTTGATGTGGGGAGCTTCTTCAATCAGTATCTGGACACCGGCGGCGATGGCGGGCAATCACAGGAGCGCGAAGTCAGCGAGCGGCCGTCGTTCGAAAAGTTTCTTTCGTCGCCTGCGGGGCTTACCGATCACCTCACGTGGCAGCTCAGCGTTACGATTTGTTCCGATGCCGTAAGCCAGCTCGTGGAAAACATTATCGGGAATCTCGACGAGAACGGTTACCTGACCGCTTCGAACGAGGAGTTGGCTCAGGACGGAAAATACACGCAGGACGACATCGAGGACGCGATCGCGGTGGTGCAGGATTTTGATCCGATTGGGGTCGGCGCGCGGGATTTGCGCGAATGCCTGCTGCTGCAACTAAAAGCGTTTGATCCGACAAACACTTTGGCGCAGCAGATTGTTTCCGAATACTTGAAGCAGGTGCAGTCGAACCAGTTGAAGGAAATTGCGCGCGCGCTGAACCGTCCAACAGATATCGTGAAGCACGCCATCGACAGCATCAAGAAACTCGATCCGCGGCCGGGGCTGCGTTACAACAAGTCCGAGCCGCGGCTGGTTGAGCCGGACGTGTATTTCCGCAAGGTGGACGATGCCTGGCAGGTTTTCCTGAACGAAGACGACATGCCGCAGCTTCGGCTGAGCCCGACGTATCGCCGCCTGCTGACGCGCGACGCGGCCGACAAGGAAGTGCGCAATTACGTGAAAGAGCGGTTTACCGCGGCGATTCAGTTGATGAAGAATATCGAGCAGCGGAAGCACACGATTCTGCGGGTTTGCCAGTCGATTATTGCGCGGCAACCGGAATTTCTGGACAAGGGGCAGGACGAGCTGAAGCCGATGATGATCAAGGAGGTCGCCGAGGAAGTCGGCGTGCATCCTTCGACGGTCAGCCGCGCCGTGGCCAACAAGTACGCGCACACGCCTCAGGGCGTGATTGAGCTGCGGTCGTTTTTCAGCGAGGCGGTGAACGGGCCGGAGGGCGGCGGCATGTCGCTGCTGACGCTGAAGCGGCTGGTGAAAAAAATGATTGATGAAGAGACGCCGACGAAGCCGCTGACCGACGACCAGATCGCGAAGAAATTGGAAGAAGCGGGCATCCAGGTGACGCGGCGCACGGTCGCCAAATACCGCGAGGACATGCGCATACCCAGCACCCACCAGCGCCGGGTCAAAGGCTAGGCCTTTGCCATCGTGAAGAAGAGCTCCGCACGCAAAAGCCGCGCACGCCAGGCCGCCGGACGTCAACTTGTCATTCTTACCGGGCTTTCGGGCTCCGGGAAAAGCACTGTCCTGAAGGCGTTTGAGGACATGGGCTACTACTGCGTGGATAACCTGCCCGTGGAGCTGATTCCGATTTTTGCGGAATTGCACGCGGCGGGCGAAGGCGATTTCGCGCGTGCCGCGCTGCTCGTGGATGCGCGCGAGGGGTTGCAACTGGAGAAGCTGCCCGGATTGCTGCGGCACCTGCGGCAGGAGCATCCCATCATTCTGGTTTTTATCGAGGCGCATGAGGACGCGCTGCTGCGGCGCTACAGCGAGACGCGGAGGCCGCACCCGCTGGGGCGCGATTTTTCGGTGAAGGAAAGCCTGGGGCACGAGCGGGCGCTGATGGAGCCGATCCGCAAGCTGGCGGATGTGGTGATTGATACTTCGCAGTTCAACGTGCACGAGCTGCGGCATTTCGTGGACGAGCGTTTCCGGTCCGAGAGCAAGCGGCCGCTGCTGGTTTCGCTGGTGAGCTTCGGCTACAAGTACGGCGTGCCCACGGACGCCGACCTGATGTTCGACGTCAGGTTTCTGCCCAATCCGCATTTTGTGCCGAAGCTGCGCGCGTATAACGGCAAGGACCCCAAGGTGCGGCGGTACATCCAGTCGTTTCCGCAGACCGGGGAATTTCTGCGCCGCATGCAGGGGCTGCTCACCTATCTGATTCCGCACTACATTGAAGAAGGAAAAAGCTACCTGACCATCGCCTTCGGCTGCACCGGCGGAAAGCACCGCTCCGTGATGATGGCCGAATGGCTGAAGAAGGCCCTCGAGAAGCACAAGTTTGCAACGCGCGTCACTCACCGCGATATCGATAAGTAGCAAACTCGCTTCATACTGGGGCTTCGTCCAAATAATCGTCCTGTAGTAGGCCGGTTTCCGGTTAGCTCACCTAGCAGGGGTTGAAGCAGCATTGTGATATAAGAAATCGAAAAAGCCGCGTTTGCCGTCACCTTCGGGAGGAAAAACCGCATGGCAATGAGAGAAACTGTCGGGAGTTTGCGGGCCTACTTTATTTTGGGTGGACTTACGGGCATGTTTTCCGCCGTCTTCGTATTTCGGACAATTTCGCAAGGGCGATTCACGTTTGAGACGGTGGGTCAGGTTGTGAGTATTGGTTTCAGTCTAGCCTTTCTCTATGTAGGGATTGCACTTCCGAGGTTCTTAAATGGGTCTGTGCCCCGCATTACGGCGCTTCTCTATATAAGCACTGGTTGGAGTGTGTTCGTTTATTTAATGGGCCTAGTAAAGGGGTTCTCGCCGTTTGGATTGTGCGGCCTCCTCCTGGTCTTGCTCATCCTTTGGTATCTGCTGAAAAATGTTAGGCGCCTGGCAGCTGGAGCTCAGGCCTCATCTCTTCAAGGAACTCCGCTTGGCCCTGAATGAATCTCCGGAAGCCAGCGGCCCTATCTAAACAAGCGTGGAAGTTGCGAATTAAACCACTTGTCAGTACTGCCGCCAGACTGACGCGGCAATCGGAATGTAATCAATCACCAACTTCCCCCGAAAACTTGACACGCTGCGTGCTGCCGCATAGCGTACAGAGTGGGTGTTCCGTGAATTTGTCAGGAGCAGGGGAGTGGGTTCTTTTCTGTCGCCACAACTGAAACGTCTGTTGAGCTATGCCGCGCCGTATCGTATTTCGATGGGCCTGGGTGTGGCGCTGCTGCTGGTTGTGGGCGTGGCGGAAGCGGTGATTGGCCTGATGATCAAGCCGATCATTGACCGGGTGCTGAATCCCGCGGCGCCGGATTCGAACGTGATTTTGTACAGCATTCCCCACGGGCCGTCGCTGTACCTGAACCACCTTTTCCCGCACAGCATTCATAACGTCTGGGCGGTCGTTTCCATTTCGCTGATTGTGGTGTTTGTGGTCAAGTCGCTGGCGGAGTTTGGCGGCAGCACGCTGGTGCAGTTTGTGGGGCTTCGCGCGCTGACCGATTTGCGCAACGAAGTGTACGCGAAGATCATTCGCCAGCCGATCGGGTTCTTTCAGCAGCAGCCAACCGGACGGGTAATGTCCGCCGTGATCAACGACGTCGAACGCGCGCGCCCGGCGCTTTCCGAATATCTCGCGGAAATTTTCCGGCAGACGTTTTCCTTTTTTGCATTCCTCTCCGTGCTCCTTTACGTGGATTGGAGAATGACCCTGGGCTGCGGCATTTTTCTCCCGCTGGTGGTGTGGCCCATCGGCAAGCTGGGGCGAAAAATCCGGCATTCCGTGGAAAGCAGCCAGAACAAGTTGGGCGAATTGAACCAGATTTTGCAGGAAACCGTGGCCGGCAACCGCGTGGTGAAGGCGTTCGGCATGGAGGATTTCGAGATTGGCAAGTTTCGCGCCGCGGCCAAGCGCCTGCTGCGTGAGACGATGCGCTGGGTGCGCACGCAGGTTGTCAGCTCTCCGCTGATGGATTTGCTGCTGCCGGTGGTCATCTCACTGCTCCTGCTGTATGCCCGCGACAAAATCCGGCATGAGCAATTGACGATCGGCTTGTTCTTTACCTTTGTCTACGCGCTCTTCAAGTCCTATGAGCCCGTGAAGCGCATGGGCGCGGTCTATCAGCAATTTCAGCAGGCCCAAGGCGCTACCGCACAGGTCTTTGCGTACCTGGACATGAAGGAAGAGGAACGCGACGCGCCTGACGCGATCGACCTACCGGCGTTTTCCCGCGAAATGGAATTCGATAATGTCAGTTTTTCTTATGACACCGCGCCCGTGCTGCACGGGATCAACTTCCTGGCGCGCAAGGGCGAGTTGGTCGCGTTCGTCGGCTCCAGCGGCGCGGGCAAAACCACGCTGGTGAACCTGATCCCGCGCTTGTACGAAGTCACGGGCGGCGCGATTCGTGTGGACGGCGTGGACGTGCGCAAGGCGACGCTGCGTTCGCTGCGCGGGCAGATCGCCATGGTCACGCAGGAAAACATACTTTTTTACGACACGGTGTGGAACAACATCTGCTACGGGCAGAGCAACGTCAGCCGCGAACGCGTGGTGCAGGCGGCCCAGGCGGCGCTGGCGCACGATTTCATCCAGGAACTGCCGCAGGGCTACGACACGCTGATTGGCGAGCGCGGCACGCGGCTGAGCGGCGGCCAGCGGCAGCGTATCGCGATTGCTCGCGCGATTCTGAAAGATTCGCCGATTCTGATTCTCGACGAAGCGACTTCCGAGCTCGACTCCGAATCCGAACTCTACGTACAGAAGGCGCTCGGCAACCTGATGGTTGGGCGCACCACGTTTGTGATCGCCCACCGCTTGGGAACTATCCGGAAAGCCGATAAAATTCTAGTGCTGGAGGATGGGCAGATTCGCGAGAGCGGAACGCACGCGGAACTGCTAGCTCGGGGCGGAAGCTACGCGCGGCTGCACGATTTGCAGTTCGCCGATCAGGACGCAGTCGCACCGGCGGGCACGACCTCCGCAGAACAAATGAAATCGAGCAATTCCAAATGACCCCAAAGACTGGAACCGAAGCACGACAGGAAGTCCCCGCAAAACTCGAATGCCGCTCCATGACAGGCTACGCCATGGTGCGCGGCGAACACGAAGGGTGGGCGATCCGCATCAGCGTGAAAAGCGTCAATCACCGCTTCCTGGATATCAAGCTGCGCATGCCGGATTCGCTGGAGCCGTATGAATTGCGGTTGCGCCAGGCGGTGAAGAATCGCATTCATCGCGGGCACATTGAGATTCATCTGAACGTGGAGCCCGGAGAAGCGGCGCCTGTGCACGTGAATCGCGAGCTGTTGCAGGCGTATCTGCGCGCGGCGGATGAATTGCGGCAACAGACCGGCGCGAAAGCGGAGCTCGATTTGGTTTCGCTGCTGCGCTTGCCGGGAGTAATCGGCGGGCTGGCCCCGGCGCTGCCGGATTCGGACGAAGAGCAGGAGGCGCTCGGCAAAGTACTGGAGTCCCTGCTGGCCGAGGCGGTTTCGAAGATGGACGAGATGCGCCGCACCGAAGGGCGCCACCTGACGGAAGAGCTTCGCGCGCGGCTGGTGCGCATTTCGGAGCAAACAGATAAAGTGCGCGGGCTGGTGGAAACGCTGCGGCCGGCTTTTGCGCGGCGTTTGGAGTCGCGCCTGAAAGATCTGCTCAGCGGGGCACAAGTTGATTCCGGACGGCTGGCGCAGGAAGCGGCGCTGCTGGCCGAGCGCAGCGACATCAGCGAAGAGCTCGACCGGCTGCGGAGCCACCTGCAGCAATTCACGAAACTGCTCGATGGGGCGGGGGAACTCGGCAAAAAACTGGATTTTCTGCTGCAGGAAATGCACCGCGAAGCCAACACCATGCTTTCGAAAACGCCGGGCGTGGAGAGCGAGGCGCTGGCCATCACCGGCCTTTCGCTGGAAATCAAATCGGAGATCGAAAAATTGCGCGAACAGGTCCAGAACATCGAATGAGCGAGATCAAGCGAATTGAGCCGCTGGTTCTGATTTTTTCCGGGCCGTCGGGGTCCGGCAAATCCACGCTGGTGCAGAAAGTTTTGGAGCTGCCCGGGACGATGCCCTCCGTGTCATGTACCACCAGGCCACGCAGGGCGACTGAGGCCAGCGGAAAATGTTATGATTTCGTCACGTCGGAGCAGTTCGACGCCATGGTCGCCCGGGGCGAGTTTCTCGAGTACGCGCGCGTCTTCGGCAAGCATTCCTACGGCACGCCCAAGAAGTGGCTCGAAGAATCCCGCAGCAAAGGAAGCGACCTGGTCCTGGAGATCGACGTCCAGGGCGCGGCGCAGGTGAAGCAAAAGTTGCCTGAGTCCGTGGCAATCTTTATACTTCCTCCCTCGCGCCGGGAGCTGGAGCGAAGGCTGCGCAGCCGAGGGATGGATGCCGACGAGGAGATTGCGCGGCGGCTGGCGAAGGCCAAGGGCGAGATCGAGTTGGCGGAGAAATTTTACGATTTTTGTGTGGTGAACGACGACGTGGAACGCGCGGGACGGGAAGCACAGGCCATTGTGACGGCGCTGCGCTGCTCAAGCCTGCGGCGCCGCGAAGTCGTGAAGCAAGTTCTGGGATCATTTGGAGGGTAAGACACTTATGACCGTGCAAACCAAAGCTCCCGAAAGCCAGTTTGCGTATGTTGTCCTGGCCGCGCGTCGCGCCCGTCAGATCATGGCTGGCGCACCGCCGATGCTGGAGAACCCGCGCACGCAAAAGGCCACGCGAATCGCGTGTGACGAAGTGAACCACGGATTAATCGAATACGATTTCACGGAAGCGTTCCCCAGTGAAGAGGAAAGGGAGAACGCGAAGCGGCGCAAGTAGCGCGCCCGCGAGGTCTCCATGCGCATCACCCTCGGCGTTACCGGCGGAGTTGCGGCTTACAAGTCCGCGGAACTTGTTCGCCGGCTGCAGACCGAGGGGCACACCGTGCAGGTGGTGATGACGCGCGCGGCGCGCGAGTTCATCACGCCGCTTACCTTTGCCGCGCTCAGCGGCCAAAAAGTGATCACCGATCTTTTTGCCGGGGCGGAGTCCGGCGACGCGAATCTGGAATCCGCGATCGAGCATATTGCCGTGGCGCAGCGAACGGATTTGCTGCTGGTGGCGCCGGCGACCGCGGATATGGTGGCGAAGTTTGCGCGCGGGTTGGCAGACGATTTTCTCTCCACACTTTATCTGGCATCGACTGCGCCCGTGGTGCTGGCCCCCGCTATGAATGTGAATATGTGGCAGCATCCGGCTACGCAGGAAAACCTTGCGGCGTTGCGGAAGCGTGGCGTGCGGATCGTGGAGCCGGGCGAAGGGTATCTGGCTTGCGGAATGACCGGACCGGGGCGGCTGGCGGCGCAGGAAGAAATTTTGAAAGCTGTGCGGGAAGTTGTGGAGGCGCAGCAGGACCTTGCCGGGGAGACGGTGCTGGTGACGGCTGGGCCTACTTGCGAGGATCTCGACCCCGTTCGTTTCCTTACCAATCGGTCCTCCGGGAAGATGGGTTATTCCGTGGCCGAGGCGGCGGCGCGGCGCGGCGCAAAAGTGATTTTGATTAGCGGGCCGACAGCGATCGAGGTTCCCGAAGGCGTCGAGCGGATTGACGTGCGCACGGCGGAAGAGATGCTGCGGGCGGTGCAGGCGCGGTTTGCGTCGGCTTCCATTGCCATATTCGCGGCGGCGGTTGCCGACTATCGTCCCGCTGAACCGACAGCGGAAAAGATCAAGCGGACCAAAGAGCCGATGACGATTCGGCTGGAGCCGAACCCGGATATTCTGGCCACGATGGCGAAAGAAAAGGGCGATCGACTGGTGGTAGGCTTTGCCGCGGAAACCGATCACGTAGCTGAAAACGCGCGTGGGAAACTGACGCAGAAGAATGCGGATTTAATTGTGGCCAACGACGTGACCGCGGAAGGCGCCGGGTTTGATGTGGACACAAACATCGTGACGATTTTTTCGCGCGACGCCCGCGACCTGCCGCTGCCGCGGATGACGAAAGCGGACGTGGCCCAGCGCGTTCTTGACGAAGTCTTGCGGTTGCGCGGCGCCCTGCGGAGCAAGCCCGCTTCCCACCGGGCCGGCGACTGAACCCATCATGGCCGAACGTTTCCCCGCATCCCTGCAGCAGAAAATTGAAGACCGCCTCCGCTACTACGAGGACCTGGGCATCCGATTGTTTTATACGGACCGCGGCCCGGGCGGCGCAGGCTTTACCGGTTTGGAAGCAGCTGCATCCGCGCCGTCACCCGCACCTGTTTTTGAGGAGAACGCATTGCCCAAACCCGCGCCGAAGCCCGCGCCCGCGAAAGTTGCGCCCGTTGCCGTGCATCCTCCATTGGTCGTGCCGCCATCCGGCCCGTCACTTTTCGAAGGGACGGACAAGATCAAGGACGACACCCTGCTGAAGATTCGTGAAGACCTGGGCGAATGCACGCGCTGTAAGCTGCACAAAGGCCGGAACAAAATTGTGTTTGGCGACGGCAATCCGAAGGCGCAGCTTGTTTTCGTCGGCGAAGGCCCCGGCGCCGATGAAGATGCGCAGGGCCTGCCGTTCGTTGGGCGCGCCGGAAAACTCCTCACGCAGATGATTGAAGCGATGGGCCTGCAACGCCAAGACGTCTACATCTGCAACGTAGTGAAGTGCCGGCCGCCGGAGAATCGCGCGCCGGAGCCCGACGAAGTCGCCGCCTGCTCGCCGTTTCTGATGCGCCAGATCGATTCCATTCATCCGAAAGTGATCGTGTGCCTGGGCGCCACCGCAGCCAAGACAATTCTGAACACCACGCGCGGCATCTCGCAATTCCGCGGCGAGTGGCTGGAGTGGCGCGGCCACAAGCTGATGGCCACGTATCATCCCGCGTATCTCCTGCGGAATCCGCCCGCGAAGGCCGACGTGTGGAAAGACCTGCAGAAGGTCATGGCCGAGCTCGGCCTGCAGTTACCCAAGAAATCCAAGTCCTGAAAATTTGTCATGGGAATTCTACTTGGATTGGCCACCGCGCTTTCTTGGGGATCCGCGGATCTCTTCGCGCGATTTGCCACGCGTCGGATCGGCACTTTCCGCACCATGCTGTACATGCAGATGTGCGGATTTTTTCTGCTGACGCTGGCGATGCCGCGGCTTGGCGGCTGGGGACATCTCTTTGACGGCTCGGGCTGGCCGCCGTGGGCATGGGGCATTCTGGCCGGCGTACTGAACACATTTTCGACGTTGGCGCTCTATCGCTCGTTCGAAATTGGAAAGTTATCCATCGTCGCGCCGATTTCGGCTAGCTATCCCGTGCTCACTATGGTGCTTTCCGCCCTGACCGGAGAGCGACTTACGTCGTTACGATTAGCTGGTCTGGCCCTGACGATTGCGGGAGTGATTGTGGTGGCGCGCGGCGAGCAGGCACCGGACGATGCGAATCCAATTGATGAACATAGCCGTCCGGCAAAAAAGCGGTTGGGGGTGAATTGGGCGATCTTCTCCGCGGCTTGCTTCGGGGTGATGTTCTGGCTGCTTGGATTGCGAGTGGTGCCCCTGGTTGGGAGCGCGCCTTCGGTGTGGATTATTCGCCTGACGAGTGCTCTGACCACAGCGCTGGTGATGCTGTTCGCTCGACAATCGCGGGCGCTCCCCGTGCGCCGCGACATGCCGATGCTTCTCGGCGTGGGCATGCTCGACACATGCGCCTACGTTTTCAATAACTATGGCATGGCGCGGGAACAGACGTCAGTGGTCAGTGTGCTCGCATCCCTCTATGGGGCTGTAACCGTCGCTTTGGCTGCGCTGTTATTGCGCGAAAAGGTCACGGCGTCCCAGTGGCTCGGCATCGCCGCGATTTTCGCCGGAATCATTCTGATCAGCCACTGAACTTCTTGTAGGTCACGGATTTTTTCTGTTCCTTCCGCTGCTGCTACACTACCCACGGCATGTCCGCATCTTATTGCAACGTCGCGCTTCCGGTCCCGCTGCGCAACACATTCACGTATTCCATACCGGAGGCGTTACGCGCGCAGGTGCAGCCTGGCTCCCGCGTGCTGGTGCCCTTTCGCAAAAAATCACTTGTTGGCGTCGTGGTAGAACTTGCTGAAACGCCGCCCGCGGGAACGAAAATCCGCGATGTCACGAAAGTTCTGGACCTGATTCCGGCCCTGACGCCAAAACTGATCGAACTCGCTCACTGGATTGGCGGCTACTATCTTGCGCCCATCGGTGAAGTATTTCGCGCGATGCTGCCGCCGGTTACGGAACTCACCGCGCGGCGCCAGATTGTGCTCACCCACCCCGGAAAGACACTTGCCTCCGATCTGAGGGAGGGGAAATTTCTTACCGAGCTGTCGGGGAGCGAGGCGGAGTTCCTGCAAAAGCTCCTCGAGAAGAAAGGCGTCCTGCAGTTCTCTTCCTATCCAAAGCTTGGAATCGAATTGGATGCCCTGCAGAGGCTCCAGCGGCGCGGCTATGTGCAGATTCAGGAGACCGTGCAAGGGCGCAAGCGCAAAGTCCACCACGTGATCGCCTGGAAGAGCGTAGAAGCCGGGGCGGGGAAACCGCTGGCTGAAAAAGAGGAGCGCATCCGAGCGTTGCTCGAAACGGAACGCGGGCCGCTGCCCCTGCCGCAATTGCTGAAACTTGCCGGTGTCTCTCGTGCGCTGATCGAGCGCATGTTGCGCGACGGCTTACTCGAAAGCTGGGAGGAATCGATCGACCCCGCCGAGGACCCGTTCGACGTTGGTTATTCGCCGCCGGCGCACTCGTTGAATGAATCGCAGGAACGCGCATTCGGCGCCATTCGGGCGCGCTTCGAGTTGGGCGAATTCGGCGTGCAACTGATTCACGGCGTCACCGGCAGCGGGAAGACCGAGGTGTACCTCCGAAGCGTGCAGGAGACGCTGGCGCGCGGGAAAACGGCGATTGTCCTGGTCCCTGAAATTGCGCTCACGCTGTGGATTGGCCGCCAATGCCGCGCTTGGTTTGGCGCGCATTTTGAAGGCGTGGCCGTGCTGCACTCGGCGCTCAGCGACGTGGAGCGCGCGCGCGAATGGTGGCGCGTGCGAAACGGCCAGGCCCGAGTGGTGGTCGGCACGCGCTCGGCGGTTTTCGCACCGCTTGAAAATCTCGGCCTCGTCATTGTGGACGAAGAGCAGGAAAACAGCTTCAAGCAGGAAGAGACGCCGCGGTATCACGGCCGCGACGTGGCCATCGTCCGCGCAAAACTCGAAAATGCCGTCGCGTTGCTGGGCTCCGCGACCCCGGCGCTTGAGACCTATCACAACGCCGCCAGCGGCAAGTATGAACTGCTGACGATGGCTTCGCGAGTTGAGAATCGCTCGCTCGCAGCGGTGGAAATCGTCGATCTGCGCACCGAATTTCAGCAGACGCACCAGACCAGCGCTATATCGAAAGTTCTGCACGACGGCATCGCCGAGTGCCTTTCGTTCAATACCCAGGCGCTGATTCTGATCAATCGACGCGGTTACTCGTGGTCGGTGCTGTGCCGGAGTTGCGGCGCTTCCGTACAGTGCGCCAACTGCAGCATCTCGCTGACGTATCACAAGAGCCGCAACCGCCTGGAATGCCATTACTGCGGGTTCGTCCAGGCCGTCCCGAAGACTTGCCCGAAGTGCGAATCGAAATACGTCTATTTTTTTGGCGAAGGCTCGGAGCATCTCGAAGAGCGGTTACGCAAGGAATTCCCGGGAGCGCGGATCGCGAGGCTCGATCGTGACGCCGTCCGCACCAAGCAGCAATATCAGGAGACGCTGGGAGCGTTCGCGGGCGGCGCGCTGGATATCCTTGTCGGCACGCAGATGCTGGCGAAGGGGCACGATTTCCAGCGCGTCACGCTGGTCGGCGTCATTTCCGCCGACTCTTCACTGACGCTTCCCGACTTTCGAGCGGCCGAGCGAACGTTCCAGCTTCTGACGCAGGTTGCCGGGCGCGCGGGTCGTGGCGAACTTCCCGGCCGCGTGCTTATCCAGACGTATTACCCGGACCACTATGCGATTCAGGATGCCGTCCGCCAGGACTATCTTTCCTTCTACGAGCGCGAACTGCACTTTCGCCGGATGATGGCTTATCCGCCGTTCACCTCGCTGGCCAACGTGATCGTGCGCGACACGAATCTGGAGAACGCGATTCGCTGGTCGCGGCGACTCTCGGAATATTTTTCGCCTTCGGACGGAAAGGGCATTCGAATTCTCGGGCCAGCGTCCGCGCCGCTTGCGCGATTGAAAAAAGAACATCGCTTCCAGTTCCTGCTTAAGTCCCCAAAACGTTCGGTGATTACGAAACTTCTCAGCGGAGCGTTGTCCTTCTGCGACGCCAATGAAATCCCGCAGACCGCCGTCCTTGTGGATATGGATCCGCTTTCGCTGTTGTAGCTGCAATTGTTGCGAAGCCGATTTCTTTCCTCCAAACAATCTCGAAGGATCTCAACTTAAGCTCCGTGCAAATTTCATACCTTGAGGTCCTTCGCCTATCCTTGTCGGATAGGCTCAGGATGACAACCGCGCGGGGGGCGTCAAATCTGCGTTCGATTACGGGTGTGGGTTTGGGGCCAAAATGGCCCCGTACGCCGCCGCAAGAGCGAGCGACCGGGGCGAGTTAGTGGAAATAGAATTGGAAGGTCGGGAATTCACTGCCTGAGGATTGAGGACTGTCATGGAGCAGAACTTACAGCAGACCATATCTCTTCTTGCCCGTACGCCTGCCACGCTGAACGCGTTTCTGCGCGAACTGCCGGAAGAATGGACGCACAGAAATGAAGGTGGCGACACCTGGAACGTGTTCGAAGTCGTCGCTCACCTGACTTACGGCGAGCAGGCGGACTGGATTCCGCGGGCGCGAATCATCCTGCAATTCGGCGAGAGCCGCGCGTTCGAGCCATTCGATCGCAAGGGGCACATAAAGCTGAGCCAAGGCAAGACCCTTGCGCAGTTGCTGGATGAATTTGCACGGGCGCGGTCGGAAAGCCTGGACCAGTTGCGCGCGCTGAACCTGCGGCCAGAAGATCTCGAGCGGCGAGGGAAGCATCCCGCGTTCGGACCGGTGCTATTATCGCAACATCTGGCGAGTTGGGTGGCTCATGACTTGACTCACCTGCACCAGATTTCCAGGATCATGGCCCACCAGTATCGAGAAGCAGTAGGTCCCTGGAGCGCCTATCTCGGCGTGATGCAGTGCGCGGGCCACAGCGCGCCTTAGAGCGCTCTTGTTGGACCGACGAGGACGGCCGGCCTCAGAAGGCCGCCCCTACACGGCTGCTCGGCGGCGGCTCCAGAAGAAATAGCCGGGCAGACCGAGCATCATCAAGACAATCGCGGCCAGCAGAAAAGTGAACTCGTGCGGGTCTTTGACGGCTGCGTAGATTGCGTTGCCGACGATGGCCAACGCCGCCACAACAAACAGCAACGGAGTTACCGGATATCCCGGCACGCGGTAGGGAATCGGCTTTCCCGCATTTGCCCGGCGAATGGGGAAGATGCTGGCGGCCCCGAGTCCGTAAAAAATCCAGCCGATGAAAATCGCGCCACCTGCCAGCTTTGCGAATCCCGCCGCCGATGCCAGCACACAGGACCACGCGCCCAAGGCCAGCACGGCGGCTGCGGGAGTGCCGAATCGGGGATCGACCTCCGCGAGCTTTTTGAAAAATAGATTGTCGTTGGCCATGGCGAAGAAAACGCGTGGGGCCGTGAGCATGACGCTGTTGGTGGAGCTGAACGTGGAGATCAGAATCATTGCCGCCACCAGTTTTCCCGCCCAGGGTCCCATCACGGCGCGGGCCGCGGTGGCCGCGATCGCGTCGGTCGCGGCGGCCTGCGCGGGTCCCAGGGCCACCAGATACGCGATTACCGCGAACAAATACAAGCCAATCAGGATTACCGAGCCGAACAGGAAGGTTCGCGGAAAGCACCGCTGCGGGTCCATCACTTCGCCAGCGCTGTACGTTCCGAACTGCCAGCCTTCATACGCCCAAAGGACGGTGATCATCGCGAAGCCAATTCCGGAAAAGAGCGCATAGCCGGATTGCGCCGTTCCAATCGCGCTCGAAATTTCTCCGGTGTGCGTGCCCCTGGAAAAGCCCAATGCCAGCAGCACGGCCCCGAGGACGACGATGAGCCCGACCTTGATGATCGTGGTCACGTTCTGCAGGTCAGAACTTTTTCGCGTGCCCCAGACGTTCACGGCGGTCACCACGGCAATCATCAGGATTGTTGTCAGTGACGCGCCGCCAGACGAGAGCGGGATGATTTCCCGCAAATACGTGGTAAATGCGTGCGCCAGCGCCGCAATGGTTGCGCTGGCTATCACCAGAAACAGGCACCAGCCATACAAGAAGGCCGGTAGGCGTCCGAATCCATCGCGGATGTAGCAGTACAATCCGCCCGCCTCGGGATTCGCCGCGGCAAGTTCCGCGTAGGTCAAAGCTCCCAGCAGCGATAACACGCCGCCGAAGAGCCACACCAGCAGCGACCAGCCGACTGAGCCGCCCACCTGCCTTTGAATCAGTCCAGGAGTTAGAAAAATTCCCGAGCCAATCACAGAGCCGACAAACAGAAACAGCAAATCCCGTTCCCGCAAGCTGCGGGTCAGTTCGTTTTTGGTTGAAGTGGGCATCCCCGCCACTCTACAGCAATCTTTCGACGGGATAGGGCATGAAGCAGAGGATGAACACCGCGAATGACACTGCCGCGGCGAACCGGCGATTGGGGTCGAGAGGCGTGGGATCGTAGATCGGAGCCATGCGCACGAACTGCAGGCCGAAGAGAAGCAGCGCCCAGATCCACCAGCCCTGCCACTGAAAGTAGCCAAGCGGCACAAGCGCGAGGGGCAGCGACAGAGAAATCCAGCGGTGAAGTTGCGGACTGACGGAGCGCACGATGTGGCCGCCGTCGAGTTGCCCGACCGGCAAAAGGTTCAGCGCCGTAGCAAACATGCCGACCCAGGCCGCGCGTCCCACGGGGTGCAAGAGCAAATCCGTGGCGTGGGCGTTTGGCTGAAGCACGGCGGTTACCAGACGCAGAATGAGCGGCGCGCCGAAGACCAGGTCGGCGTTGTTGTCGGCGGCCATTGCCGGAATCACTTTTGCGTGGATCACGCCATAACCCATGGCAGGCAGCGCCACCAGAAAACCGACCAGCGGCCCGGAAGCGCCGACGTCGAAGAGCGCGCGCATCGAGCGGATCGGCGAGCGAATGAGGATAAACGCGCCGAAGGTGCCGATTAGAGTGGGCGCCGGGATGAAGTACGGATAACTGGCGCGGATGTGATGATGGCGGCAGGCGAAATAATGGCCCAACTCATGGGCCAGCAGAATGCCAAGCAAGGTCAGCGCAAAGGGAAGTCCCGCAAGCAGCGCGGTGGGATTTCGATACACCAACCGGAACGTTTGCATGAATGCGTCCAGCGAGGCTGCCTGATTGTGGGCGTAGGCCGCCGCAAAATGCGTGCCCGCAATCAGCGCCGTGACCAGCGTCAGCGCAAACAAGCCCGACGACAATACGAGCGAGCGAGTGGAAGGGCGCGGCTGATCCGCGGCGTAATATCTTTCCTGCGGCGGGCGGCCTTGCCACTTATCCACATTCAGAAATGAGGGAGCGCTCCGTTCTGATTCGGGTGGGGTCACAATTAATTATTTGGCCGGGCTGGCCGCGTTGTCTTCCAGTCCCTGGAGTTCTTTCCCGGGCTTGAAGCGCACCGCTTTTCCCGGAGGAATGCTGACTTCTTCGCCGGTGCGGGGATTTCGCCCGATGCCTGTCTTCCGGGGCTTCACGCTGAATACGCCGAATTTGCGTAACTCGATGCGTTGCCCGCGCCCCATGGCGTTTTTCAGAGACTCAAAGACAGTCTCCACGGCCTGCTCCGCTTTTGTGCGGCTGATGTTTGTCTTCGCTACGACGGCATTCACAATGTCTAGCTTTATCACACCGTCCTCCCGCTCACTGTGGCCCGATGCTAGAGGCTAAGGCCCGGGTTGTCAAGAAGTTCCGCGTCATCTACACTTTAACCTTTTGCGAGCGTACTTTCTAAGTTTTCTGTCAGGAGGATTGGATGTCCGTAAAGCCAGACCGTTGGATCCGCCGCATGGCGCTGGAACACAAGATGATCGAACCGTTCACCGACCGGCAGGTTCGGGAAGGAGTGATCAGCTACGGCGTGTCCTCCTACGGATACGATATCCGGGTAGCCGACGAATTTCGCATCTTCACCAACGTCAACTCCACCATCGTGGATCCGAAGAATTTTGATCCCCGCTCGCTGGTGGAATTCAAGGGCGACGTCTGCCTGGTGCCGCCGAACTCGTTCGCGCTGGCGCGCTCGATTGAATATTTTCGCATCCCGCGCAACGTGCTGACGATTTGCCTGGGCAAGTCCACGTACGCGCGCTGCGGGATCATTGTGAACGTGACGCCATTTGAGCCGGAGTGGGAAGGCTTTGTGACTTTGGAAATCAGCAACACCACGCCGCTGCCCGCGCGCATTTATGCGAATGAAGGGTTGTGCCAGGTACTATTCTTTGAAAGCGACGAGGATTGCGAAGTCAGCTACAAGGACAAAAAAGGGAAGTATCAGGCGCAGGGCGGGATCGTGCTGCCGAGACTGTAGCTTAGGCGCGCATTCCCATTAGTAGGGGCCGGGCTTGCCCGGCCCGCTTTTCGTACGAGCAGATCCGACACGCGACGGACCAAAGAGCGCCGGGAATATTTGGGGCGCGGGAACCGAGCTCCCGCTTTTGCGAGTTCGACTTCTGCGCGAACTTGGACTTGGTGCTGACGGTTTACGTCGTAAAAGCGGCAGCGACGCTGCCGCACTCCAAATAAGCGCCCGCCCGCCGCGGCGGGTGGCCGCTACAAATTTCAGCGGAAGAGTTTGCCGGCGATTTCAGTGACGTGCTTGCCCTGGTAGCGGGCGACTTTCAGTTCATTTTCGCTGGGTTGCCGCGAGCCATCCGCCCCGGCAAGAGTGGTGGCGCCGTACGGCGTGCCACCCGAGATGTCTCCCATGTACGTCAAACCCGATTCGCTGTAAGGGACGCCGACGATGACCATCCCGTGATGTAGCAGCGTGGAATGAAAGCTGGTAATCGTGGTTTCCTGCCCGCCGTGCTGCGTGCCCGTGGACGCAAATACGCTGCCTACTTTTCCGATCAGCCCACCCTTGGCCCACAATCCGCCGGTCTGATCCAGGAAGTTGCGCATCTGCGCGGCCATGTTTCCGAACCGCGTGGGGGTGCCGAAAATAATCGCGTGCGCTTCCGGCAACTGATCCACTGTGGCCACAGGCACCTTGTTGGCGAAGGAGGCCTTCGCAGCCTTGGCGCCGTATTTCTCCAGCACATCGTCCGACACAAGTTCCTGAACCTGGTGGAGCGTGACTTCCGCGCCGGGGACCTGTTTCGCCCCCTCGACGACGGCTTGCGCCATTTTGTAGACGTGGCCGTACATGCTGTAGAAAATCACTTGAACCTTGATGGCCATGCGGTTTCTCCTTTCGCGTTTCAGGTTTTTGAAATGGGTTCATTCTCCGGGACAACCGATAAACCCTGCAAAGGGTAACCGAGATCGCGCCAGGCATCCAGTCCGCCCTGGAGCGGCCTGATACGTTTCACGCCTTTGTTCCTAAGGAGGAGCGCCACACGGGCGCTGGTGGCTTCGTTTGGTCAAGTGCAGTAAAGAATAATTTCGCGGTCGCGCGGCAGGCGATTATCCTTTTCTTGGAGTTCGGTTGCGTCCAGGCGAAAAGCGCCGGGGATGGTTTCCGGGTCGGCCTCGAAGTCCACGGAATGGCGCAAGTCCACGATCGTGAGAGGTTCGCCGGCGTCAATTTTCTTTTTCAACTCTTCCGGGCGGATGCGCGAAATTCGCAATTCGCGCAGGAATTTCTGGCGGGCCACGAATTTGTAGCCAATATAAGAGCTCAATGCGGCAATCAGCAGAACCATCAGGCCGCCGCCCAGCTGCTGGGCCTTCATTGCGATGAGTTCGATCTGGCCGCTGAAGATGTAGCCGAGGCCCAGATACGTCCCGGCCCAGAAAATCGCGCCAAGCGCGTCGAAAGCCAGGAACCTGCGGAATTTCATGTGGAAAATGCCGGCGAGCGGAGTGGCCACGGTGTTCAGACCGGGCAGGAATTTGGCAACCAGCAGGGATTTCGCGCCTTGCTTTTCAAAGAGACCTTCGGTCCGGCGCACGCAGGAATCCGGTTCCAGCGAAATTCTGCACAGCCAGTGGAGAATCCGGATGCCTCTTCTCTTGCCAAGCTGGTACCAGACCGTGTCGGCGGCGACGGAAGCAATCATGCAGAGCAAAAGGGCCAGGCCAAAATTCAGCCGGTGAAGTCCACCGAGCGCCCCGGCCGCCAGCAGCAAGGGAATGGAGGGCAGAGGCATACCCGCCTGCTCCAGAAACACCCAGACCATTAGCACCAGATAGCCGT
>Ga0210400_10001404_pt1 | contig 23992 bp, 33 predicted proteins | sample IncBWH26MmetaG_FD_155456 | JGI IMG/M metagenome (GOLD analysis project Ga0210400, IMG submission 155456) | Forest soil microbial communities from Barre Woods Harvard Forest LTER site, Petersham, Massachusetts, United States - Inc-BW-H-26-M | ecosystem: Environmental > Terrestrial > Soil >...
TGTCCGGCGCCGATTTCGGCGAAGGAACCGAAGGTGGTTGTATCAAGATTCAGGGTGAGCGCTTTGTGGTGAGTGTCGAGTTTTTCAGTGGAAGGCATAGTAGGGCTCCGCTCGGGCGTCCTTCTAAGAGGCGCGAAGCGTCCGTGACGGTCTAGCGAAACTCGGCGCGCGAGGACGATTCTACGCCAGATTTTGTTTTTGATTTCGAAAATGGCAAAGATTCTACAACCGTTTGCCCTCCTGCACGTTGCTTGAACCATGTTTCTTCTGGGCCGCCGCAAAGGGTCAGCCTCCAGCGAGATCCAGAGCGGGCCGCAACAGTTATCAGCTCGCCGGTCGGGTTAGTGCCGACAAACGCGCTAGGATCTAGAAATGCCAATGGATGCATTTCGCGGGAGCAAACCAGTGAGCGGATAGTCGCTGTCTGGGGCAAACGACCCGAATGCCCGCTTGCCAACCCAGATAGTGAATGATAAAGGACGTTATCATTCGCGAAAGGCTATCGACTGCTATGGTTGGTTCAATGGGCATGTCGGCCAAAAAAGGATCTGTCTGAACCATTCCCGTCGGGCGGCTAAGATCGTATCGAGAGGTGAGCTGTGCGAGCGGAAGATATCGTCGGCATCAGCTTTTTTGCATTGTTGTTTTGTGCCATTGTGGTGACTCTCTGCGGGTCAAGAACCATCCTTGCGCCAAGACAGCAAGCAGCTTGGCGAGGCTGGGGACTAAGCCTGATCAGTGTTGCTCTCGTTGCGTCTGGGTTGGTGAACTTTCAGCTCATCCGCACCTCGCCACGCCCCGTAGTCGAAGGGAATTTATGGGACATCCGGGAAGAGTTTAAAATCGGTTCGACCCGATTCATGATTACGGACGCGAATGGCCAAGCGGTTATGATCTTGTGCAGTCACAGAGGGCCGGGTTTTGTACCGGGAGAACGGGCGCGGGTGCGGTACGTCGCGTACAACAACAAGCTGGTGGAGATGGATATGCTGAGCGGGCCGTACGGAGCGTGGCATCTGCGGGAGTCGTCGGGCGAAGAGGCTTACTGGGCTTGGGTGGTGATCGGACTGTTTTTTGGACTTCTTGCGTATCGCCAATTGGCGAAGACTAGGCCGGAACAGACGACGGCACGTAACGTTCACAAATAGCGTCGCACGCGCCCGCAGTAGTCCGCGTATTCCCCGCCATAATGTTTCTTCAGATACTCTTCTTCGCGTAATACCTGACGATGGAACAGGCATGTCGCCGCACCCATGTAAACCAATAATATCCAGTTCGGAAATATTAGGAATTGGCCTAAGAGTACGGACGCAAAAGCCACGTAAATCGGATTGCGGCTCAGGGCGAATATTCCGGACGTTACAAGCCTATCGGGTCGGTCAGTATCGATACCGACGCGGAAACTCCGCCCGAACGAAATGAGGCTCGAGAGTAATAGCCCGAGACCAGTGGTGCAAAAGGCCACTCCGACCCAAGGCGTAAATTCCAACCGGAAGAATTCCTGTCGACTCACGGCGGGCAGATGGAACGCCTCGGCAAACACGATATAGAAATAAAACAGCGCGAAGGGCGGAATCAGGAAGTCTTTTTTATCGATGTTCCCGAATTTCAGTGCCTTTATGCCTTGCCGTTTCATCAAAAAGGCACGGGTCAACACCATGCCTACTAACAGAATGATCGTGAGAGCTGCGAGATATTCCGGCATGAGGATTCATTACTCCGAACCCAGACTATTCGATCTTCCATCATGGAACCATTCAAAAACGGGCGTTGACTTCTAACGCTATTAAAATACATTATCGCGTTCAAATTCGAACACTTCCTCCGAAAGTAGGCGTTCGCAATTAAAACAGAGGTCTGCGATCCGCGGGCGAAAACATTCGTGTGTACTGCGCAGAAGACGATGTACGGCGGCAAGCACATGGCGAGGGCTGGTGCACCGTGACCGTGATTGAGGAATCCGGCAGCCGGCACAGTGTGGACGTTTTGGCCTCCAGCACTTTCGATGCAGCTCATATTTTCGTCACTCATGCCAAGGCAGATCCCCGCAATGGCATAATGCGGTTGAGTGTGGACAGCGTATTTGAAGTCGTTGTGGACAGCAGGATACATCACATCGCGGGAAAAGCTCTGCAACAGTGGATTCTCAAGGAGAGGGAGGAACGCAAAGGTCCGCGCGGAATTCTGTTTTCGTGGCGTCCTACCCTGGATGACTTTCAACGATGAGGCACATCACAAATTTGCTGAGACCATCTTCCTCACAATAACCCGAATCACTTCCGGCCGATGCTCCCCGGAGCTGCCCTCCAACGTGTAAGAACGCTCAAATGCCTTCGGGCCGGTAATCTTCATCTCCCACTGGTCATTGGCCTCGGACCCGATAATCGAAACCCGCCAGTCTCCGGGAAGATCGGCAAACACATGCTCAATCACCGCAACGACTTCGCTGCGCACAACGGAATCCCCGGTGTGATGCATCTCCACCGTCACTGCCATATTAGCGTTGGCTCGCCTTAGGCTGCGCGAGCGACTCGGCCTCTCACACTCTGCAGAACCGTCGAGGGAAGCCGTAACACGCGAATGTTTGAATTTTTTCTCGTTTTGACCCGGACGGCGATGCCTCCCGCTTCGGGAAATGGATCGGAAAGCACTTCAAACTCTTCGCCGTAAAGCCGCACACGCGAGGAAGCACCATAGCCAAGATGCTTGATACGCGCGCAGATTTCCAGAACGGAGGGAGATTCAATACTATGGCTGGTCATGATGCACCCATTCTACTCTCCCGGAAGTGTGGAAAACGCACTGGCATCCCTCTGCTTGTCATGAAATTATCCCTCTGGTAGTGCTCTACGGGCATGGATAAAAAAAGCGCAGAACACCTCGCCAAGGCCCTCGCACTGGCACGCGTACGTAACGGCCTTATCGAAGAATTGCATTGCGGCAAAGGTGCGCACTCGCTGGCCGGAGATTATTCTGACGTGAAGGTCGTCTCGCCTGACCGTGAAATCCCGTGGCATGAATTATCCCGTATCAGCGACGAAGAAATGAAACGCCTGATGAAAGAGATAGTAAACAAGCTTCTACCGTGCTGCTCAATCTCGAAGATGAGGACTTCATGTCTGCCCTTTTAAGTTGGGGCGCCAGGTATACCCAAAAATGGGACAAGCCCGAGGAGCTTGCCGATTTCGTGTTGCGCGATCGAAAGCCTGCCAGATGATGCGCGATCTGCAGCAGCTCGACGATTTGAACGAACGGAATTTGCTTGCGGCTCCCAACATCGCTGGTCCGGATTAACGAGACTTTAACGAATCCTTGCGGCGAACCACTCGTCTAACAGGTAACAGACCCAATTTAACAGCGGCACCGCTCGTATGCGCGAGCGGAGGTATGTCTAAATCACCTTGCAAAAACCTATTACTCAAGGAGACGAATATTCATGAAGACCGGCAAATACATTGCTATCGTAGCGGTTCTGGCCTCCGGCCTGTCGCTTAGCGCTTTCGCGAAGGATAAGAATGAGACGCGGATTACGCTCTCGGATTCTGTGCAGGTAGGCACGACCGAGCTGAAGCCAGGCGACTACAAGCTGGAGTGGGACGGCAACGGCCCGGACGTGCAGGTGAAGGTCCTGAAGGGCAAGAACGTTGTGGCCACGGTTCCTGCGAAGCTGGGGCAGGGCATGAGCGGGCAGTAGCACGCCGGAAAACCTTGCCCATCTCCTGACTGCGATTGAAGTGGGGACGGCTGTTGGTTTCGGTATGGAATACATAAAAACCAAAGCTCGCAAAGAAGCTGGAGGAGACAACCCCGAGCAATAATCATGATGAATAAAAACAAACTTCTTGCGTTGGTGGAAAACTGGAGAAGAACGAAGCTTCTTCCGAAGAAATATAAATAGTCAAAGAAGAATTAACCCGCTCACTCCGGAAACTTAATGAGCTTCTCGAATCTTCATTGAAGACCGGCTAGACGCTCTTGTCCCCACGAGAGATATCAGACGGTGAAGGTGTAGAAGTCATCTGCAAAAGAGAAGCCAATCTGACAAACCCGCCTGCCTACTCAACCGGTCTTTTTCACTTTAAGCTTTTAGAAAGGTCGCCAAAAACAATCATCTTTCATACATTAGAAATATCTATGCGATCCTCTGAGAGCTTTGGGATGAAGAACTGGTGCCCCATGATCTCGAACGAGGTCCGAACATCGTCTACTACGGCGCACAGTGATGGACACTTGGCGAGAATGTCGCCAGGAGCCTGCTTCTGATCTATGTTTTGCGAGGTTCTAACCTGAATAATTTCACGCTCAACACCAGATCGATCTTTCGAGATGACCCCAAACGGTTTACGCAGTTCCAGTCTTAACTGTCTGTTACTGAGTACGAGGTTCGAACCTAAGCAAGCAAGAATCGCACGCTTTGTGTCTGTGTCGCCATTATTGAACCAGGCGAGGGCGTAGCGAGCGAAGTTAAAGGTATGCTCAGTCAGTTCTATCCATTCCTCGATTGCCCTGCTGTGATTCTGCAGTTCGCTCTCCAGCAATGCCTTGTCACGGAGAAGTTGGTTCTTGAGCGTGCGATACTCCTCGTTCGAGTAGAGTCCGCCATCTTTGTTCTCTGGCGACAAAAACTTGCCAGATAAATTGGACAGGAGCTGTACAATCCGTTCGAGTTCCATGTGTCTGCTTGCCAGAATCGCATTGTGGGTCGTGGATTCACGCTTTCGGACATCGTGTAATACCGATATTGCCCAATCCTTGAATCGCCCCGAGATAGTCACGCCTTCAAGGATATGTTTGATCTGGGTGTCTAGATTTCGTAGCGAGACGGCTCGCTCTGGACAGTCGACATCCTTACGCTTGGTACACCGATAATACACATAACGATGAACGTTGCCATTCTGTTGTTGTTTGATTTTGTCCTCTGCGGTGATGGAAGCACCGCACGTGCCGCATCGAATCAGTCCGGTAAAAGCGAAGCTGTGCCGTTGCGGGTGCGGCTTTGAGGCCCTGCAGAGGATATCTTGTACGCGGTCGTATTCGCTTTTCGTGATCATCGGCTCGTGCTCGCCTCTGTACCACAGGCCGCTTCCTTTCGGAAATTCAAACCAACCGTAGTAGAACGGATTGGTAAGGAGTTTGTAGATGTTACTTTTGCACATTCTGAAGCCTCCAGGATTTCGTCTTGAACGCGTTCGCAATTTCCACTCATCGGTCGCGATGGAGAGGACGCGCGTCGGGGTATAATTGCCGGTCAGCATGAGGTCCCATATTCGTCTCACGAGATAAAACCGCTCATTATCCTTTACGATTTGGTTTGCTCCGCGTTGGTTGATTTTCGTGTTGAGGTAGCCAAGAGGAGCATAATTGGGATACCACCCGAGTTCGAGTTTGGTTGTCATGCCACGCTTCACATTCTTGCTCAGGTCGCGAATGTACTGGTTCGCCATGCCAAATTCGACGGATGTGATCAAGACATTGTCGTTCGGAGCGTAGTCGCGATCGGGAGTCCGTATTCGCTGAATGATCTCTCGCTGGAGGAGCCACTTGATTCTTCCTTCATCCACGGGGTTGCGCGCCAGACGATCAAGCTTCCAGCAAAGAATTCCACTGGCTTCGCCCTTTTCAATTCTGGTGAGCATCTCGTTGAAACAGGGACGGCCTGGGCCTTTTGCTGACTTCGATTCGGTGAACCTTTCTTTGATTTCAAGCTTGTCCTTCCGAGCGATCTCATTGAGAACCTGTAACTGAGAATCGATGCTCAAAATCTGTCGATCTTTGTCTTCCGACGACTTGCGACAATACAAGAAATATTTGATGAGGTTTGCGTTTGCGTCTTGATCCATCTTCGAGTGATCTTAATCCGTCTACAACCTAACTTTATGACATCCACCACAGGCCGCCAAGGGGAAGAAAGCTACTAGGTTAGAACCTCATGACGAGTGTTAATTGTCAATGTCGTCCAGCCATTCTTTCTTGATCGGACGATAGATGGTGCTGAAGAGCGTCACAATGGCCGTGGCTTCTTCCAAAGCGATCGCGTCCGTAAGATCTTCGCCGAATTCGTCCTTCCACAGCTTTTTGAAATCTGCGAGTGCTTGGTCAGTCATGTAATTACGGATGGAGCCTGCCGAGACGATGGTCGGGTGGCCGTGGCTCTATGAACCAGAGCTTACCTGGTGTGGGGTACACCGAAAAGGCAGGCGGACTTGCCACCGAAGCACAGGAGTTCTGAGCCACCATCAACTTGGCGGCACAGTTGGATTCCAGTTTGTTCAGTGTTGGCCACGGGCACTTTTCGTTGATTTAACATTCAATATGAAATGAAGAAGACAATCGCTGATCTGTTTCTGCAAGGTGTCAAAACTATCTGGGCTCGCCTCAGTGCCTTGCGATCTGGCAAGAATCAATGGATCGAACTCGGTTATCGGGTCATGGACGGAGAGGTAACCCGGCACCATGCCCGCATTCCTAATGCACGCCGTGCGACACACATTGCGGTTCTCGGAAAGAGTGGCAGCGGGAAGAGCTCACTCCTCCGATATCTCAGCCAGCAGGATATCGAAGCCGATCGCGGATTTGTATATTTCGATTTGCACGGCGATGCCATGCCGTTCCTATTGCGGGAGATCAATGCGCGCGAGCGGCGATTGCGACGGCATCTGAGCACCAAGCTGATCATTATCGACCCCTGCGATGAGATCGTGTGCGTTGGCCTTAACCCCCTTCAACAACCGGTGCCGGATTTTGTCCGCATCGCAGAATTTGCGCAAATACTGCGTGAGCGTTGGCAGCTTGATCATTTCGGGGCTCGCACAGACGAACTTCTGCGGAATGCCCTGTACGTCCTCTCAGCGAACAGGCTCACCCTGCTCGAACTTGCGCCTCTGCTAGCACATACCGGGTTTCGCACATCCTGCTTGAAGCGGGTTCCCAATCCTGACGTGCGCCAGTACTTCGAGGGTCGTTATAACCAAGCGAGCGAGGCCATGCAGTCGATCATGCGGGAACCCATCTTGAACAAAACGTCGGTCTTTACCGCAGACCCGCATTTTCGTCACATTGTGGGTCAGCAGCAGTCTAGCTTCACGTTTCAAGAGGCGATGGACCAAGGCTATTGGGTGATTGTGAATCTCGACAAAGGCCGCTTGGGAGAACAGGCCAGGACGCTCGGAACCATCATGCTCGCTATGCTCAAAAACGCGCTGTTCACACGCCGGGAACGCACGCTCTATACGTTGTACTGCGACGAGATTCAGAACCTCATTGCGTACGGTACCAGTCTCGAAACCGTGCTCTCGGAAGCACGAAAGTTTGGGGTCGCTATCGTTTCGGCGAATCAATTTCTCGACCAATATACGCCCGAGATGCGCGCGTCGATTCTTGCCGTGGGCACCCACGCATTTTTTCAGCTCTCAGCAATCGATGCGGGTCAGGTTGCACAAGCGCTCGACGGGGGCAGGTCGCTTGCCGAATGTCTCAAAAACCTGCCACCGCGCCATTGCATCGTAAAGAGCGGGAATAACCGGCACATCGAGATCCGCGTCCCGACGGTTTACGAACGCAAGGTTGATTACAGCGACTTGCTGAACCGGTCACGTTACACTCGCGGTCGCGTGCGAGCTCATATCGAACGAGACATAGCCGCACGGCAGGCAGTCGTCGTTCGCAGCACGGATGATGTCCTCAATGATTGGGAATAAAAGCCAGTCCATCGTCTTGCAACCACGCGATCTGCACCTTTTACGAGAGCTTGCGACAATGCGTGTAATCGATCGGCAGCAAGCACAAATTGTCGCCGGCTTCGGCTCAATCACTCGGGTCAATACTCGTCTCCATGCACTCACACGAGCTGGACTGCTTCGCCGGTTCTTTCTGGGGACCACCAATGGCGGAAGAAGAGCACTTTATGCATTGTCACGAAACGCAGCGCAGTTAGTCGATGTGCCCTATGCAGAACGCCGCCGAAGAGCTGATGAAACCCTAGTAGCTGACTTCTTTATTCGCCACCAGTTTGCGATTAACCAAATCTACTGCGCACTGAAATATGGTCCTCTGCCGCCCGGCACATCGTTCCGGAAATGGACCGCTTTCGGAAGATCCCTTACTGCTGAGATCCATCTCATACCGGACGGTTACGTAGAACTCGATACGTCTTTCTGGAACTTTGCGAGCGTTCCTTGAAGTCGATCTAGGGAACGAACGCGTAAAGCTGTGGAAAGCGAAGGCGCGGAATTATCTTCAACTTGCACTTTCGCGCAAAGGGAACGAACGACTTAGTGAAGCATCCTTCAGGGTGGTGGTCGTGACGAACTCGGAAACGCAAAAGCGCATGATTCAGAACACCGTCAGTGCCTTCACCAAAAAACTCTTTTGGATAAGTACCTTCGAAGCCGTAAATCACTCAGGCTTCTTTTCGGCGATCTGGTACCGCCCCAATACGCAGGACGCCCGATCATTCTGTGGACCACAAGCGACATGAGATACTGCTACAACTGCGGACATACCACAGCTGGCAAACCACGGTTCTGCAACTCCTGCGGGCGGACGTACGATGTGAAGCTTTGTCCGAGACTGCATGTAAATCCGCGCCTAGCCAGCGCATGTGCTCACTGTGGGAGCAGACAGCTTTCCGTTCCTCAGCCGAAAGTGCCCATCTATTGGCACCTGGCGCAATGGTCCGCCCAAATAGTGACGGCCATGTTTCTGCTTTGTTTGTCATACCCTTTCATCCATGAAGGACTGCTTGAAATCAGTGTGATCCATAGAATGACCGCCCCTACAATGTTGTGGGGTCTTGGAATTACCTTTCTGTGGTCCGCATGGTGGACCTTGCGCGACTACATACGGAGTTTGATTCGTAAGATAGTTTCATCGGCATCATCATCGTGAGTACGGGCACTGCTGCGGGTCACGCTGCCCTAGGCTGAGGAGAAAAAGTGTAGTATTTGTGCCCAAAACAGAGAGGTACCAGAACGCGAACTCAGGACTTAAAGGTATGAGCTCTATTCGGGGCTGTCCACGCCTGATTCAAGAACTTGCCGGCTTGGCATATTCCTAATCAGATTTCGTTAAGATGAGAGTAGGTTCTAATGGTGGTCAGATTTGTCAGTTATGACAAATGCGCTCACCTTTTAATGCTGTGAGCGGGAGGTACACTGCAAAGGGTGACTGGCCGGTCCCGCTCTTCAAAAACTTAACGATTTGTTTTCGAATGCATAACCACCCTCTAGAAAATTATCTCAGAATGCATCGCCGCCGATCGGGTTTGACGCAGCGAGAAATTGGATTTCTGTTTGGTTGCAAAGACGGCGCAACACTCTCGCGCTACGAACGACGCAAGCGGTTGCCCTCTCTTCGTATTGCTATCGCGTGCGGCGCGATCTTCAAGATTCCGGTTACTGAACTATTTCCGGGTGTTCGCGAGGAAGTCGATCGCGACCTTGCGTCAAGGATCGGAAGGCTCGGTGCCGATCTCCTCACAAAGAGTAGAGGAGACGATAAACACCACAGGGCACACCGCCAAAAACTAGCTTGGCTGGCGGAGCACCACGGCCTTGTCACATCAGACGCCTAAACTCATGCCCGAACACGATTCCCTCCGTATCATTGCCTTTGAGTTGCGACCAGTTCGAATAGGGTTTGCTGTCCTGGAAGGCCTCCTGCTGCTTGACTGGGGAGCGCGAGCATTCCGTGGGGGTGTAAATACCGTAAGTGTGCCTGCGGGACCGAAGGTTGGTCAATTACTCGATCAATATGAGCCAGCAAAGGTTGTGCTTAAGCGAATAGTCTCAATCAGGGCAGCGCATTTTGCCAAAGAGATAAAAAAGGAGGCGCGATTGCGAGGGATCCCAATACTCCGGTTGTCTTCTTGGACTGTTGTGCCGGGACGCAATAAGCAGGAAAGGGCAACCGCGATTGCTCAGCAGTTTTCCGAACTTCTTCCGATTCTTCCTCCCAAACGAAAAGTGTGGCAGAACGAGCATTATTGTATGCCGATCTTCGAAGCCATAGCTATGGGACTCGCTTCTCTTTCCCAGCAGTGACGAACTTTTCCACCGGCCCCTGGGGTTGAACCCTTTTTGAGGTTCCCGTCGCCCCGAACTATTTTTAAAGGGGCCGCTGGAAGGGCTTGCCCCTTCTACTCAGCACATTGAAGAAGGAGATATTACGATATGGAACAGGCTCAGCTTCTTGCACACTGCGGGAGCAACAAGATCAGTCGTGATGAGCTCATGCTCATCACGACTCCCGAAGGAACTCTGACATATCAACCACTCGCACATCGCCAAATCATCGATGCTTTGCTCGAGGCTCTGACGTTTCGGCATATTTCGGTAGTGAGAGATGAATATGCCGTCTCGCAAGACGGAATGAAGATGTTCGGAGTTCTGGATCTCGAAACCACGTTCGAAGGCTGTCGATTTTCAATCGGCGTCCGGAACTCTAATGACAAATCCATGCGTCTCGCGATGACCGTCGGCTACCGAGTGTTCGTTTGCGACAACATGGCTTTCCACGGCGATTTCACACCGGTACTCGCAAAGCACACGAAGAACTTCAGCTTGGTCGATGCCGTGTCGGTGGGTGTGGATCGCATGCAGAGGAATTTCGAGCCAATGCAGCATCAAGTACGGGCCTGGAGGCAAAGCCAACTTGGCGACGCGGACGCGAAACTCATGATCTACCGGGCATTTATAGAAGGGGATCTTGAAGCGCCGAAGCATCTCGCTCGACGAGTTCATGATCTCTATTTCAACCCCCAAGTCGAAGAATTTGCATCGAGAACACTGTGGAGCCTTGGGAATGCCTTTACATCAGCATTCAAGGAACTCGACCCCATTCCGCAGTTCAGAGCTACGGCGAAGCTCGCGCCGTTCCTGGAAGGTATGCAGACACCTGCGGTATAAGACGGTGCGGGGGGCTGTTCGGCTCTGCCTCGGATAGATGCGTCCACCCCAAATGCATAGACAAGCCCCCATTGGCTTGTCTTTTTTTGTGAAGCGTTTCGATTTAACTCCTTTGCCGGGCTAATTTTAGTTTCGACAGTCGGGATGGTGTCGCACGGACAACTCCGCCTCCCTGTTCACGAAGGTTCGCCTGCGATATTGTTGAAAATAAAGTGTCTTCGGCTTATCCATGCTTCCACTTGCACAAAACCTATTCACTGACAGTTACGAAACTCAACAAATTGCAACGTTGGGATCTCAGGTGACCGCGCCTATCCAGATCGGAAGCGTCGAGTCTTTTGTTGCGCTTGTCGTATTCGTGTTCGGTGTAGGAGCGGCATGGACAAATCTCAAAAGTTCGGTGCAAAACTTGGAAAATACCTTGAAGGATGAGATCGCGCCCGACTTGAAAGACATGAGAGAACGATTTGCACTGATAGAAGACAGGGTCGATTCACTATGGAAAGACAAGCTGGCTCCAGCACGCTCTCCGAGGGTATTGAACGCTCGTGGTCGGCGAATTTTGAAAGACAGTGGCATCCAGAAGATCGTGGAAGATCAGAGACAGGAACTTGAGCGTGTTCTCAGGGCGTCAAATCCCGCCACCGCATATGATGCAGAACGGCAGGCAATCTCCACGGTGATGAGTCTTCCCAACCGTTCACCGGAACTTGTGGCCAAAATCAAAGAGGGCGCATTCAGAGTAGGTGCGGAAGTGGACAGCGTTCTTTTCGTCGGCGGAGTGTACTTCAGAGACGAAGTATTCCCAAAATTGGGCTTTGGGCTGTTGCGACCGGCAAGGCGTCAAGTATCCAATGAGTCGATAAGTCCATAAAAACAAAATCATGCAAGAAATCCGTACTGCCGTTCCTCACAATCCGTTGGCGACTGGAAGATCAGCCTGGCAACGTCGGCCGCAACAAGTTCATCGGTGGTAAACCACAAATTGGTTCGCTGGATCGGCTCTTGGTTTATGACGGCACGTCGAATCCCTCTGATGTAAACGTCAACCGGTTTTCCAGAAAGGAGTCTCAGGATGTTTTTTCGTGCTTCCTCGCTCCTCATCTGCGTCACGACCGTGAAAGTGCTGAAGTCTTTCCATTCACTCCTGCATTTGTCGGTTCCAAAATACTCGTCGTAACGCTTGTACTTTTCGAGCAGGCCTCTGAACGACTTTCGCTTGTTCTCCAGCTCGAAAAAATAATAGGTGATTTTGCCGTTCTTTCGGATCGCGAAAGCATCGTCGGGACAGACGGTGTGGTTCAAGTCAGTTTTCTTCCAAAAGAGTTCGATGTCATGTTTCTCGCACATCTCGACAATTTTCACGTGGAATCGGGCGCGCTTAATCTCGTGTTCAAGCGTGAGCGGGGAATGGTCCTTAATGAGTTCCTTCGGGTCGGTCCAGGGGCACTCCTCTTGCGCCCAGCGGTAGCCATCGTACCTTAAGCCACACGCCAGTGGGAGCCGGCCGTATCCCGCGTAGTCGTCAGGACGGTAGGAGATCCGGTTTATGAGCCCGTCGCGGTCGAGCTTCGCCAGAACGCGACGCATGGATGCTTCGTGCGTGGCGTTCGACTCGCGGTAGACGAGGAAAACGAGGTCTTTGATCGTGAGGCAGTAATACTCGGCGAGAGCTTCAAGAACCTGATTTTTTAGCTTTGTGGGGTAGAAAATTCGAGGGTTCGGCTGCGTTTTCGGTTGCGTCCTGGTGGTCGGAGACATGCTTCTTCGACTGAACTATATTTTTGTGCTCGCTACAACCATATTCGTCCACAGTGCGTTTCTTCGTGTATTCAGCGTTTCTATCTGGCTTTGGAGGCGGGATGCCAGGCGTTTTTTTGAGGAACGTTCGTCCGTCAGCGAGGTGATAAAGCGCTTCAAAGTGTGAAAGTTTTGTTAGGTATGAAAGATCATCTATTGGTTCGTCGACCCAGCCCATACCGCCTGGGCCAGATGCGATTCGCCGCCAAACGGGTTTCGTGTGTATGGGCGGGATTTCCCCTTGAAAAAAGGGAATATCGTGAGCGGGGAGACGGAAGATGATGTAGTTTCCGATGACGCCAAGGCCGGTTTTGATGTGGTCCGGCAAGTCTTTTAGGGTCGGGCTTGCGAGGGTCATGGCGAATTTGTAGCCGCGCGCCATCATGAGCACGTCTTTGAAGTCTTCGACATTGGCGAATTTCTGGAACTCGTCGATGAAAACAAAATGGGGGATGCGCTTATCTGGAAGTACGCTATTGCGTCGGAATACTTCCTGCTTCATCTTTTGGAAAACAAGTGACCCAAAATCCATCGCTGCACGGGATGCTCCGCCGAGGTCAATGAAAAGGATCTTGCGGTCGTTGATTATTTTGGCGACGTTGATTCCGCCCGTAGGAGTTCCGAAGATCTTTTTTAGCGTGCTGTTACGCACGTACTTCTTCATCCGATGGAGGATGGGATCGAGTTTTTCATCATTGGGGACTCCTTTTGCCCAAATTCTCTTATATTCGGGATCGTGGACGCCAGATAAAATCGTGTCACGCCGGCCTCGATCCATGAGGAAGGAATACGTATCGAGAAATGAAACAGGGATGGTGCTGGATAGAATGGTGTAATAAACATCGTAAAGGATGCTTTTGGCGCGGGGGGCATTGCCGGCGTCCTTCAGTAGGAGGAAAATCAAGTCCTCAACGAGTTCGTCTTTTTCGTTCTCATCGTCACGGTTGAAGTAGAGGAAATCGAGGGGTGTTTGGATTTTGAGGCCGACACATACTACGTCATCCTTTCGACGTTCAGGAATCCAGTTGTAAAGCGAGCGGACGAGATCGCCTTTCGGATCAATGACGGTAACGCCATGGTCTTTCTTTATGTCCTGGTATGCCATTGCATGAAGCAGAGTTGACTTGCCTCGTCCGGTGCGGCCCGGAACATAGATATGTTCGAAGCGATATTTGTAGTGGAGAAAGCCGTCAGATGTAGATTCCGTCATCGGGTTTGTTGGGTACTGAAATGGGTTTGGTGTCCTCAGCGATGATCCTTATGCCGAGGGGACCTTCGAATTTGTGCAAATCGGCTTCAGGATTGCCCGTGAGGATTCCGGTCAGTTTCTTGTTCACATAGTCGAGGGTTTGAGTTTCATTTTCGGGTGTTGATTTGAATTCATAGGCGACAGAGGTGGAACCGACCGTGAGAACATGGGGCTTTGTTTGTGTGGGATTATCTTCTGGGAAATGGGCGGCAAGCCATTTCTCGAATTTGTCTTTGGATTTCTGGGTCGGTGGAAAAAGATAAAGGAGAATAATGCCGATTGCTGAAGTGAAAACTGAAAAATATTGCCGGAAGACATGTTCTGGTTCTCCGAACAAAATCATTTGAACGGGACCGAGATTGTAAAAATAGGCAAGCGGACCGAGGAGAGCGAAGCAAAAACCTATATTTGTGTAGAGGTCGTGGAGTTCTGGGTCATTGAAGAATCTTCCTGCTTTAGCAAGAATCTCTTTTATGTGAGTACGAGTCATGAGTAGCCGCCCAGTCCTGCGGTAGCACCTCGATAGAGGCAAGCGAAGCGACGCGCATCCTTACGCGGTAGCCCGATAGGGTCATGTACCGGAGCGATAGAGAGGAACATGACGGAAGGATGCCCGTCGGTAGATGGGGACTGGGCGGCATACCAGTAAATACTAGTCTTACCAGCCTTTAAGTGCATTTCGTGGCGATTTTTTTCGGTAGCTCTAGGAAACATATAGCGATACCGAATTGACCCGCTTATAATACCGCAAGCGCTACCCGAAAGGGTAGCGTTACCTAGCAGCTTTCGGGCGTAGCCATGAAAGCCCGTTAGGCGTCGTCAATCACAAGTAGGGTGGCCCGAAAGGGACGCTCGATGAGTGAACGATGGTACTCGGTGAAGGAAGTCGCCGCTCGATGGTCGGTGCATCATTCGTCCATTGAACGCATGTGCGATGGTGGAAGGTTGCATTTTATGCTGATGCTGATTCAGTTAGGCCGGCGCAGAAGGAAATACTGGACGCGCCGAATTTCTGAATCAGAGTGTCAGCGATACGAGCGGGCGAATACGATCTGAGGATCAAAACGCCGTGTCCCTGTGGTGTACCAAACATCCGGGTATTCGGCGTTTTTTGATTTTGTAGCAACGATAGTTTTGAGTAAGTTACGTGGAATCAATGCATGGTTGGAATCCGACTCCCCCTCCCGGCACCAGCAACAATCCCACCAAATAACAGCTAGCTGGCGCTAACTCACCGCATGAGAAGCACTCCGCCGCAGGCAGCGGACTAACATCCTCATCCAGCCACGAGCGTAAAGTCTATCCTGTTGAAAGTGTTTAGTTTATTTAAGAATACAGGAGTGAAGATGTCCTCCACATCTGTTACACATTTTCAGGTTCTACGCCACTTCTAAGAAAGATAACCGTCCGTGGGGCCACATAGTGAACGAGGATGACGAAGAGGTGTTCGATAGATGTTCACCTAAGAATCACTTATTGTAGGAACTGCCGAGCTATTCCTGTTGGGGTCCAACCCGATGATAACGGTACTGTCGGGGCTTGAAGTGGCGGTTGAGGTGAGTGCCCTTCGAATCGGCGGCGAGGAATGCGCTGTGCTCCTCGGCGGGCACATCGAAGTATTGGTAGACCTCTCCACTTTGTCTAAATTCCAGTTCCAGCACCTGTTGTTCAGGAGCATAGCCGATGCTGGCGATGCTGCTGGAGTCTACAGGAACTCGCTGCATGCTTTCTTGGATGCGGATGATCGTAAGGAAGGATCGGGGGCAGCACCTTCTGCTTTCAAGCTCCGGGGCATCGGCTCCTCAATGCAGTTAACGGGATGGTCCGCGAATGCGGACCAGCACTAGTCGCAGATAGGGGATCGAGGCCGTTGAGTTTAGCCGAGCCGCTCAGGCTGTACATCGCCTCTGCGCGTTCTCCGCCAGCATCTGATCCGGCGAACAAGCAGTTCTTACGACCTAAGGCCACACCTCGCAGAGAGCGTTCGGCAGCGTGGTTGTCGACCTCGATGCCGCCATCTTGCTGACCGCGCACCAGCTTGCCTTTTAGGCGGATTCTCCGGACGGTAGCTTCGGCACTTGTTGATGCTTCGCTTCTAGGAGCCGGTCGATCCAACCGAAGCCGTTTTTGCGGGGGTATCCCACGATTTGGTTACTCGTAAAGTTCGAGGCGGCGGAGGCGATGGTAACTTGTGACCAGAAGTTGTTGCTCGAAGCAGCGTCGGAAAAAAAGCTAATCGAAAAAGCCATCTGTCCATTAAACCTAAGCGCGTAGGAGCCAACGTCTCCACCGGGACCGATCCTCACATGGGCTGGCGTGTACACAATCCTCGCCTCAGCAGGCTGCGCCAACGCCAGGATCCCCACTCCCCGCAGTACAGGCAGATAGGGCATACATGTTGAGACCGCGCTCCAACGACACAGATAAGCTGACAACCTTGCGCTTCATTTGCTGCCTCCTGCTTTGCGCCACGCTGGAATAGCCGACGCTCCTGCGGCTAGATGGCCCAGTGTGGCGGGCTGGACCATGACCACATCCGGCCCGGTAGTCTTGCCTGCGACGATCGGCTTGTTGGGAATTGTCTCGTAGGCGTAGCCCTTTATCACCCCCCAGAGATAGTAGCCAGTCGAATACTTCTCGCGGTGTATGGTTATCCTGGCCCAACCGTAGTGCGTTCCACCGTTGATCGCAAAGCTGATCCCGAGGTATGCTGGCTGCCCAAACTGAAATCCTCCCCTGTGGTGTTTTGACGTACCACCAAAGAATGGACCCGAGGTGGCCAAACTACCGTAACCGCTGTTTTGGAATTGGTCCTTCGGGCCAACGACCGCTCCACGCTTCAAGGCCGCGGCGCTCCTGTGTCCGGCAATCACGAAGCCCGCTTTCGATGTGACCAAACCAGCCGTAACTCGGTCTCCCCAAAGAGAACTGGTCGGCGCGGTGAAATCAGCAACGAAGCAGAACGGTGCTGTTGCCTCTTCAGCAGGATTTAGAAAAACGCACGAGGGCTGTGCCACCTCGATTTTATCGGGCCGGTAAATGATCCTGGCGTCCGCTGGTTGTGCGAGTGCAAGCACTCCCACTCCCGCCGCACTCGCAGCAAGGGCGTAAGCACTAAGCCGTCTATGCAGCGACTCGGAAAGTTGCAAGGGTACTCTGGCAACCCGTTTCATGGCTTTCCTCCATTCAACAAACCGGATGCGCCTTGAGCCAGCCGTCCCAAGGTCGCTTCAAAAGGTCAGAACACTCTACGTGAGCTGGCGTGTAAACGATCCTCGCCTCGGTAGGCTGCGCCAACGCTATCACTCCTACCCCGGCCGCGCTTGCAGCGAGGGCATACCCGCTCAGCCGATGTTCCAATGACCAAGGTAAGCCCACACAGTTCCGTTTCATCGGTTGCATTCGCATCCTCCACGTATCTAGATCTAGGGAGTCAATTCGAACACTGTTCCGACACCGTCGTCTCCACCTTGGTATGTTGTCCCGTAGAGATTACCCTTCTCGTCCCGGTTTAGGCCTGCGTCAGGATATCCCCCGTCTCCTCCACCTGTGAAGGCGTGCAGTACGGTAAAGTTGCCGCGCTTGTCCAGTTTGAACACTGTTCCATATCCGTAAGCGCCGCGCCCATTGGCAGTGCCGTAGAGCGTCCCAGACTCATCCCGGACCAGAGCTCCCCAGGGATACCCGCCTTCCACACCCCCATTGAGGTTGTGCAGTATGGTTTCCTTGCCGGTGCTATCCAACCTGAACACCGTTCCACAGCCGACGTCGGATCCGCAAGCGCCAGAATTCCCACCCGCGTTCGTGGTGCCGTAAATGTTGCCCACGGCATCCCGAATCAAGCCCGAGGTGGGGAATGCCCCATCTGGAAAGGGGCCAAAGCTGTATAGCAGGGTCTCCCTTCCGGTATGGTCTACCTCGAACACAGTCCCGTTGCCGCCCTGCTCGCCGAAAGCGCCGCCATTGACGGTGGTGCCATACAGGTTGTCCGACTCATCCCGGATCAACCCCTTGTAGGGATATGCCCCGTCCGGCCCGTAGTGTCCGCCCGCAAAGCTGTAGACCACGCTCTCTACGCCGTTCTTATCCACCTTGAAGACTGTTCCGTATCCAGAAGAGCCACCCTCCCAGGTCGTGCCATAGAGATTGCCCGCAGCATCTAGATTCAATCCGCCCCAGCTTGGCTCTTTCCCATCCGCCCCGCCGGTGAAACTGTACAGCACGGTCTCTTTGTCGGTTTTGTCCAGCTTGAACACCGTTCCGTAACCGTAAGCACCGCCTTGGTACGTGGTTCCGTAAAGATTGCCCGCCTTGTCCCGGGCCAGCCAGCCGTCTCTCGGAAACTCGCCGTCACCACCGTTCTCACCGAAGCTATACAAGACCTTATGCTTTCCACTGTTGAGAAGCTCAAATACCGTTCCGTAGTGGTATGCGCCGCCCTTGTACGTTGTGCCGTAGAGAGTGCCAGCCGAGTCGCGGCTCAAACCGCCGTACGGATGTGCCCCGTCTTCCCCACCTTTAAATGAATAAAGGACTCTGTAGGTCTCCGCCTGTGCTGAGTCGGCCGCGACAGTCTGTCCAAGTATGAGAGCCAACGTCACTAAGACAGAAAGCAAATCGTTTACGGTACTTTTCATTCTGTCCCCGCTTTCTTGCGCACGGTGGAGGGCGCGGCTGAACCTGCTGCCAGTGCGCCTAGACTCGCTCCTTCGAGTGCGTCTGAACCTGTGGTCTTGCCCGTAAGGATGGGCTTATTTGGGATGGTTTCGTAGGCATAGCCGGTCACAGTGGCGGCAAGCTGGAGAGGGAGACTAAGATCAACGCTCAGCCGTGCCCAACCGTAGTGCGTTTTACCGTGGATATTGCAAGCGAGCCCGAGGTAATGGTCCTTGACGCCCAACCAATAACCCAAGCCTCCTTCGTGGTTGTGGCGGTCTGAAATGAGCGATGCCAAAATCACTTTGGCACCGAAATAGCGGAAGTAAGGACCGATCCGTGCGCCCCGGTCGAACGCATACGCCAGGGTGCGGAGATTAGAGGTATTAAAAATCGCGGAGATTGCGTTGCCTCGTATCTCGGGTCTCGCGCTAAGCTTCCTCCAACTGTAATACAAACTACTGGCCAGATTGTTGTTTCGGATGATGAAGTCGGTTTTGCCATCACGGTTCAGATCGAGCATGTAGCTTTCGCCGGGGCCGATCACGTGGTGGGTGCGCGTGTAGATAATCCTCGCCTCAGACGGGTGCGCCAATGCGACCAAGCTTACCCCGGCCGCACTGGCGGCCAGCGCATAAGAATTAAGCCGTTGATGTAGGGACTCGGGAAGCTGCAAGGGTACTCTGGCGGGCCGTTTCATGACTCCCCCAAACCGGCAAGCCATTATGATGCCGCGCCGAACGCTCGTCAACGGCAATAGTCAGTCTGTAGATGCTCCAAGAGAATCTCACCCCCCAACTGCGCCCAGACTTGTCACCCTAGAGAGGGATGGTTACAGTGAGTCAGAGAGAATTCCAACGCCTGATTGAGAATGCAGTGGCCGGTCGGCTGAGCGTAGGCGAAGCCGCTGGTCTGCTGCAACTCCCATTGGACCGTGGCCGAACAGTTCGCCGGAAAACAGTGCCCCACCCAAATGGGTAGGGTTAAGAGAAGAGTCGAATCAACTGTCTTACTAAGGCGTGATCTCCCACACCACTCCGCAGCCGTAGCCGCCGCGTCCGCTGCCATGGGAGCCGCCGGAGAAGGCAGTGCCGAAAAGGTCGCCCCTTCGAGTCCATAATCACGACGGCGGAGGGACCTGCCCCGTCCGAACCCTGAAAAGGCGTGCAGCACAGTATCCTTACGGACGTTCTTTCACTCGCCGGAACCCATGCATGCGATGCTTGAGGACGCTGGCTTGGTGCGCGCTGAGCGGCACGGAACTGCGCTCTGGATGTTCGACCTCTATCACCGGGAAATGGCCAAGGTTCCGCTTCAATCCTAGACACAGCGGGTGGACGATCTGCGCCGCCTTGAAATGACGACTCACCTGAGGCTTCCTGGCGTGCGAGCACCTCATCTTGCAACTACAATTTGTTCTTTCACCAGGCACACACAGCTTTCTTATCGCCTTCAGTAAGTTTCGCCTCTGCATGCATTGTGGCGTACGGCCACGGGGGCATCTTGCCCGTCGATATGAGTCCGCACATGGACTCCAATTTGTCGCGCTTTTGCCATGCCGATATTTTTCCCAACCGGAAAAATCCAACTTTTCTCTGCCTTCGCGCACGTGTTGCGCGATCCACCAGGAGACGGGTGCGACGTGGCTGTACCAAGGCCATTCAGTGTGATTCGAGTGGCAGTTCCCACAAGCCCGCACCAACACGCGTGCAGCCTCTGAATTCGACAAAAGCGGCAGTCGCCGATCTCTCGGCTCGATAACTGCACGCTGCCCGGTCACGACTTTGTCCCACGATCACGGCTGTGGCTACCAGCACGACAATCGATTTTAGCGTCCTCATCAGCGGGTTTTGCTCGTGCCCTCGAATGCCTTGGGCTTGTTGCAATTTTGAGACCGGGGGAAGCACGAGTCGCTTAGATTCAAGGGAGTGATTAACGTTTCGTGCTGCGACGAGGGCAAGCCTCACGAACTGCCCGAATCGTCTTTTACGGCTGATGCGGATTCGTAGATCGTTCATTTTCGAGCCGCACGACCCTCCCCAAACGTCAGTGTTTCGACGGCTTTCGCCATAAGTGTCGCTATTTCGACATCGGCGATTGGGAGGGCGCTCAGCGAGTCGCGCATCCCACTCCATTACAGCGAACACTCAGTTGGTTTCGTGGCCTCAAAAATGCTTTTCGTGCGGAGGGGAGATGCAGCTAGTGGATACGAGAATCGCAGACCGCACCGTCGTCACAATCCAAGTCATTAGTTGTGTGGCAACCGTCATCGTTACGGCGCTGATCTTAACGATGCTGGGGGCAAGCATTTACGAGATTCTTGCAACCGTGCACTGACTTACTTATTCAAATTGAAGGTTGTGAATTCTTCCGACGGTCCGTAACACGCAGGCTAGTCGGCGCAGTTATAACTTAAATGGTAGGGATAGCTGGGTAATACGGTAAAACCCCTCTTGCCATCGCCAATTGTTTTGGATTATGTTGTGGCTGTTTTCCTTCAATTGTGCACGCTGGATCTGTTAGGCCAGTGGCACCTCTTTATGTATTGGCCGGGTGGAAGTAGTCGTTGTGCGGATATCTAGTCGTCCTCGACCACCCGCTTTCTCCAAACAACTGAAAGATTGAACTTCATGCAGAGGAGGAACATCCGTGCGCCCAGGAGCGTTGCCCACCCGCCCGCTTAGGTGAGGACGCGGACCGGGCCAATAGTGTAACCGCGAGGCATCCGGCGTGGAACAACCGTGGTATCTGGCGTGCTCTTACTGAGCACCGCGAAACACTTCGATCATGCAAGTGAAGGAGGAAACGTGAGCCGAATGAAACTTTCAAGGACAATCTCATTGCTTTCGAAAACGGGCTTGACTGTGCTCGCTATTTTGGCCGTAGCTCCAGTCGTCTCAGCACAGGCTATTCCGCCACCGCCAATCGTTGATTTTCCACTGCCAGAGGGCTTCCAGATTCCGCCGTCTGATTCACAATGCATACTGAAAGGCCATAGACTGGACCTTCAGTGCATCATTAAGAATGATCCAGACTTCATCAGGGTTCGCGCTGAAGAAGCCATGCTCGAAGCCCAGGCTCTGAAAGCGGCGAAGTCAGGGAAACTGGATCCATACCACCAAGTCGAGACTCTGGGTGAGCTTGAGATCTTCGACCCCAACCTGTCCGTAAACAACAACATCGCCTGCAGCTATTGCCATGACCCGATGGCGGGCTATGCGAACGGGGCATCGATCTTGAGCGTATTCACGGGCGGAGCGAACCCAGGGTCGGTTCCCATCACGGTTCACGGAGCTTACCCTAATAACCGGATTGCGAAGCGGAACCCCCAGAGTTACACTTACGCAACTTACTTTCCGCCTCTCCATTACAACCTGAGCCAAGCCGACTTCTACGGCGGCAACTTCTGGGATGGCCGCGCAACGGGATACAAACTGCAGAATTCCGCAGCTGAGCAGGCCCAAGACCCGCCGGTTGATCCCGAAGAAATGGCCAATCCAGATACTGCTTGCGTAGTGTGGAAGCTCTCCCTGAGCAACTACAAATTCTTCTTTGAGAACGTCTTCGGCGTCGGCTCGCTGGAAATTAATTGGCCTTCCGATGTTGGGAAGGTATGCAGTACTCCGAAGGGCGCAGCTGTGTTTCATGGAAACCCGACTCCGCTGAAGCTCAGTCCCACAGACCGTACTCTCGCCAACAAAGACTTCGACGAGTTCGGACAGGCCATTGCCGCTTATGAGTCTTCCGATCACGTCAGCCCCTTCACGTCGAAGTTCGATTTCTATCTCGCTGGAAAAGCAACCCTCACTCAACAAGAGCAGAACGGCTATGACCTGTTCCGCGGCCAAGGCAGCTGCAATACCTGTCATCTGGATGGAAGGGCGAGTACCCTCAAGGGCGGAAGCGACACTGGCCAGGCGGCAAGCGTTCAGCCTTTGTTCACCGACACAACCTACAACAACCTCGGCCTCCCCAAGAATGTAATGCTTCCATGGTATTCCGAGGACACTCCGGACCAATGGGGGTTTACCGGCAACCCACTGGGCTTCGGTTTCACCGATGAGGGAATGGGATTATTCCTGGATGGCTACTATGGGGCTCCTCCTAACTTGAACTGGGGAGTTTTGCTGCCGCACTTCGAGGGCAAATTCCAAACCTCCACGGTACGGGACGCGGCCATGGTGCCACGCCCTGACTTCGTGAAAGCCTACATGCACAATGGCTATCTCACGAGCTTGAAGGAAGTAGTCCACTTCTACAACACACGTGACGTGTATCGCTATCACGTGCTGTCAGGGCATTGTCCAAAGGGAACCATCGAGAAGAAGACCTGTTGGCCGGAGGCGGAAGATCCCAACAACGAAAACACGACGATCGGTAAGCTTGGCCTGACATCGGAGGAAGAAGACGACATTGTTGCCTTCTTGAAGACTCTGGTGGATGGCTTCCAGCCGTGACGTTGGTTTGCTAATACTACGTGGGGCGAACCTGTTGGTTCGCCCCGTCTTTCACCCTTTGTTCACAACGCGTTGTTGGAGGTGCACATGACCAGAGCAAATGGATCACGCCTCATGATCACGATCAGCGTTATTGCCGTAGGCTTATCGTTTCTACAACCACGACTAGCATGCGCGTTTGAGGGTTCGAGGCCCGCCCAGGTCGACGACGCCACGCCGATGGTGGAATCCGCTGCGGACACGTTCGCCTTCATACGTTGGACTACACGCAATCCGGGCGGAACCATTCTGCACTACGCCATCGTGCGCTACGGCACAGATCCCAATCACCTTGACCTGGCGGCAGTATCTCCCACGAGAATCAACCCAGCTCATCCTGACATGATTTTTCGCGTGCGCATGAACGATCTGCAACCTGACACCACGTATTACTACAAGGTGAGCTCGACCCAGGCTGACGGCACTTCTGATCCGGTAACGAGCTCTATGAGACAGTTCAACACACGACCAGTCGATCAGATGAGTGCGGGAAAATAGGTTCGGCGACGACAGGAGAGTACAACCGGCTCCGTCATCGTAACACCGAACTCTCTCCAACGAGTCAACGAATGTACTGCTCGGCAAGCTGGGAGGATTGTAGTGACGTTGCTCGGTTGTTTCACGCTTTTGTTCGCTTTAGCTTGCAGTGCATACTCTTTTGTTGTAGGCGTGATCGTGATCATGGTTGGATTCGCCGGCTCTGTGTTCAATCAGGACAAAGAGCAGGAGATGGGCTTCGGCGACAAGATGACCATCGGCTCTTACACGCTCGTCTGCCAGTCGTACACCCAGGATGACAATCCGAATTACGGCAGCGAGTGGGCGGTCATGAACGTCTTCAAGGACGGAAAGCAGATTGCCACATTGAATCCCGAGCGGCGTTTCTA